>Ga0307505_10000032_pt1 | contig 163447 bp, 163 predicted proteins | sample 23_S_MG_FD_202183 | JGI IMG/M metagenome (GOLD analysis project Ga0307505, IMG submission 202183) | Soil microbial communities from Populus trichocarpa stands in riparian zone in the Pacific Northwest, United States - 23_S | ecosystem: Environmental > Terrestrial > Soil > Riparian zone >... | reverse complement strand
GGGATCGTCGCCGCCTCCGCCTTCGGGCCGACGATCCGCAGCCCAAACCGCTGCTTGAGCGCCAGATTGGCCTCGACATGGTCCGGGTGATGATGGGTGATCAGAAGCGTCGTCGGACGCCAGCCTGTACGTTCGACCGCCGCCAGAATCGGCGCCTCCTCGGGCGCGTCGACCAGCGCCACCTCGCCGCTCGCGCTGTCCCGCATGAGGACGCCGAAATTGTCGGTCCGGCACATGAACTGGTCGATTTCGAGCGTCATCGAATGTCTCCTTGGTTGCGGCGGACGATAGGACGCGCACCTCGCCTTGTCACTCGCGCGCGCTTGCTTGAAGTCGCCGGTCCTAGCCGATACGTTCGCGCGCATGCTGTCGGACATAGTCGATCTGCGGTCCTTCTATGCCTCGACGCTTGGCCGGCTGGCCGAGCGGTCGATCGCCATGGCGCTGTCGTCGGTCTGGTCCTCGCTGCCAAACGAGCGCCTGCTTGGACTGGGCTATGCCGTTCCGTGGCTGGAGCGCTTCGGCACCGATGCCGAACGGGTGCTGGCCTTCATGCCGGCCGCGCAGGGCGCCGTGACATGGCCGGCCAACGGTCCGTCGGCAACCGCGCTGGTGTTCGACGAGGAACTGCCGCTCTTCGATTCTTCGATCGACCGGATACTGATGGTTCACGCACTGGAGCATTCGGAAAACCCGCGCGAGACGCTGATGGAGGCGTGGCGGGTACTGGCACCCGGCGGCCGTCTGATCATCGTGGTGCCAAACCGGCGCGGTGTGTGGGCGCGCTTCGAGCACACGCCGTTCGGCACCGGTCGCCCGTTCTCGCGCAGCCAGATCAACGCGCTGCTGCGCGAAACCAATTTCACACCGGGCGCCTCGGCCGACGCACTTCTATTTCCACCTTCCCAGCGGCGGTGGATGATGCGGCTCTACACACTTCTGGAGCGGACGGGCCGGCGCTTCTGGCCGATCTTCGCCGGCGTCATCATCGTCGAAGCCCAGAAGCGTCTCTATCAGGGGGTCCCGGTCTCCGCCCGCGCCTCGCGCCGGGTCTTCGTGCCGGTGCTCAGCCCGCAGGGAGCGACGCGGGTGATGCGGCAAAGCCTGACGGAAACACGTTGATCGCCGTGACGCCGCAATCCATCATCCGTTTTCCTGATCCGCGCCTGCGCCAGCCATGCGAGGTGGTGAGCGCGTTCGACGAGGACCTGCGCGCGTTCGCCGGCGACCTGCTCGAAGTGATGCGCGCGGCGCCCGGCATCGGGATGACGGCCGCCCATGTCGGTATACTCAAGCGCATAGTCGTTATCGAACTGACCGGCCATCCTGTCCCACGCTTCTACGTCAATCCGGTCGTTGTCGATGCCTCGGCCGAAACCGCACGTCATGCAGAGGGCAGCGTGTCGATGCCGGGCATCGTCGAGGAGATCGAACGACCGGCCCGCGTCACGGTCTCGTTCCGCGGCCTCGACGGCAGTGAGGGCAGCGAAATCGCCGAAGGTCTGCTCGCCGTCTGCCTCCAGCACGAGATCGACCAGCTAGACGGCATCTTCTTTCTTCAGCGCCTGTCGCGACTGAAGCGCGATAGGGCGATCAAAAAATGGGAGAAGCTGCGCGGCTAGGCGTCGGGCGTTCGGCCTACACCGTCCGCCGGCGCTACGTTCGCCCGAAATCAGACGGCCCTTCCGCCTTGTGCCGTGCGCCTTTCGCGCGCTGGCGCGATGTTTCCAGTGGCTTCATATCCCGCGTCGATTGTCGGATCGAAAATCCGCCAGCAGCCGCGGCCATCGCGCTTGGCGCGATAGAGTGCCAGGTCGGCCCGCTTGAGAAGATGGTCGCAACCCGCGCCGTCGCGGTCAAACAGCGCCGCGCCGACACTGACGCCAATCTGTATTGCCCGTCCGCTGAAGAAGACGGGCTGCATCAGCGTTTCGCAGACGACATCGACCAGATTTGCCGCTTCGTCCACGGAGCCCACTGGCTCGAGAATTGCGGCAAATTCGTCGCCGCCGAAACGCGCGGCGATCGCGAGCTTCGGCCCCATCGCGCGCAGGCGGTTGGCAATAGCCAGCAGGACCGCATCGCCGGCATCGTGACCGAGCGTATCGTTGATCGACTTGAACCGGTCGCAGTCGATCAGCAATACCGCCGCGACTCCCTGCGCGCCACGCCTCGCAGCATGAATACGACCGAACTCTTCCAGAAACCAACTGCGGTTTGCAAGCCCGGTCGCCCCATCATGGCGCGCCGCATGAATGGCCGCCGCCTCGCTGCGCGCGAGAGCGCGCGTCTTGCTGCGGATTACGGCGGCGACGCCAAGGGCGAGCAATGCAACCACACCCGCCGACAGCATCAACACTGGCCGCATCGACTGAAGCACTGCCGTGCCTGGCGCGTTGTGGTGCCAGGCAAGCACGGCCACGGTTTCACCGCCCGCATCGTATAAGACCTGGCCTCCGATCCCCTCGGCTGACCCGGTATCCGCAAGATGGACACGATCGAGATGGGCAAGCTGGCCGAGCTGGTCCAGCATCGTCGGCGTGAAAAAGCGGATGTCGAGCATGATGTCCGGAGTATCGGGCGTTTCGACGTCGCCATAGTCCGGAACCACGGGCGACGCTGTCACCAGTGCAGGTCGGCCGGCGATGGTCGCGAGTTCATGCGCGTAAACGCCTTCGACCATCCCGTCGCCATGGCGCTTGAAGAAATCGTCGCCGTTGTCCACCAGCTCGCGATAGATGATCTTGATCCGCGCCAAGAGTGGCCCGACAGCAGTCGAGAGCGCCTCGCCGATCTCGTCGCGCGGCCGACCGTTCACCTCGCTGGAGAACAGTACTTTTCCCTCCCAGTCGAGCACAGCCATGCGCTGCTCGCGCGGTTCGGAAAAGACGTCGCGGCCGAGGTTTTCCTGCATCCACTCGATCGAGCGGTTCGACGTCACTTCGCTGACAGCCTCGTCCCAATGCGTGAATGAAATGAGATCGGACGCAGCGAATTCGCCCATCAGGCGCACGCCCTGCTTGAGCGCTGCCGCTTCGCGGCCAAGCACGCGTTCGTCGACCGAGGCGGCGACTCGTACCACGTTGAGCGCGAAGACGAGGACAGCCACAACGCCGACAAGCGCGATAGCCACCCCCATGAGACCGGTCAGCCGATCTCCCGCAGCACTGCCAACCCGCATGGTACGTTCCCCGACCCCAAGTCGGACAACGATATCGGATGGCGATTAAAGCCGCTTTTGGCGAACGTATAGAATGCCGGCTTTCGTGTTAACCGGGCATTTTCCATCGCGCCGCCGCGCAGCGCGGTCGGCTCACGCCGCGGCGACACGCGGCTTGTCGCCGATATCCTCCAAATCGTAGCAGGTGGTCTGGTAGACCTGGTTGATCCAGTTGCCGAACAGCAGGTGCGCGTGCGAGCGCCAGCGGTTGAGCGGCGGCCGTGCCGGATCGTCATCGGGATAGTACTCATGCGGCACATCGATAGGCGTGCCCGCCGCCACGTCGCGGTCGAATTCCTCCTTCAGCGAGGTGGAATCGTACTCGATATGGTTGAACATGTAGAGCCGGTTGCCGGACTTCTCGGCGAGCATGCCGGGGCCGGTCTCGTCCGATTCCATCAGGAGCTCGAGGCCGGCATCGGCCGGAATGTCGGCGCTGCGCACCTCGGTCCAACGCGATACCGGCATGGCGAAGTCGTCGGAGAAACCCGCGAGGTAGGGCGAGGCAGGCGCATTGTTATGGTGCCTGAAGACACCGAACGCCTTCTTCTCCAGCGTGTATTTCGGAACGCCGTGGAAATGCCAGGCGGCGGCCATCGCCCCCCAGCAGATGAAGAACGGCGAATGGACGTTGGTGTTCGTCCAGTCGAATATCTGCTTCAGCTCGTCCCAGTAGGTGACTTCCTCGAACGGCAGCAGCTCGATCGGCGCGCCGGTGACAATGAAGCCGTCGAACTTGCGCGATTTCACCTCCTCCCAGGTCCGGTAAAAGGTGATCAAATGATCTTCAGGCGTGTTACGCGCCTTGTGATTGCCGACGCGCACCAGCGTCAGCTCGACTTGCAGCGGTGTAGCACCGATCAGCCGGGCAAACTGGGTCTCGGTGCGGATCTTGTTGGGCATGAGGTTGAGCAGGCCGATCTGCAGCGGCCTGATGTCCTGCCGAAGCGCCGTTCGCTCGTCCATCACGGACACGCCCTCGCGCACAAGCACGTCTCGGGCGGGAAGCTGGTCGGGAATCTTGATCGGCACGGACGTCACTCCAAAACAAAAAAGACCGGCGGCGAAATCGCGGCCGGTCCCAACGGACTTGTTGCAGACGGCCCTTTAGCAAATTGTTTTACGTGGCTGCAAGCCGACCGGCCAAATCACCACGGAAGTTCGCCTGCTTTTAGGCCGCGTTGCTCTTTGCGTCAACGGCAAAGCTTGGTAGACGCAGGCCGCCCTTCGAAATGGAACGCAGCCATGACCATTGAGCTTCGCCCCAAGCCGCGTCCCGGCGTCATTGAGATCGACGCCTACGTGCCCGGCAAGAGCCACGCGCCTGCCGGCGTGGCCAATGTGCACAAGCTCTCGTCCAACGAAAACCCGCTTGGTCCCTCGCCCAAGGCAATAGAGGCCGTGCGGGCTGCGGCCGACAGGCTCGCGCTCTATCCCGATGGTCCGGCAACGCGCCTGCGCCAGGCCATCGCCGCAACACATGGGCTCAACGTCGCCAACATCATGGCCTTCAACGGCTCCGACGAGGCGCTTGCGCTGCTGGCGCGCACCTATGCCGGCGAGGGCGACGAGGGCATTTACACCGAGCACGGCTTCCTCGCCTATCCGATCTATATCCGCGCCGCCGGCGCGAAGGTGGTCGTTGCAGGCGAGACGAATGAGCGCGCCGACGTCGACGCGATCCTCGCTGCAGTGACGGAGCGCACCCGCATCGTTTACCTCGCGAATCCCAGCAACCCGACCGGCACATACCTGCCATTCGACGAAGTGAGGCGACTGCACGCGGGCCTGCCGAAGAACCTCATGCTGGTGCTCGACGCGGCCTATGCCGAGTTCGTGCGCCGCAACGACTACGAGGCGGGCGTCGAACTGGTGGCGGCCAACGAAAACGTGGTCATGACCCGCACGTTCTCGAAGGTGCACGGGCTCGGCGGCGCGCGCATCGGCTGGCTATATGCGCCCACGCACGTGATAGAAACGCTGGAGCGCGTGCGCGATCCGTTCAACGTCAACGCGCTTGCGATCGAGGCCGGTATCGCCTCCATGCTTGACCGCGAACATGTTGAGCGTTCGGTCGGCCACAATGCGCACTGGCTGGAATGGACGAGCCAGCAACTAACGAAGCTGGGGCTCCGGGTGACACCCAGCGTTGGCAATTTCATCCTTGTCCATTTCCCCGCGGGCGATCCGACGCATTCCGCAGCGGCGGCTGACGACTGGCTTGTGGCGCGCGGTTTCATCCTTCGCCGCGTCACCGCATACGGCTTTCCCAATGCGCTGCGCATGACGATCGGCACCGAGGAAGCCAATCGGGGCGTTGTTGCTGCCCTCTCCGAATTCCTGAAGGCCTGACCGATGCCCGACCGAAAGATGTTCGACCGTATCGCCCTCATCGGCATCGGCCTGATCGGCTCTTCGCTCGCCCGCGTCATCCGGCGCGAAGGGCTGGCCGGCGAGATCGTCATCTCGACACGCAGCCAACAAACTCTCGCACGCGCCGAGGAGCTGGGTCTTGGCCACAGCTACGTCCTCGACGCCGCCGAGGCCGTGAAGAATGCCGACCTCGTGATCGTCTCGGTCCCAGTGGGCTCGTCGGCCGCCGTCGCCGCGCATATCGCCCCGACCTTGAAACCGGGCGCTATCGTCACCGATGTCGGCTCGACAAAAGCGTCGGTTATCGCCCAGATGCAGCCGCATATTCCGGCAGGCGTCCACCTCATTCCGGGCCATCCGCTGGCCGGCACCGAGAAATCCGGTCCGGACGCCGGCTTTGCCGAGCTGTTCGAAAACCGCTGGTGCATCCTGACCCCGGTCGCAAATACAGACCCGGCCGCGATCGAGCGGCTCGCGGACTTCTGGCGCGCCTGCGGTTCCAATATCGATACGATGGACCCCGAGCACCACGACATGGTGCTGGCCATCGTCTCGCACCTGCCGCATATCATCGCCTACAATATCGTCGGCACGGCGGACGATCTGCAGAATGTGTCGAAGACCGAGGTGATCAAATACGCCGCTTCCGGTTTCCGCGATTTCACCCGCCTCGCCGCTTCGGACCCGACGATGTGGCGCGATGTCTGCCTGCACAATAAGGATGCCATCCTGGAAATGCTGGCCCGGTTCTCGGAGGATTTGTCGTCGCTGCAGCGCGCAATTCGCTGGGGCGACGGCGACAAGCTGTTCGACCTGTTTACCCGCACCCGCACGATCCGCCGGTCGATCATCGACGCCGGCCAGGAAGTCGACGCGCCGGATTTCGGCCGTTTCGGCGCAGCGCATCCGGAAAAGCGATAGCGCTCGCCCGCTACAGCGGCGGGATCGAACCCAGCGACAGGAATCCGAGCCGCATCTCGCCCTTGACGATCCGCAGCGGCAAGGATGGCTCATCGCCCATGGCCGAAAGGCCGGCGACCGAGAGATCGATCTCACGGCGCATCTCGGGCAGCAATTCGGTGAGTATAGCGCCGATCGCCGCCGGGTTGCGGAACGTCACCCGAAGATCGGCATCGACAAGCCCGTCCTGATCGACCGAAGCTGGTCCGAAGACAGTCACGCCTGTCGTTTCGTCCAGCGACACGGTGGCCGACCTTATCGTGCCGGAGCGCCCGCGCAGGCCGCGGGCCGGCATGCCGCCCGACGCACCGTCCTCGACCGACAGATCGACCAGACCGTTGAGCGGTGGCAGCGAGACGCCGTCGATCGCTTCGGGCGCAAGCCGAAGACCTGCGAACCGCGCGGCAAGATCGAGATCGGTTCCGGCGGGGCGCAAATGTAGTTCCAGCTGGTCGGCGCCGCCGAGCGGCGGCGACACGTCGCCTGGCTCGTCGAGCCGCACGTCGAGGTTCAGCGCCTCGATGGAGACGCGCTCCGGCAGCGGTTGCGCCAGCCTCACACTTGCCCGCAGCGACGACCATCCGAGATCGAGCGCATTGAGGCCCGGCACTTCAAGTGTCGCCGGCCCGTCGAGTTCGCCGATGACGTGGAAGGGGTTGTAGACCTGCGCCGCCGAACGGAACTGTCGCGCTCGGATCGAGAAGCCGCCGCGCGCATCCTCGATCAGCACTGAGCGGCAGAAGACGCCGATGCGGAACGGATATCCGCGCGCCTCGGCGCTCTCGCAGCTTGCCCGGCGACCGTCGCGGTTCAGATTGGCGACGCCGGCATTGACCTCGTCGATCAGACGGTCGGCGGCGAAATGCCAGCCAGCGCTGTACAGGCCGATGACGGCGACGATCGCCGTCGCCAGCCAGACGAAGCGCCGCGCATAACTCGGTTTCCTGTGAATGCTTGACGCCATGCCGCCGCTCTCGATACGCCCTGTACGGGTGGCGAAACTTCAGATTCGCTCGCCGTGCACTAGGCCTTTGTTACTAGGCATGTCCTTCCCTTTTCGGGACGACCTGCACTTCGCACGCCGGGATCGGCCGGTCGCGACAACTGGATTGGCGATATGGGCGATTTTTGGGTGTTTGGCTACGGCTCGCTGATGTGGCGGCCCGGTTTCGCCCATATCGAGACGCGCCGCGCCCGGCTTTCGGGCTACAGGCGCGCTCTGTGCGTCCGCTCACACGTTCACCGCGGCACTCCCGATCGCCCCGGGCTCGTGCTCGGGCTGGACCGTGGGGGTTCTTGCATCGGCCTGGCCTTCCGGGTGCCCGAGGAGCTTTCCGGCGAGGTGCTCGCCTATCTGCGCGAGCGCGAACTGGTGACCAACGTCTACCTGGAGAAAAGGCTCCCCGTGCGCCTCGCCGAGGGCGGGACCGTGGACGCGGTGACATATGTCGTCGACCGCGCCCACTTGCAGTATGCGGGTCGGATAGACGTCGACGATGCGGCGAGGTCCGTGCGCGGCGCGGTCGGCCAGTCCGGTGCCAATGAGGAATACGTCCTCAACACGGTGGCGCATCTGCGCGCGCTGGGCATCAATGACCACTGGCTTGAGCAGGTGGCAGCCAGGATTACGCCGCCGGAGGCTCGACCCCCAATTCCCTGAGCCGTTTGACTGCCGTCGATGGCATTGCGGGTGGATTGGATGACCGGGCCGCCTCGACCAGCAGATCGTCGCAGGCCGCCTCCGTCTCGGTGACCAGTCGCCGCATGAACTCGTCTTTCTCCAGCCCCGGCTCGATCGGCGGCAGGAACTTTGCCCGCAGCACCCCCGGATAGCGGAGGAACCTGCGACGGGGCCAGTAGAGGCCGGCGACGTGGGCAACCGGCACCACGGGAACGCCCAACGCAGCATAGATCTCAACGATGCCCCATTTGTACGCCGGTTCGTCGCCCGGCGCGCGCCGTGTACCTTCCGGGTATATGATGAGCTGGCGGTTCTCGGCCATCCGGATCCGCGCGACCTCGAGCGCCTGCTTCAGCGCCTTGGAGCGGCTGCCTCGGTTGATCGGGATCATGCGCATCTTGCCGACATACCATCCGAAGAACGGTATCCACATCAACTCGCGCTTGAGGATGTAGACCGGGTCGCGCAGGTACGGGAAGAAGGCGATGGTGTCCCAAAAGGACTGATGCTTCGGTGCCAGGATGAAGGGCCCATCGGGCAGGTTCTCCATCCCCTCGATGCGGCTCTCAGTACCGGCGATCCATTCCTGCAGCTTCAGGCTCGAACGTGCCCAGAAGCGCGGCACGAACCAGGCAAGGCGACGTGGCGCCAGGAAATAGAACGGCGTCCAGAAGATCATCTGGAGAATCAGACTGGCATAGAAGGCGGTGTTGAACGCCAGCGAGCGAAGGATGAGCATGAGAACGGCCCGGATGCTGCGGTGCAGACCGCTGGTGGCACGGCAGTCGCGCAAAGGCAAGGCGCAGAGGAACTGCCATTCGATCGGATTGCCGCCGGAGGCTAGCGCGTCGCGCTCGCCTCAATCGTCTCGATCGACAGCATAGGCGGCATGGCGGTGCCGAACCACGGCAGCGCGCCGCGCGCGACGGCAGCGAGATACTTCGCATACTCGGTGAACAGCACCCTCAGCGCATCGCGGTTGCCGATCCACTCGCCGCCATCAAGTCGCGTATTGACGACCGGATGTGGATAGAGCTCGGCATCACCGATCATTCGCTTCAGTTCGAGCAGGCTGCGCGGCATGTGATAGTTGTTCGTCACCACGATGACACTGTCATAGGCGTGGCTGGTAACCCATTTGGCGCTTTCCTCGGCGTTGCCGATGGTGTCCAGCGCGGCATGATCGATATCGACGCAGCAGGCGAACAGATCGGCGTCACCGCCCGTCGCGCGCTGCAGGTCGCTCTTCCTGGCCGAAGGATGCACGCCGCTGATCAGAAGTCGGCGCCCCTTTCCGTCGCGCAGCAGATCCACGGCGGCGTCGATACGCGCCTGCCCGCCGGTAAGCACGATGATGGCGTCCGCCGCAGGTTGCTCGGCCGGTGCGGTCAATCGGGCAACATGGGTGGCAAAGGCGGCGAAGCCGCCGAGAAAGGCGAGACCCCCGGTCATTATGATCAGGAATGCGAGAATCAGCAGCCGCAGACCACGCCCGGCAACGCCAACGCGGCCGGCTTCCACCGCTCGCGGCGGTGAACCGTTTGTCTCGGGCCCCTTCATGAAGCCATGGTTAACGCCGAATTCTGGCATTGGATAGCCGATTCTTTGGCGCAACTGCGTGCCAGCCATCTACCGATTAGCCGTCATGACGGGTGGAATCGACGTCGCGCAGATAGGAAACGACGGTTAGATGCGACGTCGCCGCCGTTAGTGCGCCTATCAGCAGCACAACCAGCGCCACGCCGGCATAGCCGGCCAGACCGATCGCGAAAGTCCCGAACAGTGCGGCCGCCTGGTCGGCCTGCGGTGTCGCCATGTTGCGCGACGACCACCAAGAGAAGCCGACGAAGACGACAATTGCGGCCAACCCGCCGGCCGCCGCCCCCTTCATGCCGGTGAACAGGAAATGGCGGCGGAACTCGCCGGCGATGAACGCTGCTTCAGCACCGACGAAGTGAAGTACCTCGATGATATGGCCGTTGCCGGCCATGGCGCCGCGCGTGGCGAAGACCACAGATAGGACCGTGGCCGCCAGCATTAGACCCAGCACAGAGACCCCGATGGTCACGGTCGTGTTCGCCATCGCGATGAGGCGGTCGACCCAGGTGCGGTGATCGTCGAGCGTTGCGTGCGGCACGTCCTCGGCCAGCATGCGCCGCATCACGGCGAAATCGGGCGGGTTGACCGGATCGATGGTGACGATGACCAGCCGCGGCACCGGCAGCCCGTCGATGTCGAAGCCCGCTCCCAGCCAGGGCTCCAGAAGGCGCACTGTGGCCGCCCGGTCGACGATCGCGGCAGAACGCACGCCGCGTTGTCCGGCGGCGACACGCTGTGCGGCCGCCAGCGAAGCCTCCATGTCGATGCCGTCGGCCGGTTTGATCTGTATCGTCGCCTCGCGGGCGATCTGGGTCTGCCAGGTGGCCGCCGTGTCCCGCACCAAGGTGACTGCGCCGAGCGTCAGGCACGACAGGAACGTCATGATGGCGATGACGAGGATCAGCGCGCTGCCCGCCACGTTCTGCTGCGGAACGATGGGCGTATGACGGCGCGGCGTGGACCGCGCCCGTATCGCGACACCTTCCGGCTTCGGCAGCGTCTCGGGGTCGAGCCGCTCAGTCATGGACTTCCAGCCGGCCGCCGGACAGCACCATGCGGCGCGCGTCGACCTGCTCCATCAAGCCGAGATCGTGTGTGGCTATGACCACCGCCGTTCCAAGCCGGTTGAGCTCGATGAACAGGCGCAGCAGCCGACGTCCCAGCGTCGGGTCGACATTGCCGGTCGGCTCGTCTGCAAGCAGGATTTCGGGTTGCTCGATGAGTGCCCGGGCGATTGCGGCGCGCTGCTTCTCGCCGCCCGACAGGACCGGCGGAAGAACGTGCATGCGTTCGCCAAGCCCCACCCATTTCAGGAGTTCGATGACGTCCGAGCGATAGGTCGCCTCCTCGCGCCCGCGCACGCGCAAGGGCAGCGCCACGTTCTCGTAGGTCGTCATATGGTCGAGCAGACGGAAATCCTGGAACACGACGCCAATGCGTCGCCGCATCATCGGCAGTTCGCGGGTGGTGATTCGCGCGCGATCCTTGCCAAATACGGTGATGAGCCCGCGCGTTGGCTTTAGCGCCAGAAACAGCAGCCGCAGCAGCGTCGTCTTGCCGGCGCCCGACGGACCGCTGAGGAACTGAAACGACCGCTCGGGCAAGTGAAACGTGATGTCCCGGAGGATTTCCGGACCCATACCATAGCGGAGGCCGACATTCTCGAAGCGGATCACCGGTCTTTCCTGTGGTTGCCGGGCACGCCGGAGACTTGCCTGCCACGTTCGGCGACCGTCCGACCATCCATCCGCATGGTTAAGGCGGGGTTAAGAAATAGGCCGTGGGGCCGGTTCGGCAGCGAAGCGTTAACCAATTCCGTCTACCCCGTCGAGGAGCACCGCGAAAGGACGGCCTGCCGCATGAACGAGGACGACAGGGCACGCCCGGTTTCCGGCGAAATCATGACCGGCGGCGCTGGCAAGCCGGTTGCGGGCGATTCCGGGCTGCGCAGCCCGGATTTTTCCGAAGCTGTCTTTGAGGCCGTACCGAACCGCGCAGCCGTTCCTCCTCAGAGGAGCGCCGACACCGTAGCGCCTGCGGGTTTGAGCCTACTCGCCGGGGGCAGTGCGGCCATCCGTCGGGAATCCAGCCATGGTGGCCCCGTGTTCTGGGGCGTCGGCATTTTGCTCGTCGCCCTCGCCTTCTGGGTATCGGGCGGCCATGCGCTCGTTCGCGACCTTGGCTTCGACCAGGTCAGGCAAGTGCAGCAGCCCCTGCGCATCGCCGAAGTCAAAAGCCGGGTCGAGCGCCATGGTGGCCGCGACGTCCTGTTCGTAGACGGGCGTGCTGAAAACCACGGCCCGCATCCCGTTTTCCTGCCGCCGATCCAGATCGCCGTGATCGGCAATGACGGGGGCACGGTGCGCTACAATCTGGGGACAAACGGCGCCGAGCTGGGCCCCGGCGGCCGCTATTCCTTTTCCAGCCGCCTTGAAGCGCCTAGGAACGGAGTGAAGTCGGTTTCGGTGACATTCCAGGAGGCGGGGCGCTGATGCCTGTGGTTCGCGGTAAAGACATCGAGGTCCTGTTCAGCGCGTCGGCGATCGCGCGGCGCAATCTGGAATTGGCCAAGGACATCGCGGAGCGCGAGTACGAGGACCTTCTGGTCATCTCTATCCTCAAGGGCTCCTTCATCTTCGCTGCCGACCTGATCCGCGCCATGCACGACACCGGCCTGTCGCCTGAGGTCGAGTTCATCTTCATCTCGAGCTACGGCACCGGGACCACGTCGGGCGAGGTGAAGGTGCTGCGAGACATCGACAATGAAGTCGCGGGCCGCGATGTGCTGTTGATCGACGACATTCTAGAATCCGGAAAGACGCTGAAGTTCACGCGCGAACTTATGCTTTCGCGCGGTGCCCGAAGCGTGTCGATCGCCGTGCTGCTCGACAAGCACAACAAGCGGCAGACCGACCTGACTGCGGACTTCGTCGGCTTCGACTGTCCCGACTATTTCGTCGTCGGCTACGGCATGGACGTGGCGCACGCCTTCCGTGAGCTGCCCTTCGTCGGCGTCGTCAAGGGAGACGCCTGAGCGATGGCGAAAATCCTGATCGTGGAGGACGACGAGTCCGTCCGCACCTTCACCGCACGTGCCATAGCGGCAGACGGCCATGCCATTGACACCGCGGAGGACGGCGACCTCGGCCTGGCGGCTATCCGCGAGGCCGACGGCCGCTACGATCTCATACTCTCCGACATCCGCATGCCGGCCATGGACGGCATCGAGATGGCCAAGCAGGCGTCAAGCGAGTTTCCCGATCTGCGCATCCTCCTGATGACCGGCTATGCCGAGCAGCGCGAACGGGCCGCTGATCTTCAGGACATCATCGTCGACGTGGTGCCGAAGCCCTTCACGCTCAACGAAATCCGGCTCAAGGTGGCCAAGGCTCTGGCTTGAGGAGGGTGGGGCCCTTCAGCTCAATCGACCAGCCTGAACTCCAGATAGATCGTCCGCTGAAGAAACGACTGGTTGTCATCTGACAGGATCGACACCATCAGCGCGCCATCGTCACGGCGCCAGACGTCAAGCGCTTCCATATTGTCGATACGGTGGCCGAGATTGGCCTCGATCAACGCAGGACCATTGACCAGTTCACCTCTGCGCACTGCCTCGCTGTTGATGCGGCGGATCCGCATTCCGATACCATGCGTGGCGGAAAAGCGGCGCTCGAGCAGCAGCAGGTCGCCGGTTTCCTCGATCATCGCGCCGTCGGTCACGTCGTAGCCATCGCTGCGCATGACCTTGAATACCCCCTTCTCAGGACCGTCGAGGATGGCGGCATAGAGGTCGCCATTGCGGTCGATGCTACGCTCGGCAACGACGATCAGCGCGCCTGCGTGGATGCCGTGGGCATGCGCCCGCAGCAGGGTTTCAATGCCCTGATTGTGGCGCAGTTCGCCGCGCGGAATGACGAAGTCGAGGTCCCGTATCGGAGGCCCCATGTTTTGCGGATCGAGCGCATATTGGGAGACGCGCGCATTGCGCTCGAAGGCGACAGTGGCGATGCCATCACTGATGTCGAGGGCCTCCGCGTCCTTGTCGATCTTGGCTTCGATGACCTCGCCGTCCGCGCCCACCATCGCCTGCATGCGAAAGTCCGCAATGCCGACCGGAACGCCCGCATCGTCGCGCTCGATACCGCCGAAGAACCAGTAGCCGTGGTCGGCGACGCCGGCAAACTCGCCGCCGGGCGTGAGGAACCGAAGCGCCGATAGCTGCCCGAATTCCGGCTCCTTGGACCGGATCTCCAGTCCTCCGACGAATTCGAGTTCCCCGAACCGCGTCTCGCTGGAGCCGAGACGAAAATTGACTACCGGCGAGACAGTCACCGCGACGGGGCGCATTCCCGCGTCCTGCGCGAGCGCGGCTACGACCGGGATCGCAAGGCAGAAGCCTCCAGAAGCCGTGGCTGCAAACCGCAACCAGGCCTTCAACGCCGCCCTCCAGCGCGGCGGGCAGTGCGGCCCGTCTCCTCGCCGAACAGGGCGGCTAGCTGTTCGGTCATCGCGCCCGCCAGTTCCTCCGCGTCAACGATGGTGACGGCACGGCGGTAATAGCGCGTCACGTCATGGCCGATGCCGATTGCCAAGAGTTCGACCGGCGAGCGCGTCTCGATCAACTCGATGACCCCGCGCAGATGCCGCTCCAGATAATTGCCGGGATTCACCGACAGTGTGGAGTCGTCTACCGGCGCTCCGTCGGAGATCATCATCAGGATCTTGCGCTGCTCCGGCCGGCCGATTAGGCGCGAATGCGCCCACAACAGGGCCTCGCCGTCTATGTTCTCCTTGAGCAGGCCCTCGCGCATCATGAGCCCGAGATTACGCCGCGAGCGCCTCCACGGCGCATCAGCCGACTTGTAGACGATGTGGCGCAGGTCGTTGAGCCGGCCGGGACTGGCGGGCTTACCGTCCTTGAGCCATTTCTCGCGCGCCTGGCCGCCCTTCCACGCCCGCGTAGTGAAGCCGAGGATCTCGACCGAGACACCGCAGCGCTCTAGCGTACGCGCCAGAATGTCGGCGCAGGTGGCGGCGACCGTGATCGGCCGGCCACGCATCGAGCCGGAATTGTCGAGCACCAGCGTGACGACCGTATCGCGGAACTTTGTGTCGCGCTCCTGCTTGAAGGAGAGCGGCTGCATCGGGTCGATGACAACGCGCATGAGGCGCGCCGTGTCGAGCACGCCTTCCTCCAGATCGAAATCCCAGGAACGGTTCTGCTGCGCCATCAGGCGGCGCTGGAGCCGGTTGGCGAGGCGGCCGACAACTCCCTGGAGGCTGGCCAGCTGCTTGTCGAGAAATGCGCGCAGCCGGTCCAGTTCTTCCTCGTCGCACAACTCCTCGGCGCCCACGGTCTCGTCGAACTGGGTGGTGAAAATCTTGTAGTCGATTTCCCGGGGCAGGTTGGCGAAGGGATTGTCCTGCCGCTTGGCCTCGCCCGGTGTCTCGGCGTCGAGGTCTTCGTCGTCGGAAAGCTCGTCGGCGCTCGCCTCGCTGCTTTCGGTCTCGCCGGTCTCCTGGTCCTCGCTGGAAGAATCGCTTTCTTCGGCCTGGGCGTCGTCGGAGCCGGAATCGTCCTCGCCGCCTTCCTCCGACTGATCCTCGCCCTGCGGCTGGTCGTCCTCGTCGTTGTCGGCGTCCTGGTCCTGCTGGTCCTCGCCGAGCTCCTCGGCCATCTCCATCGAGGCAAGCATGTCGCGGACCACGCGGGCAAATGCCTGCTGGTCATCCAGCTTGTCCGCAAGCCCTTCGAGATCTCCGCCCGCCTTCTCCTGGATCCATTTGCGCCACAACTCGACGACGCGCGTGCCGCTCCTCGGCGCAGCGCGGCCGGTAAGGCGCTCGCGCACCACCAGCGCCACAGCCTCTTCCAGGGGCGCGTCGGCCTGGTCGGCGACGTCGGCCAGGTTGGCGCGCGCGAATTTGTCTTCCAGCATCGAGCCGATATTGTCCGCGATGCCGGTCATCATCCGAGAGCCGATCGCCTCGACGCGGGCCTGCTCGACCGCGTCAAAGATGGCGCGCGCCTGCTTGCCCTCGGGCGCCAGCCGCGCGTGGATGCGCGCGTCGTGACGGGCGCGGCGCAGCGCCATGGAATCGCTCAGCCCACGCGTGACCGCGATATCGCCGGCAGTCGCCTTTTTCGGCAGGTCCGGCAGTCGCGCCCGGTTGCCTGCCAGCGCCGGCTTTTCCTTGGAAAAGGCGATCTCGAGCTCATGGTCGCCGGCGAGCGCGCGCATGCAGACCGTAACCGCACGCTTGAAGGCGTCGGTGTCGTTGCCCTTGCCGGACCGGTTGCGCGTGTTGTCGCCGGGGCCTGCCAAGGCTACCCCAGCACCACGTTCGCGGCGCTCTCCGGCAGTTCTTCGCCGAAGGCGCGCTGGTAGAACTCGGCCACCACCGAGCGCTCAAGCTCGTCGCACTTGTTGAGGAACGTCAGGCGGAAGGCAAAGCCGACATCGTCGAAGATTTCTGCGTTCTCCGACCACATGATGACCGTGCGCGGGCTCATCACCGTCGACAGGTCGCCGTTGATGAAGGCCGAGCGCGTCATGTCGGCGACGCGCACCATCTTGTTGACGATGTCGCGGCCCTTTTCCGTCCGGAAGTGCTTCGCCTTGGCCAGCACGATCTCGACTTCCTTGTCGTGCGGCAGGTAGTTGAGCGTGGTGACGATGGACCAGCGATCCATCTGCGCCTGGTTGATCTGCTGCGTACCGTGATAGAGGCCGGTGGTGTCGCCCAGGCCGACCGTGTTGGCGGTGGCGAACAGGCGGAAGGCCGGGTGCGGACGGATGACTCGGCTCTGGTCGAGCAGCGTCAGGCGACCGGACGATTCCAGCACGCGCTGTATGACGAACATCACGTCGGGGCGGCCGGCGTCATACTCGTCGAAGACGAGCGCGACATTGTGCTGATAGGCCCAGGGCAGGATGCCGTCGCGAAACTCGGTGACCTGCATGCCCTCGCGCACCACGATCGCGTCCTTGCCGACGAGATCGATACGCGAGACATGGCTGTCGAGGTTGATGCGCACGCATGGCCAGTTGAGGCGGGCGGCCACCTGCTCGATATGCGTCGATTTGCCGGTGCCGTGATACCCCGACACCATGACGCGACGGTTGTAGGCGAAGCCCGACAGGATGGCGAGCGTGGTCTGCCGGTCGAACAGATAGTCCGGGTCGACGTCGGGAACGTGCTCGTTGGCCGCGGAATAGGCAGGCACCACCATGGAGGACTCGAAACCAAACGTGTCCCTGACAGGTACGGTCGTGTCTGGAAGATTGGCAATGTCGCGGTCGTGCTTGTTCATCATGCCTCCACGCGCGGAAGCCTTGCCACCGCTCATGTTCCTGTAGTTTTCGGGGGCCGTCTTTAGCAGACTGGCGACCTAACACAAACCTGCTTGTTTGAGCACGCGGTAGGCCTGCAGCACGTCGCGGAAGCGGTCTTCCGAACCTCTGTCGCCACCATTCGCATCCGGATGATGGCGCTTTACGAGTTCCTTATAGCGCGCCTTGATGTCCGCGCCAGTCGCCTTCGCATCGAGGCCCAGCGTTTCCATTGCCTTGGCCTCAAGCGACTTCAGCTTTCGCTCGCGCGGCCGCTCGGGGTCGCGGTCGCCGAACATGCCGAAGGGATCGCGCATGCGATTGTAGTAGCCGGCATTGCCGGAGCGCTTCTGCGCGAAATCGGGAGAGGATGAGGCCTGGCCGTTGGCGCCCATCTTCCAGGTGGGACGATGGCCCGTCAGTGCCTCCTTCTGAAATCGCGCAATGTCGGAATCGGCTAGGCCCGAGAAGTAGTTGAAACCCTTGTTGTATTCGCGCACGTGGTCGAAGCAGAACCTGAAATACTCGCCTTCCGCCATGCGTCCGACAGGCGCGCGGTGCGTACCGGCATCGTTGCAGCCATCCCACTGGCAGACCGGCGCGCGAGACTTCACCTCCGCCTCGGGGTCCGGGCGGACTTTGATCTTCTCGAAATATTTGGAGTAGGTTTTCATCCGGTTCCGGCGCGAAGCAGTCGCCCGATTATGAGCGCTTCGCAGTGCGATACAAGAATTGACATTTGCGGGATCGTGCCCCACCCCCGAATGAATCGGGCGCGATCGTAAGGCATCCGGCAGTCATATGGTGAAAGGAGCCCCCCTTGTCCATCCAGTCGAACATCGAGGAAAAGCTCAACGCCGCCTTTTCGCCGCAGCGCCTCGCCGTCCTGAACGAGAGCCACCTGCATGCGGGTCATCATCACACCGGTTCGGGCCACCATGAGACGTTCGACGGAAAGGGTGAAACCCATTTCCGTGTCCGCATCGTGGCGGACGCCTTTTCCGGAATGAGCCGGGTGGAGCGCCATCGCGCCGTCAACGCGGCTCTGGCCGAGGAGCTCGCCGGCAATGTCCACGCGCTGGCTATCGAGCCGGCGGCGCCGGGCGAGCCGACAAGGTGGTAGCGGCCTGTCTAGCCTTCTTCCGCCGGCCTGATCCTGATGCGCGTTAGGCGGTTCTTGTCGCGCTTCATGACGATGAAGCGCTTGCCATGGAAGGTGAAAGCCTGCCGCTCCCTGGGGATCGACTGCGTCTCGTGAATGACGAGGCCGGCAATTGTCGTTGCCTCGTCATCGGGCAGCGCCCAGTCGAGCGCGCGGTTGAGGTCGCGGATAGGCACGGAGCCGTCGACGACGACTGAGCCGTCTGCCTCCTGCTTGACGCCTTGCACGTCGACATCGTGCTCGTCGGCGATATCGCCGACGATCTCCTCGATGATGTCTTCCAGCGTTACCAGGCCTTCGACCTCGCCATACTCGTCCACGACGATGGCGAAATGCGCCTTGCGCCGCAGGAACGCATTGAGCTGGTCCTGCAGGGTGGTGGTGTCGGGCACGAACCACGGTTTGGTCGCGACCTTGAGGATGTCGATGCGGGAAAACTCGTTGCCGACGTCGTCGAGCGCGCGGAGCAGATCCTTGGCGTGAACCACACCGACGATGTTGTCGGGCGCGCCTTTCCACAACGGCACCCGCGTATGTGGACTTTGCAGGATCGCGCGGACGATCGCCTCGGGGGCGTCCTCGACATTGATTGAACGCATATTGGTGCGGTGAACCATAACGTCGGAGACTTCGAGCTCGGCGAGGTCGAGCAGGCCACCCAACCGGTCGCGGTCCTGCTTGACCACCACGCCTCCGCGATGAAGCTCCGCCACGGTGCCACGCAGTTCCTCGCGCCCGCTCATCGCCGGCGCGATCGATGCGATCTCGAGGCCAAACAGAGCGAGCAACTGCCGATGGAACCCGATCGCCACCGCAATCAGCACGAAGGCAACCAGCACGAGCGCGACGACCTCCTGCATTCCGCTCATGGGCTCCGCGGCTCCAGCGCGGATTGCAGGAAGGATAGGACCTCGGCCGCCGGAACGTCCTTGGCCACGAACGACTGACCGATGCCGCGCGTCAGGATGAAGGTCAGCGCGCCGCGCGACACCTTCTTGTCCTGCGCGATATATTCGAGCATCCGTTCCGCACCGGGCAGTTCGCCCGGAATTTCGCCAACGGAAACCGGCAACCCGACTGCGGCCAGATGCGCCTCGACCCGGCGCGCGTCGTCCATCGAGCACAGGTTGAGCCGGCTGGAGAAGCGATGCGCCAGCGCCATGCCGATCGCCACGCCCTCGCCGTGGACGAGCCGGGCGCTGTCGTAGCCGGTGGCCGCCTCCAGCGCATGGCCGAAGGTGTGGCCGAGATTGAGCAGCGCGCGGTCACCCGTTTCAAGCTCGTCGCGCGCAACCATGTCGGCCTTTGCCTGGCAGGATTCGGCGATAGCGTGAACGCGCTCGGCGCCGCCGGCGAATACGGCCCGCCAGTTCGTCTCCAGCCAGTCGAAGAAGCCGGGCCGGTCGATCAGTCCGTACTTCACAACCTCCGCATAGCCGGCGCGAAATTCGCGCGCCGAAAGCGTATCGAGCAGCGCGGTGTCGGCCAGTACGAGCCGCGGCTGCTGGAAGACGCCGACGAGGTTCTTGCCGTGCCTTGTATTGATGCCGGTCTTGCCGCCGACCGACGAATCGACCTGCGCCAGAAGCGAGGTCGGCATTTGCACGAAGTGCATGCCGCGCCGCACGATGCCGGCGGCGAAACCCGCGAGGTCGCCGATCACCCCACCGCCGAGCGCAACCACGACGTCGCCGCGCTCCAGCCGCGCGTCGAGGATGCCGTGAACGACGTCCTCCAGGACGGCAAAGCTCTTGCTGCGCTCGCCGGCATCGACCTCGATCGTCGTCGGCTCGATGCCGGCGCGCGCCAGGTTTTCGGAAACCGCCGTGCCATGCAGCCGCGCGACGTTGCCGTCGGTGACGACCGCGGCGCGGACGCCGGGGAGACGAGCCCCGATCTCTTCGCCGGCGCGCGCTGCTAGCCCCTGCCCTATCAGGATGTCGTAGCTGCGCTCGCCGAGTTCGACCCGAACCTCGCGCTGCAACGCGGTCTCATCGCTCATGTGTCCGCGTCCTCTCCCGCAATCGACTGAACATCGAGAAAGCCGGCGATAGCAGTCAGCGCCTCCTCGGCGATGATCTCGCGCTTGGCGTCCCGGGTTTCAACCACGAGATCGGCAAGCGCATAGACCGGGTAGCGGTCGTCCATGAGCTTGCGCATTACCGCGCGAGGATCGGGATTCTTCAGAAGCGGCCGGTTCTGCTTCTTGGCGACGCGGTCCATCAACAGGTCGAGATCGGCCTTGAGCCATACCGATAGGCCATGCTCGGCGATCGCCTGGCGCGTCTGCGCGTTCATGAATGCACCGCCGCCGGTCGAAACCACACGTGGTCCTTCCCTCAACAGGCGCTCGATGACCCGTTGCTCCAGCGAACGGAACTCCGGCTCGCCATAACGCTCGAACAGCTCGGGTATCGACATGCGCGATACGGTTTCGATCTCGTGGTCGCTGTCGACGAACGGCAGGTCCAGCGCCTGGGCCACCCTGCGGCCGATGGCGGTCTTGCCCGCGCCCATCAACCCGACGAAGACCACGGTTCGATCGGCAAGCCGCTCGCGAATTGCCACGGCAAGCGGCGAGGGATCCTCGAAATGGCTCACGTCAGGCTCCGCACCGCCTGCGACAACCCCCGCCGCCTCAACGAGCTGCGTTTTCTCCTGCCTGTCCATGTCGCTGACACCCCGGACATCGATGCCGCCTCCTTCGGCGGTATCGATAGGAAAAGCACGCCGAGGTCAAGCGTGCGAAGCCAAGCCCGAGCGTCCTTGAAATGCCGCCATCCACGTCCCATAACGGGACGGGGCATCGAGAACAACCATCGAGGGTATCGGGGCATGCCGACGCTTATCAGGCTGCTGTCCATCCTCGCCATCATGGCGGGCTTGGCCTATGGCGCCATGTATGCCCTGGTGCTCTATGTGGAGCCGAACAAGGGCGAGATGACTGTGCGCATTCCGCCGGAGCGGCTCAACCCGCAGCGTTGATCGGATATTTCACGCCAGTAGCCAAAGGCATGCGGCGAGGATTGCCCCCGCAGCGGCGATGAGCAGGCTCGGGTATACTGCATCCGGATTGGACGCTCTCCTGCGCAGGAACCGCGGATCGGCCGCACGGTGATCGGCCATCGCCATCCGGGCAGCATTTTGAATCACATTCATCTGCGCGATCATGACTTCCTCCCGCGGGGCTCGAACCGGTGTTCGGCTGGAACGCGCCTCCACGGATCATGTTCCCAGAAAAAACTTCACGGATGATGGAACTGCGTGGTCAACGGTTCGTTTATTAGGCTGCGGGTGTCGCTCGCGACCCTCCAATCGCCCCCCCCCGGCGAACGGCGCCCGTAAATTTTTATAGACGATGACCCCCGAAATCGTCTTGAACCTAGAAGCCGGTCCATTGGGCCGGCTTTCTTTTTGGGCGAGTTAGAACCTGTTTGCTGGACTTATGCCCTTACGCCTCGAAATTGTGAGACGGCACTTCGAGCCGGTAGACCAGCTCTCCATCGGCAGTGTCGAAATGCGCCTCCCCGTCTAGTGATTGTGGTACGACGCGCTCCAGCGCAACGCTGCCGAAGCGTTTCTCCTGCGCGATCCCGTGAGCCTGCGTCTTCTCCGTCCAAACGAGCACAAGCCTGCTGCCGTTTGCGCCTTCGTCAATCACGCTGGTGACGTCCGCCCGTCCGCCCGGCGACGCGAGCGCGCCGTGGCTCATCGAGTTGACGAGCAGTTCGTGCAACGCCAACCCGATATGGAGCGCGGCGTTCGGGTTGAGATGGACATCCCGGCCTCGAAAGCGAACGCCGCCGTCGCCATCGTCCCGGTACCGCGACACCTGGCCATCGACCAGTTCCGACAGCATGGCGCCGCGCCAGTTGGACGAAGTAACGAGGTCCTGCGACGAGGCAAGAGACTGGAGGCGACCGCGGAACCGCTGAAGAAACGTATCGATGCTCGGAGCGTGCCGGCCGGTCTGCGTGGCGATGCTTTGAATGATTGCCAGCAGGTTCTTGGAGCGATGGCTCACTTCGCGCAGGAGTGTGCGAAGCGTCTGCTCTCTGTTCTTGCGCTCGGTGATTTCAACCACAGTGGTGACGATCCCGCGAACCTCGCCTTCCTCGCCGGCGTCCGCATCGATCCACATGTCGTACCAGCGGCCTCCGTCATCGACGCCGTCTCGGAACTCAAGCGCCTCCGGCGCTCCCGACGCCAGCACAAGCCGCTTCCTCTCCAAAATGCGGTCGGCCACCGACGCCGGCAGGAATTCTGCATCGGTCCGGCCAACTATGTCACCGTCAGACCACGTCTCTGGCACGTTCTGCGCCCAGACGACCCGCAGATCGCTGGACTGGTAGAATACGACGATACCGCTGTGGCGCAGGGCGCGCAGTAAGGCCGACCCCACGTCGATACTGTGCGGAGAGTGAAAGTTCACGCCGTCTTTGCCCCTGCGATCGATGCGTCATGCTCCGCGTTGACCCGGCCGCCCTTAGCCGCGCCGCCTGGTCCGTTGTTTTCCGCATGCCGCCATGAACCAATCCTGGGGCGGATGCTTTCGCGTTTGCGCCGCAACGCGACGATTTCGGATTCGTGCGGCGCAGACAATATCTGCGCGGCCGCGAGGAGCGCGGCCGCGCGATTTCGGTTGCGTCAGCCAGCCCTGCGCATCAGCCCGGCGATGAGCGAAATGACAAGAAACGCCAGGAAGACGAAAAACAGGATCTGTGCGATGCCAGCGGACGCGCCGGCAATGCCGCCGAAGCCGAGGGCGCCGGCGATGATTGCAACGACGAGGAATACGAGAGCCCAATAAAGCATGGTCTATCTCCTTGGAATTGATGCAGGAAAACGAGATAGCCCAGTGATTGGTTCCAGATTGCACGTCAAAGTTTCGCCCCGATACGACCAAAAAGGCGGCCGAAAGGCGGCGGCCTGGAAGTGATTTTGGTGCGGGGCTCAGGCAGCCGCCTTTGCCTGCCGGTCGAAGAACAACGCCTGGCTGATCAGCGCCTTTACCATCTCCGGATTAAACGGCTTGGTGACGAGGAAGGCCGGCTCGGGACGCTCGCCGGTCAGCAGTCGCTCCGGGAAGGCGGTGATGAAAATCACCGGGACCGGCGTGGTGGCAAGGATTTCGTTGACCGCATCGATACCCGACGAACCATCCGCGAGTTGGATATCGGCCAGCACCATCTTCGGCCTCGCGCTGGCGAACAGCGCCGTCGCTTCCTTGTGCGTGCGCGCCGTGCCGACCACCCGGTGGCCGAGGCTCTCGACCATGTGTTCGATATCCATGGCGATCAACGGCTCATCCTCGATAATGAGGATGTCGGTCGCGACCTGGCGTGAGATCTCGTCGCTGGCTTCGGACAGAAGTGCGGAGAACTTGTCCTCGTCGATGTCGAGTACCTCTGCGGCTTCGGATTCGGTGAAGCCCTCGACGGCCACGAGCAGGAAGGCTTGGCGAGGCATCGGCGCCAGTGCCGACAGATTGGCGGCCGCGCGGCTTTCCCATGCCGGCGAACCTTCTGCTTCCGGGACGCGGATGCTGACCGACGTGAACAGCTTGGTAAAGATGCGATACAGCGCGATGCGATCGCTGCGCAAAGCCGGAAACACGCTGACATCGGCGATGATCGCCTCCAGCGTGGCCGCCACTAAGGCATCTCCGCTGGTCTGCGAGCCCGTGACAGCGCGAGAAAAGCGCCTCAGAAATGGAAGGTGCGGCGCGATCCGTGCGGACAAACTCATGATTGTGCGTCTCCCTCAGTGACGGTAGGCAAAACAAACTCGCAACGATCTTGGTGATCATCATTGCGAGGTTGCAAGAAGAATGCGCGTTCCTGAAAAAAGTTCCGTCGCCGCCGGAACGATTTCGCGAGAGATGCGTTTGATCGCCTGACCGTGGCGTTTCTCGCTCCGGTCGCGTTTAATGCGCGTAATCACCGGGTACATGGTGCGGCGCAACCGGGGCGAAGAGATAAGCATGAAGCCACACCTAACGGCCGCGGCAGGCGGCCAAAAGAAGTCGGAGAACCAGGGCGATGCCCTCGGCGTCAACTCCGAGATCGGGCGCAAACTAAAGCAGTATTACGACGAACTCGTGTCCGAAGACGTGCCGGACAGGTTTGCCGACCTGCTGCGGCAGCTTGAACGGAGCGAGAATCAACCGTCGACGGCGGAGAGCGGAGAATGACCATGTCGGAGGGTTCGACCTTCAGGCAGGACTTGCTGGCCGCCATCCCCAGCCTGCGTGCCTTCGCCATGTCGCTTGCCCAGAATGCCGACAAGGCTGACGACCTCGTCCAGGAAACGCTGGTCAAGGCGTGGGACAAACAGGCCTCCTTCCAGCCCGGCACAAATCTCAAGGCATGGGTGTTCACGATCCTGCGCAACGAGTTCTACTCGCAGATGCGCAAGCGGGGTCGCGAAGTACAGGACAGCGACGGCCTGATTACGGCGCGTCTTGCGGTCCATCCCAGCCAGCAGGGCAAGATGGACCTGGACGACTTCCGGGCCGCTCTTGAAACGCTTCCGGGCGACCAGCGCGAGGCGATCATCCTGATCGGAGCGTCGGGTTTCTCGTACGAAGAAGCGGCGGAAATCTGCGGCTGCGCCGTCGGCACGATCAAGAGCCGCGTCAGCCGGGCTCGCAGCCGGCTTCAGGAAATGCTCGCGGTTTCGGGCGAGGCCGACTACGGCCCCGACGCGATCGCAACGCAGGTGCTGGGGTCAAACGCCGCCTGAGGACTGGCGGGCGCCTTCGATGGCGCGCACCACCGCCGCCATGAGCGCCTCGCCCGCGTAGGGTTTTTCGACGACTTCGACGCCGGAAACGGCGTCGAACAGCCCGTCCGCGCCTGCATACCCGGTTGCAAAGACGAACGGGATGCGGCGTTCAAGAAGAACCTGCGCCAGTTCCATCGTGGATTGCCCGCCGACCATGACGTCAAGGACAGCTGCATCGAAGCCGTGACCGTCGGACTGCTCAGGCGGCAGATCGTCCAGGCTGCGCGCAAGCAATACCTCGCGCGCGCCGTGATCGCGGCAAATCTGCTCGACGTCCATCGCGATCAGGAACTCGTCTTCCATCACGAGGACGCGCATTCCCTGCAAAGGGTTTTCGCTCAAAATAGAGGCCTCCAAGCCTGTATTCTGTGGCAGAGAGCCCGCCGTCTGTCATTTAAAAATGATGTAGCGCAACCTTACCGAAGGTGAGGCGTTGCGAACCTCATGTGCGGCACTCCGACGCCGTATTCTTCGAGGGGGTACAGCATGGCAATGGCAGAAACCGTCAGGTCGGAGCGCAAGTATCCGTGCGAACGGTGCCCATTGATGCGCCGTGCCGCATTTCGCGATTTCAACCGCAAGGAACTCGCCTTCGTCTCTCGCTTCAAGCGCGGTGAGCTCACCGTCGACAAGGGCGCGACGGTCCTCGCGGAAGGCACCCGCAACCCGCACCTTTATACCGTCCTGATCGGTTGGGGTTTCCGTTACAAGCTACTGCCGGACGGACGCCGGCAGATCGTCAACTTCGTAATGCCGGGCGATCTCATCGGACTTCAGGGCGCGCTGATGGATGAGATGCAGCATTCCGTCGAAGCGCTGGCACCTATGGTGCTCTGCGTCTTCGAGCGCGAAGAGCTCATGTCGCTGTACCGGGAGCATCCGGAGCTCGCTTACGATGTGACCTGGCTCGCCTCGCGCGAAGAATGCATGCTCGACGAAAACCTCTTGAGCGTCGGGCGGCGCTCGGCGATCGAGCGTTTCGCCTATCTGCTCGCCTTCCTTGTTACCCGGGCGCGCACGGTAGGCCTGGTCAATGGCGCTCCCACCGAACTGCCGCTTACCCAGCAGCATGTGGCCGACACGCTGGGGCTGTCCCTTGTCCACACCAACAAGACGGCTCGAAAGCTCGCCGAGCGCAAGCTGATCCGCTGGCGCGAGCGCGGATGCGAGGTGCTGGACGTCGACGGGCTGATGGAACTCGCCCGCTGGGAAGGAATCCAGCAGGACGTGCGCCCTTTCATCTGACGGACGGAGAAGAACTGTCAGTACTTCTCCAGCTCGTCGAGGCCGGGCAGGATGTTGCGGGTAATCGCCAGCACGACAAGCACCGCCGGAATGGCGATGAAGCCACCGACAGGCCCCCAGATCCAGAGCCAGAACGCCAGTGCCAGCAGCACGAGGAACGGATTGAGCGTCAGCGTTCTGCCGACGACCATCGGCGTCACGAACTGCGCCTCGATCAGGTTGATTGACGTGTAGATCAAGAGCGGAGTCAGGCCTGCGCCGATCGTGTCGTAGGTACCCAAACCGACAACGAACAGCAGCACCATCATGATCGCCGGGCCGATATAGATGATGAAGTTGAGTAGCCCCGCGAGCGTGCCCCACAGTGCCGGAGACGGCACGCCCGCCACCCACAGCGCCAGCGTGACGGCGAGGCCCATGCCGATATTGATTGCCGCAATCGACAGCAGATAACGCGACACCAGCGCCTCTACATCGCGGAAGATATGGGCCGTCCGCCAGCGCATGCGTCGGCCAGCGCACAGCCGCAGCACCGCGATCCTGATGTCATTTCGCGTGGCGATGAAAAAGTAGAGGCTGGCCATGAACAGGAGCAATTGGGCGATCAGCGCCGGCGCGAGAACCGCTACGCTGGTTACGGGCGTTCCGTCCTCCACCGCTACGGTCAGTCCGGCCCCACCTGTAGCGTCGCGAAGCTGCTCCTGAAGGCCGCGCAGCGCCTCGAGCGGCTCCCGGAGCTGGGCGAGTTGCACCTGGAGCTCGTCCCAGATGCGGGGCAGTTGTCCCGCCCAGAACGACAGCGGGCCTGTCAGTGCCATGCCCAGCGCGAAAAATACCGCAACGAAGAGGAGCGCGGCAATTGCCGACGAAACCGAGGGGGCCATACCCAGGCGCTCCAGACGCGACGCCACCGGCCCGAGCATCAGGCCGACGACAACAGCGAGCGACACCGGCGCCAGTACGAATTTGCCGGCGTGCAGCGCAAATATCAAGGCAACCAGACCGACCAGAATGACCGAGAATTGCGAGGCGCGGCCGAGAACGATCTCGAAACTGGATCGCGGCGGCAACCGCACGATCGGCGGCTTCTTCTGATCGAAGGGCTTCATGAAAGCTTGGTCCGGCTGATTGATCGTGATCAACGTCAACCTGAGCGCAGCAGTTCCAAACAGGGTTTGCTGAATGACGACTGGCGGTGACGAGTGCCGTTGTCATCGCTCGGGAACCGGTGCGCGGCGGCCGCGTTATGGGGCGATAAGCATCAAGGAGCTTCAATCATGGCGACAGCAGCGGCCGGAAAGACGAGAACGGGCAACGGCACCAAGGCCACCCCCGAAGATCTCGAAGCGGAAATTGCGCGGCTGCGCGAGGATGTTGCTCGTTTGGCCGAGCAGCTTGCCCGTACCGGCGAGCATTCCATGGCTGCGGCGAAGCGCGCGGCAAGCCAGGGCGCTGAACAGTTGCGCGTCAAGGGCGAGGCCGCCGTCGAGGCGCTGCGCTCCAATGCCGACGACATCGAACAGCAGGTTACGGATGCCGTGCGCGAGAAGCCGCTGACGGCGCTGGCGATCGCCGCTGGCGTTGGCTATTTCTTCGCGCTTCTGTCGCGCCGCTGACGTGCAGACACTGGCGACCCTTATCGCCGCACTCGTCTCCGGCGAGGCCGCCGAAGCGGCGAACCGCGCCCGGCGGGCAGCGATTGCCTATGCCATCGCTGCATTGCTGGCACTGTGCGGCGCAGGCTTCCTCGTCGGCGCCGGTTTTGGCGTGCTGGCACGAAGGGTCGGGCCGATCGATGCTGCGTTGTGGTTCGGCGGCGGGTTCGTGGTGGCAGCGTTGCTGATATTCCTCGGCCACCGCATATCGGCAGGTTTCCGGTCGCGCCGCTTGGCGCGACGCAGACGCACCGAGACGAAGGCAATGGTCGGCGCGGCGGCACTTGCCCTCCTGCCCAGCCTGCTTGCGGGCAGGGGTAAGTTGGCGCTTCTGGCTCCGGCCATCGGCTTTCTCGGCTACGCCATCTATCACGAAAACAGGCGACACGGCGCACCCGACGTCAATCATCCCGACGAACGGTAACGCATCGCCTTACCGGAACTTCGCCCCGGAGCTGTGCATTGGGTTGGCAAGCCCCCGTGAAACTATCCGGAGATTTGCATGACCAAAACCATCGAAACCAACAAGGCCAGGCAGGGACGTGGCGGCACGCGCGTCCTTGTTGTGTTGGTCTCTGCGCTGATCCTTGCCTTGATCGTCTGGTGGGGCGTTGGCCTGTTCGGCAGCGCCATCGAGCCGCAGGACCCGGTCGGCGGCGCGCCGGCAGAGCAACCGGCCACCCCTGTTGAAACGCCGCCCGCGGCACCGGCCGGGCAATAATCAGCCGGCTTCGGGAACAACTACCTTCAGCGCCCCGGGATGGAGCTTGAGCACCGTCTCGGTATCAAGGTCGCGCAACTCGCCATCGATGGCGCAACCGAACCGCCGATAGGGCCGCACGATCCGCAACTTGACCTCCCGGGCCGTCATGATCTCCACCTTGTCGTTCGCCTTCCAACGGCCAAGCGCCATGTTGGCCAGGAACACCAGAAGATCACGGCGGCGCCGTGCGCGCGTGATGTAGATTCCGAGCACCCCGCCGGCCGGGTCGTCTGCGTATGGCAGATGGCCCTCGCCGAACAAATTATTTGTGACGCCAATGCCGGAGGTCGTGACGCTGATCTCCGTCTCGTCGACTTCGAGCGTCGCCCTCATTCGCGGCGGGTTGAGGAACGCTGCCAAGCCAGCCTGCAGCGACGCCCGCATCTTGCCCAGGCGGGAGTTGAAGGACCGCCGCTCGCGCAGCCTTATCAGCTTGGCGTGCAGGCCGATCGAGAATTGGTGCACGAAGATCAGGCCATTCGCGCTGGCAACGTCGACGGCACGGATCGTCCCGCCCGCCAGCGCCTCGACGGCCGCGTCGAGCTGCAAGGGAATTGCGAGGCTGCGGGCAAAGAGGTTCATGGTGCCCGCCGGCAACACGGCTAGCGCCTTGTCGCTGCCTTGAAGCCTGCCGGCCGCCGCCGACACGGTGCCGTCGCCGCCCCCCACCATCACTACGTCGCAGTCGCCTTCGACCGCTTCGTCTAGCGCGACGTCCATCTCGCCGCCGTCGACGATTGTCACCGCGACCTGATGGCCAGCAGCTTCCAGGACCTGCCGCAACCTCTCACCGAAGCCATCGACGTCGATAGTGCGCAGCGAGCCGCCGTCGCGATTGAGGATAACCTGAAAGTGCATGGAGTGGCCTGCCTCCGCCTGAGAGAAGCAGCGCGCGCGCCGCGAGTCACTCAAATGCCGGGGCAGCCTTCGGGTTCCCGGGCAGCAATCAAACGTTTCTACCGCGGCTCCGCCGGATCGATTCGGAACCGAAAGGGCGCGGCCACGTTGTGCCGGTGTGAAGGTCGCGCCCCGCCTCCCCTGCGAAAGTTCGGCTGGGCGCGACCGTGCAAGGAACATGCACAAGGAGAGAATATCATGATCCGCAACCTCTTGGCGACTACCGCAATCGCAACGCTCGTCGCGACGGGCGCCTATGCCCAGACCGCTCCGGCACCTATGGCTCCGATGGAGCAGGCTGCACCCAACGTGAAGCAGGCTGACGGCCATCTGGCTTCCAACATTATCGGCCAGACCGTCTACAGCAGCAGCGGCGACGATGCCGAGAACATCGGCTCCGTGAATGACCTCATCCTCTCGTCCACCGGTGAGGTCGAGGCGATCATCGTCGGCGTCGGCGGCTTCCTGGGCCTCGGCCAGAAGAATGTGGCCCTCGAGTACGATTTGGTCGAGTGGGTCGAGCGCGACGGCAACGAGTGGCTGGTCGTTCCGACGTCTCGTGAGGCGCTGGAAGCGCTGGAGGAGTTCGACACCGCGGCTTACGCCCATCGTCCGGCTGACGCGCCGGTCGGCAACACGCAGCCTGCAACCGCCCAGGATCTGGGCGCGGCCCCGGCCCAGACCGAGGACACGGCTGCAGCCCCGGCTGATGACGCGGCGGCGACGAATGACGAGATGGCTGCGGCTCCGGCCGATGAAGCTGCGCCTGCCGACGATCTGGCCGCTGCCCCAGAGAGCGACTCAGCTGCCAGCGAGGATGATCTCGCCGCTGCTCCGGCGCCGGCCGAAGATGCTGCCCCCGCCGGGGACAGCGTCGCCCAGGCTCCGGTCGAGACCGACGACACCCAGACTTCGGCGATCGACCGCTCGACGCTGAGCGACGTCGATGAGGCCGCGATCAGCGCCGACGAACTGATCGGCACTACGGTCTATGGCGCCAACGACGAGAACGTCGGCTCGATCAGCGACGTGCTGTTGACGCAGGACAACGCGCCTGACGCCGTGATCATCGATGTCGGCGGCTTCCTTGGCATCGGCTCGAAGTCGGTCGCCGTGGGCATGGACAACCTCGCCTTCCTGTCGGACGCCGACGGCAACATGTACCTCTATACGCAGTTCACCAAGGAACAGCTTGAGGCGCAGCCAGAGTACGACGAGTCGACCTTCGCCGATGCCCGCAACGATCAGCTTCTGATCGTCCCGGCCCAGTAATCGGCCTGGTCTGAATGTTGAGGCCCGCGCTTTCCGGCGCGGGCCTTTTCTTTGGCCGCAGGGAGCAATCGGTTGACAATGAGCAGTCGATTGTCTCCAAATTGAGAACGATCCATTCTGCGCTGCGAACTTTCAATCGGCGCCATTTGCCCGACATATGGTCGCGAAAGCCGCGTTGGCGGCAAACGAAAGGAGAGCGACCATGCTCCACCAGATCAGGGGCCTGCACCACGTCACGTCGATGGCCCGCGAGGCCAGCGAAAACAACGACTTCTTCACCCACAAGCTCGGCCTGCGCCGCGTAAAGAAGACGGTCAATTTTGACGCGCCCGACGTCTACCATCTCTACTATGCCGACGGGGCCGGTACGCCCGGCACGGTGATGACCTATTTCCCGTTCCCCAACATCGCCAGGGGTCGTCCCGGCACCGGCGAGGTGGGCACCACGGTCTACTCGGTCCCGCGCGGCATGCTCGGTTTCTGGGAGACACGGCTGGCCGAACAGGGGGTGACGGGGTTGAGCCGCTCGGAGAGCTTCGGCGAGCAGCGCCTGTCATTCAACGGGCCTGACGGCGACGGCTTCGCGCTCGTCGAGGCCGACGAGGATGACCGCGCGCCTTGGACGGGTAATGGGATCGGGGCCGACGAGGCGATCCGTGGCTTCCACTCGGTCTCGATGCGGCTGCAGGACGGCGGGGCAACGGCCGAGCTCCTGAAGTTCATGAATTACGAGGAGGTCGAGACGTCCGGCAATGTGCGCCGCTTCGCCATCAAGGGCAGCGGCAACGGCGCCGACATCGTCGACGTCGAGACCCTGCCGCTGGTCAGCCATGCTCGCCAGGGCGGAGGCTCGGTCCACCACGTCGCCTTCGCCGTCGAGAACCGCGACAAGCAGCTCGAGGTCCGCAAGGCGTTGATGGAGACGGGCTATCAGGTGACGCCGGTGATCGACCGCGACTATTTCTGGGCGATCTATTTCCGCACGCCCGGCGGCGTCCTGTTCGAGGTGGCCACCAACGAGCCGGGCTTTGACCGCGATGAGGACACGAAGCATTTGGGCGAGGCGCTGAAGCTGCCCAGCCAGCACGAGCATCTGCGGCCCTGGCTGGAAAAGAACCTCCAGCCGATTGCAGACTGAGGACGCCGGGCGATGACGATCGACACTTACATTCACCAGACTGCCGGCGGGATTGCCGGCGGTCCACTGCTTTTCGTTTTTCATGGCACTGGCGCGGATGAGACCCAGTTCCTGGGCCTCGGCAAGGAACTGCTGCCGGACGCCACGGTCATAGCGCCGCGCGGCGATGTTTCGGAGCACGGCGCGGCACGCTATTTTCGCCGCACCGGCGAAGGCGTCTACGACATGGCGGATCTGGCGCGTGCCACCGACAAGATGGCCGGCTTCGTCAAGGCGCAGCGCGACGCGGTGAATCCGTCTTCTGTCATTGGCCTCGGCTATTCCAACGGGGCGAACATCCTCGCCTCGGTTCTGTTTCGCGAGCCCGGCTTGTTCGACGCCGCCGTGCTCATGCATGCACTCATCCCTTTCGAGCCGAAGATCGAGGGCAGCCTCGCTGGCACGCGGGTTCTGATGACAGCCGGGCGTTTCGACCCGATCTGCCCTGCGCCGCTGACCGAGCAGCTAAAAGGGCAGCTTCGCGCAGCCGGCGCCGAAGTCGACCTCGCCTGGCACGATGGCGGCCACGAGGTACGGCCAAGCGAACTGAACGCCATGAACACCTTCCTCGCCGCCTGGCGCGCGGCAGGCTGACCGATAGAAGGATGGAGAATACGATGAGCAACGACGTCATGCTTGAAGATCGCGGTTCGAAGGGCCGCTACCTCTTTCGCGACGAGAACGGCGCGGAGGCCGAGATGACCTTCACCAAGGTCGGCGAGAGCCAGATCATCATCGACCATACCGAGGTGCCCGACGCTTTCCGCGGCCAGGGCGTGGGGTTGAAGCTGGTGACGCGCGCCGTCGAGGACGCACGCGCGGCGGGCAAGACGATCATCCCGCTCTGCCCGTTCGCGGCGGCCCAGTTCCGCCGCCATCCCGAATGGGCCGACGTGCTGAGGAAATGACCGAAATCTCGTTCCGGGAGACCGACAAGGGCGGCCGCTATTTCGTCGTCATGCCGAATGGCGAGGAAGCGCGGCTGACCTACGTTCGCGTCTCGCCCACCCATTGGATCGCCGACCACACCTTCGTGCCGGTGCCCTATCGGGGCGACGGCCTAGCCGAGCGGATGGTGGAGCAGCTTGTCGAAGACGCGCGCAAGGCGGGCGCTCGCATCACGCCCACCTGCTGGTTCGTTGCCGACGAGCTGAAGCGGATGAGCCCAGCCTGGGACGATGTGCGGATGGGCTGACCGTCTCTGTTCGACTTGGCGGTTCGACCCGCGCTATTGTATTGCCGGTTAGGTGAAGCGCACACGAACGGAGCCGTGGGTGAACGGACTGGCGCGACGGCATTCGATCGTTCTGGGCGTTTGCGCTGCAGCGCTCTGCCTGCTCGTCGCCGGGTTCGGGCAACGATACGCGACCGCGCTCTATCTCGACCAGGCCGCAGCGCGCGGGGAAAACACGCTGGGCCTCGCAGTGACGGCGCTGCGCGGCCAGCTCGCGCGCTACGAGAAGCTGCCCGAGCTGATCGCCGACGACCCCGACATCAAGGAAGTCGTCAGCGACCCGGGAAACCGGGCCAAGGTCGCCGAAATCAACGAATTCCTCAAGTCGGTCAACGGTCTGCTGGAATCGTCGGACATCTACGTCATGCTGCCCGACGGAGTAACGCTCGCCGCTTCCAACTACGACCAGACGCCGACCTTCATCGGCGAGAACTTCAAGTACCGGCCCTACTTCTTCGATGCCCTGGCGGGCGGCATGGGCCGGTTCTTCGCTCTCGGCACCACCTCGCTCAAGCGCGGCTACTATTTCGGCGCGCCGATCCGCGTCGACGACGCGATCCTGGGCGTCGTCGTCTTCAAGGTCGACATCGACGTGATAGAGCAGGGCTGGCGCGGCTCCGACTACGAGATCATCGTCACCGACCCCGAGGGCATCATCTTCATGACGGGTCGGCAGGACTGGCTGTTTTCGGCCATCCAGCCGCTGACCGCCGACCGTCTGGCGCGCACCGAGGCGACGCGGCGCTATGCGAACGCCACGCTTCGAGAACTGTCGGCGACGCGGGCCTCGTCGCGCAGCGGCCACGACCTGATGACCGTGGCCGGGCCGGGAGGCCCGCGCGAATATCTTGCCGTCACCCAGCCGATGCCCGAGGCCGACTGGACCGTGAAGGTGCTGCTCGACACGGCCTCGCCCCGCGCCCAGGCGCTCACGGTCGTCGCCGCGATGGTGCTGCTGATCGGCCTCGGCGCAATGGGCATGGCGGCATGGCTGCAACGCCGCGCCCGGCTGGCCGAGCGCCTCCAGGTCCAGCGCGAGGCCCATGAACTGCTCGAGCGCCGCGTCGAGGAGCGAACCGCCGACCTCGCCGCCGTCAATGCCCGGCTCGAAGAGGAGGTGACCGAGCGCCGCGCCACCGAGCGCGCGCTGCGCAAGACCCAGTCCGACCTGGTGCAGGCCGGCAAGCTGGCCGCACTCGGCCAGATGTCTGCGGCATTGTCGCATGAGTTCAACCAACCGCTGGCCGCGCTGCGCAACTACGCCGACAATGCGCGCATGCTGATCGAGCGCGGCAGGGGTTCGGAGGCCGCCGAGACGCTCGGCCGCGTGTCGAAACTGACCGACCGCATGGCCACCATCAGCCGCCACCTGCGCAACTTCGCGCGCAAGCCCAACCAGAAACTCGGACCCGTGCCGCTGGAGACGGTGGTGCGCGACACGCTGGAGATCGTTGGCTGGCGGCTGAAGGCTGCCGACGCCGAGCTCGTCGTCGACCTTGGTCCGGAACCGCCGGTGGCGCGGGCCGGCGCGGTGCGTCTTCAGCAGGTTCTGGTCAACATCATCTCCAACGCCGCCGACGCGGTCGAGCGCCTGCCCGACCGGCGCATCGATCTTATGGCGCGCCGTCAGGACGACAAGGTCGCCATTACGGTACGTGACCGCGGACCGGGCATTGAGGGCGCGATCGCCGGTCGCATCTTCGATCCGTTCTTCTCCACCAAAGGCGTGGGCAAGGGGCTCGGGCTCGGCCTTTCGATCTCCTACAACATCGTCAAGGATTTCGGCGGCAGTCTCTCAGTCGAGCATCATCCCGAGGGCGGCGCGCTGGTCACGATCATGCTCGACTCGGCCGAAATGCCCGCGCGCGAGGCCGCCGAATGAAGCCGCCGGCCGTGCTCCTCGTTGACGACGAGGAGGAAATCAGGCGTTCGACGGCCCAGTCGCTTGAGCTTGCAGGCTTCGCCGTCAGCGCCCTGCCCTCGGCCGAAAGCGCGCTCGACCTGGTGACGCCCGGCTTCGCAGGGGTCGTCATTTCCGACATCCGCATGCCCGGCATGGACGGGATGACGCTTCTGGCGCGAGTGCGCGACATCGATCCGGACGTGCCGGTCATCCTCGTCACCGGCCATGGCGACGTTCAGCTCGCCGTGCGCGCGATGCGCGAAGGCGCCTACGACTTCATCGAGAAGCCATTCCCCGGCCAGCAACTGGCGGATGTGGTCGCTCGCGGGCTCGACCGGCGCGGTCTCGTGCTGGAGAACCGGCTGCTTCGCGCCGCCGCTGGCAAGCGCGATGATCTTGAGGCCCGCCTTCCCGGCCGGTCTCCGGCGATGATCGACCTGCGCTATCGTGTAAGGGCGCTGGCCGGCACCGACGCCGACGTGCTCATCGTCGGCGACACCGGTGTCGGCAAGGAGGTGGCGGCACGTGCGCTCCACGACATCAGCGGCCGCGCCGACCGCCCGTTCGTCGTCATCAACTGCGCGGCGCTTCCCGCCGCGCTCATCGAGAGTGAGTTGTTCGGCCATGAGGCAGGCGCCTTTCCCGGCGCGATCAGGCCACGCTACGGCAAATTCGAGCACGGCCGCGGCGGCACCGTGCTGCTCGACGAGATCGGCTCTATGCCGCTCGACCTTCAGGCCAGGCTGCTGCGCGTCATCGAGGACAGGGTGATCGTGCGGTTGGGCTCCAACGAACCGATCCCGCTCGACCTGCGTTTCGTGGCGACCAGCAAGGTGGCGCTCGAAGAGGAGGTTGCGGCCGGCCGCTTCCGCGCCGACCTGTTCTACCGGCTCAACGTCGTGACCTTGCGCGTACCGCCGCTCGCCAGCAGGCGCGAAGACGTGCCTCTCTTGTTCCTGCAGTTGGCGCGCGAGGCCGCCGGCCGATACCGGCGCGAACCCGTCGAGCCGCCGCAGCATCTGGTGTCCGAGATTGCCCGCCGCGACTGGCCAGGCAACGTGCGGGAGTTGCGCAACGCTGCCGATCGCTACGTGCTCGGCCTCGGCGTGGACGGCTTGGAACCGTCGGGAGACGAACCGGGCGGTCGCCTCGCCGACCGCGTGGCCCGCTTCGAGAAATCGGTGATCGCCGACGCGCTGCAGGCTCATGGCGGAAGCCTCAAGCCGGTCTACGAGGAGCTCGGCATCTCGCGAAAGACGCTCTACGAGAAGATGCAACGCTACGGCCTGGGTCGCAACGCGACCGAAGACTGACCGTCGGCTGACGCATTGATGTGTGGGAATCCACACATCAATGCACCCACTTGTCACCGTTTCCACACATTGAAAGCCGCCGACCGGGGTATCGGCGGGGTAATTGCTTGCGAATTGTTGTTTTTCGGGAAGCCTCACCTCCTATTGCCGCATCCAGGACCGGCGTCGGGAGGAAATCGCGTTGTCCGGTCGAAGCATGCCTAACCGGGAGGAAATCATGAAAAGCCTAGTCGCATCCCTAGCCCTCGCCACGGCGCTTGCCGTTCTGCCGCAGGTGGCCGGCGCGCAGAACTGGCCCGAGCGGACCATTTCCATGGTCGTGCCGTTCTCGGCGGGCGGCCCGACCGACACGGTCGCGCGCCTCGTCGCCGAGGCAATGAGCCGCGACCTCGGCCAGCAGGTCATCGTCGAGAACGTCGGCGGTGCCGGCGGCACAGTGGGCGCGGCCCGCGTCGCTTCTGCCGATGCAGACGGCTACACCGTGCTTCTGCACCACATCGGCATGGCCACCAGCGCCACGCTCTACCGCAACCTCGCCTACAACCCGCTGGAATCGTTCGAATATGCGGGCTTGGTCACCGAGGTTCCGATGACGATCATCGCGCGGCCCGACTTTCCTGCCGAGGATCTCCAGGGCCTCATCGCCTACGTCAAGGAAAACGCCGACGACGTGACCTACGCCAATGCTGGCATCGGCGCCGCCTCGCATCTGTGCGGCATGCTGTTCATGAGCGAGATCGACACCCAGCTCACCACGGTTCCCTACCAGGGCACCGGCCCGGCGATGACCGACCTGCTCGGCGGACAGGTCGATTTCATGTGCGACCAGACCACCAACACCACCAGCCAGATCCAGGCTGGCGCCGTGAAGGCCTATGCCGTGACGAGCGCGGAGCGCCTGGAACAGCTTCCGGATCTCCCGACAACGGCAGAAGGCGGCCTTGGCAGCATGCAGTTCGGCATCTGGCATGGTCTCTATGCACCGAAGGGCACCGACGCCGCGATCGTCGACCGGCTGAGCAAGTCGCTCCAGGTCGCGCTTCAGGATCAGAACGTCATCGACCGCTTCGCCTCGCTCGCCACCATGCCGGAGCCGCAGGAGAACGCGACGCCTGAGGCGCTCAAGGCCAAGCTCGAGTCCGAGATCGCCCGCTGGCGTCCGCTGATCGAGGCCGCCGGCGTCTACGCCGACTGAGCGGAAACCGTTTTGTTCCCGAATGACAATATGCAGCCTCTCCCCATCATCGGGGAGAGGCTGTAGGTCGCCGCACTCAAGCGCCTCTCTATTCCCTTTCAAGGGACGGAGATCGCGTCACGGCAGACCGGCGCATGCCAGCCGGCGGTGAACCGGCGCCACAACAGGGAGGGACACGATGACCGTCAACAGAAGCGATCTGGGCGCGGGCGCGATCTTCATCGCTATCGGCCTCGGCTTCGGGCTTATGACGCTGTCCGGCCTCGACATCGGCACGGCCAGGCGCATGGGTCCCGGCTTCTTCCCGATCATGCTGTCGGGCATACTCGTCGTGCTCGGCATCGCCGTGGTCATCAAGGGCATCGGCCATAAGGACGCGCAGCGCGGCCCATTGCCTTGGCGCGGTCTGGTCGTCCTCCTGAGCGTGCCCGTCATCTTTGGGCTGCTTGTCCGCCCGCTGGGTCTGGCACCGGTGCTGCTGATAACGACCTTCATCACCTCCTTCGCCAGCCACCGCATGTCGCTGTTGGCCGCCATCGCACTGTCCATAGGACTCGTCATCTTCTGCGTGGCGGTGTTCAATCTGGGCCTCGGCCTGCCGCTCAGGCTGTTCGGTCCCCTGGTCGAGCCCTGGACCCGTCCGATCTTCGGAGTGCGCTGAGATGGATCTGCTTGCAAATCTCAGCCTCGGCCTTTCGGTTGCGCTCCAGCCGCACAACCTCGCCTTCGCCTTTCTAGGCTGCCTGCTGGGCACGCTGGTCGGCGTGCTGCCGGGCATCGGCCCCACCGCCACCATTGCCATGCTGCTGCCGATCACGATGGGCCTTGATCCGGCGACTTCGCTGATCATGCTGGCCGGCATCTATTACGGCGCCCAGTATGGCGGCTCCACCACGGCGATCCTGATCAACCTGCCGGGCGAATCCTCGTCCGCCGTGACAGCAATCGACGGCTACCAGATGGCGAGGCGAGGCCGGGCCGGCGTGGCGCTGGCCACCGCCGCGCTGGGCTCCTTCTTCGCCGGCACGGTCGCGACCTTCATCCTCGTCCTCTTCGCACCGCCTTTGGCTGCCGCCGCCCTCAATTTCGGGTCAGCCGAGTATTTCTCGCTCATGGTGCTTGGCCTGATCATGGCCGTGGCGCTAGCGCACGGCTCGATCCTCAAGGCGACGGCGATGATCGTGGTCGGACTGCTGTTCGGCCTCGTCGGCGCCGATCTCTATTCCGGTGCGCCGCGCTTCACCTTCGGCATTCCCGAGCTCGCCGACGAGATCAACTTCGTCGCCGTGGCCGTAGGCGTATTCGGCATAGCCGAGATCCTGCGGAACCTCGAAAACGAGACTGACCGCGACGTGATGGTCAAGAAGGTCACCAACCTGTGGCCGACGCGCGAGGATTTCCGCCGGATGGCCGCCCCGGTCGTCCGCGGCACCGCGCTGGGGTCCATTCTCGGCGTGTTGCCAGGCGGCGGCGCGATCCTCGCGTCCTTCGCTTCCTATTCGGTCGAGAAGCGGATTTCGAAGACGCCCGAAGAGTTCGGCAAGGGCGCCATAGAGGGCGTGGCAGGGCCGGAATCGGCCAACAATGCCGGCGCACAGACATCCTTCATCCCCATGCTGACGCTTGGCATTCCCGCCAACCCGGTGATGGCGCTGATGATCGGCGCGATGATCATCCAGGGCATCGTGCCCGGTCCCAACGTCGTCAACCAGAATCCCGGCCTGTTCTGGGGGCTGATCGCCTCCATGTGGGCCGGCAACCTGATGCTGGTGCTGCTCAACCTGCCGCTGATTGGCCTGTGGGTGCGCTTGCTGACGATCCCGTACTACCTGTTGTTCCCTGCGATCATGGCCTTCGCGGCCATCGGCATTTATTCGATCAACTCCAATCCCTACGACCTCTACACGCTCGCACTGTTCGGCGCGATGGGCTATGCGCTGGTGCGCTTCGGCTGCGAGCCCGCACCACTGCTGCTCGGCTTCGTCCTTGGCCCCATGCTGGAAGAGCACCTGCGGCGCGCCATGATCATCTCGCGCGGCGATCCGACCGTGTTTTTCACGCGGCCGATCAGCGCCACGCTGCTGGTCCTCGCCGTGATCGTGCTGGTCATCGTGCTCCTGCCTTCGGTCCGCAAGAAGCGCGAAGAAGTATTCGTCGAGGATGATTGACGAAGGCTAAGGGTCGAAGCGCTCAAGCCAGCCTTTGCCGGCGCCGCGCTCGCGGATGATCGGCAAGGGGTCCTGCTCGTCGAGACGCGAACACACGCGGTACACCTCAAGCGCCTCCGCGCTCATCGCGCCGGCCTTGTAGAAATACATCGCCGCCGCATAGCGTGCGCGTCCGGACCAGGTTTCGCCGAGCGGCGTGTTCACAAGCGCCCATTGCTCGCGCCATTCGGCGTCGCCCTGGCTGGCCATCAAAACGTCCCCGGCGGCGTCGCCGTACGGCGTGCCAGCTTGACGAACGGCCGTTCTACAACCTTGGCCCGCTTCATGAGCTTGATGTATTGAAGCTCGCGCATCGCGTAGATCTCGACCCAGAGGTCGTCCGTGACCGTCTCGCCATAGGGCCGCGCAAGCGACGCGATGGCGATGTTGCGCTTGGCGATCGGCGACCAGATCGCCGCCGAAACCAGCCCGACCTCGCGTTTCGCGCGATGATAGACGATGGCGTGTTCGGCTGGAATATTACCCTCGATCTCCAGGCCAACCAGAACGTGGCGAGTGCTGCCCTGCGCGCGTGCGCTCAGGATAGCGCGGCGGCCGTTGAAATGCCCTTTCCCCAGATCAACCATCCATCCGAGCCCGATCTCGTCGGGCATGCGCACCCGATCGGCGCGCACGGCATGCTCGGCAGTGACGAAATCCGCGTTGGCGACGATGAAGCCCGCCTCGATGCGCGCCCTGTTGAGCGCTGTGTAGCCTATCGCCCGTAAGCCGTGGAGCTTGCCGGCCTGCATCAGCCGGTCCCATAATGACAGCGCCTTGCCCGCATCCACGAACAGTTCGTAGCCGAGGTCGCCGGTAAAGCCCGTGCGCGAGATCATCACTGTTCCGCGCTCATGGGCGAAACCCGCAAGGTCGAACGGCTTCAGCCTGTCGACGCCCTCGAAACCGGCCGCCTTCAGCACCGCGAAAGAAGTGGGCCCCTGCAGCGCCAGCCCGGCCACCGCTTCGGTCTCTTCTTCTACTTCGACATCGAAGCCGATGGCGGAATCGAGCAGCCACGTCAGCTGTCGTTCCTGGCAGCAGAGGCGGAACATTTCCGGCGAAAGCCTGAACAAGGTGCCGTCGTCGAGAATGTGACCTTGCTCGTCGCACCATGCGGTATAGTGGACCCGTCCCGGCCTGAGTTTCGTCACATCGCGCAAGGTCAGCCGGCTGCAGAACGCTTCGGCGTCCGGCCCCTCGATGCGGTATTTCACCATCGGCGAGATGTCGAACAGGGCCGCCTGGCTGCGGATTGCGAAGTACTCCATCTCCTCGTCCCACAGCGAAAGCGGCGCCTTGTAGCCCGCCCATGTGTACCAGTCGTTCTGGTGGGACTCGGCTTCCAGGCGCGGATGGAAGGGGGATTCCAGCCGAAGCTGGTCGATATGCGACCGCGCTGCGCGCCGGGCAGAGGTGGACCTGCTTGCCTTCGCCATGCTCAGCCCTTCTCCACCGCCAATATTCGCCGCGCCGCGTTCATCCCCGGCACGCCGGAAACGCCGCCGCCCGGATGCGAACCCGCACCAGCGAGGAAAAGTCCGTCGATGGGCGTATCGTAGCCACCGGCCCCGAAGACCGGGCGCGACATCAGCATCTGATCCGGCTGCAGCTCGCCATGGTGCCAGTGCCCGCCGGGCATCGAGAAGCGTGTCTCGATATCGGCCGGCGTCAGCAGCTCGGTGCCGACGACGGTCTTGCCGATGCCCGGTGCATATCTCTCAAGCTGAGCCAAAATCGCTTTTGCCAGCTTCGGCTTGCCTTTGTCCCAGCCCCCCTTCAGCGCGTAGGGCGCAAACTGGACATTGGCGGAAAGCACGCAACCGCCTTCGGGCGCCGCCGTCGCGTCGGAGAGGCTGGGCAGCACGATTTCCATCACCGGCTCCGACGAGAAGTCGCCATATTTCGCCGGATTGAACGCGTTCTCGACCGCATCGCTCGACGGCGCGATGACAAGCCGCCCCTTGTGGTCTTCCGCCGACACGCCAGCGAATTCAGGCACGCGGTCGAGTGCCAGATGCAGCTTCGCGACGTTGCCCTTCATGCGGACGTTGAGAACCTTGCGCAGGAAACCGGTGTCCAGCTCGCGCGGGCCGACGAGCTGCTCGAAGGTCGTGCGCGGGTTGATGGCAGAGACCACGGTCCGTGCGCGGATTTCCTCGCCGTCTGCCAGCACGACGCCGACCGCCCTGCCCTTCTCGACGATTATGCGGGCGACCGGCGCGTCGAGGCGCAGCGTAGCGCCTGCACGTTCCGCAGCAGCAGCGATCGCCGACACTACCGCGCCCATGCCGCCTGACGGCAGCATCTGCCCCCCCGCGACGCCGCCGACCTCGCCGGCCAGCCTGTAGTAGATCCCGATCAACGAGGTTGGCGAACGCGGCCCGAGATGGCTCCCCAGCACCGCGTCGAAGGCCAGTATTCCGCGCAGCGCGTCGTTCTCAAGATGCTCGTCGAGCACGTCGGTCACGTTCATCAGGATCATCCGCAGGAAGTCGCGCATGTCCTCCTTGCCCAGCCTGCGCAGTGAGAGCGCCACGCCGCCCAGCGCCAGCTTTTCGGCCAGCGCCATGCCTTCCAGATCCGGCGGACGCCGTGCCAGCAACGGCTTGAGTACCCCGACCTGTCGGAACAGCATAGCGCGCAACGCCTCCCACGCGGCCGCTTCCGTGGCCGAAGCGCCGTCGACCGCTTCGCCATAGGCGCCGCGCAGCACCACTGGCTCTTCGCCCGCGCCAAGCCCGACAGTCGGCATCGAGCGACCGTGAAGCTTCAGTCCATGCCGTTCGAGTTCCAGCGTCCTCACCACCTCAGGGTGGAGGCGGTTGAGTACATGGGCCAGTGAGGAAACGCGAAAGCCCGGATGGAACTCGTGTGTGCGCGCCGCGCCGCCCGGCTCGGAGCCCGCTTCAAGCACGGCCACCTTGCGGCCGGCTTTGGCCAGCAGAGCAGCGGCCACAAGCCCGTTGTGGCCGCCGCCGATGACGAGGACATCAGATGACGTCATGGGCTTCGCTCATGTGGCAGTTCGGCTTGCGTAGATCGCGCAGTATCTCGGCCGCCGCGTTGCGGCCCGGCGCGCCCATCACGCCGCCGCCGGGATGGTTGGACGAGCCGCACATATAAAGCCCTTTCACCGGAGAGCGGTATTGCGCGTAGCCCGGCACGGGGCGGTTGAAGAGAAGCTGGTCGAAAGTCAATTCGCCCTGGAAGATGTTGCCTTCGGTCAGCCCCACCTCGGCTTCCAGCTCGCGCGGCGTACGCACCTCCATGTGGACGATTCTGTCGCGGAAGCCCGGTGAATAGTCGGCGATCTGGGCGATCACAGCTTCGGCAAAGGCGTCGCGATCGACGTCGGTCCATTCGCGCCGTTCGATCTGCGGCGGGCAGTACTGGACGAAACAGCTCATGAAGTGCTTGCCCGGGGCAGCCATGGTCGGATCGAGCGTCGTCGGAATGACCATGTCGAGCGAAGGGTCGGCCGACCATCGTCCCGCTTTCCAATCGTCGTAGCCGCGCTCCATGCGTTCAACCGTGTCGGTGAAATGCAGGTCGCCCTTGAGGCAGGGGCTGTCCTTGGGCAGGGCAGGAAATTCCGGCATCGAATCCAGCGCTATGTTCACCTTGCCCGACGAGCCCCTGATCTTGAAGTTCCGGACCCGCCTCAGGAACGTGTCGGGAAGCTCCTTCTCCTCGACCAGCTTGAGGAACGTTCGTTTGACATCGGCGTTGGACACGACGAGGCGGCCGTACACCTCCTCGCCGCCGGCCAGCACGACACCCTTCGTTTCATTGCCCCTGACCAGAATCCGTTCGACCTCGGCTTCGGTGCGGATTGTCCCACCGGAACCGCGGAAAGAGTCTGCGAGCGCCCGTGTTACCGCGCCCATGCCGCCGCGCGCATAGCCCCAGGCGCCGACCGAACCGTCGACCTCGCCCATATAATGATGGAGCAGCACATAGGCCGTTCCCGGCGACATAGGCCCTAGCGCGGTGCCGATGATGCCGGACAAGGCCAGATAGGCCTTGATCACGTCGGTCTCGAAATATTCGTCGAGGAAGTCGGAGATCGACATGGTCCAGAAGCGCAGCATCTCGGCCATCTCTGTGGCCGTCAAACCGGCGAACTTCCTCCCCAGATAGACCAACTCCGACAGGTCGCGGGGCCTGAGACTGGTAGGGTCAGGCGCGGTACGCATGAGCAGCGGCTGGATGAACCGGCACTGGCGCGTCACGTCTCGTGCGTACCGCTCGTAGGATTCCGCGTCGCGCGGAGACCAACGGGCAAACTCGCGCCGGTGGGCGTCATGATCGCGGTAGCTGGCGAGATAGTCGCCATCCTGGGTGAAGACCGCACCGCCCTCGTATGGAACTACCTGCAGGCCGTATTTCGGCAACTCCAGGTCACGCATGATCTCGGGCCGGAACAACGAGCAGACGTAGGAGCAGTTCGAATAGAGAAAGCCGGGCGTCAGCTCGCGGCTCACGGCTGCGCCGCCGATCCAGTCGTTTTTTTCCACCACCAGCACGTCGAGGCCCGCCCGCTGGAGATAGCAGGCATTGACCAATCCGTTGTGGCCGGCGCCGATCACGATGGCGTCATAGGTCTTCATCTGACGATTGAGCTTCCTCGGCTTGAATGCGCGAAATCTGCCATGCCGCCGGCTCCTCTGTCCAGAGATTTTGAATGAACGTTCAACAAGCATGGTTGCGTTTTCGATAGTCTGCGATAGGGTTTGCCGGTCTACCGCGCCACGGGACTGAAGCATGACCGACGGCCAGCAGCACGAGATCGAGTACGACGACACGGCGATCCGCTTCCTGGAAGCCCTGTGGGGAGACGGCTTCCTTTCTCCCGGCGGGCCGGAGGAGGTCGATCGTGTCATAGAGGGCCTTGATCTTGCAGGCAGGTCGCTGCTCGACATCGGCTGCGGGTCGGGTGGGATCGCGCTGCATTTGGCGCAGCAACACGGCGCTTCGCCGGTCACCGGCTTCGATGTAGAGCTTCCGGTGATCGAGCATGCTCGGAGACGCGCACAGGCGGCCGGCCTTTCGGGTCGCGTCCGCTTCGCTCAGGAGGCGCCCGGCCCTCTGCCCTTTGCCGACATCAGCTTCGATGTCGTGTTCTCGAAGGACGCGCTTCTGCACATCCCCGACAAGGACGCGCTGTTCGCCGAGGTCTTCCGCGTTCTGAAACCCGGTGGGGTCTTCGCCGCCTCCAACTGGATGATCGGCCACGATGGAGAGCCTTCCGCTGACATGAAGGCCTATGTTGCCGCAGAGGGGCTGTCCTTCGCCATGGCCTCGCCCGCCCGCTACGCACAGGCGATGCGCAAGGCGGGCTTCGTCGATGTAGCCGTCGTCGACCGAAACCCATGGTATCGCGAGGTGGCGCGCGGCGAGCTGGAGCGGCTCAAGGGTCCGCTCTATGACAAGGTCGCAGCGGCCGTGGGCCGTGATTACGTCGACAAGAACATCAAGACCTGGACCGCAATGCAGAAGGTCCTTGACACGGGTGAGCACCGGCCTACCCATCTGCGCGGATGGAAGCCGGAATGAGGCCGGCGATGCTCGAACCGGACGACGACATGGCCAGGACAGCCGCTGCCGCGCAACAGCCCGATCAGGAACGGCGTGGCCGCAAGGCCTCGCGCGAGACGCGAAGATTTCAACTGATCGAGGCGACGATCGACTCGCTCGCCAGGCGGGGCTACGCGGAGACGACCCTTGCGGACGTGGCAGACGGCGCCGGACTTTCGCGTGGCATCGTCAACTTCCACTTCGAGAGCAAGGACAAGCTTCTCGTCGCCACGCTGCAGTTCATGGCGGATGAGTATGCCGCGCACTGGCGCGCCGCGCTCGAAAGGGCAGGCGACGACCACGCGGCGCGGCTGGCGGCACTGGTCGCCGCCGACTTCGACCGCGCCATATGCAATCGGCGCAAGCTCGCCGCCTGGTGCGCCTTCTGGGGCGAGGCCAAGTCGCGGCCGACCTACCAGACATTGTGCAGCGGACGCGACCGGGTCTACCAGGCGACGATCATCGACCTTTGTTCCGCGTTGATCGAGTCAGGGAATTACCCGCTGGACGCCAGCAAGACGGCGTTGGCCCTCAACGCCATGCTGGAGGGTCTTTGGCTGCGGCTGATGATGGACAGCGAGGACACGACGCGGGATGCGGCGCACACGGCGGCGAAGGCCATGCTTGTCGCGCTGTTTCCGAAGCATTTTTCTTGAGCCCGCCGGCAAGAGCGGGCCGAATGAAGAACGGGGACTTGGTGAGCGATCAAAAATGGGAGCAAGACAGCGATGAATGCAGACGCGAGGACTATCGGGACGGTCGTAGCGCTGGCAGCGGCACTTGCCGCCGGTACGGCCGGGTTGGCCCGGGCGGCCGACGGCGACGTGATGATCTTCGAATGGGCCGGCTATGAGGAACCGCAGTTCCATCCCGCCTATGTCGAGAAATACGGCGACTCGCCGACCTTCTCCTTCTTCGGCGATGAGGACGAGGCCTTCGAGAAGTTGCGCGCCGGCTTCAAGGTCGACCTTGCCCACCCCTGCTCTCAGAACACCGTAAAATGGCGCGAGGCGGGCCTGATTCAGCCCCTCGACACGTCGCGCATCGAGGCCTGGGACGACATCCTCCCCGGCTTGAAGAACATGAAGGACCTGATGACCGACGCCGAAGGCACGGCCTGGTTCGTGCCGTTCGACTGGGGCAATACGATTGTCACCTATCGCACCGACAAGATTCAGGAATCCGAGATCCAGTCGCTGAAGGCCTTCGCCGATCCGAAATTCCAGGGCCGCGTTTCCCTGCCTGACAATGTGGACGACGCCTATGCGCTGGCGGCACTGGCCACCGGCCATACGGACTGGACCACGATGACCGATGCAGAATGGGATGCGGCGTCCGCCTTCCTGCGAGAGGTGCACAAGAACGTTCGTCTCTACTGGACCGACGGCACCGAGATCGCCCAGGCGATCAGCGGCGGCGAGGTCGATCTGGCCTGGACCTGGAACGAGACCGCCACCACGCTGTCCGCCGACGGCGAGCCGGTGGCAATGAAGCGTGACACCGACGAAGGCCTCGCCACCTGGGTCTGTGGCTACGTTCACATGAAGGACGCGCCGGGTAACGTCGACAAGGTTTACGACTTCATCAACGCCGCGCTGGCAACCGAGGTCACCGACTTCATCGTCAACGAATGGGGCTACGGCCATTCCAACGGCAAGGGCATGGCGGAGATCGATCCCGAGGTGCTGGAGGCGACCGGATATGGCGACCTCGACGAGTTCATCGACAAGACGCTGTTCGCCAGCCCGCTGCCCGCGCAGACCAAGGCCAAGCTGATTGCCGAGTTCGAACGCATCAAGGCCGGATACTGACGCACCGCCCGGTCGTTCGCCGGGCAGGCGAGACGTCGAACAGGGAGCGCCGTCTTCCGGGGCGGCGACTTTCGTGATGAGCGACATGCACGATGTCATCATCGTTGGCGCCGGCTTCACCGGCCTGTCAGCGGCCGAAGCGCTGCGGAAGGCCGGGCGATCCGTACTCGTGCTGGAGGCGCGCGACCGTGTAGGCGGGCGCGTCGAGTCCCGTCTCAACACGCTCGGCGAGCGCATCGACACCGGCGGCCAGTTCTTCTGCGACGACATGACGGAGGTGTCTGGGCTGCTCGCCGCGCACGGCCGCGCGCGGTTCAGCCCGACCTTCGAGGGCGCCGACGTATCGATCCCGCCGATGCCGCCGGACCAACTCGAACAGGTGAGCGGAGCCGCCATGGCAATCCGCGACCGCTACAACGCACTCGACCCGAACGACCCTGCCATCGCGAGCCTGACGGTGGCCGACTGGCTTGCGCGCCAGCCCGACGGCGACGATGAAAAGGCCGCCTGCCGCTCGATGATCGAGGGGCTTTGGTGCCTGGCGCTGGAGGCGATACCGCTCTGGTACATGGTCGACACCGACCGACGCATCACCAACGAGCAGTATGAGCTCCAGCACTATCCAGCCGGCACCATGCACGCGTTGGCCGACGATCTCGCCAGCGGCCTCGGTGCATCCCTGCGATTGTCTACCGCCGTCGACGGTGTCGAAAGCCGGCCTGACGGCACGATCGTCTTGACCCGCTCCGGCCCGCTGCTGGCCAGAGCCGTTCTGGTCGCCATGCCGCCGTCGATGGCAGCGCGGTTGAATTACGTGCCACCGCTTCCCGCGCGGTTGGCAGGAGCGCTGTCGGCGTGGCGCAGCGGAGCGGTGATCAAGCTGGTGCTGCGCTACGGCCGCGCCTTCTGGCGCGATCGCGGGCAGTCAGGCGTGGTGATGTGGCGCGATCCGCCCGGCCTCTACGCTTGCGACACAGGTACGCCTGACCGGCCGGCTCTGTCGGCCTTCGTCGGCGGACCGCTGGCGCTGCGATGGCGCGAGCGCGGCATGGAAGCGGTGCGCGACGAAGTCCTCGGCCAACTCTCAACGGCGCTCGGCCCGGAGGCTTTGTTGCCACTCGACGTAACCGTGCGCGACTGGACTTTCGACCGTTGGTCGGGCGGCGCCTACAGCGACCTGATCGTCGATATGGACGCGCGCGACGCGGAGGCGGTGATGGCTGCCGGCGCGCCGCCACTGCATTTTGCCTGCTCGGAAATCTCGCCGTCCTTTCCGGGCTATGTCGAGGGTGCCATCGTTGCCGGCCGGCTGGCGGCGGCACGCATCGCGGCCACGCTGGACGCCACGCGATAGGGTGGGTACATCAGCCGCCCACGGCATCCTCGATCCCGCCGACGATCCGCGCCAGCTTGCCGTGATAGAACCCTTCGCGTTCGAGCAGCCATTCCTGCGCCGCCGGCCAGGTGTCGCGGTCGACTGTGACGTTCGGCAGCCGGCTGAGATAGGGGCAGCCGTCCGACAGCACCGGCACCTTCAGCGCGCGGCTCAGCCTGGGCTCGTGCAGCGATAGCAGCCGCACTGCGCCCTTGAGCGACAGCCCGCGCTCGCCGCGCACGAACAGGCCGACGCTGCGGTTGGTGACGTAGAGCGCGATAAAGATGTCGGTGCCCGCCACCGCCCGCCAGCGCGACCAGTGGTTGCCGCGCTGCAGCTTAAGCGAGGGGCGCAACTCGGCGTAGCGCGCCCAGAAAGCGTTGCAGTCGGCCACGGAAAGTTTTCGTAGGCCTTGCGGCTGTGTCAGTGCGTCGATCTCGCTCATCGCCCGATCGTAGTCGCAGCACCATCAGTCGGACAGCGCCACCAGTGCGTCGGGGTCGTAGGCCAGCCGGATCGGTGCGCCGACCGGGATGTCGTCGGCGCCGAAATTGTTCGTCTCTGTGACGGAGAGCGGCTTCTCCATACCCGGTATGTCGACCACCAGATGGGTGATCTCGCCGAAATAGTGCCGGTCGACGACGGTGCCGGCCACTTCGTGCTTCGCTTTTTCTTCATCCCACAAGACGCGCAGTCGTTCGGGCCTGATCCCAAGCGTCGCGTTGCCGCCATTGACGTGATAGCGCGCCGGCTTGTCAGTCCTGACCCGGCCGAAACCCAGCGTGTCGACCACGATTGCCTCGCCCTGCTCCTCGACGATCTGGGCGCGAACGAAATTCATGCCGCCGAGGAAATCCGCCACCTGCCGGTCTACCGGGCGCTGGTAGACCTGCTTCGGCGTGTCGACCTGGGCAATCTTGCCGCCGAACATCACAGCGATGCGGTCCGACATGGCGAGCGCCTCGTACTGATCGTGCGTGACGAGGATGAAGGTGATGCCGACCTGCTGCTGGAGGTGCCTCAATTCGACCTGCATCTGCTCGCGCAGTTTCTTGTCGAGCGCCGACAGCGGCTCGTCGAGCAGCAGCACCTTGGGTCGCATGACCAGCGCGCGGGCCAGCGCCACGCGCTGCCGCTGGCCGCCGGACAGCTCGTGCGCGCCGCGGTTGCCGAGCCCGGCAAGCTGCACCTGCGCCAGCGCTTCCTCCACCCGGCGCTTTTCCTCAGGCGCGCCGAGCCTCAGCCGCTTCAGCCCATATGCGACATTCTGCGCGACGTCGAGGTGCGGAAAGATGGCGTAGCTCTGGAACACCATGTTGGTCGGCCGCCGGTTGGCCGGAATGCCGATCATCGGTTGGCCGTCGACCCGGATCGATCCTTCGGTCGGCTCATCAAAACCGGCGATCATGCGCAAAAGCGTGGTTTTGCCGCAGCCGGAAGGCCCCAGAAGCGAGAAGAATTCGCCTTCGCGGATGGTCAGCGAGGCGTTGTCCAGCGCCTTGAACGTGCCGTAGCTGCGCGTCACGTCGCGGATTTCGATCATCGGGCGGTCAGACAAACAGGCCTCCGCTTGTATGGGTTCGGCGCGCCGCGCGGCGGCGCAGTATCTCGGCGATGGTGACGAGCAGGAACGAGGCGACCAGCATGATCGTGCCGAGAGCCAGCACGGCCGGCAGGCGGGCAGCGAAACGCAGCTGGCCGAAGATGTAGATCGGCAGCGTCGGGTCCGGCCCGCTGAGGAAGAACGCGATGATGAACTCGTCGAGCGAGATTGTGAAGGAGACGAGCAGGCTCGACAGAATGGCCGGCGCCACCATCGGCAGCGTCACGCGACGGAACGTACCGAAAGCGCTCTCGCCGAGGTCTGCCGATGCTTCCTCCAGGCTGCGATCGAACCCTTCGAAGCCTGACATCAGCACCACCATCGAATAGGGCACGCAGATCAACACGTGGCCGAGCGTCACCGTGACCAGCGAAAGGCTCATGCCGAACGACAACAGGACGAGCAGAAGCGACACGCCGACGATGATCTCAGGCAGGATCAGCGGTGCCATGATCAGCGCGCCCATCGGTCTCTGGCCCGCGAAGCGATAGCGCGTAAGGGCGCGCGCGCCGCATATACCGAGCAGCGTCGACAGCACGGCCGCCGATACCCCGACGCGTAGGCTGTTCCATGCGGCGTTGATCATCTCCTGGTTGCCGGCGAGCTGGCTGTACCAGCGCAAGGTGAAGCCGGCCAACGGCAGTGTCGGGGTCGCCGAATCGTTGACCGAGAACAGCGGCAACAGCAGCACCGGCGCGTAGAGGAACAGAACGTAGAACGCCGCATAGGCGGGAAGCCAGAACAGGGCGAGGCGCCGCGCCAGCGTCATCGGAACGCCCTCGCCAGGGTTCGGATGCCGATAACCACCGTCGCCGCCACCAGCGAGACGGCGACCATCGTCGTCACCGACAGTGCCGCGCCCAGTGGCCAGTTGGCCGCACGGCCGAACTGGGCCTGGATCGCGTTCGCGATCATGACGCCGTCAGTGCCGCCGACCAGCCGCGGCGTAACATAGTCGCCGACCGTCGGGATCATCACGATCAGCAGCGCTGCGATCACGCCCGGCAGCGACAGAGGCAGCGTAACGCGCAGGAAAGAGCGCACCGGGCCATCGCCGAGATCCCTGGCAGCCTCCAGAAGCGAGCGATCGACTTTCTCCAGGGACACGAAGATCGGCAGGATGGCGAAGGCCGCCCACGCATGCGTCAGCGTTATGACGACAGCGGTGGTGTTGTAGAGCAGGGCGGACGACGGCTCGTCGATGATCCCGACCCCCATCAGGCCGGTGTTGAGCACGCCTTGATAGCCGAGGATGACCTTCCACGACATCACCCGCAGCAGGTAACTGGTCCAGAACGGAACCATGATGATGAACAGCCACAGATTCTTGTGCGGCCCGCCGTGGAACGAGATGAAGTAGGCGATCGGGTAGGCGAGGATCACGGTCACGATGCTGACCGTCACCGAAATGAAGATCGAGCGCAGCAGCAGGTCCTGGTAGATCGGTTCGGTCAGCGCCAGCCGGTAGTTCTCCAGCGTGAACGTGCGGTCGATCGTCAGATAATCCTGCGTCCAGAAGGAATGCGCGACCACGACGAGGATCGGCAGCAGCAGCAGCACGAAGGCGTAAAGGAAGGTGGGGCTTACGAGGGCGAGCCCCTTGGCCTGTTCGGAATGGAGAAGCGGCCGCCCCGCGCCCGTGCCCGCCAACTGGCTGCGCGCGTTGTCGGCCGTGGCCGTCATTGCAGCGAACCTGGCGCGGGTTCGGTCTCGGTCGTACGCGGTGACCGGTTGCTCACGACTGCTCGTTCCCCGTCTTCCGGCGCGGGATGCCCGCACCAATGTCCATCCCCAATGTGAACGCATCCAGCAATTGAAATCAAGCGCTTTCTCTGCGATATTGACTGAACGGACATTCAGAATTTTGCGATTATCGCATAATTTTCCGTTGCTTGCCGACTTCACAACTTGTCCGGTTGCAACGATTTTGAGGAGCCTGCCCATGGCCGCGATCAAGAAGCCGTCCGCCGTCGAGGCGTCAGTGGCCGACGGCGACGCTGTGGCAGCCGCGCGAAGGCATCTCCTGCAACCCTGGCCAGTGGCCGGCTCGATCGGCGACGAGGCGCGCGGGCTTGTCGGCGACGCCGACGGCATCTACGTCACCGATTCTGCCGGGCGGCGCCTGATCGATGGCCCGGCCGGCATGTGGTGCACCAATGTCGGTCACCGCCGAGAGGAGCTGGCCAGCGTCATGTACGACCAGGCGATGGCGCTGTCCTACAATACGCCCTGGTACACGATGAACGAGCCGTCGGCGCTGCTCTCCGAGCGCATCGCCGCGCACGCGCCCGGCGACCTCGACCTTGTCTTCTTCACCACCGGAGGCTCGTCGGCGGTGGAGACGGCGCTTCGCTTCATGCAGTTCTACAACAACGTCCGCGGCCGGCCCGAGAAGAAGATGGTCATGTCGCGTGGCGGTGCCTATCACGGCTCGACGTACCTGTCGGCTTCGCTCAACGGCCGCCCGCGCGATCGCGACTGGATGGACGGCGCCGACGGGCTCGTCGCCAAATTGACCTGTCCCGATCCGTTCCGCCGCCCCACGGGGATGAGCGTCGAAGCATTCTGCGATGTCCTCGTCGAGGAGTTCGCGGCGGCCGTCTCCCGCATCGGCGCCGACAGGATCGGCGCCTTCGTCGGCGAGCCGGTGATGGCCTCGGGTGGAGTCATCGTTCCGCCGGAAGGCTACTGGCCACGCATCGCGAAGATCTGCCGCGACAACGACATTCTGCTCGTCGCCGACGAGGTGGTCACCGCATTCGGTCGGCTCGGCGAGGTGTTCGCTTCGCAGGCGCTGTTCGGCATCGAGCCGGATATGATCACCTTCGCCAAGGGTGTCACCTCAGGTTATTTTCCGCTTGGCGGCGTGGTCATCTCCGGCCGGCTGACGGAGGAGTTGCGCCGTTCCAACCACGCCAACGCCATGTTCGCGCACGGTCTTACCTATTCTAGCCATCCCGTTGGCTGTGCCGTGGCGTTGAAGAACCTCGATTTGCTCGAAGGCGGCATCCTCGACCATACCCGCAAGGTCTCACCCTACTTCCAGGAGCGTCTGCGGACGCTGGAGGACTTGCCGCTTGTCGGCGAGGTGCGCGGGGTCGGCCTGATGGCGTGCGTGGAGTGCGTTGCCGATCGGGAAAGCAAGAACCCTCTGGCGCTCGACAATGAGGTCGGCCGCCGCATTGATCGCCATTGCCAGGAACTTGGCCTGTTGGTTCGACCGCTGATCCATATGTGCGTGATGAGCCCGCCGCTCATCATCACGAGAGAACAGATCGACGATATGGTCGCGATCCTGCGCGAAGGTATTTCGCGCACGATGAATGACCTGCGCGCCGAGCGTCTCTGGCAGGGGTGAGCACCTGTCCGACTGTGGCGGCGTCGCAAATGGACCAGGCAGATTGCGAGCGCGCCTATCGGCCGCGGCAGATCCTGGTGCCGGGATCGTCCCCTTCCGTGGTTTCCCACTCGTCGAGCGCCAACGACATTGCGGGGAAGGCAGCCGGCTTGTCGTTTATGATGCCCTTCCCGGTCAGGAGGTTGAGATCGCAGTCGAGCGACTCGTATTCCTCCAACGAGTCGAAATAGCTGAACGTGAGCCCGGCTACGACAAACCGGCCATTGCGGTATGCCAATGAGAGCGTGTGTTCCCAGCGTTCACGGCCGATGCCGAAATTCTGCGTCGCGATTGCTATGGACCCGTTGTCGAGCGCCCTGATCGACGGTTCCTGCCCGTAGGACTGCCGGCTGCCCCACACCTTGCCCGGCGCGGCCAGCGCAAGCTCCAGCAGGTTGCGCTCCTTGTCCCGCAGGTAGATGTAAACGCCCATCTGCATGTACTCTTCCGGACCGGAGAAGGCGAGCAGAGCAAGGTCCTGGGCGCCGTCGCGATTCCAGTCGCCGGTCGTCGCGTCGAGAACCGTATCCGGACGGAAGGGGCCTTCTTCGGCGCTGACGACACTGCCGGCGCTCAGGGCGGCCAGCAACAGGCACGCTGTCATTCGCATGGCTTCCCCCGTCGCTCGCCCGGAACGGGCGCGCGACCCTATCACGGGTTGTCGGGCATAACCTAGACCCGCGACAGCAATGCCGCGTTGAGGCTGGCCATGTCCTTTTCCTCCGGCGCACTTTCGAGATTGAGCACCGGCAGCAGGCCGCGCAGATGATCGTGATGCGTGCGCACGCCATATTCGAGGTCCGACAGGAAAAACCCCTCGAAGGCCTTCGACCGCATCGACTCGTTGGACCAGATGGTGAGTTGCACGTCCTCCGCCGTCGTGTCGCGATCGATCCGAAACGCCAGGTAGCGTGCCGCCGCCTGCTCGCGGCTTTCCTCGGCATAGCGATAGACGCCGCCGCGAAGCAGCGTCTGGCCGGTCGTCAGCGGGAACTCCTGGTAGAACTGCACCGTCTGTGGCGTTACGGCCACCACCGTGTTCGGGAAAAGGCCGTAATATATCCAGGCCTTCTTGAGGTGTTCGGGAAGATGCGCCGGCTCCGGCGCGATCTTCACATAGTTGCGTACGCTCCAGCGGCGGCCGCCATGCGGATTGTAGGTGGCGAAGGAACGCGCCACACCGTTGACGAAGGGTTCGTCGTAATAGGTGGACCCATAAAGGTCCTGCAGCGCGGGATGCGCCATGGCGACGTGATAGCCCTCATTGTCGACGTCGCGCACCGACTTCCAGTTCACCTGCGAGGCCTGTTGCCAGATGCCGTAGGTCGGCACCATCGTCTCGGTGCGATAAGGCGAAATCTCGGCCTCAAACGGCGACATCAGCTCGGCCACCGAAGGCTGCGGGCCGGCGCGGAAGCGGATGAAGACGAAGCCCATCCAGATTTCCAGGTCCAGCGGCTTCAAGCCGAACTCGGTTCGGTCGAGTTCGGGAAAGGAGCGCGGGCGCGCCGCGCCGCGCAGGGTGCCGTCGAGATTGTAGACCCAGCCGTGGAAGGGGCAGACCAGCGCGTTGGCACAATGGCCCTTCTCGTCTGCTACCACACGGCTGCCGCGATGGCGGCACAGATTGTGGAAGCCGCGCACCACGCCGTCCTTGCCGCGAACGACAAGCGCGCGCTCGCCGACTATGTCCATGGTGAGATAATCGCCCGGCTCCGGCAGGTCGGAAACGTGGCCGACGATCTGCCAGTGGCTGCGGAAGACGTGTTCCCTTTCCAATTCCAGGAGCGCGTCGCTGTGATAGCTCCAGCCAGGAAGCCCCCTGCGGTCCCAATCGTTGGGCACCCCGATGTCGCGCAGCGGCTGGTTCATGACGAGGCTCGCAATTGCTGAATGTTCATTCAACATAATCCATTTTATCGATATTGGTCAATGCTTTAGAAATTGTGACGCCTCCAGCGACGATTGGGACACGTTCGCGTGCGCGCCGGCCTGCGAGCATTGCGGCGAAAAAACAACGGCTTACCACAATGTCCGTGGAGCGCGACGCGGAACCAACTTTGCGGCCGCCCGTTGCGACTGCTCATCCAGCATGGAGCATCGACATGGCACTGTTCAGCAACGGCAATGACGGGTTCGATCTCGAACGCGAGATGGCGGCATTGCGCCGCGAGGTCGCCGCGTTGGGGCGAAGCGCATCGAAGCGCGGCGCGAAGGCGTACCAACATGCCGGCAGCGAACTGACGGACATCTATGACGATGTCGCGGAGCGGCTGGCCGCCGCCCTGCCCGTCCTCGGGAAACGCGCTCGCTCGCTCGAACATACGATCCGCGACAATCCGACCAGGACCGTGGCGGTCGTCGGACTGGCGGCGTTGGCCGTGACGGCGGCCGTGCTGTTCAGCGGCAGGCGCAGGTAGCCTCGCCTATCACCCCTTGAAGCCGGCGATGGCGAGTGGATTGTCAGTCAGCGCGGCACGATCCGGCATGTCGATTGCCGGCTGGCCGATGAAGGCGGCAAACATTCGCCGCACGTGATCCTCCGGCAGGTCGAGGGTAATCAGCACAATGCGCGTGCCACGCTGCCCGTCCGGCCAGCCCGGCAGCCGTGCCGGCGGGTGCATCAGCTTCTGCACACCGTGAATCACCAGCGGATGGTCGGGATCGTCGGCAAGTTGGACGATGCCTTTCATCCGTAGAAGCTTCTCGCCCTGCGTGGCGCGCAGCAGATCGAGGAACATCTCCACTGTAGAATAGGGCAAGGGCCGGTCATACGTCAGCGAGAAACTGCGCACGCGCTCGTCATGGGCGTGACCATGGCCATCAGCATGATGATGATCGTGATGGTCGTGCGCGTGGTCATGCCGTAGGCCGGTCTCGCCTAGCCAGCGCCGCACGTCCGCGCTCTTGGTGGCAGGGTCGTAGAGACCGCAATCGAGCAGGGCGCGAGGGGAAGGCGACAAGGCGTCAGCAAGGATCGGCTGCGCGCCGGGATTGAGCGAGCGCAGCCGCGACACCAGCGTTTTCAGTACATCGCCTTCGGCCATGTCGGCCTTGGCAATGACGACGCGGTCGGCCACCGCCGCCTGCCGCACCGCCTCTTCATGGGCGTCGAGGGTCGAGCCGCCATTGACCGCATCGACCACGCAGACGACGCCATCCAGCCGAAGCGCCTGGACGAGAACCGGATGGCCCATCACCGCCTGCAGCACGGGCACGGGGTCGGCCAGCCCGGTCGTCTCCACGACGATGCGCTTCAGCGGCGCGATGCGCCCTGTCTGCACGCGATCAATCAGGTCGGAAAGCGTGTCGACCAATTCTCCCCTGACGGTGCAGCACAGGCAACCGTCCGACAGCTCGATCACGCCATCCGACGCTTGCTCGACCAGCAGGTGATCGATCGACACCTCGCCGAACTCGTTGATGACGACGGCGGTCGACTCCAGCGCCGGATCCTTGAGCAACCGATTGAGCAGCGTCGTCTTGCCTGCGCCGAGAAAGCCGGTAAGGATCGTGACCGCGATCGGCTCGTAGCGACCGGTCGTCATCCGCCTTCGGCCATCGCCGCCGGCACGTAGTCGTCGGGCCGCGGCGTCGGTATGGGCACGTCGGCGTAGCGCGGCGCAGACGATTCCGGCCCGGTCGCTCCACCGAGCGTCACGGCCACGACGATGGGCTCGTGCGTCGGCGTCTTGAGGTAGGGCGACGTATAGACCGGCTTGCCTTGCGGCCCCCTTGCCTCCTGTACGGCCTTCCAGTGTGCCTCGGTGCATATGACCGGTCGCAAATTGACGGCAGAGGCCGGCTCGTTGCCCCGTGGGCGGAGTTGGCCGAGATAGGGCGACGCGTCGCCCGGAAGCGAAAAGCCGCGCCCCAGCAGATTTGCCGCCTTGTCGGCGCGCGCTTCAACGGTCGGTTCGCCGATTACGACGGCCATCAGCTTGCGACCGCCGCGTGTGGCCGACGCAATCAGGTTGAAGCCGGACGGGCATGTATAGCCCGTCTTCATTCCGTTCGCCCCGTCGAAGCGCATGATCAGGTCGTTGTGGTTCTCCATGATCGTCTGGCCGGAACTGATCGCCTCGAGCGCGAAGTAATGAGCGTGCTCCGGAAACTCGTTCAGCATCGCCATGGCCAGCACCGCGAGGTCGCGGGCGTTTGTCACCTGCTCGTCGGAATGCAGCCCGTGCGCGTTGACGAAGCGCGTACCGCCCATGCCGAGCCGGCGCGCCTCGGCGTTCATCCGCTCGGCGAAAGCCGCGCGCGAGCCCGCCAGGCTTTCCGCCATCGCGGTCGCCACGTCGTTGGCCGACTTGACCATCAGTATCTTGATCGCGTTGTCGATCGTCAGTACCGAGCCGGGCTTGTAGCCCATCTTGCTCGGCGGCTCCTTGGCCGCGCGCTCGGAAATCCGCACCGGCGACTGCATCGTCACCTCGCCCGCCTTGACCGCCCGGAAGGCGACGAAGACGGTCATCAGCTTGGTCAGCGAGGCCGGATACCAGGGCGCGAACGCGTCCTCATGTTCGAGCACCTTGCCATTGCCCAGGTCGACGAGGATGGCGGGCCCGGCCGCCGCCGGCGCCGCAAGCCCGGCGAGAATCGCCGCGCCGGCCATGATGGAACGGGAAAACAGTGAAGGACGCATCGTCAATCGGTTCATCGCCTCTTGCCGTGGTTGCCCGGCGGTCGCTAAGGTTCGCGTAAGGGGGCGCTCGCCACCCGTCCACATCAAACTACGGGAATCCGGACGCTCCTGCTATTTATCGCATGTGACGCCAAGATGGCAAAGGCGACACATTGCGACCGGCCGACGAGCCCCGGTCCCGCACGAGGTACCAATATGCCGATTCTCAACCGAGCTGCAGAGTTGCAGGAAGAAGTGGCGGGATGGCGCCGCCATCTGCACACGATCCCGGAACTGCTCTACGATGTGCACCAGACGGCGGCCTTCGTCGTCGACAAGCTCCGCGCGTTCGGCTGCGACGAGGTGGTGCCCGGCATCGGCCGCACCGGCGTGGTCGGCATTATCAAAGGCAGGCTTGGCGACGGGCCGACCATCGGACTGCGCGCCGACATGGACGCACTGCCGCTGACCGAGATCACCGGCAAGCCATACGCCTCGCAGACGCCCGGCAAGATGCACGCCTGCGGCCATGACGGGCACACCGCGATGCTGCTGGGCGCGGCCAAGTACCTTGCCGAGACGCGCAATTTCGCCGGCAGCGTGGCGGTGATCTTCCAGCCCGCCGAGGAAGGCGGCGCCGGCGGCAAGGCGATGGTGGACGACGGCATGATGGACCGGTTCAGCATCGCCCGCGTATTCGGCATGCACAACATGCCCGGCATGCCGGTGGGCCAGTTCGCCATCAAGCCGGGCCCGATCATGGCGGCGACCGCGGAGTTCACCATCACCGTCAAGGGCAAGGGCGGCCACGCGGCGATGCCGCACGGAACCATCGACCCGATCGTCATCGCCAGCCAGATGGTGCAGGCCCTGCAGACCATCGCCGCGCGCACGATCGATCCAATCGACTCGATCGTGGTCTCCGTGACGAAGTTCCATGCCGGCGACGCCTACAATGTGATCCCGCAATCGGCCGAATTTGCAGGCACCATCCGCACGTTGCGCAACGAGGTGGGCGAGAAATCGCGCGAGCGCATGCGCGCCATCTGCGAAGGCATCGCGGCCGCCCATGGCGCCACGGTCGACGTGGACATCGACGTCAACTATCCCGTCACCCACAACGACCCGGAAGAAACCGGCTTCGTCGTCGACGTGGCCAAGGCCGTCGCCGGCGAGACCAACGTGCACGCCGCGATCAACCCGGTGATGGGCGGCGAGGACTTTTCCTACATGCTGGAGGCCCGCCCGGGCGCCTTCATCTTTGCCGGCAACGGCGACACCGCCAACCTCCATAACCCCGCCTACGACTTCAACGACGAGCTGATCCCGCACGGCATTTCGTACTGGGTTCGCCTCACGGAAACGGCGCTCGGCCGCTAAGCCTATATGGACATCCCGCCTTGCAGAGATTTGCGCGGCGGGCTTTTCCAAGCTGCCTGGAAGGTGGCCCTTCGTCGCCACAGGCGAGCGAAGGCGGCCTTCGGCGTGTAACGCGGATTGCATGGATTCGCAGCGCCAAGACGGTTGGCGAATGTCCCGCGAGCGGCTATATCGCAGTCAGCGGTCCCGTAGCTCAGCAGGATAGAGCATCAGATTCCTAATCTGAGGGTCACAGGTTCGAATCCTGTCGGGATCGCCAACGCATTCGAACAGATCCGGCATGCAAACGGAATGGTCCGCGCCCATCGTGCGCGGCGTTGCCGATTATCGTTTTCCAGATGTTTGCGGAAAAGAAAAACCCGCCGAGGGAGGAGGTCCGGCGGGTCAATCTGGAGCTCGGCAAGGGAGGAGGTTTGCCGGGCCAGTTGTCGGCTTTCTGGGAGGAGGTAGATCACCGACACGCTCTAAATAGGACAGCATAACTGACGTTACCAGTGCATGATCCGCATGGCAGGCTTGCACAAATGCCTGCGCTATTGCGCCGCAACATTTTTCGCCGCTCGCAGGGCGGCCGGGCACGACCGCACATCGCGATCCAGGCACGCTGAACGTTGACATACGCCGCACGCCCGATGGTCCTGTGCCGCCAAGTTTCGCTCGTGACGCCGATCCAACCCATCTGAGCGCAACCGCCCACAACCTCAGACATGCTATCCGACCTAATTGAATGCCAACAGTGTTTCCGCCATCGCTGCAAAGTATCCGCCAGATCGTTACTTTGGCGGAATTGCCGGATTAACCGGGCGTTAATCATGCTGGCGCATGGTCGCATCGGGAGACGGGATCGGGAGCCCTCCTGATCAGGCATGACGCCAAGACGTCGCCGTTGCGAGAGCAACATGCAGCCGCCCGCCGTTCGCAGCCCCCGGACCCGCCAAAGATGACCCACCAGTCCACCAGCATGGCCGCTCTCAAGGAGCGGCTCGACTTCATCGGCATCGACACCGCCGCCAAGGAAAGGCTGAGATCGCTGAAGTCGGTCATCGCCTCCTCGATCGGCGCCGGCCTCGACGAATTCTACACCAAGGTTCGCGCCACGCCGCAAACCGCGCGCTACTTCTCCGACGAGCGCCATGTCGCCGGCGCCAAGAAACGCCAGGAGTCCCATTGGGACCTGATCGCGAACGCCGATTTCGATTCGCGCTATGTCGAGGGTGTCTCGGTGGTGGGGCAGACCCATGCACGCCTCGGCCTCGAGCCGCGCTGGTACATCGGTGGATACGCCCTGATCGTCGAGCAGCTCATCCATGCGGTGGTGAAGGAACGTTGGCCGTCGGCATTCGGCCGCCGCCGGGCCGCTCCGCTGGCAGGAGAGATCGCAACGGTGGTCAAGGCCGCGATGCTGGACATGGATTACGCGATCTCCGTCTATCTCGACGTGCTCGCCGAGGCGCGCAAGACCGCGGAGGAGGAGAAGGCCCGGGCGGAAGCCGACCAGCGGGCAGCGCTCGGCCTTCTGGGCGCGGCTCTCGATGAACTGGCCAACGGCAATCTCGAGGCGCGGATCGATGCCGACCTGCCCGCGGAATTCGCCGAGATGGCCCGCAACTTCAACGCGGCGATGGGCTCCCTGCGCAGCGCGATCTCGGATGTCCGCACCACGTCGACATCGATCGTATCGGGCGCCGAGGGCATAGCCAACGCAGCCGACGACCTGTCGCGCCGCACCGAGCAGCAGGCGGCGAGCCTGGAAGAAAGCTCGGCCGCACTGCACGAGCTTTCCGAAAGCGTGCGGCTGACGGCCGGCAGCGCCGCCAGGGCATCCAGCGTCGTCGGCACCACGCAGGACGAGGCCAGCAAGTCTGAGAAGGTCGTCTCCGACGCCGTTACCGCGATGGGCAAGATCAAGGATTCTTCCGAGGAGATCGCTGCCATCATCGGCGTCATCGACGAAATTGCCTTCCAGACCAATCTTCTGGCGCTGAATGCCGGCGTCGAGGCCGCCCGCGCCGGCGATGCGGGGCGGGGCTTTGCCGTGGTCGCGCAGGAAGTGCGGAGCCTGGCTCAGCGCTGCGCCTCGTCGGCCAAGGAGATCAAGGAGCTGATCTCGACCAGCGGCGGCCATGTCGAATCCGGCGTCGCGCTTGTCGGCGCGGCCGGCGAAGCGCTCGGCCGGATGATCGGACGCATTAACGAGATCAACCAGCTCATGGGCGGCATAGCATCGGCCGCGGCCGAACAGTCGCAAGGACTGGGCGAGGTCAACACTGCCGTCACCCAGATGGACCAGATCACCCAGAAGAACGCTGCGATGGTGGAAGAGACTTCCGCCGAATCGCAGCGGTTGCGCGAGGAAGCAACCGAGCTCTCGTCCAAGCTCAGGCGCTTCAAGCTGAATGCCGAAGACGGGACGGCTGCCCGGCGTCCGGTCGCGCCGCCGCGCATCGTTTCGCCGGCGCCTCCCGCACGGCGCCCGGCAATTGCGGGTGCCACGGCGCTGGCCGTGAGGCAGGAAGCTCAGGCGGACGCATCGTGGGAGGAGTTCTGAACTCCGCGTCAGGCGACCCTTAGGTGCGGTAGCCGGCCGGCCGCGCCTCGCGCGCGCTGGCCGCTTGCTTGCGGCTTTCCGGCTGGACAGAAGCCCGACGCTTCATCATGATCTACCCGGAAATCAAGCGGAGGGCATGCAATGGGCATCGAAAGTCTTCTCGTCTTCATCCTGATCGGCGCAATTGCCGGCTGGCTCGCGGGCCAGCTCGTCAAGGGCTATGGCTTCGGCCTGATCGGCAATATCGCCGTCGGCATCGTCGGCGCCTTCATTGCGGGCTGGCTTTTTCCCAGGATCGGCCTCGGAGTCGGCGGAGGCATCTTGTGGGCGATCATCCACGCCACGATCGGCGCCGTCATCCTGCTCGTGCTGATCAAGCTCATAAGGCAGACGTAAGGCTCCACGAGGGAGCTTGAACGGGCAAAACGGGCCGGCAGCGACCGCCGGCAAGGCATCGTGCGTGCCCGTACGTCCTGCGCGCGAACCGACGCGGTCGCGTCGGCAACCCTAATTTTGCCGTCAGGGGCTTGCAGCGGCCTCGATGTCACCGCGCTCCAGCAGGAAGCGATGGCCACCGCTGATCGTTTCGCTCGACACCAGCCCGTGGCCGCTCTCGGCGCAGAAAGCGGGCATGTCGATGACGGCCAGCGGGTCCGATGTCTCGACCCACAACCGGGTCCCGGGAGCCATGCCCTGGAGCCGCTTGCGGGTGCGCAACACGGGCAGCGGGCAATTCAGCCCCCGCAGGTCGTAGATGTCCGGCTCTTGCGGCAAGCGGATCAACCGCCGCCGAACATGCCGAGCAACCGCCTGCCGATGCCGGGGCGCGGCGGCGGCGCGGCGTCCGCGACGCCCTCGTTCGTATTGGCGGTGGCAAGCGCTTCTGCGGCAACCGCGGCAGGTGCCGGCGCCGGGGCGGGCGCAGGAACGGCAGCCACCGACTGCTGCGCCGCAGGCTGGGCCGGACGATCGGCCATCAGGATTTCGGGCCGATCGAGAGACGGAGGCTCGCGCGTGACCCGTTCGCCGCGCGCGCGGCGACGTGACCAGTCGGCGACCAGCGCGGCCTCCTTTACGCCGGCAATCGTCGGCAACGGCGTGACCTTGCTGCCCGAGCCATTGAGAGCGGACGAGAAGGCCGCCTCGTAGGTAGCCTGATAGCTGCGATAGGCAACCGCCAGCGTCTCCGGCTGCGTCGTCACCGGGCAAGCCGCCGTGGGCGAGAAGGTCCGCCCCTCGCCGGCGATCTGGTTGAAGACGTAGCGCCTTCCGCAGACATCCACCTTCGGCGGTGCCTTGGTGATCTCGAAATGATCGTAGCCTTCCTTCAGCATCGTCCAGAACTCGAAGTTCGGATCGTCCTTGTAGCGGGCCATGTTGGCCGCCGTCATGCGGAACGGAAACGCCTGGATCTGGAACGCTTCCTGCCCGCCCTTGAAGGCGTCGCGGGCAAAGGCATAGATCTGCTCGATCTGGGGATCGTTCATCGAATAGCAGCCGGCCGAGGAGCAGGCGCCGTGCACCATCAGGTGCTGGCCGGTGCGCCCGTGTGCCCGGTCATAGCTGTTGGGGAAGCCCATGTTGAAGGCCAGATGATACTGCGACTGCGGATTCATCTGGTGCTGGCGGACAAAATAGAATCCCTCGGGCGCCTGCCGGTCGCCTTCGGTAAATTTCGGCCCCAGACGGCCCGACCATTTGCAGATGTCGTAGCTCGCTGCGATGTCGTAGCGTCCGTTATCCTTCTGCTTCCAGACTTCGAGCGTGCTCTCTTCCTTGAAGATGCGGATCATGATCGGCGCTGTCGTCGACATGCCCTTGGCGCGCATCGACTGCACCAGTTCCGGCGGAAGCGGCCGGATCGCCTTGGTCGAGCTGGGAGATATGTCCTCCAGCGTTCCGTTGCATCCGGCAAGGGCCAGAGCAGCGAGCAGAAGGCCGACGCTGGCAAATCTAGTCATCATTGTTAAGCGGCTCGCACCCTGCTTGGGACCGGAGACCGGCCCGTCCTCTCCGAACTGCGCCCCCAGACGACCCTAATTCGGTTAACCTTGAAAAAACCTTACCGCAATCGTGGCGACCCCGATCTCACGACAAAGTCAGCCGTCGAAACAACTGACGTTACGGAGGCGGCAAATTTGTGACCGAGTGGTGGCGGCCGCGGCCCTATAGGTTACGGCCCATGGCGAGGAACTTCTCGCGGCGATGCTCGCGATAGTCCATGTTCGCGCCCTGCAGCTCGGAAAAGCCGCGTTCGATCCGCTCGCCCGTGGCGCGGATGATTTCTTCGGCGCCGCGATGCGCTCCGCCCAGCGGCTCGGAGATGACGCCGTCGATGATCTTGAGCTCAAGCAGATCCTGCGCGGTGATCTTCATGCTCGTCGCCGCATCCCGGGAGCGCGTCGTGTCGCGCCACAGGATCGACGCTGCGCCTTCGGGCGAGATCACCGAATAGATCGAATGCTCCAGCATGTAGACCTGGTTGGCGACGGCGATGGCAATGGCGCCACCCGAACCGCCTTCGCCGATCACCACGGACACGCTCGGCGATTTCAGCGCCAGGCAGGCGGATGTAGAGCGCGCAATCGCCTCTGCCTGGCCGCGCTCCTCGGCGCCGATGCCCGGATAGGCGCCGGCCGTATCGACGAGGCTGACGACCGGGATGCCGAAACGGTCGGCCAGTTCCATGACGCGCACCGCTTTGCGGTAGCCTTCGGGCCGCGCGCTGCCGAAATTGTGCTTCAGGCGCGTCTGCGTATCGTTGCCTTTTTCAAGCCCGAGCACGGCGACGCCCTCGCCGTGGAAGCGGGCAAAGCCGGCGATTACCGCGTTGTCCTCGCCAAAGGCGCGGTCACCGGCCAGCGGCGTGAAGTCGGTGAACAGACCGCGCACATAGTCGAGGCAGTGCGGGCGATCGGGATGGCGGGCGACCTGCACCTTCTGCCACGGCGTCAGCGCGCGATAGGCATCGCGCAGCGCTTCCGCCGAGCGCTTCTCGAGGCGCGCGATCTCGTCGGCGACGTCGACGGCCTCGCCGTTTTCCGAAAGCTTTTTCAGTTCGAGGATCTTGCCCTCGAGGTCGGCGACCGGTTTCTCGAAATCCAGATAATTGAACATGCGCCGTGCTGTGTCCGAAGCTGAAAGGCGGCAATAGTGCCCTGAAAACGGTATCCCGCGGGCAAAACGCCCGCCTCACATAACGATCCGGCGCCTAGTCGGCAAGCGGATGATGTCGCGTAACGAGGTCGACCAGCCGGTTTTCGAGCACATGGGTGTAAATCTGGGTGGTCGAAATGTCGGCGTGGCCGAGCAGTTGCTGCACAACACGCAGGTCGGCGCCGTTCTGCAGGAGATGGCTTGCGAAGGCGTGACGCAGAACGTGCGGCGATACCTTTGCAGCAGGGACGCCCGCCCGCGCGGCAAGCCCCTTGAGTTCGCGCGCGAACACCTGGCGCGACAGGTGGCCACTTTCTGATGCGGCCGGAAAAAGGAACGGGCTTTCCTGAGCGCCCGACATCCTGGCGCGCTCATCGAGCCATCTGCACAGCGCCGACCGCGCCTTGTCCGACAGCGGCGCCATGCGCTCCTTGTTTCCCTTTCCGCGCACGACGAACCATCGCTCGTCGCGCTGGGCCGCCGTTACCGGCAGGCTGACGAGCTCGGAAACCCGCAGGCCGGAGGCGTAAAGAAGCTCCACCAGCGCAAGCATGCGGCTGGCCTCGCTGCGGGCTTTTGAGTCCCGAGCCAGCCGCCTGTCTTCCATAGCCTGCGCCAGCAGACGGTCGACCGTCGTTTCCTGCATTGTCTTGGGCAACGACCTGCCCTTGCGAGGCGAATCCAGAACCGACGTCGGATCGTCTCCGCGCAGGCCTTCGGCGTAGAGGAAGCGGAAGAATTGCCGGAGTGAAGACAGCTTGCGCGCCTGCGACGCAGGCGCGAATCCGCGCGAGGCGATGTGGTCCAGATAGCCGCGCAAAGCTTCCGATCGGGCCATGGCCAATCCTCCCGGCTCGCCGCGCATGAAGTCGGCGGCATCCTCGAGATCGCGCCCGTAGGCGGCGAGCGTGTGATCGCTCGCGCCGCGCTCGACGCCCATCATCTCCAGAAACGCCTCTATCCTTGCCGCTGTCGCCATCATCCGTTCCCTTGGAGAGCCCAGCCTATCGGGCGGTGCTTTTCAAAAGGTGAAACTGAAACGCGCGCGAAGCGCAACACGCGTGAAACGGCGCCGTGGGAACTTCCGGGCCATCGAGATCGTTTCCTTCTGCGAAAGGAACGCGTCATGGAACATATTGCCGCCGTGCTGCTGATAATAGGCTGCTCCCCGGATCTGGGTGAGTGCCGCGAACTGCCCGCCCCCGTGCCGCTCTTCGAGACCTACGAAGAGTGCGATGCGGCGCTGCCAGCGGCGTTCGATACGCGCAAAGGAGACAGCCCGCGCGTCTTCGCGCGCTGCGTTTGCGTCGATCCGGCGATGGAGGAGGAGGACGCGGAACTGGTCTGGGACATCACGCCCGGGGGCATGCTGGTTGCCGAGGTGGAACTCTATGATCCGAACGGCGTTGTCGTCGCGTCGAACAATCATCGAGGCGCCGGGGAAGCCGTCACGCATCGATAGGACTTGATCGTGCCACATGGTCCCGGCAAAGGTCGTGTGGAAGGGATTTTTTTTAAAGCAACGGAGGCAGTTCATGAGGAAGTTCATTATCGCGGCTGTGGCAGCGCTGACGCTGAGCGCATGCACGACGGCTGAGCAGGGTGCCGTGATCGGCGCCGTGGGCGGCGGTCTCATCGGAGGCGCCGTGGGCGGCACCGAGGGCGCGCTGATCGGCGTGGTCGCCGGCGGCGCCGGCGGTTATCTGCTCGGGCGCACGGCCGATGGGCAGTGCCGCTACAGGCATGCCCGCACCGGTCGCGTCATCGTCGATCGCTGCTACTGATCCCAGCGCCCGACCAGAAACCAACAGGCCCGGTGGCGACACCGGGCCTGTTTTGCCTTCACCCGACGGCTACGCCGCCTCGCGCATCGCGCCAGGTCCCGGGGTTGCACCTGGAGGGCACTTTCCGAGGATGATCATGCCCAGCACCTCATCCTTGGTGACGTCCTGCGTGCGCGCCGTACCGACCACCTGACCGTTCTTCATGACACAGACCCGGTCGGCCAGATCGAAAACGTCGTGGATGTCGTGGCTGATCAGGAAGATGCCGATGCCATCGGCCTTGAGCTGCTTGACCAGTTCGCCGACCTGCGCCGTCTCCTGCGGACCAAGCGCCGCCGTCGGCTCATCCATGATCAGAATGCGGGCGTTGAAATGGATGGCTCGCGCGATCGCGACCGACTGGCGCTGGCCGCCCGACAGCTTGATCACTGGCTCCTTGAAGCGCTGGAAGCGCGGATTGAGCCTTCCCATCACCTTGCGCGTTTCCGATTCCATGGCCACGTCGTCCAGCGTGCCCCAGCGGCTGCGCAGTTCGCGGCCGAGGAAGAGATTGGCGGCCGCATCGACATTGTCGGCCAGCGCCAGCGTCTGGTAGATCGTTTCGATGCCGTACTTCTTGGCATCGCGCGGATTGCCGATCGCCGCTTCCTCGCCGTTGACGAATATCTGCCCCTCGTCGCGCTTGTAGGCGCCCGAAAGAATCTTGATCAGCGTCGACTTGCCGGCGCCGTTGTGTCCGAGCAGCGCCACGACCTCGCCGGCGTGAAGGTCGATGGAGGCATTGTCTACGGCGTGGATACCGCCGAAGGAGATCGAGATGTTCTTCATCTCGACGAGGGGTGCGGATGGGTTTGCCATGGTCCTCCTCCTCAACTGACGCGACGGCGGTAGACCGTGTCGAGCCAGACGGCCACGACCAGTGCGAGCCCGACGACGATGTTCTGCAAGGGCGTGTCGACGCCGAGCAGGATCATGCCCGAGGCCAGGGACTGCATCAGCACGGCGCCAATCATCGCGCCGGCAATGGTGCCCACGCCGCCCGACAGCGACGTACCGCCGATGACGGCTGCCGCGATGACCAGCAACTCGTCGAGCGTGCCTTGAGCGTTGGTGGCGGCGTTGAGCCGCGCGGTCGATATCATCGCACCGATCGCGGCCAGCCCGCCCATCAGCATGAATATCTTCATGATAACCCATCGGGTGTTGATGCCCGCCAGCGTTGCCGCCTCGGGGTTGCCGCCGATGGCGAACACGTAGCGGCCGAAACGCGTGCGCGTGGCCACGAAAGTCATCGCTATGCCCACCGTGAGCGCGATCAGCACCGGAACGGCGATGCCGTGCGCGATGAACACGTCGGGCGGGACCTCCTGCCCGAGGTTCTGATAGTATCGCCGCACGATGCCGACCGGCCAGGGATAGGAGTTGGCAACCCATACCGCGCAGAGAATGATGCCGCAGGTGACGGCGGCCAGGAAGCCCTCGGCCCAGAGCGGCCGCAGCGGGAAATTGAAGCGGCGGCGCTGGACGCGCCCGTTTGACAGGATGAGCAGGACGGCGGCGCAGGCGACGAGACCGACCACCCAGCTCCACGTCGAGCCTATGGCGCCATCCGGCCCGCCGCCCATCAGCCGGAACGTCGGATCCATCGGCGCCACGGTCCGCCCGCTGGTGACCCACCAGGCCGCGCCGCGCCAGATAAGCAGTCCGCCTAGCGTGACGATGAAGGCGGGCACGCCGAGATAGGCGATGATGAACCCCTGCAACGCGCCGATGGCGACGCCGACGCAAAGGCCGACAAGCGCCGCGGCGATCCACATCGCGGGATGCCCGAAGCCCAGATACTGCGGCAGTATCTCGGCCTGGGTGACGCCCATGATCATGCCCACGAAGCCGAGCAGCGAGCCGACCGACAGGTCGATGTTGCGCGTGACGATCACCAGCACCATGCCCGTCGCCATCACCGCCACCGACGACGACTGGACCGACAGGTTCCACAGATTCCGTGGCGTCAGGAACAGGCCGCCCGAGAGAAGGTGGAACGTCAGCCAGATCAGAACCAGCGCGCCGATCATGCCCAGCATGCGGGTGTCGAGTTCGGTCGCCTTCATGAAGCGGGCGACGGCGCCCATCTCGCTGGCGCGAGCCCTGTCGGCCGGCGCATTCGCAGTTGCATCAGACATCTGCGTTCCTCCCGTCCGGCGTGGCCGGATATCTCAGCTTAATGAAACGCCGCGGCTTTCGTCAAACCGCGGCGTTTCGACGGCAATGCGTTGGCTGTCAGTTGCAGACGGCGACGCTGCCGGCGGCAACGCCTTGGCAGACGACCTCCTTCGTCACCCAGCCCGCGTCGATGACGACGTTGAGGTTGTCACGAGTGATCGGCACCGGAGCCAGGAATACGGCGTTCATCTTTACGCCGTTCGGGCCGTCTGCCCACTTCACCGCGTTCGGTACTTCCTCCATCGCGGTGCCGTCGGCCAGCGCGTTGGCGATCTCGGCCGCAGCCTTGCCCAGTTCGCGCGCGTCCTTCCACACCGACACGGTCTGGGTTCCCAGCGCAATCCGATTGAGCGCGGCATGGTCGCCGTCCTGGCCGGAAACCGGCACCGAACCCGCCAGACCCTGCGCCTCGAGCGCCGCCACGACGCCGCCAGCGGTACCGTCGTTCGAGGCGACGACCGCGTCGACGTCGTTGTTGTTCTGGGTCAGGATCTGCTCCATGTTGCGCTGCGCGTTGGCGGGCAACCAGCCATCCGTATAGGCCTCGCCGACATTCTTGATCGCGCCGGAATCGATCGCCGCCTGCAGCACCTCGAGCTGGCCTGCATGCAGGAAGTCCGCATTGGGATCCGCCGACGAACCCTTGATGAAGACGTAGTTGCCCTCCGGCTGCACTTCGAACACGGCGCGGGCCTGCATGCGGCCGACTTCCTTGTTGTCGAAGGTCAGATAGAAGGCGTCGGCATTCTCGATCAGGCGGTCGTAGCCGACCACCGGGATGCCTTCGGCCACCGCGTTCTCGACGGCGGGCCCGATGGCGCTGGCGTCCTGCGACAGAATGATGAGCGCATTGGCGCCCTGGCTGATCAGCGCCTCGACGTCGGTGAGCTGCTTGGCGGCGGACGATTGCGCATCGGCCGAGATGTAGGTGTTGCCGGCGGCCTCGATCGCGGCCTTCATTGCCGCTTCGTCGGTCTTCCAGCGTTCTTCCTGGAAGTTGGACCAAGAAACACCGATGGTCTTGCCCTCGGCATGCGCGGCAGCGGAAAGCACGAGCGACATCGCGGCGCCCGCCAGAATGGCGGTTGCAAATCTCTTCATGGTATTCCTCCCTGCGCTCCGTTGGAGCGCTTGCTGTTACGAGCTCTTCAACAGTACGAAGCTCTTTTTTTCGAGCCTCGAAAAAAATAATGACTCAGCCCGGGGGCCGTGTCAATATCCCTCCGCTGGCCCTTGCCGCCGGCTAAAAGGACAGGCAAGGCAGGCGCGCAGCCGGAGGACAGGAAATGACGGTCGGGCTCCGCCACGACGATCTGCGCAAGCGCAACCGTGCCATGGTGATCGCGGCTGTACGCAGGACGGGCCAACCGTCGCGCACCGAGATCGCCACCGTGACCGGTCTCTCGAACTCCACGATCTCGACCATCTCGGCCGACCTGATCGATGAAGGCATCCTTGCCGAGGCCAAGGCAGCCGACACCATCGGCCTCAGGCGCGGACGTCCGCAGGTCGCGCTCGGCCTCAATCCTGCGGCCGCCTGCGTGATCACCGCCGTCCTCTCGCTTAACGCGCTGTCGGTCTCGCTGATCGATTATGCCGGGCGGTCGATCGCGCACGACATCTCGCGCCCGCCGACGCTGGATCTCAGCGCCGACGACTTGGTCGAATCTGCCATTGCCGCGGTCCGCCGGCTGCTTGCCCGCGCCGAGCCGGGTCACGGTCCGTTGCTGCGCATGACTTTCGCGGTGCAGGGCATCACCGATTCCGGCGCCCGCAAACTCTTGTGGTCGCCGATCACGACGCACAGCGACATCGCCTTCGCCGACGCGATGGAAAAGGTCTTCAAGGTTCCGGTCACGGTGCAGAACGACTGCAACATGATCGCGCTCGCCCTTCGCGCGCGTGCGCCGGAGCGTTACGGCGACAATCTGTTCGCCATCCTGCTGTCCAACGGCATCGGCATGGGGCTGGTTCTGCGCGGCGAACTGTTCACGGGCGCGCATTCGTCGGGCGGTGAGTTCGGCCACATGATCCACATCCCCGACGGCGCGCAGTGCCGCTGCGGACGGCAGGGATGCATCGAGGCCTATGCCGGCAACTACGCCATCTATCGCCATGCGCGCGGCGAGAGCGAGCGGGCCAAGCCCGCCGCCGACATAGACGATGCCACCATGCTGGCCATCGCCGCTGCCGCCCGTGCCGGGCCCGGCCGCGAGCGCGAAGCGTTCCACCGCGCCGGCGAGGCGATCGGCTTCGGCCTCGGCAGCCTGTTTGCCCTGTTCGACCCCGCTCCTGTCGTCATCGTCGGGCTGGGCAGTTCCGCCTTCGACGTCATCGAGCCGGCCATGCGAGCGGCCATTGAGCGAACGGCCGGCGGACAGCACAATGCCGCCATATCCTTCGACCTTGAGCCCGACGAGACACCTCTGGTCCGCGAGGGCGGCGCCCGGCAGGCGCTGTCGCATATCGATCTGGAAATCTTTGCAGCCGGCGTCACGCCGGCCGCGGCCGGAGCAAGGCTCGCCGTGGCCTGACGGCCTATCCCGGCTGCCAAGTTCGGGGCGCGGCGTCCTTCTCGACGACGTAGAAGCCGTTGGCCGCCACCGTCTGCCATTCGCCCTCGGTTCCATCCGGCCACACGATGCGGATGTCGGCCGCCGCCTCTGCGCCGATGCCGAAATGCCACCATCCGCTGTGGCCGCCGGCGTGGCCTCCGCCGACCGTGATCTCTCGGCGCAGCGTGACCCCTCCGCAGCGCACCTCGATCCAGGCGCCGACGGCATCGGGGTTGGCCTCGCGCTGGAGCAGGCGCAATTGCAGCCAGTTGCCCGCCCCCTCGCTTGCGTTGCGCCACAACTCTGCGCTGCGCCAACGGTTGACGACCACCATGTCGACGAGCCCGTCGAGATTGAGATCGACCAGCGCGCCGCCGCGCCCGATCGCAGTGGAGGCCACGCCCGCGCGGTCGCCCGCCTCCCCGAAAGTGCCGTCCGCACGTTGCAGGAGGAGGTTGTTTGGGTCTTCAAGCGCGAAATCAGGCATCTCCGCGACGTTACCCTTGACCACGAACAGGTCCGCGAGACCGTCATTGTTGACGTCCTCGAACTGCGCATGCCACGCCGTGCTGGGTCTGAGATTGTCGCCGAGATAGGGCCGGTGCGCAGTCACCCCCTTTGCGAAGGCCACGTCGTTGTAGGTCGGTCGCGGGGCGCCATCTTTCGGCACCGCCGCCAGCTTCTGCAGCTTGTTGTCGGCCATGCTGGTCAGGAAATATTCCGGGTAGCCGTCGAAATCGAGATCGTAGGCCGCGATCCCCATGCCCCAGATGCGCAGCGGCCGCCAGCCATCCTCGACCGTGTAGAGCCCGGGCTCCGCGCCCGGCTCGACGCGCCACATCTGCTCCTGCCCGCCCTTGTAGTACTCGCGATCGTTGGAGACGCGCAGCGACGGCGTCCCCGAACGGTCCCAGTCGGTGAACAGCATCGACAGGGCGCAGAAGCTCGGCTTCAGCGCCAGCGGGGCGGCGAAGCGACGCTCGCCGCCTTGCGGACGGTGCAGCCAGTTGTCGGTGCACGACCCCCAGGGAAAACCCTCCTCTCGCCGGTCGATGTAGTTGCCGACGGCAAGCGTCGGCCACATGGCGCCCTTCTCCCACGTTGCGGCGAAGGCGGTCGACCAGGCGTCGCCGCCGGCGAACCCCCAGGCCTCGTTGGCGCGCTCGAAACGGCAGCCTCCCAGCCCGCGCATCACGACATTCTCGCCGACGCGCAGCAACACCATGTCGGTGATGCCGTCGCCGTCGACATCCAGCGGATAGGCGCCGGCAACCGCGTCCAGTTCCAGCCCGCTTTCGGCCCGCTCGAAGCGCAGCGGCCCGCCGACGGTGCCTGCATTGCGGTAGAAGCCTGCCGGCCCGGAGCCGCCGGCGACGAGCATGTCCGGCATCCCGTCTTGGTTGCAGTCGAACGTGGCAACCCCGCCGCCGACCATATACTCCCAGTCCCCCAGATAGGCGGTGTCGACGCCTGCGCTCGCGGTCTCGTCGACGAAAACCGGAACGGTCAGCGCGCCCTCTTGAGCCAAGGCGGCCGGAGCGAGCAGAGCCAGCATCGGAACGGCAAGCCGGAGACGCGCCGGCCGAATGGCGTCGCGCACGGTCACGGCACGTCTCCCTGCCGCCTCGTGTCGAGAGCGGTCGCAAAGGCACCGATGCAGATGCCCTGTTCCAGCCCCCGCTCGATAGCGGCGCGGAAATGGATGCCGCCGTAGAGGCGCGATATGCCGGCCTCGTCCGCCGCCTCGTGGAAGCTGGCATAACTGCGGGCCGGCAGGCCGTCATCCTCGTGAGTGGCGTCGCCGAAAGCATAGTTCTCCCCGAAGAGATGGGTCAGAACCTCGGCCGCGGCACCGGATTGCGTGCTGTGCCCGCTCGGATATTCCGGAAAGGGTGGCGTGTTCAGGATCGGCTCCCAGGCGGGGTCGATGTGCCGGCGGATATAGGTAATCGGCCGTAGCAGGTCGAACTCGTATTTGGCGTCCCAGCAGCCGATGAAGGAGTCCGCGAGCGTGATGCCGAGCAGCGCCAGCGTCTCTGCGGCCCGGTCGATGCTGGCGTTCTCCTCGTCGATCACCTGCATGGCGATCGAGATCCAGTGGCCGGGCGGCGTCGGCGACAGCATCGGATCGTCCGACCAGAAGCGGGCGATTGCGCGCTGCTCCGGCGTCAGGTTGCGCACCGTTTCGTAGACTTCGAACGCCTCGGCGTGGAATTCCGATTGCTCATCCTCGCTGTAGGCTGGCGGCGCGGGCAACGGGCAGGCGTTGCCGGCAGGCATGGCGAAAGGGCGCACCTTGCCCCATTCCGGCAGCAGCGGCATCTGCTGCTGGGCAACCAGGCTGGTCGGCACCCAGCTCCACGGCTCGCCGCCCAACTCGTAGGCGTAGGGGAAGCCCATGTTCTCGACCACGGCGCCGCCATCGTCGGCCGACCAGGCCAGGATGTGTTGCGCCACGGCCCGGCCATAATCGAGGCTGCGCTTGCGAACGTCGTCGGTGAGGCCATCCCCCACCGCCTCGTTCAACCGCCGGCTGATGGCATCCATGGCGCGCTGTCCGGTCGGGCCGGTATTGCCGAACAGCTCGCGCACAGAAATTTCGAGGGCTGCATGCAGCACGGCCGCCTCGTCATAGGTCTCGCCGGCTTCCCGCTCGGGCAACGTGTCGAGCGCATTGAGCTGGCCTGCAAGCGAGCGTAGATCGTCGCGTCCCGACGCGGTCGCCTCGAAAACCGCATTGCCGAGATAGGCGAAGGAGCGGCTGGCGACCGGAGGCGAATAGGTCGGTGTGTGGCGGACCAGCTCGAGCGTCAACCTGTACCATGTGCGCAGGACATCGAGCGCGGCGGCCTCGCTGGCGGACGCGCCCGGCATCAGCCCGGCAATGAGAGCGGCCGCCAGGGCGAAAGCCGCGAGCGCTTTGCGAACTGGCCGCATGGTTCCTCCCCTGCGCTTGGCCGAAAAACGCGAGCGCAGGAAGGAAAGCACGGCCGGCCGCCATGCGGCAAGTGGGAGCCTCAGGCCTCGTTGATCGCGTAGCCCGCGCCGCGGATGGTGCGGATGACGTCGGCCTGCCGGCCCTGGTTGACGGCCTTTCGCAGCCGCCCCACATGAACGTCGACGGTCCGCTCGTCGATATAGATCGTCTCGCCCCAGACATTGTCGAGCAGTTGCCCGCGAGAGAAGACGCGGCCGGGATGCTGCATCATGAATTCCAGCAGGCGGAACTCGGTCGGCCCGAGCTTGATCTCGGTCTGGTCGCGGAAGACGCGATGGGATTCGCGGTCGAGCACGATGTCGCCGACCTTGAGCATCGACGACAGCACCTCGGGCTTGGCGCGGCGCAGCAGCGCGCGCACCCGGGCGACGAATTCCGGCGTCGAGAAGGGCTTGACCAGATAATCGTCCGCGCCCGTGGAGAGCCCGCGTACACGGTCGCTCTCCTCGCCCCGCGCCGTCAGCATGATGATCGGCAGCCGTTCCGTCTCGGCGCGCAGCCGCAGCCTGCGGCACAGCTCGATCCCCGAGACCGCCGGCACCATCCAGTCGAGCACCAGAAGGTCGGGAACGTTCTCCTGCAGCCTGATCTCGGCCTCGTCGCCGCGCGTCACCACCTCGACCTGGTAGCCCTCGGCCTCGAGATTGTATTTGAGGAGGACGCCCAGCGGCTCCTCGTCCTCAACCACCATGATCTTCGGCGCGATCATTGCCTGTCTTCCCGCAGCAATCCTGGCAAAAGGGCTGGCCCATGCTTCGGCAGAGCCAATACCGGCCCTGTGCGACAGTTAGATGACGGTTTTCCGTCAGTGCGCAAGCGCCGAGCCCTACCACGGGGGAACTGCTAGGCGCTCGCCTGCGACTGGTCGGCTTCGCTGATCCAGCGCGCGACCTTCTGGGTCAGCGCTTTCGGACTGATCGGCTTGGACAGGTAATCGTCCATGCCGGCCTCGATGCAGCGTTCCCGGTCGCCCTTGAGCGCGTGCGCGGTGACGCCGACGATCGGGACATGCGCGCCCGTCAATGTCTCCGCCTCGCGGATGCGGCCGGTTGCCTCCAGGCCGTTCATCTCCGGCATCGAGACATCCATCAGGATCATGCGGGGGTTCATCGTCTTGTATGCCTCGACCGCCAGCCGGCCGTTGCCGACGATCTCGAACGTCAGACCGGTCTCGCCGAGGATCTGCGTGAACACCAGCTGATTGACCTCGTTATCCTCGGCAACAAGGATGTCGACCCTGTGGGCTCCGCCCGTCGGTCTTGGCGACAGGCGCAGCTCCGTTCGCGGAACCGCCGAAGCTGCTATTCGCTGGGTCGGAGCATCAACGTCGGGCTCGGTTGCGACGACGTCCCGGACATGGCGGCCGCGATATTTCTGGATGGTGGAGACGACGGCCTCCAGCAACGCCGACGACCGCGCCGGCTTGATGAGGTGGGCGTCGATCCTCAGCCCGCTGCCGGACGTCTGGCCGAGCGACTGATCGACCGATGTCAGCATGACGATCGGCGTATCGGCGATTTCCGGCGTGGCGCGCACCACACGGGCCACCTCGGCGCCCGACATCATCGGCATCTGGTAGTCGAGGATCATGCAGTCCACCTTGAGGCCGTGCGAGACGACCGCCTTGAGAACCGATATTCCCTCTTCGCCTCCGGCGGCCGCGCAGGCATCGAAGCCCCAATTGGCCATCTGCTCCATAAGAATGGCGCGGTTGACCGCATTATCGTCGACGACGAGGATGCGCGCGCCCGACACGTCGATGGGCATGGTCCTGTCCTTCTCGGATAGCCCGGTTCGCGGCAGCGTGACCGTGAACCAGAAGGTTGACCCTTCGCCTTCCCTGCTCTGAACGCCGATCTCGCCTCCCATCAGCGCCACGAGACGTGACGTGATGGCGAGGCCAAGCCCCGTGCCCTCGTGCCGCCTTGTCGAGGACGCATCGACCTGGCTGAACTTGTCGAACACCTGCTTCAGCTTTTCGGCCGGAATGCCGATGCCGGTATCCGTCACAGACACCTGAAGAAGCGTGTTTTCGCCATCCTCCTTGCCCGTCACATCGACGAGGACGTGGCCGGTATCGGTGAACTTGACCGCGTTGCCGAGCAGGTTGGTGATGATCTGCCGCACGCGACCGACATCGCCGACATAGCTGTCGTGCAGGCCGGGCTCGACGCGCACGATCATTTCCAGATTCTTTTCCTTCGCCCGCGCCGAAACCAGCGTGGCGACGTCCTCGATCGCCTCGGCGAGATTGAACGGCGCGGGGTCGAGCACCAATTGCCCCGCATCGATCTTCGAGAAATCGAGAATGTCGTTGATGATCGTCAGCAGGGCGTTGCCCGATTTGACGATAATGTCGGTGAACGTCTTCTGGCGCGGGTCGAGATCGGACTTGGCAAGCAGTTCAGCCATGCCCAGCACGCCATTCATCGGCGTCCTGATCTCGTGGCTCATATTGGCAAGGAATTCCGATTTGGCCCGGTCGGCCAGCACCGCGCGCTGCTGCGCCTCCTGCAACTCCGACTCGCGCTGCTTGAGCTCGCTGATATCCGTGCTCGAACCGATGAGGTAGACAACGCCGTCGGCGCTGACGAGGCGGCTCTTCTTCGCGATCAGCTGGCGTACGGTGCCGTCGCGATGCGTCAGCGATTCCTCGGTCTCGTCGGTCTTTCCTTTGGCCAGCACGGCCCGGTCGCGCTCCGCGAAACCTTCGCCCTCAGGCCCGAAGAAGTCGAGGTCGGTCTTGCCCAGCGCTTCCTCGCGGGGAATGCCGGAAACCTCGGTCCAGGCCTTGTTGACGAACTCGAAAGCGAGATCGCTCGTCTTGACGTAGGTCGACGCCGGGAGGTCGTCCAGCACGTGCCGATAGAGCTCGATCTGCGCCATGGTCTGTCGCAGTTCGTCCTCGCGCCGCTTCAGTTCGGTGATGTCCACCCGCACGCCGACATAGGTGCCGTCCGGCTTGCGCGTGTCGAAGGCCTGGAACCAGCGCCCGTCCGGGTTCTGGCGCTCGAAGACCGCGTTGACCGCGTGGTATCGATCGACGTAGCCGTCGATCCAGGCTTCGCGGTCGACGTCGTACAGGCGGTCGAGCTCCGGATCGCCGCTCTGGCGGAAATAGCCGGCCGCATGCGCCGTCTGCACGGCCTCGCGCAGGGGTTTGCCCGGCTGCATCGCCGGGATCATGGCGGGCAAGGCTTCCTTGATCTTGTCGTTGGCCAGCACGAAACAGTCGTTGCGGTCGTAGATGATGACGCCCGCCGGCAATGTCTCGAGCACGCTGGCCACGTAGGAGCGGGCTTCCTCCCTTTCGGTCTCGCGCCGCTTCAGGTCCGTGATGTCGAAGATCGAGCAGGCGACATAGTCGGTGCCGCTTGAGGTCTGGACGCGGTTCTTGCGCACAATGCGCGACCGGCCGATGCCGGTGAACTCGAAGTCCTCCTCAATCTCGAATATCTGCCCGGTCACGAGCACCTGGCGCTCGCTTTCCTCGAACTTTGCAACGTCTCCGGAACCGACCAGATCCGCGCCGGTCTTGCCCAGCATCTTCTCCGGCGTCGTGTCGAACAGGCTCGCGAAGGCCTGATTCGCCATGACGAACCTGAGCTGTGCATCCTTGACGAACATCGGGTTGGGCACGCTGTTGATGACAGCCTCGGCCAGCTTTGCCTTCTCCAGCGCGTCCGCGAGTTGCGCCTCGCGCTCCTTCATCGGCGAGATGTCGTAATAGGACACCAGCCGCTTGCCGTCCGAAAGCGCCGTGACCGAATAGATCATGGTGCAGCCGTCGGTCCGCCTGAACTCCCTCGGCGCGACATCGCCGCGCCTGATCTCGTCGAGCCGGAAGGCGACGTAGTCTTCCCACTCCTCGTCGGAAACGTCGTAGATGCCGTTATGACGGTTGACGTCCATCAGGGCGCGGAACGGATGGCCGACGTCGACATCCTCCTTCGACACCTTCCAGATATCGTAGAAGGCCTTATTGATGATCTCCGCGTCGAGTTCCGCGTCGAGGATGACGACACCGAGCGTCAGCGTATCGAGGCTGCGCCGCAGATCGTGCAGCAGCTTCTCGGCCTTCTGCTTTGCTTCGGCCAGCTCGTTCTCGCGGCGCTTGTAGTCGGTGATGTCGGTGCGGATGCCGACACGATCGCCGCTTGCGGTCAGCAGATCGCGCCGCAGCATCCAGCGCCCGTCATGGGTTTCGAATTCGATGTCGCGCCCGAGTTCGGCCCTGCGGTTGGCAGCATGTTCGGCGACCCATTCGCCCTCGCGTCCCCGTGCCTCGGCCACCACGCCGGTCTGCGCGAACTCCAGGAACAGCTCCTCGAAAGAGCGGCCGACACGCAGGCCCGGCAGGAACGAGAACTGGCGGGCGAACGACGTATTGAAGGCGAGCAGCCTGTCTTCGTCGTTCCACAGGACGAAGCCGTCATTGAGGACGTCAATCGCGGATTGCAGCCGCTCCCGCGACTTCTCCGCTTCGGCGCGCGCCGCTTCCAGTCCGAGTTCGTTCTGCTTGTGCGCCGTAATGTCGGTGCACACGCCGATCGTGCCGCCGTCGGGCAGCCGCATCTCGCGGTGAATTGCCCAGCGTCCGTCGGAGAAGGCCAGAAGCGATTCCGAACGCTCCTCGTCCCGCCGCTTGCTCAGCACCTGCCGGCGGAACTCGTCCTCGCCCGCCTCGCCAACCGACCAGAGACCGCGCTCCAGTCCGGCATCGATCAACTGCTCGAAGCGCACGCCGGGCCTGATGATGTCTTCGAGCCCCTTGTAGAGCGAGACCATCGCCTCGTTGTAGAGGACGAGCATATTGTCGGCATCGTAATAGCAGAACGCGTCCTGCATCACGTTGAGCGCCGACATCAGGTGTTCGGCGTGGCTTTGCCCGCTGATCTCGTCTTTCAGCAGGCGCTCGCGGTTGTCGCGCAGCGACAGCTCGCGCCTTGCATCGCCAAGATCGTCGAGGATCGACAGCATCTTGGTGACGTTGCGGCCGATGCCCGCATAGCCAAGGAACGTCCCGTCCTCCGCATGGCGGGGAATGCCGGACACGGAGATCCAGCGGCATTTGTCGCTGCCTTCGCGAAGCTCGAAGACGAAGTCGCGGAAAGGCCTTTGCGCCTTCAGGTCTTCCAGATGAGGCGCGATGCCCCCGCCGGGCTGGGCGGCCTTTAGGAAAAATTCGAGCCGGGAACGGCCGAGCGTTTTGGCCGGGTCGATGCCGGTGACGGCGAAATAGCTGTCCGACAGCGCGCTGATGCGGTGCTCGGTATCCGATTCCCACAGCCAGTCGGCGTCGCAGGCCAGAAGCCCCGTCACCATCTGCGGATCGAAGGCGCCTGCATGCGCCGTCACCGCTCGCGCCGACGCACCATGCGCGTCCGCAGTCGTATCGTTTGTGAGACCGTCCTCGGCTTTACTCGACTCAGGTCCGGTTCGCCACTCCCCCGATGACACCGGTATCGCACTCCCTGCGTGGAATCATGCAGGCCGCACTGTGCCGGACAAGACTTAACGTATTGCTAACCATACGAGGAAACCTTGAGGCTGCCTCGTTCAGCCAAAGCATCGACGATGCGGCCGCAGGCCAGGCCGTCGCCATAGGGGTTGTGCGCCCGGCTCATCGCCTGCCAGGCCGCCTCGTCGTCGAGCAGGCGCTGCGCCTCGCCAACGATCCGATCGACCGCCGTGCCGACGAGCAGCACCGTTCCCGCGGCCACCGCCTCCGGCCTCTCGGTCGTGTCACGCATGACGAGGACCGGCTTGCCGAGGGAGGGAGCCTCCTCCTGGATCCCGCCGGAATCGGTAAGGATGATGTGCGCCCGCATCATCAGGCGCACGAAGGGCAGGTAGTCCATCGGCTCCACGAGGTGGACGCGCTGGGCACCGCCGAGCAGACGCTTGACGGGTTCGCGGACCTTGGGGTTGAGATGCACGGGATAGATGACGGCGACATCCGAATTGGTCTCGGCCAGGTGCCGCAGGGCCTGGCAGATGCGCTCGAAGCCGTCACCGAAACTCTCCCGGCGATGCCCGGTCACCAGCACGATGCGCGCCGCCTCGGGCACGTCCGCCAGGGCAGGTTCGATCTCGGCCAGCGGCGCCGCGGCATTGACCCCACCGGCAACGTGCAGCAGCGCGTCGACGACGGTGTTGCCGGTGACGTGGATGGTTTCGGCTGTCACGCCCTCGCGCAGCAAATTGGCTCGGGCGGCGTCCGTCGGCGCGAAGTGGATGGCGGCGAGCGCGCCGGTGAGCTTGCGGTTCGCCTCTTCCGGCCACGGCGAATAGAGGTTGCCGGTACGTAGGCCGGCCTCTACATGGCCTACCGCGATTCTCTCGTAGTAGGCGGCGATGGCCGTGGCCATGGTGGTGCTCGTGTCGCCATGGACGAGTACGATCTCCGGACGGAATTCGCGCAGCACGCCCTTCATTCCGGAGAGAATCGCGCCCGTCAGGTCGGGTAGTTCCTGCCCGTGACGCATCAGGTCGAGGTCGTAGTGCGGCTTCACCTGGAACAGGTCGAGCACCTGGTCGAGCATCTGGCGATGCTGAGCGGTCACGCACAGCCGCGCCTCGAAACGTGCATCGGCGGCGAGCGCGCGGATCAGCGGCGCCATCTTGATGGCTTCCGGCCGCGTTCCGACCACTGACAGCACGCGCATTGTCGCTTCTCCCGGATCAAATCGTCGAGGCGCCTATGGACGGTGGTAAGTCCGGAAGATGAAGAAAGCGTCGAAAAGAGCGCCAAACGAGCAGGCGCAACTGCGTTGCCTCGACCGAGGAGCAGACCGAACATCCCGAAGTGTCAGAATTAGACTGGCACGCCCAAGGGGAATCGAACCCCTGTTTGCGCCGTGAGAGGGCGCCGTCCTGACCGCTAGACGATGGGCGCTTGCCAGAACCGGCGATATAGAGGGTTCCGGTAGCGATTGCAACCTCGCGTGACAAAGCTTTTGCCGAGATTGCTGACTGGCCGTATCCGCCTGCCGGATACCGCCGGACCAGCCTTAAAGGCGGCCGTCGCCGCGCCTCACCGAAGGCGCTTTCAGCCTCTCGGCTGGATCAGGTCGAACAGGTTGCCGTAGAGATCGGCGAAGACCGCGACGATGCCGTAGGCCTCGTTGCGGGGTGCCTCGCGGAACTCGACCCCGCGCGCCACCATGCGCTCGTAGTCGCGCCAGAAATCGTCGGTCTCAAGGAAGAAGCCGACACGGCCACCGGTCTGGTCGCCGATACGGGCTGCCTGCTGCTCGCCGGAGGCTTTGGCCAGCAGGATGCGCGCGCCATTGCGGGCGCTCGGCGCCACGACGACCCAGCGCTTGCCATCGCCCAGATCCCTGTCGTCGATCAGGAGGAAATTGAGCTTCTTGCGATACCAGGCGGCAGCCTCGTCATAGTCGCGCACGACCACGGCAACGGTTGCGAGCTTGCGGAACTCCGGCCGCTGCACGAAGGGCTCAATCTCGCTCACTGCGCGGCCTCGATGTCGAAGCGGCCGATCAGCCGAGCCTCGCCGATGTCGTAGATGAAGATCGCCTGTCCGCCTCCCGAAAGCGTCACATGCAGGCTGAGCCGGCTTCCGGAGAGCGACTGGCCGACGACGCGCGCGCCTTGCGGCAGCGCGATCGCGCCTTCCAGTAGAGCGCCCTCCGCGGGAACGGGAAGCTCGGTCGCAGGGGCGGCCGGCGGCGTCTCTACCCGGTTTGCGCGGTAGACAATCGCGATCACCACAGCCATAAGGGCCAGGAACAGAAGCCCGAGATTGATGGCGACGAAACGGACGAGTTTTCGTCGGACCCGCTCGACTGCAGGGTCGAGCGGCTTGTCGGAATCGTCGTCGTTAAGGGTTTGCGCCATGAAGGAATCCGGTCCGGTTCGGTCGATGAGCGATCCTGATAGCGAAGCTGAAGCCGCATTGAAAGAGTTCGTCGCCGATGCCGACGAGGCCGGCACGCGGCTCGACCAGTGGCTGGCGACACGGCTGGCCCCGGACCTGTCTCGCAGCCGCGTTCAGGCGCTGATCCGCGACGGCGCGGTGATCGTGAACGACCGACCCGCCACCGAGGCGAAGCGCAAGGTCGCCGGCGGCGACCGCATCGCCGTCGCCGTGCCGGAGCCGGAACCGGCCGAGCCGCAGGCCGAGGACATTCCGCTGACGATCCTTTTCGAGGACGACGATCTCATCGTCATCGACAAGCCCGCCGGTCTCGTCGTTCATCCCGGCGCGGGCAACTGGACGGGCACGCTCGTCAATGCCCTCATCCATCATTGTGGCGCCTCGCTGTCGGGCATCGGCGGGGTACGCCGGCCGGGCATCGTCCACCGGCTCGACAAGGACACCAGCGGCGTGCTCGTCGTCGCCAAGAACGACCGTGCCCATCGTGCGCTCTCGGAAGCCTTCGCCGACCACGGCCGCACCGGCGACCTCGAGCGCGCCTACGACGCACTCGTGTGGGGTGCGCCGGCGCGCATGGCCGGCACCATCGACGCCCCGCTCGGCCGCTCGGGCACAGACCGGACGCAGCGCGCGGTGGTGCGCGCCGACAGGGAGGACGCCCGCCACGCCGTCACCCATTTCACCGTGCTGGAGCGGTTCGGCGAGCGCCCCGACGGCGCGCGACCTGCCATGGCGTCGCTTGTCGAATGCAGGCTGGAAACCGGCAGGACCCACCAGATCCGCGTTCACATGGCCCATATCGGCCACCCGCTGATCGGCGACCGCGACTATGGCCGCGCGCTGTTCACCAAGGCCAACAAGCTGGCCGAGCCTTTGGGCGATCTCGTGCGTCGCTTTCCGCGCCAGGCGCTGCATGCACGCCTTCTCGCCTTTCGCCATCCCTCGACGGACGAGGTCATGCGCTTCGAGGCCCCTCACCCGCGGGACCTTGCGGAACTCGTCGCCGGCTTCCGGCATTGGTCCGGAGAGGCCAAAACCTGACCTCGATTGTTCACTTAAGCGTGACGCATCGTTTCAGGCGGTCATGAACCGTGTTTTCGCCGCAAACGTTCCTATATAACACCTACGGCGAGGTGCGCCTGAAGGCGGCCGCGTCCGATGCCCGCCGAAACGCGGGGGCAGAACACGTTCAGAGAGGGAGGGCGCTCTATGGCCCAGACACTACCCAGCATCGTTTCCGGAGAAGGCGGCCTTTCCCGCTACCTGGAAGAGATCAGACGTTTTCCCATGCTCCAGCCGCAGGAAGAGTACATGCTCGCCAAGCGGTATCATGAGCATGACGACACGACCGCCGCCCACAAGCTGGTCACCAGCCATCTGCGGCTCGTGGCCAAGATCGCCATGGGCTATCGCGGCTACGGCCTGCCGATCGGCGAGGTCATCTCCGAAGGCAATGTCGGCCTGATGCAGGCGGTCAAGAAGTTCGAGCCCGAGCGCGGCTTCCGGCTTGCCACTTACGCAATGTGGTGGATCAAGGCGTCGATCCAGGAATACATCCTGAGGTCTTGGAGCCTGGTGAAGATGGGCACCACCGCCAACCAGAAGCGGCTGTTCTTCAACCTGCGCAAGGTGAAGGGCAAGATTCAGGCGCTGGACGACGGCGACCTGAAGCCGGATCAGATCACCGAGATCGCCACCCGCCTCAACGTCTCCGAGGAGGAAGTGGTCTCGATGAACCGTCGGCTTTCCGGCGACGCCTCGCTCAATGCGCCGATCCGTGCTTCGGAAGGCGAATCCGGCGAGTGGCAGGACTGGCTTGTCGACGATCACGACAGCCAGGAAACCATGCTCATCGAGCAGGACGAGTTGGACAACCGACGTTCCATGCTCGCCGATGCGATGTCGGTGCTCAACGAGCGCGAGCGTCGTATCTTCGAGGCGCGGCGCCTCTCCGACGAGCCGATGACTCTGGAAGAGCTGTCTTCCGAGTTCGACATCAGCCGCGAGCGCGTGCGCCAGATTGAGGTGCGTGCCTTCGAGAAGGTGCAGGATGCGGTCAAAGCCGCCGCCCGGCGCCAGGCTCAGTCGCTGCGCACCATCGAGGCCGAAGCGGCCTTGTAACGCGCGCTTGGCAGGCAAAAGAATGCAGTGCCGCTCCGGCAAGCCGGGGCGGCCTTTTTGCTGCTCGCAGCGGATCGAAAGCATCAGCCATTTGAACGGTCCATCGTCCGCCGGACATGGCTACCATACGGTTCGGCCTCGCCCGATATGGCAGCGCGGCTTGTAGGCAGCGACAGGCATGTGATCAGGGCTGGATCGCCCGCCCATTGTCAGGTCGATGCGCGCCCGCTAGCCCGAAGAGGCCTCGGACCAGGCGCGCAAAGCCTCTTCGAACGCCCGGTCGCCCGGTATGCCCTTTTCAAGCGACAACAGCGCCCGGCGGCCCGACTGGTAGACGATCGGAATGTCGACCCAAGCCTGGCGGCGCAGCAGCGTCATGTTGGCCTCGATTTCGGCCGGCGCGTCACCGAGTGCGATGAGGAAGAACCCGTCGGCAATCTTGGCCGGGATGCCGATCAGCGGATTGCCGGCGGCCTGCTCCGTTTCCTTGAAGGCGATACGCGAGACATTGGCGATTGAACCGCCATCGAAGCCTTCCGGCGTCAGGAAGATCATCTCGACGATATGGCTGGCCGGCAGCGTGTCGTCGCCATTGCGCCGGATCGTCATGCGCAGCTGTACGTCCTTGGCCGGAATGGTCGCCTCGGCGCGGATGGCCGGCTCCGGCGGCAGGTCGCCTCCGGGCGATTCGCTGACCACCGACCACACGATCGAACCGGCTTCGGCCGAACCCTGCGCCGAACTGGTACGCTCCTCGTAGAAGATGGCGCGCTGACCGACGGCGAGCGCGGTCTGGGGCGACGGCGTGGAAGAAGGCTGGCCTGCCGGCGGCGGTGTCGCCGCGGGCTGTCCGCCAGGCGCCTCCGCCACCGGTTCGTTCGACGCCGTTTCATCGCTGTCGGTGCCCGCGGCCGCAATGTCCTGCTCGGCAGTGGCTTCGGCAGCGGCATTGTCGCCGGCCCCGGCAGTTTGGGGAGGCACCGCCGCGGAAGCCACCGAGCTGCCCTCGCCGATCGAACGCGGCCCGCCGGCCGGCCCATCGTCGACTTCCGATCCGTCGGTAAGCAGCCGCTGGGTGAATTTCTGGGGATCGGTCGTTGCCGGCTGCGATGCGGGTGGCGTCTGGGTCGGACGCGGCACGGCGGCCACCTCCTGCTCCTCTTCGGCCGGGGCTTCGGGCTCGTCCTGCGCGGCGACCACGGCGGGTGTTTCGGACGCTGGTCCGGGGCCGAAGCCGGCCAGCGACATCAGGTCGTCCTTGTTCAGCCACAGGGCGTAGGCGCCTCCGCCGACGACCAGCAGCATGACAAGCAATGCGGCAACCATGCCGCCGCGACGCCTGCCGCCTTCCTTTGGCGCGTGACGGCGAGCTGGAGGCGGCGTGCCGCGTTCGATTCGCGACTGGCGCTCATTCTCATCCGGCAAGTCTACTTCGGCCTCGGCAGGGTCCACAGCCCGCGCTGCCACGGTTGCGGCCGGCTGGACTGCCACCGGCGCAGCCGGCTGTGCCGGCGCCTGCGCGGCTGGTCGTGCAATCGGCGTCTCTACCTTCTCAATTGGCGGCTCGGCCCGCCTGAAATCCGCCGGCGGCTGATATGACGGGCGGGGCGCTGGCGCCACCGGCCGCGCCGGCTCCTTCGCCTCGACATCGCCCATGTTCTTGAGACTGGCGAAAACGTCGTCCAGCGCCTCGTCCTGTTCATCGACAACGGGCGTTTCGTATTCCGCCCGCACCACGGCGATGGCATCCTCCAGCGCCTTGCGCTGGCGGTCGGCGACGGCGGCCGGCGGTGGCGGGTTGAGCGCCTGAAGCTTGGCCTCGATGGTCGCGCGGGCCTTCTCGTAGACCTTGTCGCGCATCTCGGGCGTATTCTCGCCCAAGCTGCCGATCGTCTTTCTCAGAACCGCTACGAAATCCGCCATTCCTTGCCCTGCCCTGTTCTTCCGGGGCCGCGCGATTGCAAATCAGAGGCCGCCGGAATGGAGTGAAACCCTAGTCTTGAAAGGGGTCCGTCACAAGTATCGTGTCCTCGCGCTCGGGGCTGGTCGACAACAGCGCCACCGGCGCGCCGATCAGTTCCTCGATGTAGCGCACATACTTGACCGCCTGAGCCGGAAGGTCGGCCCAACTGCGGGCGCCGGCCGTGGTGCCCTTCCAGCCTTCCAGTGTCTCGTAGACCGGCTCGACACGGGCCTGCGCGCCCTGGCTCGCCGGCAAATAGTCGATCGTTTCGCCATCCAGCCGATACGCCGTGCAGACCTTGATCTCGTCCATGCCGTCGAGCACGTCGAGCTTGGTCAGCGCGATGCCGTCGATGCCGTTGACAGCCACCGCCTGCCGCACCAGCACGGCGTCGAACCAGCCGCAGCGGCGCTTGCGGCCGGTCACCGTGCCGAATTCGTGGCCGCGCGTGCCGAGAAACTCGCCGACCGCGTTGTCCTGCTCGGTCGGAAACGGTCCCTCGCCGACGCGGGTCGTGTAGGCCTTGGTGATGCCGAGCACGTAGCCGATCGCGCCGGGGCCGACGCCCGAGCCCGGCGATGCCTGGCCGGCCACCGTGTTCGATGAGGTTACGAACGGATAGGTGCCATGGTCGATGTCGAGCAGCGTGCCCTGGGCGCCCTCGAACAGGATGCGCTCGCCTGCCCGGCGCGCGTCGTCGAGGATCTTCCAGACCCGGTCCATATAGGGCAGGACCTGGTCGGCGACGGCGGTCAGCTCGCTCATGATCGTCTCATGCGCCACTTCCGGGTGGCCCAGTCCGCGCCGCAGCGCGTTGTGGTGCGTGAGCAGCCTGTCGACCTTCGCCGGCAGGGTATCCATATCCGCAAGATCCATGACCCTGATTGCCCTGCGCCCCACCTTGTCCTCGTAAGCGGGGCCGATGCCACGCCGCGTGGTGCCGATCTTCGTTCCGGAATTCGAGGCCGCGTCCTCGCGGAATCCATCGAGCTCCCTGTGCAGGGAGAGGATTAGCGCGGTGTTTTCGGCGATTTTCAGGCGGTCGGGGCCGATGTCGACGCCGAGGTCCCTGATCCGGGTCAGCTCGGCGACGAAGGCGTGCGGGTCGAAGACGACGCCGTTGCCGATCACGGACAGCTTGCCCGGCCTCACCACGCCTGAAGGCAGAAGCGAAAGCTTGTAGACCTTGCCGTCCACAACGAGCGTATGGCCTGCATTGTGGCCGCCCTGGAAGCGCACGACCACGTCGGCGCGCTCCGACAGCCAGTCGACGATCTTGCCCTTGCCCTCGTCGCCCCATTGCGATCCGACGACAACCACGTTGGCCATGATTCAATACCCTTCGATTGCGCCGGCCCGAGCACCGGCAAAAAGACAGGCCTCTATAGTCAAAAGCGCAGGCGCGCGCGACCCTTGAAAACGCGCCGTTCGCCGCACTGTCCCCGATTTGCCGGCGTGTGGTCCATTTACTTGGCCACGCCACGGCTCTAAGCCCGGCGCCATACCAGCGCCCGCCCTGCCGCCCCTCCTGAGAAATCCGTCCGCATGTATCGCAACGCATATGTCCTGCTGCTGCTGACCACGCTGTTCTGGGGCGGCAACGCCGTCGCCGGAAAGCTGGCCGTCGGCCATATCTCACCGATGCTGCTGACGACGATCCGCTGGGCATTGGCCGTCGCGATCATGCTGGCGATCGGCCTGCCGCAACTGCGGCGCGACTGGCCTGTGGTACGCGCCAACATGGCGTTGATCCTCGCGCTCGGCGCGGTCGGCTTCACCCTGTTCAACGCGGCCTTCTATTCGGCGGTCCACTATACCAGCGCCATCAACGCGTCGATCGAACAGGCCGGCATGCCTATGCTGATCTTCGTGTTCAATTTCGTGCTTTATCGCATGGGCGTTTCCTGGGGGCAGATCATCGGCTTCACGCTGTCGCTGGTCGGCGTGGCGTTGACGGCCTCGCACGGCGATCTCTTCAGCCTCGCCGAACTCGAGATCAATCGCGGCGACGCGCTGATGCTTCTGGCGATCGTCTTCTATGCCGGATACACGGTGGCACTCCGCTACAAGCCTGCGATCCACTGGAAGAGCCTGATGCTGGCAATGTGCTTTGCCGCCTTCGTCACCTCGGTTCCGTTCGCGATCTGGGAAGCCGCCGCCGGCGATGCGTTGATGCCCGACGCGCGCGGCTGGGCGGTGGTTGTCTATACCGCCATCTTCCCGTCGGTGCTGAGCCAGCTTTTCTACATAAGGGGCGTCGAATTGATCGGCGGCAACCGCGCCGGGCTGTTCATCAACCTGGTGCCGATCTTCGGCACCCTGCTCTCGATCGCCATCCTCAACGAAGACTTCCACCTCTATCACGCGGTGGCGCTCACGTTGGTTCTGGGCGGCATCGGGCTGGCCGAGCACAGCGGCAGGAAACGGGCGGCGCTCGGCTAGGATTCGCGAACCGTCAAACGCCGGCCTTTCGCGCCTTCCAGTCCAGTCCGGTTGTCGGCCCAGCGACGATCACCTGGTAAATCGCATTACCCAGTTTCGCTCCCAGGTCTGTCCGCCATCGGTCGACATCGACTGCTCCCAGACTGGACTGGAGTGCTGATTCCACAGGAACCGAACCTTGACCGGCACGCCACCCTCGACATCCTCGCCCAGGAACGTGCCCGTGCCGTTCTCGAAACGGCCGACGGTTGGAGGAAACAGCCTGTGGCTTTTCGTGTCCGACCAATAGATCGACCATAGGCCCGTCGCGGGGTCGTAGAGTCGCAGCGTCATGCCGGTGAAGCCTTTTGCCGGCACGAACATCTGGTCGAGATTGCCGCCATAGACCCCTTGCGGGTCCACCATCACCTTTTCCACCCGGGAGGTCGCCGGAAAATGTTCCCAGTCCGTCGCGCCCCTCAATCGATGCTCCAGAAATTCGTTGGCGATGTTCCACTCACCGATCAGGAAATCGAAATCGTCAAACCCGGGCATCCGTCCCTCCCACTTTTGTCGATCATCCCATACGACAGCCCTCCTGACAGCAACCTGTCAGGAGGGTAGGCGCCTCGCGCATCGGCGTTGGTGGGTACGCCGCCGCTCGCCGATCCTATGAAGCGCACCCGGAGGGCGCTCGAGTTCGTGAACCGCGCGGCTTGGCCGACTATCCCGCCACGTCGAAATGCAGCGGCTTGGCCGAGTCGATCTTCGGGTTGGCGCGAAGCTCGGCCAGCACTTCCTCCGGGAACGGCGCATCCAGATAGAGCAGCGCGATGGCATCGCCGCCCGGGCGATCGCGGCCGAGCTGGAAGTTGGCGATGTTGACCCCGTTCTGGCCGCAGATTGTGCCGAGCAGGCCGATGATGCCGGGTGCGTCGGGGTTCGTGGTGTAGAGCATGTGCTCGCCGACCTCGGCGTCGAGATTGATCCCCTTGATCTGGATGAAGCGCGGCTTTCCGTCCGAGAAGCAGGTGCCGGCGATCGAGCGCGTCATCCCCGCCGTCTTCACCGTCAGCTTGATGTAGCCGTCGAACACGCCGGACTTGTCGCGGCGCACTTCCGACAGCATGACGCCGCGCTCCTTGGCCATGATCGGTGCCGAGACCATGTTGACGTCGGCCACCTGCGGCCGGATCAGCCCGGCCAACGCGGCGCTGGTCAGCGCGCGGGTGTTCATCTGCGCGGTGGCGCCGTCGAACAGGATCTCGACTTCCTGGATCGGCTCCTCGGTCGCCTGGCCGACGAATGCGCCCAGCACCTCCGCCAGCTTGATGAAAGGCTTCAGGATCGGGGCTTCCTCGGCGGTGATTGACGGCATGTTGATGGCATTCGACACCGCGCCCTTCACGAGGTAGTCGGCCATCTGCTCGGCCACCTGCAGCGCCACGTTTTCCTGCGCTTCCGATGTCGACGCCCCGAGATGCGGGGTCGCCACCACATTCTCCATTCCGAACAGCGGGCTGTCGGTTGCCGGCTCCGTCTCGAACACGTCGATGCCCGCCCCTGCGACCTTGCCGCTCTTCAGGGCTTCGATCAGGTCGGCCTCCACGATCAGTCCGCCCCGCGCGCAGTTGATGATGCGCACGCCATCCTTCATCTTGGCGAAGGCATCCTTGTTGATGATGCCGCGCGTCCGGTCGGTCATCGGCGTGTGCAGCGTGATGAAATCGGAACGGGTGAAGATGTCGTCGAGCTCGACCTTCTCGACGCCGAGTTCCTGGGCCCGACCCTCGGACAGGAACGGGTCGTAGGCGACGACGTGCATCTTCAGGCCGACGCCGCGCATGGCGACGATCGATCCGATGTTGCCGCAGCCGATGACGCCCAGCGTTTTGCCTGTGATCTCGACGCCCATGAAGCGGTTCTTTTCCCATTTGCCGGCATGGGTCGAGGCATTGGCTTCAGGCAACTGACGGGCGACCGCGAACATCAGTGCGATGGCGTGCTCGGCGGTGGTGATCGAGTTGCCGAACGGCGTGTTCATCACGATGATGCCGCGCCGCGAAGCGGCCGGAATGTCGACATTGTCGACGCCGATGCCGGCGCGGCCGACCACCTTGAGGTTGGTCGCGGCAGCGATCAGCTTCTCGGTGACCTTGGTGGCCGAGCGGATGGCAAGTCCGTCATACTGGCCGATCACCTCGGCGAGCTTCTCCTTGTCCTTGCCGAGTTCGGGCAGATAGTCGACCTCGACCCCGCGATCCTTGAATATCTGGACTGCGGTGGGCGACAGCTTGTCGGAAACGAGTACGCGGGGCGCCATGATGGCCTCCTTCGTCATGTCTTGTCGTGAATAGGTGAAATGGGGCCGCCGCCTGGGCGGCCCGGAATTGCCTCAGGCGGCAGCCTTCAGCGCAGCTTTCTGCGTGGCGAAGGCCCAGTCGAGCCACGGCATCAACCGCTCGAGATCGGCCGTCTCGACCGTCGCGCCGGCCCAGATGCGTAATCCGGGCGGCGCATCGCGATAGGAGCCGATGTCATAGGCGATACCCTGCTTTTCGAGCGCCGAGGCGAGAGCCTTGGCGAAGGCGGCCTGCGCGTCGGCATCGAGCGCCAGGAAATCGGGATCGACGATCGACAGGCAGACGGAGGTGTTCGAGCGCGTCGACGGATCGGCCGCCAGGTTGGCAAGCCACGGGCTCTTTTCGACATGCGACTGGATGGCGGCGAAATTGGCATCGGCCCGGGCCACCAGCCCGTCCAGCCCGCCGGCCGCCTTTGCCCAGTTCAGCGCGTCGAGATAGTCCTCCACGCACAGCATCGACGGCGTGTTGATCGTCTCGCCCTTGAAGATGCCCTCGATCAACTTGCCGCCGGAGGTGAGGCGGAAGATCTTCGGCAGCGGCCAGGCCGGCTTGTAGGTCTCCAGCCGTTCGACCGCGCGTGGCGAAAGGATGAGCATCCCGTGCGCGCCCTCGCCGCCCAGCACCTTCTGCCAGGAGAAGGTGACGACATCGAGCTTCTGGAAATCGAGGCGCTGGGCGAAGGCGGCGCTGGTGGCGTCGCAGATGGTCAGGCCCTCGCGGTCCGCGGGGATGAAATCGCCGTTGGGCACGCGCACGCCCGAGGTGGTGCCGTTCCAGGTGAAGACCACGTCGCGGGAGAAGTCGATCTGCGACAGGTCGGGCAGCGCGCCATAGGCTGCCTCGATGCGGCGCACGTCGGGCAGCTTCAGCTGCTTGACGACGTCGGTCACCCAGCCCGCGCCGAACGATTCCCAGGCGACCATGTCGACGCCGCGCTGGCCCAGCAGCGACCACAGCGCCATCTCGACGGCGCCGGTGTCCGACGCCGGCACGATGCCGATGCGCCAGTCTGCGGGCACCCGCAGCACCTCGCGGGTGAGGTCGATCGCTTGCTGAAGCTTGGTCTTGCCGATCTTGGCGCGATGCGAGCGACCGAGCGCGGCATCGCTAAGCGCTTCCAGCGACCATCCGGGACGCTTGGCGCAGGGACCAGAGGAAAAATTGGGATTGGCCGGACGCACGTCCGGCGTGGAGAGAGTCGTCATCGTGGTTCTACCCTTTCAGATAGCACGCCCCTCGTTGGGGAGGGGTGGCCCACGGACGGCGATATGCGCTCAGCCGCGCGGCGTCAAGAGCAATGTTTTGGTCGCAAGCGGAACACCGGCTCGTTGCCGCCTGTTGCGGAAACGCAAAACGGCGAGCCGAAGCCCGCCGCTGTTGCCTGAGATGTCGCCTGCCTACCAGAGATCGTAGCGCAGGCCAACCTTTACCAGATGGTGCTTGGCGCCGCGCCGGAACGTGTCGGTGCCGACGTCGTAGTAGCGCATGCCCGGCGTGTGGAGGAACTGGTAGCCGACATCGACGGAAGCGTTGTCGGTCACCTTGTAGCTCGCGCCGGCCATCAGCGCATAGGAGAAGTCGTAGCTGTCGCGCGACCAGGCGAGCGGCGCTCCGGCGAGGCCCGGACCGGCCAGGTTCGCCCTGTGCCTGGAATAGGTGAGGCCGACGCCGGCGCCGACATAGGGCGTCAGCCCCATCACGGTGGCGATGTCATAATAGCCGCTGACGAGGCCGCTCCATGCCGAATGAGAGATAGTGGCGGAATCTGGCGGCACATCGACCGCGAAGCGGTCGCGGCCGAGGTAGGAGACCGTTGCGTCCGCCCGGAAATTGTCGGTGAAGTGGTAGCCGAAGCCAACGCCCCCGCCGAGCCGGTCGTTGGTGACCCTCTCGCCGAGCAGGGAGAAATTGTAGACGGGGCGAGCCAGATTGTAGCTGAGGTCGCCCCTGATATACCATCCCGACCCGATCTCGACCGGCACGAACTGCGGTGCCTCCTCGATGTAGATCGGCGGGTCGTAGTCGGCGGCAAACGCCACGCCGGTGGAAAGCGCCGCCACTGCGGCGAGGCTGATGGGCAGTCGCATACTGTGAAACATGGTCCGTCTCCGCGCAGCGCCCGGTATGGCGCTTCATCATCGAAGACCATTCTTAACCATGTTGGTTAAGCGGCGGTTAAGCATAACAAACCCTTGCGAGAAAAGGCCTGGCCGGTTTTGCCGGGCCAGCAAACGACGAAGGCCCGGCATCGCTGCCGGGCCTTCGTTTCGTGAATTTGGCCTGCGTCAGTCGAGCGCGTAGCGTACGCCGAGCTTGAAGTCGTGCGAGGTCAGCCGGCGGAAATGCGTCGGGTTGTTGACCGTATTCGGCCCGGTAAATGGGATGACGTCACCGGTGCGCGCACTGCCGAGGTCCACGTAGCTGTAGCCCAGGTCGATCGTCATGCGATCGGTAGCCTTGATGCCGACGCCGGCATGCAGCGCCCAGGCGAACTGCCAGGTCGGAGCTTCACCCGCATAGGCTACGCCATTGGTGGGCACGTTGACGTCGCGGAAATTGTGGATCGTGTTGCGGCTGGCGCCGATGCCGGCGCCGACATAGGGCACGATGCCATGGAATTCGCCGAGGTCGGCATAGGCGTTCGCCATCACCAGCCACTCGGACTTCTTGGCCGAGTATTCGTTGGTGCCGTCCCAGACGCCGTTGCCAGTGTCGATCTCATCGTACCGATCAAGAGCGTTGAACGCGGCCTTGCCGCGATATTCGACGATGCCGTCGACGCGCAGGTAGTTGTTGACCTGATAGCCGACGCCGACGCCGAACAGAGGAGCCGAGGCGAACTTGCCGCGATCGAGCCATTCGTGGCGATCCGGGTTGTCCATCAGAATGTTGTAGATGCTCTTCACGCTCTGGTTGGTCATGCCCAGATGACCGCGCAGATACCAGCCGCCGGATGGCGGGACATATTTCGGCGGCGGATCGTATTCGATCACGGGAGGTTCGTAAGGATCGGCCGCCTGCGCCGGCATCATCAGGCCGGCGAGCAGGAACGTGCCAGTCAAGGCCGCCGCCACAATTCTCGACATTGCATCCACCCTCGCTTCGTCCGGCGGATGACACCCTGCCGGCGGATTGAACTCGGCATGGATAATGAAGTGCAAAGGTTAAGTGCTGCTTAACCTTGAATTTTAACCGTGTTTGACTTGGCCGAAATCCGCTTCGCCCCCGATACGGGGCGAAGCGGCACGAACTCGTGATTAGGAAACTCGGAGCTTTGCGGCTGCGCGCTTACAGAGCGCCCGCCGCATGACGCTCAGGCAGCCGTCCTGGAATCGGCGATGACGCCGATGATGTCGTCGACGACCCGCTCGACCAGCGCCTTGTCGTCGGCCTCCGCCATGACGCGGATCAGCGGCTCGGTGCCGGAAGGGCGAATGACCAGCCGCCCGCCCTTGCCGAGCATGGCGCGCGCCTCTTCGATGGCCGACTTGACGGCCTTGGTCTCCAGCGGCGCACCCTCGCCGTAGCGCACGTTCTTGAGCACCTGCGGAACCGGCTCGAACTTGCGGCAGACCTCGCTGACAGGACGGTCGGCGCGTTTGATGCAGGCCAGCACCTGCAACGCCGAGACGAGCCCGTCGCCGGTGGTCGAAAAATCGGACAGCACGACATGGCCGGACTGTTCGCCGCCGACGTTGAAGCCATGCGCGCGCATGTGCTCTACGACGTACCGGTCACCCACCTTCGTGCGGTGCAGCGACAGGTCGAGGTCGCCCATGAACCGCTCGAGCCCGAGGTTCGACATCACGGTCGCCACGATGCCGCCGCCCGCCAGCCGGCCGTTGCGGTGCCAGGATTCGGCGATCAGCGCCATAAGCTGGTCGCCGTCGATCACGGTGCCGGTCTCGTCGACGATGACCACCCGGTCGGCGTCGCCGTCCAGCGCGATGCCGATGTCGGCGCGCACCTCGTGCACTTTCTTCGACAGGCTCAGCGGGTGGGTCGAGCCGCATTCCTCGTTGATGTTGAGGCCGTTGGGCTCGTCGTTGATGGCGATGACTTCCGCGCCAAGTTCCCACAGCGCGGCCGGCGCCACCTTATATCCGGCGCCGTTTGCGCAATCGACCACGATGCGCAGGCCCGACAGCGACATGGAGCGCGGAAGCGTGCGCTTGGCAAATTCGATGTAGCGGTCATGCACGCCGTCGATGCGCTTGGCGCGTCCGAGCGCGTCGGCATCGGCAAGCGCGATGTCGACGTCGCGGTCGAGCAGCTTTTCGATGCGCGTCTCGATCTCGTCGCTCAGCTTGTAGCCGTCGGGACCGAATAGCTTGATGCCGTTGTCGTAATAGGGGTTGTGCGAGGCAGAGATCATCACGCCGATGTCGGCGCGCAGCGAGCGCACCAGCATGGCCACGCCCGGCGTGGGGATGGGGCCGAGCAGGAATACGTCCATGCCCGCCGCGCAGAAGCCGGCCACCATGGCGTTCTCGATCATGTAGCCCGATAGCCGGGTGTCCTTGCCCAGCACCACGCGATGGCGATGCGTGCCGCGTTGGAAGGACATGCCGACGGCCATGCCAACGCGCATGGCCACTTCGGCGGTCATCGGAAGTCTGTTGGCCCGTCCCCGGATACCATCTGTTCCGAAATAGCGTCTGCTCATGCTCGCCCTTGTCGCCCCGCAGTCCCGGTCACACTATTCATTGCCACAGGGAATCGTTGAATTGATATCACAATATGTGATTGCCTGTTACCCGATCCGGCCGGTTAGTAAACGGTTGCTGCGGCTCTTCCTTCACAGGATCGTTGCTGGGACCCAACCTTGGTGCGGTATCTAGCCGGCTAGCGTTTCGCGAGGCTGACGATCCAGTCGCGCAACAGATGGACGGCCGCGGCGTCCTCGCGGGCGCGGCCCAATTCCGGCATCATCACGCCCGGCTCGGTGCTTTCCATCCGGTAGATCATGATCGAACCGTCCGGATCGCCGGGCCTGATGTCGAAATGCCGGCCGCCCGATCCTCTCCCGGCCGCCACCGGCCGCTTGTTGATCCCCAGTCCTGGCCCGTAAGGCTCGTCCCAGGTGAAGTAGAGACCGGAATTGCTGGCCGGCCCTTCGCGGCGATGGCAATGCGCGCAGTTGACGTCGAGCCATGCGCGCGCTCGGTCATCGAGATCGGCGCTCTCGTCGCGCCAGTCGGGCACCGCGTCCACCGTCGCGACATCGGGCAGCCTGTCCAGAATGCCCGTCTCGGCCCAGCGGACAAGCTGGTTTGCCGTCGTGCCGTCGGGATATGCCATCTCCGCATTGAGGTTGCGCGCCTTGGGGCCGAGCGGAACGATTTCGCCGGACATCGCATGGCAGGCCTTGCACTGGTTCTTGTTGGGGATCGAATAGACGAAGCTGTCCGGTTCGCCCCTTTCGTCGACCAGGTCGATCTGCACACGGCCGCCGGTGATCTTCAGTTCCGCGTCGGTCTGGCCGTCGTTCCAGACATAGGCCCAGGCCTCCCATCCTCCTTCGTGGCGCAACATCACCCGCGTCTCGATCAACCGCACGTCGAGGTCGGGCGCGCGCAGGTCCGCAGGGAATGAGAATGTCTTGACCAGCGCCGATCCCACCGGAAACGCGAATGCCTCCCTTTCATGGAAGGCTGCGGCGCTCCCTTGAGGCACGTGGACGAGCCGGTCCTTGAGCGCGCCGTCGGAATAGAGCTGCGTCACTGGCGCGAATGGCAGCATGCCCTTCGCCGGCTCCTGCGTGACCATGTCGGCGAAGAAGCCGAACTCGGAAAGCATCCTTGGCGGCTTGGCGGCAAGGATCGCCTGATCGGAGACGGCGTGGGCAGGCGATGAGAAAAGGAGCGTCGCTGCCGCGATTGCTCCAGCGCGAAGCCGCACCCACCTCTGGCCTGCCAGCCATCTTCCCCTCAAGGGGGGAGATTGGACTGCATCTTTCTTTTCGCCAATCGCCAAAGGTTGGCGAAACCGGTTGCGACAGCCGATCTCCCCCCTTGAGGGGAAGATGGCCGGCAGGCCAGAGGGGGGTGTGACAGAGCACGGCATAGCCAATAATCCGGGCAGCCTCTCCCCTCCTACGCCCCCTCATCCTGCGGCAGGGTAACGGGCGCCGGCTCGGGCAGCGAACCCCGATAGGCGGCGATGTCTGTATCCGGCCACCAGCCCCACGGCAGCAGCATCTGGGAGATCATCTTGAGGTTGACGAAGGTCGTTCCCTCGGCTTCGTCGACATAGATGCGGTCGTCTGCCGACACCCAGGAGAAATACTCGGGAATGCGCGTCACCCCGTCCCAGACGATATCCGGGACCGGTCTGCCCGAAATGTCGGCGATGATCTTGCCCACCTCGCCGTCCGGCTCCCAGCCGCCTTCGCCATAGCTGTTGCCGTGGACGTAGACGCCGCGCGGCACGAACATGTAGGCGTCGTCGTCGTAGTCGTTCGGATAGGCGTTGATCAGCACATGGGTGGTGCCGTTGCGGTCGAAGCGGTTGTTGAACACATGCACGTTGCGGTTGGCCATCACCATCACCCCCATGCCCTTGGGCACGATGCCGACGATGTTGCCTTCCGGCGCGAAGTTGGGCGTATCGTTGTCGACGACGTCGTTGTCGAAGACGCGAATGTCGTGCCCGCCCTGGACGGGCAGGTTGGGCAGGTCGAAGATCAGGATGCCGCCGGTATTGTGACGCGCTGTATTGCCGTAGACATCGGCACGGTACGAATTCTCGATCTCGATGCCGGCGACATTGTACTCCGCGACAGAGTTGCGGACGATGATGTCCTCGCTCTGGCCGACATAGATGCCGGCATCGGATGCACCCCGTACCGTCACGCCTTCGATCAGCACATTCTTCGACGAGACCGGATAGACGCCGTAGGCTCCGTTTTCGGCTTTGGGGCCGCCTGTCCATTCGACCCGAAGGTTGCGGAAGGTGATCTGGTCCGACCCCTTCGACTTGACCCCGTCACCTTTCGTGTCCTCGACGGCGAAATCCTCCAGCACCACGCGATTGGACGTCACCAGCAGGCCTTCGCCCGCGCCGGTCTGCCCAACGAACGAGAGCACCGTCCGCTCCGCGCCTTCGCCGCGCACCGTCACGTCGTCGACATCCAGCGACAGCCCGTCCGTCAGATCATAGCGTCCGGCCGCGATGATGATCGTGTCGCCAGGTTCGGCCAGGATCAGGGCTTCCAGCAGCCGTTCGTTGGCGCCCTCTCCCGGCTCGATCCTGTGTTCAGCGGCGAGGCCGACCTGGACGATGGAAAGGACGATAGCGGCCGCGGCAACGGCTCGACAGGCAATGGATGGCATGGCTGATCCTCCTCCTGTATGCAACGATGCTCTTCGACTTGCTCGAAGTCAATAAAGATGAAATCATTTCACTTATGATCAGCCGCACCGGCAGGGTCGCCTCCATGACGGCCGAACCACGCCAGAAACGAGCCATCGAAACGCGCGCCAGCCTGCTTGCCGCCGTCGAGCGCATCGTCGCTGAGGAAGGCGCCGACGCGGTTACGACGACGCGCGTTGCGGCCGAGGCCGGAACGGCGGTCGGCACCATCTACCGCTACTTCACCGACCGCGACGCCATGCTGCTCGAGGCCTACGACGCCACCGTCGCACGACTGGTCGAGTTGTGCAGCGCCGAACTCGCATCGGTGCCGCCCGATGCGCCCGTCGAGGAAACGTCCAAGCGATTGATCGACACCTATCTGACGGCCGCCGAGACGACGCCGGCGCATGCGGGGCTGCTCGTCGCGATGCGACGGATTCGCCCTATCGAAGCTGCGGGCGGCGTCAACGAGGATCGCGTCATGGGCGAGATCGTCGAGCCGTTCTTTGCGCGCTTCGCGCCACGCGCCGCCGCCAGCCGGACGCGCCTGCACGTCGCCAACACCATCATCGGCACCCTCGTGGACATTTATCTCATGACCGCCGACCCCCACGACCGGGCCCTTGTCCGACAGGAGATCGACGCCCAGGCCCGGTTCATGATCGGCCGTTTCAGGGAGAGTGAGGCCGAGACCTGATCGGCTAGCCGTCGTCGCCGGGGCGGCCGGCCTCAATGGCCGCCAGCAGCTTGCGCAGCAGCGCCGCCAGCATGTCGCGCTCTGCTTCGTCCAGACCCGCCAGATGCCGCATTTCGCTCGCCATGTCGGCCCGGAACGCGTTCTCGGCCAAAGCCAGGCCCGCCTCGGTCAACTCGACGAGAAGGCTACGCCTGTCCTCGACCGATGGGCTGCGGACCACCAGCCCCGCCCGCTCGAGCCTCGCCAGCCGGTGGGTAAGCCCGCCCGACGAGATCATCAGCGAGCGGTAGAGATCGGTTGGCGCCAACCTGTAGGGTGGCCCCGATCGCCGCAGCGTCGAAATGACGTCGAACTCCCCGCGGTCGATGCCGAACGAGGCGAACGTCGCCTCTATGCCCGGTCGAACGAGATTGGAAAGCCGGTAGGCGCGTCCGAGCACCGCCATCGGCGAAGTGTCGAGGTCCGGCAACTCGCGCGCCCACTGGGCCCGCAGCCGGTCGACATGGTCGCCATCGCTCAGATCCGCTTCGTGCATTGCCCGCTCTCCGGTTTGTCACGTCCATTCCAGCTTAGCCACAAACTATCTTGACGTGAAGATAAATTTGGCTAATTATCTTCACGTCAAGATAGTTCGGCGTGAGACAGACGCCGCCGCTAATCGAAGGGAGAGCAGCCATGCATACAGTCGTTCGCCATCGCGAACCGCAACCCGGCGCCAGCCGCACGGTCCGCTTCGAGGGCCGCCAACATGGCGGTGGCGTTTCCTTCTTCCTGGTCGACAACGAGCCCGGGCAAGGTGTCGCCCTGCATGTCCACCCCTATTCGGAGACCTGGATCGTCAGGAAGGGCGAGGCCGAATTCACGGTCGGAAGCGAGACGACGCGGGCTGCAACCGGCGACATCGTCGTCGCCGGCGCCAACATCCCGCATCGCTTTGAAAATATCGGAACCGGCCGGCTGGAGTTGGTGTGTATCCACGCCAGCGATCGCATCATCCAGGATTGGGTCGAGGCGGCCTGACCTCAACTCGAGAACGGACAGGGCCGCGCTCTTGGCGCGGCCGGTCTATGTCCTTTGCCATAGGCAACCCACCGGCCGAAGGCCGGGCCCGCGCAGGGCCAGCCGCCGAAGGCGGCGGTGCGGCCCGTGAGCGAACCTAGCCTTGCGGCTGCGGCTCCATGCCGGCGTCCGGTTCCTCGTCGCCCTTCTTCTTGCCGCGCGTCGTGCCGGCCTTCGGCACGGTCGAGCCACGGGTCGGCGGCGTGTCGTCGCCGAGATCGCGCGCGGGCTTCTCGCCCTTGATGATCGCCTTGATCTCGTCGCCCGACAGCGTCTCGTATTCGAGCAGGCCCTCGGCAATCGCCAGCCACTCGTCGCGATGATCCTTCAGGATGCGGTGGGCTTCCTTGTAGGCCTCGTCGATCATGCGGCGAACCTCGGTGTCGATGAGCCGGGCGGTTTCCTCCGACACGTTCTGCTGGCGCGCGACCGAATGGCCGAGGAAGACTTCTTCCTGGTTGTCGCCATAGGCGACATGCCCGAGCTTGTCGGAAAAGCCCCAGCGCGTCACCATCGCACGGGCGAGCTTGGTTGCCTGGTCGATGTCGGAGGCGGCGCCCGAGGTGATGTTTTCCTTGCCGAACTTCAACTCCTCGGCAACGCGTCCACCCATCATGATCACCAGCCGCGAGGTCATGTATTTGTAACTCATCGAGTAGCGATCGCCCTCGGGAAGCTGCATGACCATGCCGAGCGCACGGCCGCGCGGGATGATGGTCGCCTTGTGAAGAGGGTCGGCCGACGGCACATGCAGCGCGGTGATGGCGTGGCCGGCCTCGTGGTAGGCGGTCAGTGCCTTCTCGGCCTGCGTCATGGCGTTGGAGCGGCGCTCCGCGCCCATCATGATCTTGTCCTTGGCGTCCTCGAATTCCGCCATCGTCACGAGCCGCTTGTTGCGCCTCGCGGCCATGAGGGCGGCCTCGTTGACGAGGTTGGCGAGATCGGCGCCGGAGAAGCCGGGAGTGCCGCGCGCCATCACCTTGAGGTCGACGTTCGGCGCCAGCGGCACGTTGCGTACATGCACCTTCAGGATCTTCTCGCGACCGATGACGTCCGGGTTCGGCACCACGACCTGCCGGTCGAAGCGGCCGGGACGAAGCAGTGCCGGGTCGAGAACGTCCGGGCGGTTGGTCGCGGCGATCAGGATGATGCCCTCGTTCGCCTCGAAGCCGTCCATCTCGACAAGAAGCTGGTTCAGCGTCTGCTCGCGCTCGTCATTGCCGCCGCCGAGGCCGGCGCCGCGATGGCGACCGACCGCGTCGATCTCGTCGATGAAGATGATGCAGGGCGCGTTCTTCTTGGCCTGCTCGAACATGTCACGCACGCGGCTCGCACCGACGCCGACGAACATTTCGACGAAATCCGAACCGGAGATGGTGAAGAACGGCACGTTGGCTTCGCCCGCGACGGCGCGCGCCGTCAGCGTCTTGCCGGTGCCGGGAGGGCCAACGAGCAGCACGCCACGCGGAATCTTGCCGCCCAGCCGCTGGAACTTCTGCGGGTCGCGCAGAAACTCGACGATCTCCTCGAGATCCTGCTTTGCCTCGTCCACGCCCGCCACGTCGGCGAACGTCACGCGACCATGCGCCTCGGTCAGCAGCTTCGCCTTGGACTTGCCGAAGCCCATCGCCCTGCCCGAGCCCGACTGCATCTGGCGCATGAAGAATATCCATACGCCAAGGATCAGCAGCATCGGCAGCCACGAGATCAGGTAGCCGAAGATCGAGTTCGAACCGTCGCTTTCCGGTCGCGCATTGATCGTCACGCCGCGCTGCTCAAGCCGCTCGACCAGCGAAGGATCGCCCGGCGAATAGGTCTGGAAGCTGGAATTGGAGTCGCCATACGTGCCGGTGATGCGGCTGCCTGCGATCGTCACCGTGTTGATGCGGCCCGCATCCACCTCCCGCAGGAACTCCGAATAAGGAATCTCGCGGGCCATGCCGCGCTGTTGCGGCGTCTGGAACAGGTTGAAGAGCGCGATCAGCAGGACGGCGATGATCGCCCAGAGCGCGAGATTGCGATAGTTCGGATTCATGGTGTTTCCCGTTGGCGTCCCGCGCGCCCTCCTGGCGCGCCGGAAGCAGGTCCCGTCTGAGATCGTGTCGAAGCTAACATAGGCAGCAGGTCTGACCTTGCCAAGCGCGACGACCGCACTGGGTTAAGGTCCCGGCGCAATGTGGTGCTTCCAAGGCGAGGCCGGCAGGTCGCCGGCACAGATCAGCCGGCGAACCGCTGCCGCCAGAGCGAGGTCGAAGCCGGGAAGGAAACGGGCGAAAGGGCACGCGACGGCAACCGCCGAAACGCCCCGCGCCAGGGTCTCCGGCCGGCCGGCAATGCCCACGAATTCTTCGCCGTTGTAGACGGCTGGCTCCACCGCAAGCGCGGCGCGGACAAGGCGTTGGGGAATGCCAACAACTGGTGCGGCGAAATCGCTGGCGCGCTCTGCACCGAGCGGGCCGACTGCGAGTCCGGCGGCCTCGCCTTCGGCAGCGATGCGCCAGCGGCCGTCCCAGAGCTGCGCCCTGCCCGCCTGCGACGGGGTCGGCAGGTTCCGCGCCTCGCGCCTGATCCAGATCCCGTTGCTGCCGGCTTCCACCGCTGCGCGCGACAATGTGGCGCGCAGCGGCTCTCCCGCCGCCAGGCGTCCGACCAGTGCTACGGTCCGCTCCCGATCGGGCAGGTATGGCGTGCCGCCGGCCGTCGCGAGCAGCGCGCGCATTGCGTGGGCCGCTGCCTCGCTGTCTCCGCGATTGCCGTCTCCGGGATATGCCCCACGCAGAAATTCGGGATCGAGGCGGAACAGGCCCGGCGCGGGCATCGAGCCGAAGTGGCCGATCAAACTGGCGGCGGCGGCAGATAGTTCCTGTCTCTCCCGTCCTGCCCCGGCTGCGTCCACGGCCAGCTTCTCGATTTCCGGATCTGAAAGGCCGGCGCGGACCCGTACGCGCTCGAAGGCGTGGTTGAGGTTGCTTGGATCGTCGATCCAGCCCTCGCCGCGCGCATTGAGATAGTCCCGCAGCGCCTGCCGGCGCATGCCCAGCAGCGGGCGCACCAGCCAGATGCGACCGTCGAACAAAGTCGCGAAGGCCATGCCGGCCATGCCGGCGCCAGAACCCCTGCCCGCGCGCATGGCAACCGTCTCGGCCTGGTCGTCGAGCGTATGGCCGGTCAGGACGATGTCTGCGCCGATGTCGTCGGCGGCCCGTGCAAGAAGGTCGTAGCGCGCATCGCGTGCCGCCGCGATCACCCCGGCGCTCGGCTTCGGGCCTTCCCAGCGCAATGTGCGATGGTCGACGGCGAGCGCGCGACAGCGCGCAGCCACGGCCTCGGCTTCCCGTGCCGATTCCGGCCGGAGGGCATGATCGACGGTCACCGCGTGGAGGCGGACTATCGAGCCGCTCTGCTTGAGGAACTCACGAATCAGCAGCAGCAGCGCAACGGAATCGCTGCCGCCCGACAGCGCCACGACGACGCGGTGCCGGCCTTTCAGGTCGAGATTGTGAAAAATGGCCGCCGGATCAAGGCTCATCGCCGCTCGGCGGAATGCAGGATCAGCAGGAAGCGAGCGCTTGTTCCTGGCGTATCCGCTCCTTGAGGGCGTCGGTCGCCTGGGGGTAGCGCTGCAGCACTTCGGTGAAGGTGGCGCAGGCGACGTCGCGCTGATTGAGCGCTGCAAGCGAGACGCCAAGCTTGAACAGCGTGTCGGGCGCCTTGCGCGCCTGGGGATAATCGCGGCTGGCCGAAAGGAAGATTTCCGCCGCCTCGCGCGACTTCTGCTGGGCGAGCAGCGCCTCGCCGAGCCAGAAATAGGCGTCCGGCGCGTTATCGTCGTCGGGGAACCGCGCCACGAAGTCGCGGAAGCCCGCCTCAGCCGTCGAATAGTCGCCGGAGAGGATGAACTCGTAGGCGTTGCGGTAAAGTTCGTCGGCGCCGCCGCCGGAAGGCAGTGAGGCCACCGTGGTGTCGTCGGCGCGCGGCGCGGTCAGCGCACCCTCGTTCACCGTGCTGTTGCGCGGCGTGCCGTCGGCATCGAAGGTGATGCTGCCGAAATCGCGCGGCGGCGTGCCGAGCACCTGGCCGCCATCCTCGACTCGGGGGGCGTCCGCATAGAACTCGTCGTCACCGCTGCCGGCATCTTCGGCAGCCGAGTCGCGCGGTTGGTCGACGCGCGGCGTCGCCCCGCCGGCGTCGGACCGGCGCTCCTCGATCTCCTGGAAGCGCATTTCGTTGTCTTCCTGCATGCGGCGGAGTTGATCCTGCATCTGCAGCAGCTGGAAGTTCAACTCCTCGACGAGGCCGTTGAGTTGGCGCACCTGCTCTTCAAGCTGGGCGATGCGAGGGTCGGCCGCCTGGGCGAGCTGGACCGTCGGCTCGCTGGCGCGAGGCGTGAAGCCGGGCAACCTGATGCCGGGCAGGTCGAACGCGACCTGGATCTCGGCGGGGGCCGCCGGCAACCCCGTCTCCCGCGCCAGAGCGGGCGACATCAACGCAGCCGACGCCGCCACGATGCCGCTGATCAGTAGTCTCGAATACATGGGCCTTCCATCCGGTTGATGCGGAGCTTGCCGGCCTTGCCGGTCTTGTTGTTCCTTCTATCAGCACTGCCGAGTTCGGCCAAATTTTGTTTCGGGAGCCGTCTGTCGAAGCAAAAAAGGGGCAGCCGCCAGGCCGCCCCTCGATCCGTTGCAGCCACGTGGGCCTTCGTCAGGAGCCCGCGCCGGACAGAACCGTGACCGCGCGGCGGTTCTGGGACCAGCACGAGATGTTGTCGCAGACCGCGACCGGCCGCTCCTTGCCGTAGGAGATGGTGCGGATACGATTGACCGGCACGCCCCGCGCAACGAGGAAGTCGCGGGCAGCGGCGGCACGGCGCGCACCCAGCGCGAGGTTGTATTCACGCGTCCCGCGCTCGTCGGCGTGGCCTTCCACGGTGATCGCGTAGGAGCCGTACTGCTGCAGCCACTGCGCCTGCCGGGCGAGCGTTGTTTGGGCATCCGCACGGATCACCGAGGAATCGGTGTCGAAGAAGATGCGATCGCCGACATTGACCGTGAAGTCCTGCGACGATCCGGGCGCACCGCCGGCGCCGCCGCCGAGGCCGAGATCGGCCGGATTGTTCGGCGTCTGCTTGTTGGCGCAGCCCGCAACCGCCAGCATGGCGACCAGCGCGACGGCAAGGGGATTGCGGGTGATGGCTGCGATACGGCGCATAGCCGCCTCTCCTTCGCATTTGAGTGGGTTCGTTGAACTTCCAGTAACCACGTCGCGGTTAAGGCGCGCTCAATAAACAGGGTTAACGATCGGCTAACGGCCCGTCCAAAACATGTCGTCGAAGTGCCGACTCAACGCCATTTCGCCCGCACACTAGGCGGAAATGCGGCCGAAACGCGGCTTTTCCGCAGAAGCGGTGCGACACATCGGCGATCCGCGCCTCACCTTGCGAAGCGTAATTCTTCTATGACCGATCGCCCAGCCAGCGAAAGGCACGCCGCAGAAAAGCCGGCGCGTCTTTGGTGACCGGAACGCCGTGGGCCATCAGGACACGTTGCGTCGGCCACTCCAGAATGCGCTGGATCGCGCCGCGAGCCGGGCGCCTGTCGGTGAATGCCAGACGAAACTTTCTCGGCACCGAAGGCTCGTCGGCGATCATCAGGTCGAGCCGGGCGACAAGCGCCCGCCAACCCTTGAACCATCCTGCCGGAAAGTGCTGGATCAGGTCGGTGAAAATCGCCGTTCCGCTCGGACGGTGGAAGAAGACGACTTCCGTCGTAATGCGGTTGCCCCGCACGACAACATGGTCGATTTCCTCTGCCCATTCGGAAATAGGGGCGTCATCGAAGTCGCCGTCGAACCTGATTTCCTTGCGCTTGTCGCGCAGGCCGGGAGCCGCAAGCACCCGGGCTTGCGGATAGAGCTGCTGCCAATCGCCGAGAAACGTGTGATGCAGGGAATTGGGCGCAACCAGATAGCGTACCGCTCCCAATGCCTCGACCGCCGCACGCAGCCCCTCCGAAAGCGCGCATGGCGACCAAAGCGCAAGATCGCCGTTTGCCAGCCTGATCACGGCCATCCGCGTTGGATAGTGGAAGCCCGCTGCCGCCGTCAGGGGCGGGCCTTCAACAACCCATATGTCGGGACCGAACTTTTCCAGCACAATTGCATTCCACATCTATACGCACGTGTATTTTTATACAATTGTGTATTTATGGCAAGCCTGAAGCGCACAGACCGGTCACGAATCCTGATTCTCGACGCCGCGAACGACGCGTTCCGGCAGCTTGGCTTTGCCGCCACGTCTATGGAGGAGATCGCGACTCGCGCAGGGCTGACGCGCAAGACCGTCTACAATCTGTTCAGTTCCAAGGAAGAGATAGCCCTGCGGCTGATTGCCCGCGTAGAGGCGGACGATGCCGGCTATCGGCGCCGGATCGAGGCCGACGAGGACGCGCTGTCCCTGCTCGAGCTGGTCTTTCTCGACAGCGCGCGCTGGTGTCTGGCCAACCCGTCGCTGGCAAGGCTGGCGCTGAGCCCCGTCGAGAGGCCGTCGCTCGCGCCGCCGGCCGACCGTCCGTCATTTCAGGGGATCGTCAGGGACATCCTGGTTCTGGGTCAGCGGCAGGGCGTCATTCGCAGCGATGACGACCCGAATTTCATGTCGCTCGTGCTGCTTGCGGTGTTCGGGCAGGCAATGCTGACGACCCTATCGACGGGATCGTTCAGCGATCGGGAGATCAGGCGCATCGTCCGCATTGTTGTAGAGGGCATCGGCACACAGCGCTCGCCATCAATCGGATAACCAGCCGCCGGCTTCCTCAGCCGCCGGCCGGTCGCGACGGTCTTAGTCCAGCAGCGGTGACCACGCCGGATCGGACGCATATTGCTGGGTCGGGATCGGCTGCTCGTTTCGGCCGGTCAGGTCGATCGAGAACAGCTTCGGACCGCCTTGTCCTGAATTCTCGCGGAAGAACATGATGACGCGGCCGTTCGGCGCCCAGGTCGGACCTTCCTGCAGATAGCCCGAGGACAGGATGCGCTCGCCGGAACCGTCCGTGCGCATCACGCCGATCTGAAACTGACCACCCGTCTGCTTGGTGAATGCGATCAGGTCGCCGCGCGGCGACCATACGGGCGTCGAATAGGTACCGTCGCCGAAGGAGATGCGCTGCGGATTCGAGCCGTCGGCGCCCATCGTGTAGATGTGCGGCCGGCCGCCGCGGTCCGACGTGAAGACGATGCGGCTGCTGTCGGGGGAATAAGACGGCGAGGTGTCGATCGAGTTGGAGCTGGTCAGCCGCGTCGTATTCCGGCTCCTCAGGTCCATCGCATAGATATTCGAGTTTCCGTCGTCGCGCAGCAGGCTCATGATCACCTTCTGCCCGTCGGGCGAGAAGCGCGGCGCAAAGGTCATGCCGGGGAAATTGCCGACCAGCTCGCGCTGCCCGGTCTCGATCTGCAGCAGATAGACCTGCGGCTGCCCACCCTCGTAGGACATGTAGGTGATTTCCTGGCGGTTGGGCGAGAAGCGCGGCGTCAGCACGATCGACCGCCCGTCCGACAGCGCCCGCTGGTTGGCGCCGTCCTGATCCATGATGGCCAGCTTCTTCACCCTCTGGTTTTTCGGCCCGCTCTCCTCGACATAGACGATGCGGGTATCGAAATAGCCGCGCTCGCCGGTTAGCCGCTCGTAGATCGCGTCGGAGATGATGTGGGCCACGCGCCGCCAGTTGGCGCGGTTGGCGAAGAACTGCTCGCCCACGAGCTGCTGCCCGGCGAACGTGTCCCACAACCGGAACTCGGCGCGCAACCTGCCGTCCGCCTCCTGGCTGACACGGCCCGTCACCACCGCCTGGGCGTTGATGACGGTCCAGTCGTTGAAGCGGGGCGGCTGGTCAGGATTGGCGATACGCTCGATGAAGGCGCCCTTGTCGATCGGCGCGAACAGGCCGGAGCGGCGCAGATTGGCCGCCACCACCTGGGCGATCTCCGCGCCGGTCTGGTCGGCGGAGACGAAGTCGGTGATCGCGATCGGCAGCGGCTCGACCACGCCCTGCGTGATGTCGATCTCCAGCACGGCGCTGGCCGGCTTCACCGCCGCGATAGCGAGACCGGCCGCAAGCAGCGCGGTCGACAGAAGGGTCTTGATTGGCTTGATCATTGTTTTGGCCTCATGGGTCCGTAAGGGCTCATGCCGTCGGGGTCGGGAACGTTTCAGAACATGTCGCGAGGGTCGAAATTGATCACCACTTCCGACCAGGTGTCGTACTTGTCGGCTGGCAACTGGAAGCCTCGCTGGTTGCAAACGCGGATGGCGCGCAGCGTGCTGTCGTCGAAGACGCGGTCGCCGCTGGACTTCTCGACAGCCGGCTGGCCTTCCAGCGTACCGCTGGGATCGAGCTTGAAGCGAACGGTCGTCCTCAGGTCCGACGCGCCCACGGCACCAACAGGCACGTTCCAGCAGGAGATGAGTTGCCGCCTGATCGCATCCTCTTCGCTCTGGGACAGCTTGGCTCCGGTCGTCTGCCTGCCGCCAAGAGCCGCCTGTTCCGTCGAGCGCTGGGCGCCGCCGCCTGAAGCGCGCTCGCGATTGAGCAAGGCTGCTACCTGATCTTCCAGGTCCCGGTTGTCGGTCTCGCTCGAAGCGGTCTGCTGCTGCCGCTCGGGCTGCCTCTGCCTTTCCGGCTCGCGGCGCTCCGGCGTGCGGGCAGTCTGCGCCTGCGGCGGCTGTGGCCTTGCCTGCGGTGTCGGCGCGTTGGCCGGCAGGTTGGTCGCGTCGGCCTGCGGCGCCTCGGCGACGGCGGTCTCGGGCACAGGGTCGGGCACGACTTCGAGGGGAAGCTGCGGCTCGGGCGCCACCTCGGTGGTTGGCACCGGTTCGGGTTCGGGCTGCGGCGCTGGCGTTGGTTCCGGCTGCGGTTCAGGCGTCGGGGGCGTGGGCTCCGGCACGGGTGCTGGCGCCGAGGCTGTCTCGACCGGTCGCGGCCGCGGGTCCGGCGTCGGCGCGTTTGTCAGGTCAACGGTGTTGTCGCCAATCTGCTGCGCGTTCTCCACCACCTCCTCGCGCAGCGTCGGCGTGGGCGTCGGTGTCTCGGCCACGGGAGCCTGCCGGTCGCCCTGCACGCTCTGCGAAATTTCCTCGATTGGCACGATGTCGATCGGGAAGGATTCGACGGCCGCAACCTCCAGCGGTCGCGGCGACGACAGTGACACCAGCCCGAAGCCGATAACGACCGCGTGCAGAGCCAGCGATGTCGTCAGGCCGGCCTTCAATGTCAGTTGTCCTGTTCCTGGAGCGTGACGAGCCCCAGATTGCGGTAGCCGGCGGCCGAGATGCGCGCCATCACGCGCATGACCGTGCCATAGTCGGCGGTGCGGTCGCCGCGCACGTAGATGCGCTCCTCATAGCCGGTCTGGGCGATAGCCTGCAGCTTGGGCACCACCTCGTCGACATCGATCTCGGTCTCCTGAAGGTAGACCTGACCCTGCTGGTTGACGGAGATGGTAATCGGCTGCGTCTCGGCATTGAGCGCCCGGGCCTGCGTCTCGGGCAGGTCGATCGGCACGCCGACGGTCAGCAGCGGCGCCGCCACCATGAAGATGATCAGCAGCACCAGCATGACGTCGACGAACGGCGTGACGTTTATTTCGGAGACGAGCGCGTGATGCCTGCCGCGCCGCCTGTGGCCGCGGCCGCCGCGTCCGCCCGATTGTCCCATGGACATTCCCATGCTGTCCGCTCCTAAGCCGCCGCCCGTACGGGAACCTTTTCATCGATCTGCCGCGACAATATGGCGGAGAACTCGTCGGCGAAGCCTTCCATCCTGAGCGCCAGCTTGCCGGCGTCCGATGTCAGCTTGTTGTAGGCGATGGTGGCGGGAATGGCCGCCAGCAGGCCGAGCGCGGTCGCCAGCAGCGCCTCGGCGATGCCCGGCGCAACGACGGCCAGGTTGGTCGCGCCCGATCCGGCGATCGCCTGGAACGAGGTCATGATGCCGATGACCGTGCCGAACAGACCGATGAACGGCGCGGCCGAACCGACGGAGGCGAGGAAGCCGAGCCGCCCCTCCAGCCGTTCCATCTCGCGTGTCAGCGCCAGGTCCATCGCCTTGTCGATGCGCGTCTGCAGGGAAAGAGGAGACTTGACCCCCTTTTCGAAGCTCTTCTTCCACTCGCGCATCGCCGCAACGAAGATCGAACCCATGCCGTTGGTCTTGCGTTCCGAAAGGCTGCGATAGAGTTCCTCCAGCGACTGGCCGGACCAGAACACCTCCTCGAAGCGCGACAGCGCGACGCGCATGCGGGCAAAGGCCAGCACCTTGTCGACGATGATCGCCCAGGTCCACACCGAGGCTGCCAGGAGCCCGATCATCACCAGCTTGACGATCCAGCCGGCCTGCCAGAACAGGCCCCATATCGAGTGGTCGCCGACGGGGGCGGCAAGAGCCATTTGTTCCATGATTCCAGGTCCCTAAGAAACGAGGGCCAAGCCGGTCGCCGGCCCGTGCGCACCATCCCACATCGACTTCGGCCTACAGGACCCGAACTCGCCCTCAATGCGCAATTCGGGGCCTTTTCCGGGTCAAATTTGGTGAAACGAAGGCGCGACGGATTCCCGCATTCTTCACCAATGTCTTGATGGACGGTTAAGGTTAAGGATGGGTTATTGTGACGCCGCGCCGCACGTCGCCCGACAGTGGCACCGGCTCGTGGATCAAGACATGCGCAAAAACATAGACCTGAAGCGTGTGAAGCGAACCTGAAAGATTGCGACGCGCTCTAGCCGTCGCGAGGCGTGAACGCTTCGACCCATTCCTTCGGGAAACGGCGCGGCCGGCCGCTCTCCGAGATGATCGCCGCCTCGACGCGCGCTTCCACCAGCAGCTCCTCGCCGCGCCTCAACTGCTGCGCCATGAAGATGCGCGCGCCGGAGACCTTCTCGGTGCGCGTGTCGATGGTCAGCACGTCGTCGATGCGCGCCGGCGCGCGAAAGTCGATCTCCATGCGCTTGACCACCCAGACGAGTTTCTCGCCGTGCTTGCCTTCGGCAAGTTCGGTGTGGTGAACCCCGGCCAACCGCAGGAAATCCGAGCGCCCGCGCTCGAAGAACTCCAGGTAGCGGGCATGGTAGACCACGCCCGAAAAGTCGGTGTCGGCATAATAGACCAGCGCTTGCAGCCGGTGGCCGAAGGGCGTGAGTTCGCCGGCAAGGCCGGCCGGGATCTGTTCTGTGCTCATTCTTCCTGAAACAGGTTGATCTGCTGCTGGGCGACATCCTTGGGAATCTCGAGACCGAGATGCTTCCAGGCGTTGCCGGTCAGCACGCGGCCGCGCGGGGTGCGCTGAATGAAGCCCTGCTGGATGAGGTAGGGCTCGATGATGTCCTCGATCGCATCTCTGGGCTCGGAAAGCCCGGCCGCGATGGTCTCGATGCCGACCGGCCCGCCGCCGAAATTGCGCGCGATCATGTTGAGATAGCGCCGGTCGAGACTGTCCAGCCCTAGCGCGTCGACCTCCAGCCGCGACAGTGCGGCATCCGCCACCTTGCGGTCCACCGTCCCCGCCCCGGCAACGCTGGCGAAATCGCGCACCCGGCGCAGCAGCCGGCCGGCGATGCGCGGCGTTCCGCGCGCGCGTCTTGCGATCTCGACTGCGCCCTCATCCGACATCGGCAGCGACAGGATGCGCGCGCCGCGCCGAACGATCAGTTCCAGCTCCTCGACCGTGTAGAAATCGAGCCGCGTCGGAATGCCGAACCGGTCGCGCAGCGGGTTGGTGAGCAGGCCGAGCCGGGTTGTGGCCGCAACCAGCGTGAAACGGGCGAGGTCGATCTTGACCGAGCGCGCCGCCGGACCCTCGCCGATGATCAGGTCGAGCTGGAAATCCTCCATCGCCGGGTAGAGGATTTCCTCCACGGCCGGGTTGAGCCGGTGGATCTCGTCGATGAACAGGACGTCGCGGTCCTCGAGATTGGTCAGCAGCGCCGCGAGGTCGCCAGCCTTGGCGATCACCGGTCCGGAGGTGGAGCGGAAGTTGACGCCCAGCTCGCGCGCCATGATCTGCGCCAGCGTCGTCTTGCCCAGCCCCGGCGGGCCGACGAACAGCACGTGGTCCAGCGCCTCGCCGCGGTTCTTCGCAGCCTCGATGAAAACTTTGAGGTTCGCCCGCGCCGCCGCCTGCCCCACGAACTCGTCGAGCGTCTGCGGCCTGAGCGAGACGTCGACGTCCTCGCCGCGCTTTTCTGAGCTGATGAGACGCGGCGCGAGGCTCATGCGATGAGTTCCATGGAGGGGATGGCCCGCGCCGAGCGGCGGTCGAAGGTGATCGTATGTCGGCAGCCTGCAGCAAGACCTGACCACGCGATCAGATAGTCCGCCAATTCCACGGCCGGCACATTACCGCCGCCGAGCAGCAGTCCGAGTTCTTCGCCGTGCTCCATGACCACGCCGTCGCTCGCCAGCAGGTCGCGCAGCATCGCGCTGACATCGCCAACCGGATAGCCGAGCGTCTTGGTGAGCACCCAAATGGTCTCGGCAAGGGTGACCGAGCTGATGAAGACTGGATCGTCCGCACCGCGCTCGGACATCATCCTTCGGGCGACGCGGTTCTGATCCGGGTCGTCGTCGACCAGGAAGCGGAGAAGCACGTTGGTGTCGATGCCGATCAATCCCGGCCCTCTTTCCATTCGCGCATGATACGCCTGTCGTCCTCGGCCGCTGCATCCATGATCGCCTCGTCGATCTCTTCGATGGTCAGGGATCTGCCGCCGGGCGGACGGCCGAGCATCCCGGCGAGGTCCGCCAGCTTCTTGTTCTTGGGCAGGGCGACCACCTCCCCGTCCCGCACGGTGACGAAGAAGCGAGTGCCCGGCTGCAGCCCGAGCTGTTCGCGCACATCCTTGGGGATCGTGAGCTGGCCTTTCGACGTCATGGTGGTGAAGGCGCCCATGTCTTACTCCATCAGTCCTTTCTTACGATCTGAATCTAGTAAGAAAGCTTGGTACTGGCAACTTCACCGCGCCAGTTCCTTCAGGCCCAGCCGGATCAGCTTGGCCGAATCCGCGCCTTCGCCCGCCGCCTTCAGCGCCGCTGCCACGGCATTGGCGGCGATGTCGCGCGAATAGCCGAGATTGGTCAGCGCCGAGACGGCGTCGGCCACAGGAGCTGGCGCGATGCCTTCGCCGAGTTCCTGCTTCAGCCCGATCGTGCCCGTGGCCTCGCCGGCATAGGCCGGCGCCTTCGCCTTCAGCTCGGTCACGATGCGCTCTGCCACCTTCTTGCCCACGCCCGGCGCCCGCGCCACCATTGCGATGTCGCGCAGCGCGATGGCGTTGGCGAGCTCGGCCGGGGCCAGCGTCGACAGCACCGCAAGCGCCACCTTGGCGCCAACGCCCTGGACATTGTTCTGCAACAGCCGGAACCACTCGCGCTCCAGCGCGGTGCCGAAGCCGTAAAGCCGGATCATGTCCTCGCGCACATAGGTTTCGACGAAAAGCACGGCGGCCTCCCCCGCACCCGGCAGCGCCGACAGCGTGCGCGCCGAGCAATACGCGACGTAGCCGACGCCGTGCACGTCGAGAACGCAGTGATCGTCGCCGATTTCGTCGACCGTACCCTTCAGCTTGCCGATCATATTGGCCTCGTCTCAGCTTGCCAGCGCGGCCGCCGCCAACCGTCCGGCGACGCTCTGGCGATGATGCGCGTGGCAAATGGCGATGGCGAGCGCGTCGGCGGCGTCGTCGGTGTCGAAGGCGGCCCGGGGCATCAGCACGCGCACCATCATGTGGATCTGCTTCTTGTCGCCGTGGCCGACGCCGATCACGGCCTTCTTGACCGCGTTGGGCGCATATTCGGCCACGCGCAGGCCCGCTAGCGCCGGCACCAACATGGCGATGCCGCGCGCCTGCCCCAGTTTCAGCGTCGCGGTGGCGTCCTTGTTGACGAAGGTCTGCTCGACCGCCGCTTCATGCGGCATCTGCCCGTGCACCACCGCCGACAAGCCTTCGTGCAACTGGCACAGCCGCGAGGCAAGGTCGGCCTTGTCGTCCGAACGCACCGTCCCGGCGGCGACGAAGCGCAGCGTGTTGCCTTGCGCGTCGACCACGCCCCAGCCGGTACGGCGCAGGCCGGGATCGATGCCGATGATGCGAATCGCGTGGGTCATGGCCAACCTTACTTCAACGACGGCCAACTGCCACGAAAATGTGAACAAACAGGAAACATAATGGATGTCTGGCCCAGCCCTCGGGCCTGCCTGCCCCTTCAGGCGCCGTCTTTGTGAAAGGCAAATGCGCCATGGATACGCTCATCGCCCACTTCCCGCCGTTCGACCTGCCTATGGCGGTGCTGCTCGCCGTCGTGCTGGTGGCCGGACTGGCGCGCGGCCTGTCGGGCTTCGGCACGGGGATGATCGTCGCGCCGGTCGCGGGTGCGCTTTACGGGCCGAAGGCGGCACTTGCCATCATCGTCCTCATCGATTCCGTGCCCACCATCCCGGTGACGATCCCCGCTTTGCGCATTGCGCGCTGGCGCGAGGTGCTGCCCGTCGCCGCCGGCCTGTTCCTGTTCTTTCCGGCCGGCATCTGGCTGCTCGTCAACGGCGACGAGGGGCTGCTGCGCTGGCTGATCTGTCTGGCGATACTCGCCTGCGTGGCGGTGCTTTGGTTCCGCTGGACCTATCGAGGCCCTCGCAACGCGGCCGTCTCGCTTGGGGTTGGCGGCGTGGCGGGCATCATGTCGGGCGTCGCCTCGATACCCGGCCCGCCCGTCATCGCCTACTGGATGACGGCTGGCCTGCCGGCAGCCTTGGTGCGCGCCAACATGCTGACGCTGTTCTTCATCGGAGAGTTCGTCTCGATCGGCAATCTGTGGCTGGCGGGCCTCTTCGAGCGCGAAGTCGTCACGCGAGCAATCGTTGCCGCGCCGGTCTACTTTGCCGGCATCACCGCCGGGACGCTTGCATTCTCGGCCGGTGGCGAGCGGCTCTACCGGGTCGCCACCTTCGGGCTCATCCTGCTTGCGGCCGTGCTGGCGATGCCTCTGTTCGACAGTCTGTTCGCGGCCGTGGCGGGGCTTTTCGGCAGTTAAGCATCAGCCGCGCGCGAAGGCCGTCTGCAGCAGGTTGAGTTGATCGGAGACCGGATTGCCGGCCGAGCGAGGCGCGGCAAAACGTGGCGAAGCTTCGTCGCCGTAGATCTCCTCGTCCATCCGCCTCACCAGCGCCTGCAGGCGCAAGGAATGATCGACGATGGCCCGGAACTGCTGCGGCAGCTCGGCCCACCCGGCCGCGTCTTCCTGAGCGGAAGCGGTGTCGAGCCGTACCTTTGTCTTCTCGGCCGCCACCTGGTCGCGGGTCATCTCGCCGGAATTGGCGGCACGCTGCAGAAGCAGCCACGAGGCGATCTGCATAAGCCGCGTCGTAAGCCGCATCGACTCGGCGGCATAAAGCGTTGCGCCCAGCCGCGACAGCCGCTTGGCCGATGCCCTGCCCTCGCCGTCGAGATACTCCGCCGCCTGTTCGACCAGCGCCATGCCTTCATTGTAGAGGGGCTTGAAGGAGTTCGAAAACAGTCGCCTCTCGGCGAGCTTGATGGTGTTCGCGTTCTCGAATCCGTGTTCCTGCATGGACACTACCCCGTACTTGTCTACGCCGCCTGACGCATCGTCTAGCCGCGGCTCTTGGCGGCCGCTATGCGTAAATGATGCCAGTCCGAATTTGATCCGTCGGACTGCCGAACGCAAGCGCGTGTTTAACAAAGGGTTAACGCGCGATCCCGGCTCAAAAACGGCAAAAAAAGAGCCGCGGAAGCGGCTCTCAGGAGTTTAACAGGGAGGCGTCAAACGGAGTGGCCCAGCCACTCGGTAAGAATCCGGAAGACCGGATGCCCACAGTAATGCCATATAAAGCTTAACCGAACCTTAACAGGATGATTAGCATATTCTGAATCTGTGCCGAAGCGGCACAGTCGGCGACTGCGCGGCGCCTGTGCGAATCACAGTCCCTTCGCCATCTCCCGCAGCCTGAACTTCTGGATCTTGCCGGTCGAGGTCTTGGGCACCTCGGCGAAGATCACCTGGCTCGGCACCTTGAATCGCGCCAGCAGCGCTCGGCAGTGCTCGATGATTTCCCTGTCGGTCGCGGTTGCGCCGGGCTTCAGCTCGACATAGGCGACCGGCGTCTCGCCCCATTTGTCGTCGGCCTTCGCCACGACCGCGCAGGAAGCGACGGCCGCGTGCTTGTAGAGCGCGTCCTCGACCTCGATCGACGAGATGTTCTCGCCGCCGGAGATGATGATGTCCTTGGAGCGGTCCTTGAGCTGGATGTAGCCGTCGGGGTGCATCACCCCGAGATCGCCCGAATGGAACCAGCCGCCGGCCAGTGCTTCCTCCGTCGCCTTGCGGTTCTTGAGATAGCCCTTCATCACGATGTTGCCGCGGAACATCACCTCGCCGATCGTCTCGCCATCGGCCGGCGTCCGCTCCATCGTCTCGGGGTCCATGACGGTCAGCCCCTCCAGCGCGGCATAGCGCACCCCCTGCCGCGCCTTCTTCGCCGTGCGGGGGCCCTTGTCGAGATGGTCCCAGTCGTCGTGCCATTCGTTGACCACGGCCGGCCCGTAGGTCTCCGTCAATCCATAGAGATGGGTGACGGCGAACCCGGCGTCGGCCATGCCGGCAAGCACGGCTTCGGGCGGCGGAGCAGCCGCGGTGTTGAAGGTCACCGTCTGCGGAAACTCGCGCTTGTCGGCTTCAGATGCGTTGATCAGCGTCGACATGACGATCGGCGCGCCGCACAGATGGGTGACGCCATGGTCGGCGATCGCGTCGTACATCGCACCCGCCCGCACCCAGCGCAGGCACACATGGGTCCCCGCCGTCACCGCCAGCGTCCAGGGAAAGCACCAGCCGTTGCAGTGGAACATCGGCAGCGTCCACAGATAAACGGGAGACCGCCCCATGCCGGCATGGATGGTGTTGGCATAGGCCATCAATGCCGCGCCACGATGATGATAGACCACGCCCTTCGGGTTGCCGGTGGTGCCGGACGTGTAATTGAGCGAGATCGCGTCCCATTCGTCGTCGGGCATCGACCAGGCGAAATCTTCCGCGCCGGAGGCGACGAATTCCTCGTAGTCGAGGCTGCCGATCCGCTCGCCCTTGGCGTAGGGCGCGTCGGCCGCGTATTCCGGATCGTCGAAGTCGATCACCAATGGCGTGACCGTCGCCAGCTTCAGCGCCTCGGCGACCACGCCCGAAAATTCCCGGTCGACGATCAGTATCTTCGTCTCCGCGTGGTCGAGCTGGAAGGCGACGATGGCGGCGTCGAGCCTGGTGTTGAGCGAATGCAGCACTGCCTTGACCATGGGCACGCCAAAATGCGCTTCCAGCATCGGCGGCGTGTTTGACAGCATCACCGACACTGTATCGCCCTTGCCGATGCCCCGCGCCGCAAGGGCTGCGGCAAGCTTGAGCGACCGGTGCCAGAACGCGCGATAGCTGACACGCTGCGCCCCGTGGATGATCGCCGTTGCCTCCGGGAACACCTTGGCCGCTCGCTCCAGATAGGTCAGCGGGGTCAGCGGCTGGTGGTTGGCCGGGGTGCGGTCGAGGTCGAAATCGTAGGCATTGCTCATCACTGGCCCTCCATTGCGGCCGGATTATTCACCGGCTTTGGCCGGCCGTCACCAGCCCCACAGCTCGAAAATTCCATCCCAGACCAACTTGGCGCCGACGATCAGGATCATCGCGTACATGAACGGATAGAAGATCTCCGGCTTCATCCGCCGCACGATCCACGCTCCTGCCAGCGTCGCCAGCGGCGCCACCGGCATCAGCACCGCCGAAGCCGCTAGATTGGTGCCGTCGAACTGGCCGAGCGCGAAATAAGGGACGAGCTTCACCGCGTTGACAATGGCGAAGAAGATGACGCTGGTGCCGACGTAGATCGACGGCGCTTGTCTGAGCGGCAGGGCATAGACCTGGTAGGGCGGGCCGCCGGCATGGGCGACGAAGCTGGCAAATCCCGTCACCACGCCCCAGAAGCTCGCCCTTAGGCCGCCATGCACGGCTGCGGAATCGTCCGACCGCAGCTCCTGCCAGGCCCATCGGGCGAAGAACGCCACGGCAACCACGCCGACGATCAGCCGCACCGCGCCGGAAGTCACCATTGCTGCCAATGCCCAACCGATGCCGATGCCGGCCATGGCGCCCGGCAGCATCAGCTTCAGCGTCACCGGATCGCGCGCGCCGCGCCATGCCCACAACGACACGATATCCATGACGATCAGGATCGGCAGCAGGATCGCCGCGGCCTGCACCGGTGGCACAACGAGTGCCATCAGCGGCACGCCGATCAGCGCCATGGCGCCGCCGAGCCCGCCCTTTGACAGGCCGACAAGCACGACCGCCGGAACGGCGGCGGCGTAGAACCACGGATCGGTGAGCAGGGAGTCCATCGGTCGGGAAAATGAGCCTTTCGGAGCCGAGGCATAGCCGCAAACAGGCGGTCTGGCGAGAGGCGCCCCCGCAAAGCTCCCTGCGCCCTCCACCCTGTTCAAGCACCTCCCCTTGCTCTATGCCGCATTCCAACCAAGATCGCCTTCCATTGAGGCGCCAGCCGCAGGAAACCGATGAACCCGTCCTCTCCTCCCAATCGCTGCCGCGTCGTGCTCATCGCTCCCCAGGGGGCCTCGTCCGACCGCGTGCTGTCCGCCCTCGACGGTGGAGACGTCGCTTCGCTGATCCTTCCCGCATGGGACATGGACGACGACTCGTTCCAGCACTATGCCGAGACCATCGTACCTGCCGCGCAGGAAGAGGGCGTCGCCGTGATGATCGCGGGCGATCCGCGCATCGCCATGCGCGCGCGCGCCGACGGCCTCCACGTCGAGGCCGGCAAGCGCGAGCTGGCCGAGCTTGTCGAACGCCATCAGGCCAAGCTTATGATTGGCGCAGGCGGGGCGTCGACCCGCGACGACGCGCTGGAAATGGGCGAGACGCGGCCTGACTATTTGTTCTTCGGCCGCTTTGGCTACGATTTGAAGCCGGAGCCGCACCCGCGCAATCTCAAGCTCGGGACGTGGTGGGCCGAGATGGTCGACATCCCGTGCATCGTTGCGGCGGGCGCCGACATCGCCGGCGTGGCCGAGGTTGCCGCCACGGGCGTCGAGTTCGTCGCCCTTTCCGCCGCCGTCTACGGCACGGAGCGTACACCTGCCGAGATGGTCGCCGCAGCCAACGCGCTTCTCGACGAACACGCGACGCGCTTCGAGGAATGAGCCGTGATCCGTCCGCTTCTGCCCGTCGCGATCGTCTGCCTCAGCTTCCTCGGCACCTTGTCCGTGGGTGCGCAGGAAGCCGACCCGACGCCTGAAGCGACCGAGCAGCCGGCAGTGACCGCCGAGCCGGATGCGGCGACCCCGGATGTCGATGCCGTCGACCCCGGCCGTTTCGGCGAGCCGCAGCTCGTCAACCCCGATCCCGGCGCCGTCGATCCGGGCCGCTTCTCGGACAGGCCGGCTGACGCGGCCTACGGCGCCTACCAGCGCGGCTACTACCTGACGGCCCTCAACCTCGCCACGCCGCTGGCGCTCCAGGGCGATGCGGCCGCGCAGACACTTGTCGCCGAAATCTATTCGCGCGGGCTGGGCGTCCGGCAGGACATCGTCACCGCTCTCGAATGGTACGAGAAGGCCGCCGAGAACAGGGTGCCGGAGGCCCAGTTCCAGCTGGCCATGATCCTGCTCGGCGGCATCGAGGAGTTCGCCGACGAGGAGCGCGCCTATAAGCTGCTGCAGGCTTCGGCCGACGCCGGCAACCGGATGGCGCAATTCAACTTTGCCCAGCTCGTGATGCGCCGGGAAACCAGCCAGGAAGGTATCGGCAAGGCGTTGTCGTACTACGAAAAGGCAGCCGAGGCGGAAGTGCCCGACGCGCAATATGCGATGGCGCAGGCCTATTTCTACGGCGCCGGCGGCCGACCCGTCGATGCCGAGCAGGCGCGCGGCTGGCTTGAACGCGCCGCGCAGAACAATTTCGACACCGCCCAGGTCGACCTCGGCTCGATGCTGGTCGAGGGGATCGGCGGCGAACGCGACATGGAGGCAGGCTTCGGCTGGCTGCGGCGCGCCGCCTCGGCAGGCAACCCCGCCGCACAGAACCGGGTCGCCAAGCTCTATCGGGCCGGCCTCGGCGTCGAGCCCGACAGGATCGCCGCCGCCGCGTGGTACATGCGCGCCCGCCGCGCCGGTCTCGTCGACCCGCTGATGGAGGACCACCTGCTGGGCATGACCGACGAGGAACTTGCCCAGGCCGGCGAGCAGGCGGCCTCGCTGCGCTAGACTGAATCGACATCCAGCCCAAGCGGCTTTCGCGGCCCTCTCTTGCCTCATCTGGCGATTTGTGGTCTTGGAGGCCGCGAAACGCGCCCCCTTCGCGGCGCGCCCCGACAATTCCGGAACCTAGAAATGGCAAAGATCAACGGCAACGAAATCCGTCCGGGCAATGTCATCGAGCACGATGGCGGCCTGTGGGTGGCGGTCAAGACCAATGCGGTGAAGCCGGGCAAGGGCGGCGCCTACAATCAGGTCGAGCTTAAGAACCTCATCAACGGCACCAAGCTCAACGAGCGCTTCCGTGCCGCCGAGACGGTCGAGAAGGTCCGCCTGGAGCAGAAAGATTTCACCTTCCTCTACGAACAGGGCGAGGCCCTGGTGTTCATGGACGACGAGAGCTACGAGCAGCTCGAGCTCCTGAGGGATTTTGTCGGCGACCGCGCCGCCTTCCTGCAGGACGGCATGAAGGTCACCGTGGAACTGCACGAGGAGCGCCCGATCGGCATCTCGCTGCCGGACCAGGTCACGCTCACCATCACCGAGGCGGACCCGGTGGTGAAGGGCCAGACGGCAGCGTCGTCCTACAAGCCGGCCGTTCTCGAAAACGGCATCCGCGTTCTGGTGCCGCCGTTCATCTCGTCGGGCGAGCGTATCGTCGTCGACACCAACGAGATCACCTACCTCCGCCGCGCCGACTGACGCGCGGCCAGCCTTCCGAAGACGGGTACCGACATGGCGCGTTCAGCGATCATCAACGTCATGGTGCAGGCCGCCATGAAGGCCGGCCGGTCGCTGGCGCGTGACTTCGGCGAAGTGCAGAATTTGCAGGTCTCGCTCAAGGGTCCCGGCGACTATGTCAGCCAGGCCGACCGCAAGGCCGAGGAGATCATCCACGCCGAGCTGTCCAAGGCGCGGCCCGGTTATTCCTTCCTGATGGAGGAGCGCGGCGAGGTCGAGGGCGAGGACGGCCAGCACCGCTGGATTGTCGATCCGCTCGACGGCACGACGAACTTCCTGCACGGCATTCCGCTGTTTTCCATCTCGATCGCGCTGGAACGACAGGGCCAGCTCGTCGCGGGCGTGGTCTACAACCCGGCGATGGATGAGCTCTACACCGCCGAGCGCGGCGGCGGCGCCTTCATGAACGACCGCCGTCTCAGGGTCGCGGCCCGCCGCAACCTCACCGACTGCGTCGTCGGCACCGGTATTCCGCATCTCGGCCGTGGCCATCACGGTCAGGCTCTGGTCGAGCTCAGGAACGTCATGGGCGAGACGGCCGGCATCCGGCGGCTCGGCTCGGCGGCGCTCGACCTCGCCTACGTCGCTTCCGGCCGCCTCGACGGTTTCTGGGAGAACTGGCTGGCGCCGTGGGACCTCGCCGCTGGCATCCTCCTGGTGCGCGAGGCAGGCGGCTTCGTCTCCGACCGCGAAGGCGGGCAGGAGATGTTCGACACCGGCTCGGTCGTCGCCGGCAACGAGGCGGTCCAGAAGGCCCTTCTCGCCGTGGTCCGCAAAAAGCTCTGACCGCTGCGGGGATACGCGCCGTGAGTTCGGACGGCCGCCTCGAATGGGTCCCGCTCGATCAGTTCGGGTGGGACGACGCCGCAGCCGCCTTCGCGCGTTGCTACGAGAACTACCTTATCCCCGTGAGCATGACGCCGGCCCAGATGGCCGCCCGCTTCGCCGCCGAGGATATCGACCTGCGCGCCAGCTGGATCGTGCGCCAGGACGGTGAAGTCGCGGCTCTCGGCTTCGTCGCGGCGCGGCAGGCGTTCGCGGCTGGCCGCATTCGGCGTCGCGCCGCCATGGCGAGGCAAGGGGCTTGCGGCCTTGGTACTCAAGCGGCTCGTCGACGAGGCCATATTGCGACGCGACCAGACCATGGAGCTGGAGGTCTTCGATCGCAACACCGCCGCGTTGCGTCTCTACGAACGGGCGGGTTTTGTCAGGTTCGACCGCCTGCTGGGGTTCGAGAAGGCCACCGCAAACGCCACGCCTGTCGCGGCGCCGAGCTGGAACTCATTGCCGCTCTCCGCCCTTCCGGCCGATGCCGGCAACGACGATGCCCTGCCTTGGCAGCTTCGTTCGCCAAGTCTGTTGCAGATGCCCGAGCCGTGGCAGCTCGTCCATGATGGCGACGGCGCTTATGCGATCGTCGACCTATTGACCGATACTGCGGTCCTGCTACGCCTGCTCTACATCGCGCCAGAGGCCCGGGGTCGCGGTCAGGCCCGCCCACTGCTCTCGGCCATCGAGCGATACGCCGCCGGGCGGCCGATCCGCGCCGCGCAGCTCGTGCCCTCGGCGCTAGGCCCCTTTGCCGAGGGTCTCGGCTTCCGCCCGATGGAGCTTTTCCAGTGGCGGATGAAGCTCAACCTTGCGGCCGGCTGACCCCTTCGCGCAGGGCTGCCTGCATGTGCGCTCACGCTGCCTTTCAATTTCGTCACAATTCCGTTTAGAGTCGCGCCCAACTTAGCGAGGCATTCGATTCAGAGGCGGGCCCAATGGCGTTGACGAGAACTCTGGGAGCTGACGGCGGGGCCGACGAGGCTGAAGTCTACGACCCCCGCAACCTGTCCAGCCCACAGGTCTTCCTGCTTTCGATGCTCATCTTCCTGGCCATCGTCGGCTTCGTCGCAGCGATACTCTATCGGCAGATATCATCGGCCTTCCAGACCAATCCCGGCCTGAACGGGCTTATTCTCGGCGTGCTGGCCGTCGGCATCCTGCTCGTCTTCGGTCAGGTCATCCGTCTCTTCCGCGAAGTCCGCTGGGTCAATTCGTTCCGCGCCGGGGTAACCACGCGCGACCCGGTGCTGCTGGCCCCGATGAAGGCCTTGCTGGGCCGCTCTTCCGCCATGTCGCTGTCGACCTCGTCGATGCGCTCCATCCTCGACTCGATCGCCACCCGCCTTGACGAGAGCCGCGACATCTCGCGCTACCTGACCGGCCTGCTGGTCTTCCTCGGACTGCTGGGCACCTTCTGGGGCCTGCTGCAGACCATCGGCTCGATCGGCGACACGATCCAGTCGCTCGACCCGGGCACCGGCGACGTCAACGACGTGCTCAACACCCTCAAGGCCGGCCTGTCGGCGCCGCTTTCGGGCATGGGCACGGCCTTCTCCTCGTCACTGTTCGGCCTCGCCGGCTCGCTGGTCCTCGGCTTTCTCGACCTCCAGGCCGGCCGCGCGCAGACGCGCTTCTACACCGAATTGGAGAACTGGCTGTCGTCGGTCACCGATCTCGGCTCCGACTTCGCCGTCAATCCAAAAGGCGACTCCGCCGAGGAGCTGAAGGTGCTGTCGGAGCGGCTGCACGCCATGCAGGAGGGCGGCGCCTCCAGCCCACGCATCGCAGCCTCGATGGCCAGCCTCGCCGACGGAATTTCGGGACTGGTCAAGAACATGCGTTCCGAGCAGCAGCTGATGCGCGACTGGGTCGAGGCCCAGGCCAACGAGCAGAAGGCGATGCGCGTGACGCTCGACAAGCTCGCCGAGGCGATCCGCAAGGTGGAGAAGAACTGACATGGCCCTGGCGCGCGCGCGACGCAGCAATCGCAGCGTCGACTACTGGCCCGGCTTCGTCGACGCCCTGTCGACGCTGCTGCTCGCCATCATGTTCCTGCTGTCGGTCTTCGTGCTGGCGCAATTCCTGCTCAGCCAGGAAGTCACCAGCCGCGACGAGGTGCTCAACCGGCTGAACTCGCAGATCAATGAGCTGACGCAGCTTCTGGCGCTGGAGCAGTCCAGCGCGCAGGACCTGGACGACGCGCTCGCCAACATGCGCGCCTCGCTCGCCGTGGCCGAGGGGGAGCGCACCCGTCTCGAGCAGTTGCTGGCGGCCGGATCCGGCGCGGGTGCCGAAGCCGAGGCCCGCGCGACCCAGCTTGGCGGCGAGCTGGACAGCGAACGGCAGATCAGCCAGCGCGCGCTCAGCCAGGTCGAGCTTCTCAACCAGCAGATCGCCGCCCTGCGCAGCCAGATCGGCGCGCTGGAGGCAGCGCTCGAGGTTTCCGAAGCGCGCGACCGCGAGTCCAACACCAAGATCGCTGATCTCGGCCGGCGTCTCAACGTGGCGCTTGCCCAGCGGGTGCAGGAACTCAACCGCTACCGCTCCGACTTCTTCGGCCGGCTGCGCGAGATCCTGTCCGACCGCGAGAACATCCGCATCGTCGGCGACCGCTTCGTCTTCCAGTCGGAAGTGCTGTTCCCCTCGGGTTCCGAGGTGATCAACGACGCCGGTCGCGATGAGATGGTCAAGCTTGCAGGCGCCATCCTTGAGTTGCAGCGCGAGATTCCGCCGGAGATCAACTGGGTGTTGCGCGTCGACGGCCACACCGACAACGTTCCACTGTCGGGCACCGGCCGCTACCGCGACAACTGGGAGCTTTCCTCGGCGCGCGCCACTTCGGTCGTCAAGTTTCTGATCGATAACGGCGTGCCGGCCAACCGGCTGGTCGCCGCCGGCTTCGGCGAGTTCCAGCCGCTCGACGAAGGCGACAGCCTCGAGGCCCGCAACCGCAACCGCCGCATCGAGCTCAAGCTGACCGAGCGCTGATACTTGCCGACAGCCGGGGCCTTCCATATTCTCGCAATACGTGTCACGAAATTGATGACGCCTCATCGGGCGGAAGACTTGTCTGTAGAGGTCATGCGCTCGTTTTATTCGTGTTTTTCGATATTTTTTCTGGCACTTTTCTGCGGCGCAGCGAATGCGCGAAGCAACGACACGGTCCACAAGGAACCAGTCGGCGTTTGGGTGGAAGTTGCGCCGCTTCCGGCGCTGGTGCCTGAGCGAGACAACGAGCATCAAGGCGGGCTGGCGTATCTTCTTCGCGACGAGCAGATCGTGCAGCGCGAATCGGGCTACGACTGGTATTGGCGCAGCGCCTACAAGATCATCGCACGCCCGGGACTTGACGAAGGAGCGAACATCACGTTCGACTTCGATCCAACGCGGCAGCGGGTAAGCCTCAATCACATTCGGGTCCAGCGCGACGGACAGTGGCACGACAGGCTTCAGGACGCCCAGACTCACCTCTATCGCCGGGAGACCGGGGCCGAAGCGGGCATTCTCGATGGTTGGCTGACGACGCGCGTTCACCTGACGGATGTTCGCGTCGGCGACATCATCGACTATGGCCTCACCTTTACGGTACGGCCAATCGTTGCGCAGAACCTTTTTCATTTTCGGTTCTCGCCAAGGTGGGGTGTTCCCATCAGCCTCCAGCGGGCACGGATCACTTGGGATTCAGAAGCGCCGCTTCACGTCCGCCGCGAGCGGACGGAGGAAGTGCCTGCAATCGTCACACAGGACGGCCGAACAGTCTACACTTGGACCGTTTGGGACCCTGATCCGGTGAAGATCGAAGCGAACCGTCCCGCGGGCCATCCGGCGCTGCCTTCTATTGAAGTGTCCTCGGTATCTCGCTGGGTAGATGTCGTCGAGGCGGTACTGCCCTATTATCAATCGGTTGCAACCGACCTTCCGCAGCCCTTTGCCGGTCGGCTTGAGCAGATAGCCGCCGCAAGCGGCGACCCGGCCGTGCGAATGATTGAGGCGATGCGGCTGATCCAGGACGACATCCGCTATGTCAGCATCGCCGTGGGCGCCGGCTCGTATGTCCCCCGGCCTCCGGACGAGGTGGTGCGAAGTGGTTTCGGCGATTGCAAGGACAAGTCGCTGCTTCTCGTGCTCGCCCTGCAAAGGTTGGGTATCGAGGCCTATGTCGCGCTATCCGATATCGACGATGGACACGCGCTGGACCGGGTTCTGCCATCGCTGAGGGCCTTCGATCATGCAATCGTCAAGGCGGTCATCGACGGTAGGGTCTATTGGATGGACCCGACTAGCTATCTCCAGGGCGGCACTGCCGCGAATTTGGTGCAGCCGGACTATGGCTACGCCCTTGTTCTTGCGCCCGGCATGGATGCGCTGGACAAACTGCCAGCCGATCCGGCCGAATCGCCTACCGTATTGACGGAAGAGTCGTTCTGGCTTCCGCTCGAAGAGGGAGAACCGCTGACTCTCCACGTCAAGACCGTGTACCAAGGCGCCGATGCCAACTCGCAACGCAGCAGGATCGCCTCGCAGTCGCTTTCGGCTCTCGGGGACGACTATCTCCGCTATTACGATTCCCATTACCCCGGAATTCGCGCCACCGAGGCGCTGTTGGTAAGGGATGATCGCGATTGGAATTCACTTGAGATCGAAGAGACTTATGCGCTCGACTGGGATGCCCTGATGGGGGAGGGACTTGCGAAAAAGTTTCCGCTGCGCGCCGACCTGCAACTGGGTCTTCCCAAAGTCGCCGCTGGTCCGAGAAGCGCCTCGATCCCCATAGGCAAGCCGCGCTACACACGTCACGTCGTTTGGGTTTCAAACCTCAAGGGCGAGTACACGGGCCCGAGCGCCGACGTACTCAAGCCGTATTTCCTTTTGAAGCTCTACTCGGCCTACGCGGACGGGGTTCTCAAGATCGATTGGCACTTCCGAACGCTGATGCGGGAAGTTCCGGCTACCGCGCTCCCGCACTACCGGCTCGCGGTCGACGCAGTATCCAAGGGCACGTATTGGACGTACGACTTTACCTACTACGATGGCGATTGATCTGTCGCTAACCGCTCAGATGCCGGCCAGCAGCGCGGCGAGCGCCAGGGCGGCCGGCAGCGCCTGGATGTAGAGGATTTTCGTGCTCGCCGTCGCTGCCCCGTACAGGCCGGCGACGATCACGCAGCCGAGGAAGAATGCCTTGATTGCGAAGCCCGCATCGCCCAGCCACAGCCCCCAGGCGAGGCCCGCCACGAGGAATCCGTTATAGAGCCCCTGATTTGCGGCCAGCACCTTGGTGGCGGCGGAAAATTCCGGCGTCGTTCCGAACGCCTTTCGACCGCGCGGCGTGTCCCACCACACCATCTCCAGAAGCACGATGTAGACGTGGATGAGGGCCACCAGCCCGACGAGGATTGCAGCGATCATAGGCGCACCTTTCCCAGCCCAGGGTTCATCGTACACAGTCCTGCGCCTGTCCGCGCCCGCACGCAAGAGCGCCGGCTTGCGCCAGTCACGCCTGCGCATCCGGCCACGGCCGGCTGGCGATTGACAGCCGAATGCCCGCCGCTACCCTCGCCGCTTTCCGTTTCGGCCACGCCTTCACAAGGATGCCAATGAAATCCCTTCCGATTCTTGTCGCCGTCTCGCTTGCGCTGGCTTCATCGTCCACCGCTCTCGCTTCCACCGAGGTCGACGATGCAATCGCCGCCTTCATCGACGGCGACGGCTTCGCCCGGCAGGATCCGCAGGCTGTGGACGCGAAAGTGCTGGGCAGTTTCGTGCACACGGGCGCCATCCGGCCGGACGGCGCGGCGAATGCGCTGGAAAAGGCGCTGCTGCTGATCGACGCGATGGAGACGGCCCTGCCGCGCGTTCGCTACATGGTGCGCTACGGCCAGATGATGCAGGACGACACGCCCGTCTCCTTCGTCACCGTCGAGCGCTACAATCTCGGCCCGGCGATCCGGGAAATGGTGGCGGAGGATTTCGGCGAGGAGAACACGTCCGACCCCGAGGAATTCGGCGTCGGCCCGCATGTCGCCTGGCGGCTCGTGGCCATGCCGCTGATGGGCCAGACCGCCGCGCTGCTCGAGACGTCGCGCCGTGAGATGCGTGACGACGAGGCTGCCGGCAATGACTGTGCCGGGCGCGGCTGCCTGTCGCTTGACGGCCCGCTTCAGTTTGTGCGCGACTGGTACGAAACGCCGCTCGAAGTGGATATCGCCGTGGCCTATCCGCGTTCCACCGACTGGGGTGCACCGCTGCCGGCATTCGCCGCAGCAGAGTTGTCGGTCGCGGCCGGGCTGGCGCAAGGAGACGGCGGCGAGCCGTACTGGATCGGCCCGGAGCAGCCCGAGGCCGCACGAGGCTATGAGCCCTTCCTGCTCCTCACCGTCGATTTCGATCTCGGCCAGGAGACCAACGTCGATGCCGCGCTCGGCCAGACATTGCTTAACGACGATGCGCTGGCCGAGATATGGGTGCGCCGGAACCAATATTCGGACACGGTCGATTCCCCGGTCTACTGGCTGGCCTCGACAACGGAACGGAGCCGCTGACATGTCCTTCGCAAAGCTCGATGTCCTCGGCCGCCAGCTCGATTCCCTCGACCACGCGATGGCGATACTCGGTGCAGACGAGGCGACCCACATGGCTATTGGCGGCGGCGAGGCGCGCGCCGAATCGATGGCCACCCTTGCCGGCATGCGCCACCGCATGGCGGCGGCGCCACAGATCGCCGACTGGATCGACGCCGCCGGCAGCGAGCCGCTGAGCGAGGATCAGGCGGCGGCGCTGCGCGAGTTCGGCCGCGTCTATCTCAACCTCACTTGCCTGCCGGTCGAATTCGTGGAGCGTCAGACGCGCACCCGCATGCGCTGCGAACAGCTGTGGCGCGACCTCAGGGCCAAGGGCGACTGGGCCAGTTTCCAGCCGGCGCTCGCAGGCGTGGTCGATCTCGTGCGCGAGGAGGCCGCGCTCCGCGCCGACGCGCTGAAGCTCGACCCCTATGACGCTCTGATGGAGCAGTACGACCCTGGCAACAGGGCCGCCGATATCGCGCCGCTTTTCGACGATCTGAAGGCCTTCCTCGTCGATTTCGTGCCGAGGGCGCTCGACGTGCAGGAAAGGCGGCTTGCCGACCGCCCGAGGAAGGCCCTCTCCGGCTCCTATCCGGTCGAGCGCCAGCGCGAGCTGGGCCTGGCCATGATGGCGGCGGTCGGCTTCGACATGACGCATGGCAGCCTGTCGATCTCGCATCACCCCTTCTGCGGCGGCGTGCCGACCGATGTCCGCATCACCACCCGCTATCGCACGAACGATTTCCTTTCGGCGCTGATGGGCGTGCTGCACGAGACTGGCCATGCCCTATACGAACAAGGCCTGCCGCGCGAGTGGTCCCACTGGCCGCTCGGCCATGCGCGCGGCATGGCTATCCACGAAAGCCAGAGCCTGTTCGTGGAAAAGCAGATCGGCCGCAACCCTGCCTTCTGGCGCTGGGCCCTGCCGATGGTCGAGAGGCATCTGGGCGAGAGCTGGACGCTCGACGACATCCTGCCCCACGTCCATCATGTCGAGCGCGGCCTGATCCGCGTCGACGCCGACGAGGTGACCTATCCGCTGCACGTCATCCTGCGCTTCGAGCTGGAGCGGGACCTGATCGCCGGACGGCTGGAAGTCGTCGATCTGGCCGACGCATGGGATGCCAAGATGCAGTCCTATCTCGGTCTGTCGACCATCGACATGCCGGGTGATGGCCCGATGCAGGACGTGCACTGGCCCTCGGCCGCCTTCGGCTACTTCCCGTCCTATACGCTCGGCGCGATGATCGCCGCGCAGCAATGGGCCGCCATCGAGCGCGATCACCCCCAAATCGACGCGGAGCTCGCGGATGGCAATTTCGATACCGTCAATGCCTGGCGGCGCGAGCGCGTGTGGTCACAGGCTTCGCGGCTCTCGACGCCCGAATTGATAGAGCGCGCCACGGGCGAACCGCTCGACGCCGCACATTTTCGAAGGCATCTGGAGAAGCGCTACGGCTGATGGTCGGCTGGACGCCGACCGTGACCTTCACCAAAATTTGAGACGGCGGCACGGGCTTTGGCGCCGTATCCATTCGCCTCGCCGCGCAGCGGATTATGCCAGTAATTAGAGACACATAAGGCGCCCTCACCTCATTTTCGCGACGTGCGACTTTGGCGTTTCGCCAGCCTGAGATGCCCACCGCGACGTCGGCCCTTGCGCAATCGTGGTTCGAGCCCTTGATCTGCCACTCTCCATGCTTAGGTTTTTCCGCGGCTGGGACGCGTCGGCGACGTTTTGGTGAGGACGCCGTGCCCGGCGCGTTCGGACGGCCGGCACGACCGGCGGCTCCCAACGCCGGTCGAGAACCATGGACAATGACCATGAATACGTTCGGAACCAAGATAGTGCTCTCCGCCCTCCTTGTCGGCATGCCTTTGGCTGGCGCGTTCGCTCAGAGCAACATGGACGGGTATGTCGATACCATGTCCACAGCGTCGATCGGCAACCCCCGCGTCCCGATGGCGTATGAGCACAACCTCGAAACCGCCATCACCGCCGCGGAAGCCAACCTCCAGCCTGTGGAGCAGGGCTTTGCAAATCCGGGGCTGGCGGCGCGTGCTGAAGCCGAGCTTCTTTCCATCAGGCGGGAAATGGCGGCGGACCAGCGCGCCAACGGCGGCCAGCTGTCCGAAGGCAGCTACCGGGCACTTTCGGCCAGGATCGAGCATGTACAGCAACTGATCCAGGAAGCCGGCAACGGCTGAGCGACCGACCCACGTTCCAAATTTGGGGAGGGCCGCCCTTTGGGCGGCCTTTCTTTCGTTCGGGCGAAGGCGGATTGACCTCACGGTGCGTTGAACGGCAGATTTGCATCGAGGAATGCCTGGGGAGGATTTCATGGCGCGCAGTGCGGACGCGGTCGTCGTCGGCGGAGGATTGGCCGGTCTGGTCGCAGCCTGCGAGCTGGCCGATGCGGGCAAGAACGTCATCGTGCTCGAGCAGGAAGGCGAGAACTCGCTCGGCGGCCAGGCCTTCTGGTCGCTCGGCGGCCTGTTCTTCGTCGACAGCCCCGAACAGCGGCGCATGGGCATCCGCGACAGCGTCGATCTCGCATGGCAGGACTGGCAGGGATCGGCCCAGTTCGACCGCGAGGAGGATTTCTGGCCGCGCCGCGTTGCCAGGGCCTATGTCGATTTCGCCGGGAGCGAAATGCGACCGTGGCTGCACGCGATGGGCATGCGCTGGTTTCCGGTCGTCGGCTGGGCCGAGCGGGGCGGCGGGCTAGCCCACGGCCACGGCAACTCCGTGCCCCGCTTCCACCTCACCTGGGGCACCGGACCGGGCGTTCTGGAACCCTTCCTGCGCCGGGCGCACGACCACGCGGCCGCCGGCCGCATCATTCTGAAATTCCGCCATCAGGCGAGCCGCATCGTCAGGACAGGCGGCGCGGTCAGCGGCGTTGCCGGCGAAGTTCTGGAGCCTTCCACCGTCGGGCGCGGCCAGCAATCCGGGCGCGGCGTCGTCGGCGCCTTCGAGGTTTCGGCCGGCTGCGTCATCGTCACGTCAGGCGGCATCGGCGGCAATTTCGACCTGGTGCGACGCAGCTGGCCGGTCGACCGGCTGGGTCCGCCGCCGAAGACCATGGTCGCAGGCGTGCCGCATCACGTCGACGGCCGCATGGTCGAGATCACGAAAGAGGCCGGCGCCGCCACCATCAACACCGACCGCATGTGGCACTATACCGAGGGCGTGCAGAACTGGGCGCCGATCTGGCCGAACCACGGCATCCGCATCCTGCCCGGCCCGTCGTCGCTGTGGTTCGACGCGCTGGGCCGCCGCCTCCCGCCCCCCTGCCTTCCGGGCTTCGACACGCTGTCGACGCTCAGGCACATCCTGTCCACCGGCTACGACTACTCATGGTTCGTGCTCACCCAGGCGATCATCAAGAAGGAATTCGCCCTTTCCGGCTCCGAGCAGAATCCGGACATTACCTCCAAGAGCTGGCTGAACGTGTTGAAGAGCCGGCGCGGTGCCGGCGCTCCGCCCCCGGTCGAGGCGTTCAAGAAGCACGGGGCTGATTTCATCGTTCGCGACAACCTCGCCGATCTCGTCGAGGCGATGAACGTCATGACCGGCGAGCCGCTGATCGACTACACCCGCCTCGCCGGCCAGATCGAGGCGCGTGACCGCGAACTGGACAACCCGTTTTCCAAGGACGCTCAGATCGTCGCGATTCGCGGCGCGCGCGCCTATCGCGGCGACCGGCTGATCCGTACGGCCAGGCCCCACAAAATCCTGGATACGAAGAATGGCCCGCTGATCGCGGTGAGGCTGCACATCCTCACCCGCAAGACGCTGGGCGGCATCCACACCAATCTCGACGGGCAGGCGCTCGACACGTTCGGCGGCCCGGTTCCCGGCCTCTACGCGGCGGGCGAGGTTGCCGGCTTCGGCGGCGGCGGCTACCACGGCTACAACGCGCTCGAAGGCACTTTCCTCGGCGGCTGCCTGTTCTCCGGGCGCAATGCCGGCCGGCACGCCGCTCGCAAACTGTAGCACCCGAAAGACGACTGCTTCCCATGACCCTCACCAACAGCGACATCGCCGAGCTCATCGCTTTCCGGCGCGACCTGCACCGCCGGCCCGAAATCTCCGGCGAGGAAGAGGAAACCGCCCGCGCCGTGGTCGACTTCCTCTCCGGCACCGGGCCGGACAGGGTGCTGACCGGAATGGGCGGCCATGGCGTCGCGATGGTCTACGACAGCGGCAGGCCTGGGCCGACGGTGCTGTTCCGCTCAGAGCTCGATGCCCTGCCCATCGAGGAACTTGGCAATGTCAGCCATCGTTCGGAGATTCCCGGCAAGTCGCACATGTGCGGCCATGAGGGCCACACGACCATCCTCGCGGCCCTCGCCCGCCAGTTCGGCCGCGAGCGGCCGGCCACCGGCCGCGTCGTACTGATGTTCCAGCCGGCCGAGGAAACCGGCGCAGGTGCGGCCGGCGTCATCGCCGACCCGCGCTTCGGCGAAATTGCGCCGGACTGGGCCTTCTCGCTGCACAACCTGCCCGGCACGCCGCTCGGCCACGTCCGTCTCGCGTCGGGCGTCGTCAACTGTGCCTCGCGCGGCATGCGCGTGGTGCTCACGGGCAAGACGGCGCATTCCTCTATGCCCGAGACCGGCACCTCGCCGATGCGCGCGGTCAGCCGGCTGATGCCGGCGCTTGCCGGGCTCGGCGGGGGCCATTTCTCGACCGATGATTTCGCCATGGTCACGGTCACCCATGCGTCGATGGGCGAGGCGGTTTTCGGCATCGCGCCCGGCCGCGCCGAAGTCTGGGCGACGCTGCGAACCCGCCTCGACGAGCGCATGGCCGACCTCTGCTCGGCGGCGGAAAACCTCGCCGCCAAAGCAGCGGCCCAGGACGGTCTCACCTGCGAGATCGACTATCACGAGATCTTCGTCGCCAGCCTCAACGACGAGCAGGCAGTCGCGCATCTGCGCGATGCTATGAACGCCGAGGGTGTTTCGCATGACGAGGCCGAGCTGCCGATGCGCGCCTCGGAGGATTTCGGCCGCTTCGGGCACGGCGCCAGATCGGCGATGTTCTTCCTCGGCGCTGGCGAGCGGCTCGCAGCGCTCCACAATCCCGACTACGACTTTCCCGACGACCTCATCGCCATCGGCAGCCGCATCTTCATGCGCGCGGCGAAAAACCTGCTGGGGTAAACGTCCAGCTCGTGCTTCGACCCAAGGCGTCCTGCGTGCGTCGCCAGCGCCGTGGGATCGGCACCGACGCTCGACCGTTCAGGTGAAATGCAAACCTGGGGGATAGGAGCGGCGGATTGCGCGAGGGCGCTGGGATGCCTGGGCGATAGCGATTGCGGCGTGCATCGCAATGACGGCCGCTGCGAGCAGCAGCATGTAGGTGATCAGAATCGTGGTCGCCGGAACCGCGAAGTTCAGCTGCGGGAATGCCCCCAGCATGGCCGGCACGTACCAAGACGTTACCGACACCGCGCCTGAGAACTGCATCGTCAGCCTCTCGCCACGCGACATCCCCGCGAAGAGCGGCCGCCCGATCCGCGCATCGAGGCGCGGCAGAAGGAACGCATGGATGAAGACGCCGTTGAGCGTAAGGACGGCGACGATGGACAGCTTCGCCCAGATCTTGCCGTTGGTCAGCTTGATCGGATCGAAGATCGCATAGTGGACCATGAACGCGATGCCGGTGATCCAGAGTATGATCAGGCCGATATTCACGACCCTGGTCGCGAAGCGAAACACGCTCATTAACTCTCGCGTGATGCTGCGCGTCAGAAAGAACCGCAGGAGCATGAGATCGAGCAGCGTCGCCGCCCCAAGACCCAGCGCGAGGCCAATGAAATGCAGGAAGCGCAGAGCCGATTTCAGCGCAGTGACCGGGTCGGCAAAGGCCAGTTGCACGTAAATTGATTGATCCATTGCGATGTCCCACTTCCCTGAGCACTGGAAGGAGGTCGAAAACGAGCGCCCGCGTCCCCTCTGCAGGATCGGTTCGCGCAGCCCGATACGGCGCGGTTGGTCAGGTTGTCGGCATTCAACCGTGGACGGAACTGGTTCCCGAACGGCCTTCAGCCCCTCTGAATGCCCGCTTTCGCATATCCGAAAGCGTTACGGCAGGAAGGTGTCCAAATACCGGCAAAATCACGATCTGCTAATTTAGCAGATAACGAATAATCTCTGAGACTAACAGGCGCGTGCGTGCTCGGGGCGCAACCTACTCCGCCGCCTTGCCGAAAGCCGCCGCGCCGATATCGAACTGCAGTCTGGCCAGCCGCGCATAGACGCCGCCCATCGCCACAAGGCTCTTGTGCGTGCCCTCCTCGACGATCCTGCCCTGGTCCATCACGAGGATGCGGTCGGCCTTGAGCACGGTCGCCAGCCGATGGGCGATGACGATCGTCGTGCGGCCCTGCATCAGCCGCTCCAGCGCCGTCTGCACCAGCGTCTCGCTCTCGGCGTCGAGCGCCGAGGTGGCTTCGTCGAGCAGCAGGATCGGTGCGTCGCGCAGGATGGCGCGCGCGATCGCCACGCGCTGGCGCTGTCCGCCCGACAGCGTGACACCGCGCTCGCCCAACTGGGTGTCATAGCCGCTTTCGAGCCGCTGGATGAATGCGTCGGCATGGGAGTCGCGTGCCGCACTTTCGATATCGTCGCGCGCGGCGCTCGGCCGGCCGAAGGCGATGTTCTCCGCCGCGCTTGCCGCGAAGATGGTGATGTCCTGCGGCACCACGGCCATGCGGGCGCGCACCTCTTCGGGGTCGGCATGGCGCACATCGACCCCGTCGACGAGGATCGCGCCGCCGTCGGCGTCGTAGAAGCGCAGGAGCAGAGAGAACACGGTGCTTTTGCCGGCGCCGGAAGGGCCGACGATCGCCACCGTCTCGCCAGGCCGCACCGAGAAGCTCAGTCCCTTCAGCGCCGACTGCCCGGGCCGCACCGGATAGGCAAAGGAGACGTCGCGGAAATCGACCACGCCCAGCGGCGGAACCGGCAGCGGCAGCGGGTCGGCCGGCGCCTTGATCGCCGGCTCTTCGGCCAGCAGCTCGGTCAGCCTCTCGGCCGCGCCTGACGCTTGGGAAAGCTCTCCCCAGACCTCCGACAGCGCCCCGAGTGCGCCGGCGGCGAACACGGCATAGAGCAGGAACTGGCCGAGCGTGCCGGGCGTGATCGCGCCGGACAGCACGTCATGCGCCCCGATCCACAAGACGCCGACAACGGCCGTGAACACTGTGAAGATGGCGAAGAAGGTGAGGAAGGAGCGCGCGAAGACCGACGCGCGTGCGGCGTCGAACGCCGTCTCGACGGCTCCGGCGAAGCGGTTGGTCACCAGAGCCTCGTTGGTGAAGGCCTGAAGCGTGCGCACCGCGCCGATCTGCTCCGAGGCATAGGCGGTCGCTTCCGCCAGCGTGTCCTGCGCGAAGCGCGACCGGCGCCTCACCGAGCGACCGAACGCCACCAGCGGCAGCACGATCACGGGGATGACGGCGATCACCAGCCCGGAGAGCTTCGGACTGGTCACGACCATCATTGCCAGCGCGCCGAGCCCCATGATCAGGTTTCGCAGCGCCACCGAAGCCGTCGCGCCCACCGCCGACTTGATCTGCGTCGTGTCGGCCGTCAACCGCGAGACGATCTCGCCCGACTGCACGCTGTCGAAGAACCCCGGCGACAGCCGCGCGACATGGCCGAAGACGTCGCGCCTGATGTCGGACACCACCCGCTCGCCCAGCGTGACGACGAAATAGTACCGGGCGGCCGAGGCGATGGCGAGCACGCCGGCCAGCACGATCAGCATGGTGAAGTAGTTGGCGATGAAGATCGAATCGGCGTCGCTGAAGCCGTGGTCGATCATCCGTCGAACGGCCAGCGGCAGGGCCAGCGTCGTGGCGGCCGCCAGCACTAGAAAGATGCACGCGCCTGCCACCAGCCGGCGATAGCGCGCGACATAGGGCAACAGGCGGCGCAGCGGCTGTATCGTCGCGGCCCGTCTCTGCGTTCCGTCGCCCGCATTCGCCATCGGCATCTCCCCGTCTTCGCCGCGCCGGCCAAATTGCGCGGCTGCCGGCCTTGTGATTTCCCGCCGGCTCATGTATGAGGCTGCCGACCGTTTTTGGAGCCGCGGCCCTCAATAGCTGCGGCTTCAGGTTTTGATAGTGGGCGCATCGCCGCATGGCCGCGAAGCCCGTGACGCGACCCGACAGCCAGGACGAAACCGATGAAAGCCGATATCCATCCCGATTACCACACCATCAAGGTCGTCATGACCGATGGCACCGAGTACGTCACCCGCTCCACCTGGGGCAAGGAGGGCGACACGATGAACCTCGACATCGACCCGACCACGCATCCGGCATGGACCGGCGGCCAGCAGACCCTGCTCGACCGCGGCGGCCGCCTGTCGAAGTTCAAGAAGCGCTACGAGGGCCTCGGCATCTAGGCCTTGCGCTGAATCAACGCTTGCGAAGAACCCGCCCTCGAGGCGGGTTTTTCTTTGGCCAGGAGCGGGCTTGGGCTTGACGCGGTGCTTCGGCCCTGCAATCGACAGGAACCATTGCAGCACCCTAGGGTTGTGCACGGGGCCTCACAGTGGAGATTGCAGCGCGATGAAACGACCGTCGTTCTATTCCGGCATGGCGACGGGAATTGCCATCGGCGTCGGGCTGGGCGCGGCGGTCGGAGCCGTCCTTGGCAACGTTGCCATGGGCATCGCGATCGGCATAGCGGTCGGCGCCGGCATCAGCGGCATTTGGGCGGCATTGCGCGAGTAGCCGCAGCCGGTTTGCGCCCGTCGTTATCAGTCTGCGGGCTTGCGGTCCGCGTGGCCGAGATCCCGTTCCGGCCACACCCTGTCCCTGACGATCTGCTTGAGCGCCTTGGCGTCGGGAAAACCGCCGTCGCGCTTGCGCTCCCAGATCGTCTCGCCGTCCAGCGTGATCTCGAACACGCCGCCGGTGCCAGGCACGAGCGTCACTTCGCCAATGTCGGCGCCGAATGACGACAGCAGTTCCTGCGCCATCCAGGCTGCACGCAGCAGCCACTGGCACTGCGTGCAGTAGGTGATGCGGATCGCGGGGCGGCGCGTCACGGCAAAGGGTTCTTTAGGCCGCGCTCAGCCTCGCCATCGTCTCGTCGTCGACTTCGAAATTGGCGTAGACGTTCTGCACGTCGTCGTCGTCGTCGAGCGTTCCGATCAGCTTCAGGATCGACTGCGCGCGATCCTCGTCGACCGGCGTCAGCGTCTGCGGCTTCCAGATGGTCTTGACCGACTCGGCCTCGCCAAGCGCCTTCTCCAGCGCCGAGGTCACGTCGCCGATGTCCCCGAAGGCGCACAGGATCACATGGCCGTTGTCGTCCGACTGCACGTCCTCCGCTCCGGCATCGATCGCGGCTTCCATCACCTTGTCGGCGTCACCGGCACCCTTGCTATAGACGATCTCGCCGACGCGATCCCACATGAACGAGACCGAACCCGTCTCGCCCAACGCTCCGCCGGCCTTGGTGAAGGCGGCGCGGACGTTGGAGGCGGTGCGGTTGCGGTTGTCGGTCAGCGCCTCGACGATGACGGCGATGCCGCCGGGCCCGTAGCCCTCGTAGCGCACTTCCTCGTAATTCTCCGAATCGCCGCCCGCGGCCTTGTTGATCGCCCTCTGGATGTTGTCCTTCGGCATCGACTGCGCCTTGGCGTTCTGCACGGCGAGCCGCAGGCGCGGGTTCATGTCGGGGTCCGGCGTGCCCATCTTGGCCGCGACGGTGATTTCGCGGGCGAGCTTGGAAAACATCTTCGAGCGGACGGCGTCCTGCCGGCCCTTGCGATGCATGATGTTCTTGAACTGTGAATGGCCTGCCATGGCACCCCTGTACGGAATTCTTCCCGATGTAGCTGAATGCGCGGCCTTATAGAGAAATCGCCGGCAAACGTCCAGAACCGCTGCCTCTCGCGAAATCGTGAAGCCGGAAATCCTCCAAAGGCATAGCGTTGCGGCGCCTGCGCCTTACGCTGGGGCACGCCGACGTTCCGGAGCCCGCGATGCGCCTGCTTGTTCTGTCCGCCTTTCTTGCCCCCCTGCTTGGCCCCGCGACGACGCCGGCCTTCGCCCAGCAGGACGACCCGGTTCCGTCGCGCTGTATCGCCATCGCCGAGACGCTGCCGCATGTCACCTATGCGAGCTTCGCGCCGACACCCGCCCAGACCTTTGTCGACGGCGACGTGACCGTCACCTATGCCGGTCACTCGACCTACGTCATCGAAACGCCGGGTGGCGTGCGCATCGCCACCGATTTCTCGGGTCATTACGGTTCGGATCCGCTGCCGCGCGTGATCACCATGAACAAGGCCCACCGCACCCATTTCACGCCGCATCCGGACCCCGCCATCGAACACGTGCTGCCGGGCTGGAACAATGCGGGCGATGGGCCGGCGCGCCATCGTCTTGTTGTCGACGACGTCTACATCCGCAACGTCCCGACCGACATCCGCTCATGGGGCGCGCTGGAGCCCGACGGCAATTCGATCTTCATCTTCGAGGTGGCGGGCCTGTGCATCGGCCATCTCGGCCACCTGCACCATCATCTTGAGGACGAGCATTACGGCGCCATCGGCCGGCTCGACATCGTCATGGTGCCCATCGACGGCGGGATGACGCTGTCGGTCGGCGCGATGAGCGAGATCGCCAAGCGCCTTTTCTCCTCCATCATCCTGCCGATGCACCGCCACGCCACGCCGATCGGCGAATTCACTGCGCGCATGGGCGAAACCTTCGACTTGAAATTCTCGGAAGAACGCTCGTTCTCCGTCTCTCTGCGCAGCCTGCCACGCCGCCCGACGATCCTCGTGCTCAGGGGCGTTTGAACATGGCCACGCGGCGGCACCTGCTTTTGCTCGCCGCGCTGCTGCCCTTCGCCGCGACCCTGCCTGCCTATGCGGAATCCCGGCGCGACCGCCTGTTCGCGCGGCTGCGCCTTGCCGCCAGCGAACGCGAAGGGCGGCTGGCCGAGGACCAGGTCTGGCGGATGTGGATGAACGAGGCCCCCACCGCCGCCATCGCCGAAGCGGTGGCCCACGCGATGCGGCGGCGCGAGCGCTACGACTGGGACGCGGCACTCGCCATTCTGGACACGGTCGTGACCGACGCTCCCGACTACGCGGAAGGCTGGAACCAGCGCGCCTTCATCCGCTTTCTCAAGCAGGATTTCGACGGCTCGCTCGAAGACATCGAGCAGGCGCTCCGCCATGAGCCCAGGCACTTCGCCGCCCTCGCCGGCAAGGCGCAGATCCTGATGCGGCAGGGACGAGTGGAGCTCGGTCAGGCGGCGCTGCGCCAGGCGTTGCAGATCCACCCGTGGCTCAAGGAGCGTTCGATGCTGATCCCCCTGCCCGGCGAATTGCCGCCGGGCGAAGGAAAGGACATCTGACGACCTTCAGTGGCCGGCGCCCGTCGCGCTGTCCTTTGCGCGCTTCCTGCGCACCAGCATGTTGAGGCCCTCCACCAGCGCCGAGAAGCCCATGGCGGCGTAGATGTAGCCCTTGGGCACGTGGAAGCCCATTCCGTCGGCGATCAGCGTCATGCCGATCATCAGCAGGAACGCCAGCGCCAGCATGACGATGGTCGGGTTTTTCTCGATGAAGCGCGACAGCGGGTTGACCGCCAGCAGCATCACCGCGACCGCGAAGATGACGGCGATGTACATGATCGCGATCTCGTCGGTCATGCCGACTGCGGTGATGATCGAGTCGATCGAGAAGACGAGGTCCAGCAGCAGGATCTGGAAGATCGCGCCGGCAAACGAAACCTGCACCACCTCGCCGACGATGTTGTCCTTGCCGTCGTGCGGGTCGACCGAGTGGTGGATTTCCTTGGTCGCCTTCCAAACCAGGAACAGGCCGCCGGCGATCAGGATCAGGTCGCGCCAGGAGAACGGATGGTCGAAAAGCTCGAACAGCGGCGCCGTCAGCTGCACGATCCAGGCGATCGTGGCCAAAAGCAGCAGCCGCATGATCAGCGCGGCGCCGATGCCGAGCCGCCGCGCGGTGACGCGGTATTCTTCAGGCAGCTTGTTGGTCAGTATCGAGATGAAGATCAGGTTGTCGATGCCGAGCACGACTTCCAGCACGATCAGGGTGACGAGGGCGACCCACGCGGTCGGATCGTTCAGCCACAGGAAATGGTCTGCAAGAAACTCCATCGTCGCCGTCCCCGGACAAGATTGAGGAAAAGTCTGCAAGAGGTAGGGCTGCGCCGACCGCGCGTCAACGAGCCTCAGCGCGCCTGAAATGCACCAGACGGCCTCCGGTTCCCGCGCGAGCTCTCAGCGCCAGAACGCCGGCACCGTCTCCTCCAGCCGCGGCCCGAGCCTCAGCGGCGCGATCTTCTCGGCAAGGCCGGTGCGGTCGGAAATGTCGACGCCGACGCCGCATATGGTGGCCGGTCCGCCGGCGGCCTCGAAGCGGCCCTTCGGCACCTTGGACAGGAAGCGGTTCAGCGGCTCCTCCTTGTCCATGCCCAGCGACGAATCGTAGTCGCCGCACATGCCGGCGTCGGAGATATAGGCGGTGCCGCCGTTGAGGATCTGGTGGTCGGCGGTCGGCTGGTGCGTGTGGGTTCCGACGACGAGGCTGGCGCGCCCGTCGACGAAATGGCCCATGCACATCTTCTCGGATGTGGCCTCGGCGTGGAAGTCGATCACCACGGCGTCGGCCTGCTCGCCCAGCGGACAATCCGACAGTTCGCGCTCCGCCGCCTGGAACGGGTCGTCCAGCTCGGGATGCATGAACACCCGGCCCATGATGTTGGTGACGAAGACCCTCGCGCCGTTCCTCGCCTCGAAGAGGCCGGTGCCGCGTCCCGGCGTGCCGATCGGAAAGTTCGCCGGGCGCAGGAAGCGGTGCTCGCGCGGAGCGAAAGTCAGAGCCTCGCGCTGGTCCCAGACATGGTTGCCAGTGGTCACCACGTCGGCGCCGGCTTCGAGCGTCGCCCGGAAGATGTCCTCGGTGATGCCGAAGCCGCCGGCAGCGTTCTCGCCATTGACGATTACGAAGTCGAGCTTGAAATCGGATATCAGGCCCGGAAGCCGGTCCCACACCGCCGTGCGGCCGGATCGCCCGACCATGTCGCCAAGAAAAAGAAGCCTCATGGCTTCCGTCTATAGTGCAGCGTCGGGAACAGTGTGAAGCGGTTTTCCGCGCGCCGCGCCACCGTATCAGCAGGAAAGCGGGAAGCCGCGCAGGCCGCTCTCGGAGAGGATGTCCCAGAGCATCACGTCGTGGTCCTCGTCTGGCACCTCCACCACCCGCTGGCAGTCGAAGGCGATGCCGATCAGCCTCGGCGCCATGCCCCTGTCGTGCAACCGTTCGATCGCGCGATCGTAGTAGCCCGCGCCGTAGCCGATGCGATGGCCACGCGCGTCGAAGGCTGCCAGCGGTACGAGCATGACCGACGGATCGAGCACCTCCGCCTCGGGGCCCGGACCGAAGGTTCCAAAGCCCATGTCGACCATCTCGGCCCCGCGCACCAGTTCGCGAAACACGATCGTGCTCCTGTCGAGGATTGCCGGCAGGCAAAGCCGCGCGCCCCTCTCGCGAAGCGCGAACATCAGCGGCCGCACGTCGACTTCCGAGCGCATTGGCCAGTAGCCGGAGACGACCGTGCCCGGCCCGGCATCGATCAGCGCGACGGCCTCGGCCATCGCCAGCGATGCCTCGATGCGCCATTGCGGATCGAGCGCGTCGCGACGTCCGAGCGCTTCGGCACGCAACTGCTTCTTGATGTCCCGGGGCACGATGTTCATGCCGCCTGTCTTGCGGCACGCGGCTGGAAAAATCCAGCCGCCGCTTTCGTCCGGCAGCGAAAGCGGCGATCCACGCAACCGATGTCGCGGTTGATCCCGGGTGCCTACAAAGTAGGTGGGCGCCGTGTGTCCGAACCCACAGGTCCGGCCAGGGACAGCTCCCTAAGGATCAATAAGGCCCCGGGGATAAGTTGCTCCTGTCGGGAAGCGCAGAACGCCGTCGGTGAATATAGTCTGCCAACCTCGCATCCGCCAGCCATTGTTGCCGCCGAAAATCGACGACAGACGCAATGGCTGCACTATTGCGTCAGCCTGCCACCTTTGCGCTGAGCGGCTCAATGTTCTGGTTGAGCCTGAACAGATTGTTTGGGTCCAGTCGCGTCTTCAGCCGCCGCAGTCTCTCGTATTTCACGGCACCGTAGGCGCTGCGGGCGATTTCGGCGCCGGCATCCGCCTGCTCGTTGACGTAGTTGCCGGCCATCGACAGTGTGGCCAGCCGACCTGCGCTGGCGCGGCCCCATGCCAGACACTTTTCATCGTCCTCCGGTCGGTCCCAGACCGGCTCGACGATCCAGTAATATCCAGCGTCGCGCCCCGAATAGGCCGTCGCATCGTCGGCGACATCGCCGATCGCTCCACCAAGCTGGGTGACATAGATTTCGCAGTGATCGGTCGGGGCGTCCGCGATGTCAGCCACGATATGGCCGATCGCCTTGTCATCGATATCCGACCAGAAGCCGCCTTTCGCATAATAGCGTCTCGACCACGCGAAATGGCTGTCATTGCGGCTTTGCAGTTCCAGGAACGACATCTTCGTCAAACCGCCCTTGCCACGCCCGGCCAACGCGCCGAGCGGCGAAAGCATCGGTTCGGCCAGTGCTTCGTCGCCGAACCAGGTCGCCGTCAGCCCGATATCTTGTCTGGATAGCGTGAACGCCACGGCAAACTCTCGCGGCCGCGTCCGCGCTAGGTCGCGCAGCCGCGCTATGGCCGCGGTCGCCTCGCCAAGCGGATAGCTCCATTGTCCCACCGCCATCTTCCCCAGCGGGCGAAGGGCGAAACTGAACCGGGTGACGATGCCGAAATTGCCGCCACCTCCCCTGATGCCCCAGAACAGTTCCGGATTGCTGTCGGCGTCGACCTTCAGGATGGTGCCATCAGCGGTCACCATTTCAACCGCGGTCAGGCTGTCGATGGTGAGCCCGTGCCTGCGGCTGGACCAGCCCATGCCGCCGCCCAGCGTAAGCCCTCCGACGCCCGTGTGCGAGACGATCCCGGCCGGCACGACATAGCCGTGGGGCACGGTCGCGCGGTCGACGTCGCCGAGCAGCGCGCCGCCGCCGGCCTCCGCCCTCATTGTTGCCGGATCGGCGGTGACGGCATTGAGCAGCGACAGGTCGAGGATCAGCCCGTCGTCGCAGGTCGACAGGCCGGGCAGGCTGTGCCCGCCCGCGCGAACGGCGAGACGTTCGCCGGCAGCGGCCTCGACGCCTCGGCGCACGTCATCGACGCTTTCGGCATAGAAGATCGCACCCGGCCGCCGGTCCGCGACACCATTCCACACCTTGCGGCTTTGCTCGTAGGCGTCGTCGCCCGGCGCAACGACGCGCCCACGGACGTTCGCTGCCCTCAGCCTCGCTACAATCGAATCCGACATCGCCCCTCCCGCGACCTGGCGCCGATCTGAAACGATACTGGAAGCTGAATTCCGTGCTTTGTCCATCCCGGGTCAAGAATTGGAGTCGACGGCTCGCAAGCAAAGGTCCTCGCGGCTTGCCGTCTCCGGCGTCGATCCCTACTGTCCGCCGCGACAATCGGGAGTTCACGCATGCGTTTTGAAGGAACGGCGGCCTACGTCGCCGACAAGGACCTGATGGTGGCCGTCAACGCGGCGATCGCGCTGGAGCGGCCGCTGCTGGTCAAGGGTGAGCCCGGCACCGGCAAGACCGAGCTGGCGCGGCAGGTAGCGGCCGCCCTCGGCCTCGACCTGATCGAGTGGCATGTGAAATCCACGACGCGCGCCCAGCAGGGCCTCTACGAATATGATGCCGTCTCGCGCCTGCGCGATTCGCAGCTCGGCGACGAGCGCTTCAACGACATCGCCAACTACATCAGGCGCGGCAAATTGTGGGAGGCCTTCGCCGCCGACCGCAAGGTCGTGCTCCTGATCGACGAGATCGACAAGGCCGACATCGAGTTCCCCAACGACCTGTTGCAGGAACTCGACCGCATGGAGTTCTACGTCTACGAGACCGGCGAGACGGTGAAGGCCCGCCAGCGCCCGATCGTCATCATCACCTCCAACAACGAGAAGGAACTGCCCGACGCCTTCCTGCGCCGCTGCTTTTTCCACTACATCCGCTTCCCCGACATCGAGACGCTGCACAGGATCGTCGACGTCCACTATCCCGGCATCAAGCAGAGCCTGGTGCGCGCGGCCCTCACCCAGTTCTACGAGGTGCGCGACGTGCAGGGCCTGAAGAAGAAGCCGTCCACCTCGGAGGCGCTCGACTGGATTCGCCTGCTGGTTGCGGACGACATCGCGCCCGAGGACCTGCGCGGCGATGCGAAGAACGCCCTGCCGAGGCTGCACGGCGCGCTTCTGAAGAACGAGCAGGACGTGCACCTGTTCGAGCGGCTGGCCTTCCTGGCACGGCGGCAGGGGTGAGAAACGGTCCGCGCAGCGGACGAAAAGCCAACGATTTGGCTTTTCGAGTGACGAACGCCCGGAGCCATAGCGGAGGGCGGGGCGGCAGCAGGAAAACTGAAACCGAGGAGCACGCTCGATGACCGCGGTGACCATCCGACCTCTTGAACTGTCCGACCACGCCGAGTGGCGCCGGCTGTGGACCGACTATCTTGCGTTCTACGAGACGAGTGTTCCCGAGACGGTCTACCAGACCACGTGGGAGCGCCTGTTCGCCGACGGCGATTTCGAGCCGCGCGGCCTCGTCGCGCTCTTCGACGGCGCGCCGGTCGGCATCGTCCACTATCTTTTCCACCGCTCGGCCTGGTCGGTGGAAGGCAATTGCTATCTGCAGGATCTGTTCACCGCGTCGCAGGCGCGCGGCAAGGGCGCAGGCGAGGCGTTGATCGAGGCGGTGCGCAAGGCGGCTGCCGCACGCGGCGTCACCAATGTCTACTGGATGACCCACGAGACCAACACCACGGCGCGGAAGCTCTACGACCGCGTGGCGCGCAAGACCGGCTTCATCGAGTACGATCTGCTCTGAGCCATGTTCATCCCCTTCTTCCTTGAGTTGAAAGCCGCGAAGGTTCCCGTCTCGCTCCGGGAATACCTCTCTCTGCTCGAAGGCATGGAGGCCGGGCTGGTCGACTACGACGTCGAGGCTTTCTACTACCTCGCCCGCGCCTCGCTGGTGAAGGACGAGCGGAATATCGACCGCTTCGACCAGGTCTTTTCGCATGTCTTCCGCGGCGTCGAGGCCGTTTCCGGCGAGGGCGCCATCGATGTCGCCAACCTGCCGGAGGAATGGCTGCGGCGGCTGGCCGAAAAGCACCTCGCCGACGAGGAGAAGAAGCTGGTCGAGGCGCTTGGCGGCTTCGAGAAGCTGATGGAGACGCTGAAACAGCGGCTGGAGGAGCAGAAGGGCCGCCATCAGGGCGGCTCGAAGTGGATCGGCACCGCCGGTACCTCGCCTTTCGGCGCCTATGGATACAACCCCGAAGGCGTGCGCATTGGCCAGCACGAAAGCCGCCATCGCCGCGCGGTGAAAGTATGGGACAAGCGCGAGTTCAGGAACTTCGACGACTCGGTCGAGCTCGGCACCCGCAATATCAAGGTGGCGCTGAAGCGCCTGCGCCGCTGGGTGCGCGAGGGCGCGGAGGAGGAGCTGGACCTGCCCGGCACCATCCACGCCACCGCCGAGCACGGATATCTCGATGTCAAGACGAGGCCGGAGCGCCGCAACGCAGTCAAGCTGTTGATGTTCTTCGACGTCGGCGGCTCTATGGACGACCACATCAGAATAGTCGAGGAGCTGTTTTCGGCCGCCCGCGCCGAGTTCAAACACATGGAATATTTCTACTTCCACAACTGCCTCTACGAAGGCGTCTGGAAGGACAACCGCCGGCGGCATGACGAGGTGATGCCCACCTTCGACGTGCTCCACAAATACGGCCCCGACTACAAGGTCATCTTCGTCGGCGACGCCTCGATGTCGCCTTACGAGATCGCTTATGCGGGCGGCTCGGTCGAGCACTGGAACGCGGAGCCGGGCAATGTCTGGCTGAGCCGGATCATCGCACAGTGGCCCAACGCCGTCTGGCTCAACCCGGTGCGCGAGAAGCACTGGTCCTACACCCACTCGATCGGGATGATCCGCGACCTCTTCGCGCAGCGCATGTATCCGCTGACGCTTGCCGGTCTCGAAAGCGCCACGCGCGAACTCTCGCGCAAGCACTGATCGACGGCCCTTTACCTAACGGGGGGCTGTCGCCTTCGCGCGCTGCCGATGTCGCTTTCGCGCTGACGCGCCGGCCCGGCTTCATGCTCTGATGCGGGCGTTCAAGGTGCCGCTTCGGAGACGACCCGCAGCGGAGAATTGGGAAGCCGGTGAGACGCCGGCGCTGCCCCCGCAACGGTAGCGGAGCGAAAAGTCCCGACGGGAGACCACTGGGCCGACAGGCCCGGGAAGGTGTCGGGATGGTCCTGTGAAACGGACGGCTCCGGAGCCCGGAAACCAGCCTCGAACCTGTTGAACCCGACTGATCGCGGTGGGCGGTCAAGAGGCAGAGCGCTCCGGGCGGCCCGCCAAGGCCGACCGTGCCGCAATCCTCAATCACCACCAGTTCAGTCCTTGTGCGAATGCGAGGACGGACATGGACATGCGCAACGAGATGCTCAAGCAGATAAGGGCCCGCAAGCCGGGCTTCAGCCTGCCGCAGCCTTTCTACACAGACCCTGATTTCTTCAGGCTCGACATGGAGCTGATCTGGTATCGCGACTGGCTGTTCGTCGGCCATGATTGCGAGATCGCCAAGCCGGGCAGTTTCGTCACCGTTCAGGTCGGCTCCTATCCGGTCATAGTGCTGCGCGACCGGCAGGGGCAGATCCGCGCCTTTCACAATTCGTGCCGCCACCGCGGCAGCCGTGTCTGCACGTCGCAGAAGGGCATGTCGGCGCGCCTCGTCTGCCCTTACCACCAGTGGACCTACGATCTCGACGGCTCGCTGCTGTTCGCGCGCCAGATGGCCGACGGCTTCGACAAGGCGGAGTTCGGCCTGAAGCCGGTCGCCTGCGAGAGCGTCGGCGGCTACGTCTTCATCTGCCTCGCCGAAGAGCCGATGGATTTCGCCCCGTTCAGGGCGCTGATGGAGCCATACTTCCTGCCCCATCGCCTGTCGGAGGCGAAGGTCGCCTTCGAATCGACGATCGTCGAGAAGGGCAACTGGAAGCTGGTCTGGGAGAACAATCGCGAGTGCTATCACTGCGCCGGCAACCACCCGGAACTGTGCAAGACCTTCCCCGAGGCGCCGACCGTCACCGGCATCCACGGCGCCGAGCAGGACCCCGAAATGGTGGCCCACTGGCAGCATTGCGAGGCCGTGGGCCTGCCGTCGCGCTTCCGCATCGATAGTGGCGGCCAGTATCGCGCCACGCGCGCTCCGCTGCTCGGTGATGCCGTCAGCTACACGATGAGCGGCAGGCGCGCCGTGCGAAGGAACCTCTCCGACGCAGTCGCCGCCGACCGCATCGGCACGCTGCTGCTCTACCACTACCCCACGACGTGGAACCACATCCTGGGCGACCACGCGGTCACTTTCCGCGTGCTGCCGATCAGCGCCACCGAGACGGCGGTGACGACCAAGTGGCTGGTGCACAAGGACGCGGTCGAGGGCGTCGACTACGACCTCGCCGAGCTCACGCATGTCTGGACCGAGACCAACGACCAGGACCGCCGCATCGTCGAGGAGAACGCCTTCGGCATCCAGTCGCCGGCCTACGAGCCCGGCCCCTATTCGGAACTCCACGAAGGCGGCGTGATCCAGTTCGTGGACTGGTATGCCGGCTTCATCGAGCCGCGCCTTGTCGAGGGCGAAACCCCTCGCCTGCGCAGCGTGGCGTAGCGGCGGAGCCGGATCATGAACGCTATCTCCGATCCCGTCCTCTACCGCCATCTCGACGAGATGGCGCCGTGGAACGACCGTCTGCAGGTGCTGGAGGTCGTCGCCGTCGCCGACGAGGCGCCGGAGGTGAAGACCTTTACCTTCCGCTCCGACGCGCAGACATGGTTCCGCTACAAACCCGGCCAGTTCGTCACGCTCGAACTGCCCGTCGCCGACGAACCGCTGATGCGCACCTACACGCTGTCGTCGTCGCCGTCGCGCCCGTTCTCCATCGCCGTGACCGTCAAGGCCCAGGCCGGCAGTGTCGGGACCCGCTGGATGTTCGAGCACCTGAAGCCGGGCGACCGGCTGCGCGCCTACGGCCCGGCCGGCGACTTTTCCCATCACGAGCATCCGGCCGCAAAATATCTGTTCGTCTCGGCCGGCTCCGGCGTCACGCCGATGATGTCGATGCTGCGCTGGCTCAACGACTGCGCGCCATGGACCGACGTCTCCTTCGTCAACTGCGCCAGGCGGCCGGAGGAAATCATCTTCCGCAAGGAGCTGGAACTGCTGGGCAGCCGCATGCCGGGCCTCTCGCTCGGGTTCCTGATCGAGGAACGGTCCTCCCGCGAGAGCTGGTTCGGCCATATGGGGCGCATCGACGCCGTGCGCCTGCCGCTGCTGGCGCCCGATTTTCGCGAGCGCGAGGTATTCTGCTGCGGGCCGGAACCTTTCATGCGCGCGGTCCGCGAGATGCTCGAAGCCGCCGACTTCGACATGGCGCGCTACCATCAGGAAAGTTTTGGGGCGCCGCCGGCCGAAGCTGCGCCGACGCCGTTCGCGGATGAGGAAGCGGGCGAGGCTTCGGAGACCGCGATGCCGATCCGCTTCGCGCTGTCGGAGGTCGACGCCCGTTGCCTGCCCGGCCAGACGGTTCTTCAGATCGCGCGCGCGGCGGGTGTGCGCATTCCGGCCGCCTGCGAATTCGGCCTGTGCGGCACCTGCAAGGTGCGCAAGATCTCGGGCGCGGTCGAGATGAGCCACAATGGTGGCATTCTCGACGACGAGATCGACGAGGGTTTCATCCTCGCCTGCTGCTCGCGCCCGCAAGGCGCTGTCGAGATCGAGGCGTGACCATGAACTTGGCAGCACGGAAAACGGCTTCCGAAGCCGAGACGAACCCCGCCGCGCCAAGCTGGCCGACCCAGCAGACGGCTCCCGAGGACGTGCTGCTCGTTTGGCTGCTGCGGCTTCCGGCGGAAACCGACATAGCCGGGGCCGCGCGCGTCGAGATCGCGAGGCTCGATCAGGCGGCTCCGCTCTGCCCCGGCCCGCAGCGGCTGCGCGCCCTGCTGATCCAGTTGATGGCGGCCGCCTGACCGCGACGGCACCGGCGCCCCTTGGTGCGGGCCGCCGGGAGGACTACATTCAGCTCGACATTTTCAGGGAACCGCGAGCATGGATGCCAAGACCTACCCCGTCACCCGCACCGAGGCAGAGTGGCGCGCGCTGTTGACGCCGGAGCAGTACCACATCATGCGCGAGCACGGAACCGAACGGCCCGGCAGTTGCGCCCTGCTCTACGAGAAGCGCCAAGGCACCTTCAGTTGCGTCGGCTGCGACAGCCCGCTATTCGCCTCGACACTGAAGTTCGAGAGCGGCACCGGCTGGCCGAGTTTCAACGATCCCGTTGCCGACTCGGTCGAGATCACCGAGGACCGCAGCTGGGGCATGGTGCGCACCGAGGTCCACTGCGCCACCTGCGGCAGCCATCTCGGCCACGTCTTCCCCGACGGCCCGCCACCGACCGGCCTGCGCTATTGCATCAACGGCGTCGCGCTGGCGTTCGAGCCGGCCTGATCAGGCAGCCAGTGCCGTCTCGACCAGCCGCACCCAGTAGCTGACGCCGGCCGGAATCGCTTCGTCATCGAAGTCGTAGGCCGGATGGTGCAGCCCGGCCGTGTCGCCATTGCCGATGAAGACGAGGGCGCCCGGCCGCGCGAGCAACATGCGGGCGAAATCCTCGCCCGCCATCACCGGCATCACGTCCTCGTCGACATTGGCGTCGCCGGCCACCTCGCGCGCGACCCCGGCAACAAATGAGGTCTGTTCGACGTCGTTGATCGTCACCGGCACGGCCTGGTGATAGTCCACCTCGGCGGTCGCCCCGTGCGCCGCCGCGATGCCGGCGCAGATTTCGCCGATGCGGCGTTCGGCCCGCTCGGCATCATCCATGTCGAGCGCCCGCGTCGTGCCCCACAATTCGGCCGTCTCCGGAATGATGTTGTAGGCCGTGCCGGCGATGACGCGGGTGATGGTCACCACGAGCGAAGACACCGGGTCGGTCTCGCGCGCGACGATCGACTGCAGCGCGCCCACGATGTGGGTCGCCACCACGATCGGGTCGAATGTCGTGTGCGGCCGGGCGGCATGCCCGCCCATGCCCTTGATCCGCACCGTGAACTTGGCCGTCGCCGCCATGATCGGCCCCGGCCTCAGGGCGAAATGCCCGGTGGCGATACCGGGCATGTTGTGCATGCCGTAGACCTGATCGAAGGCGAACCGTTCCAGCAACCCGTCGGCGAGCATCGAGGACGCCCCGGTGCTGATCTCCTCGGCCGGCTGGAAGATCAGCACCGCCGAGCCGGCGAAGTTGCGGGTCTCGGCCAGATATTTCGCAGCCCCCAGCAGCATGGCCGTATGGCCGTCATGGCCGCAGGCATGCATGCTGCCCTGGTTGAGCGACGCATGCGCCGCACCGCTCTCCTCGCGGATCGGCAGCGCATCCATGTCGGCCCGCAGCCCGATCGCGGGGCCGGGGCCGAGCCGGCCGCGTATGACGGCGACGATCCCGGTGCGGCCGATGCCGGTTGCGACGTCGTCGCAGCCGAAGGCCCTCAGCTTTCCCGCGACGAAGGCGGCCGTGTTGTCGAGGTCGAAACCCACCTCTGGCCGCATGTGCAACGCGCGCCGCCATTCGGCGATCTCGGGCTGCATCTGATGGGCGCGGTTGAGAATCGGCATCGGGTCCGCCTTGTCTGAATCGGGTGGGCGCAGTGTTGCCGGTCGGGGCGTCGTCTGTCGAGGCATGGCGGGACTGCAGGCGCTGACGCCGTCAAACGTTAACGCGAAGCCCGAATCCTGTGCGAATCACGGTGGAGCGCCTGTGGACTATCTGTGGAAAACCTTGCCCGGACACAACATATGGTATCGAACATAACCGGAACTTGGCTCGGTCAGTGATTCGTCGCTGATTCGTTCCGGCTTTGGCCGGAACGTTAACGCCCAGGCGGTCACCCGCACCGATGGGTGAAGAAACGGTTAACGATAAGTGAACGATTTCCTTAGGTTGCGCCGCTCGCCTGACCGTCCGGCCGGCTCGATCGGGACCAGATCGGGAGCTACCTAGGCCAAAGGTTAACGGCCGGGGCGCTTCCAGAGCGCGCGCTATCGAGCGGCCGCCCGCATTTGGCTCGATGAGCGGCGCCAGACACTACATGTTGTGGCGAACGAAAGAAGAACGCGCACGAGTCAGTGATTCGTCGCTGATTCGTTCCAGACTCGTTCCATCCCTTAACGAGCCCCCCTCGGAGGTGGCGAACGCCGGTCCCCAAACCTATCTGGACGATGCTGCGCATGCCCTTCGCTTTGCCCCTGAGGCGTGCTAACCGGAGCGCCTGCGGCGGCAGCCGCCCATAGAGGGCCAACCTCGCACGATGACGATTCAGATGAGACCCGACGCGCCGCTCGTCCTTTCCGGGCGGGACGTCACAGCAGTTCTCGGCCCGACCAACACCGGCAAGACCTGGCTCGCCATCGAGCGCATGGTGGCGCATGAAAGCGGCGTCATCGGCCTGCCGCTGCGCCTGCTGGCCCGCGAGGTCTATGCGCGCGTCTGCGAAAAGGTCGGCGTCGAAAAGGTCGCTCTGGTCACCGGCGAGGAAAAGATCGTGCCGCCGGGCGCGCGCTATTCCGTCTGCACCGTCGAGGCGATGCCCCGCGAGACGGATGCGGCGTTCGTCGCCATCGACGAGGTGCAACTCGCCGCCGATCTCGAACGCGGTCATATCTTCACCGACCGCCTGCTCCACCTGCGCGGCCGCCAGGAGACGTTGCTTCTGGGCGCGGCCACCATGCGCGGCATCCTGGAGAAGCTGCTGCGCGGCGTCTCGGTGGTCACGCGTCCGCGCATGTCGCATCTGGCCTATGCCGGCTCGAAGAAGCTTACCCGCCTGCCGCGCCGTTCGGCGATCGTCGCCTTCTCCGCCGACGAGGTCTACGGCATCGCCGAGCTGATCCGCCGCCAGCAGGGCGGCGCGGCCGTGGTGCTCGGCGCGCTGTCGCCCCGCACCCGCAACGCGCAAGTCGAACTCTACCAGTCCGGCGACGTCGACTACCTGGTCGCCACAGACGCGATCGGCATGGGCCTCAATCTCGATGTCGACCATGTCGCCTTCGCGCAGAACCGCAAGTTCGACGGCTGGCAGTATCGCGACCTCACGGCCGCCGAGCTCGGCCAGATCGCCGGCCGCGCCGGCCGCCACGTGCGCGACGGCACCTTTGGGGTCACTGGCCAGGTCGATCCGTTCCCGGAAGAGCTGATCGAGCGCATCGAGGCGCACAGTTTCGACCCCGTCAGGGTGCTGCAATGGCGCACCGCCGCCTTCGACTTTTCCTCGATCGACGCGCTCCGGCGCTCCATCGACACGATCCCGCCGGTCGAGGGCCTGACGCGGGCGCTGCCGGCGGTCGACGCGCGGGCGCTGGAGCACCTGGTGCAAGACGAGAATGTGCGCACGCTGGCGGGTTCGCCCAGGCGCGTCGAAATGCTGTGGGAAGCCTGCGCCCTGCCCGACTATCGCCGTATCGCGCCGGCCCAGCACGCAGACATCATCGGCTCGATCTTCCTCGACCTCGCTCGCAAGGGCCATGTCGACGAGGACTATATGGCCGAGCAGGTCCGCCGCGCGGACACGACAGAAGGCGACATCGACACGCTGTCGCACCGCATCGCCCAGATCCGCACCTGGACTTTTGTTTCCCACCGGCCCGGCTGGCTTGCCGATCCGGCACACTGGCAGGAAAAAACGCGCGAGATTGAGGACAGACTGTCGGATGCGCTGCACGAGCGATTGACGAAACGCTTCGTAGACCGCAGGACTTCCGTGCTCATGAGGCGCCTGAGAGAAAACGCAATGCTTGAGGCTGAAATAAACCCGTCCGGAGACGTCATCGTCGAGGGACACCACGTAGGCGCCCTGCAAGGCTTCCGCTTTACCGCCGACCAGTCGGCGGGCGGCGAGGACGCCAAGGCGGTCAAGGCGGCCGCCCAGAAGGCGCTCGCCACCGAGTTCGACACGCGCGCCGAGCGTTTTGCCAACGCCGCCAACGGCGACTTCGCGCTGGCGTCGGACGGTCTCCTGCGCTGGATCGGCTCGCCGGTGGCGACGCTTACAGCCGGCGAAGACCCGCTGTCGCCGCGGGTAATCCTGCTTGCCGACGAACAGCTGACCGGCCCGTCGCGCGACAAGGTCGCAGCCCGGGCCGAGCGCTTCGTGCGCTATCAGATCGAGACGCTGCTCAAGCCGCTGTTCGACCTCAAGGGCGCCGAACAGTTGACCGGCATAGCGCGCGGCGTAGCGTTCCGCCTGGTCGAAAATTTCGGCCTCGTGAATCGCCGAGACATCGGCGACGACGTCAAGTCGCTCGATCAGGAGGCCCGCGCGGCGTTGCGGCGTCTGGGCGTGCGCTTCGGCGCCTTCCACATCTTCGTGCCGGCACTGCTCAAACCCGGCCCGGCGGGTCTCGTTACCCTTCTGTGGTCGCTGGGCAACGACGGCAAGGACAAGCTAGGCTTCGGCGACGTGGTCAACGCGCTCGCGTCGGGCCGCACCTCGCTGGTGGTCGAGCCGTCCTACGAACCGTCCTTCTACCGGCTGGCGGGCTACCGCACGCTCGGCCGCCGCGCCGTGCGCGTCGATATCCTCGAACGTCTGGCCGACCTGATCCGCCCGGCGCTCGCCTGGCGGGCCGGCACTGGCACCCGCCCGGAAGGCGCCTATGACGGGGCGGCCTTCCTGGTCACCCCGGCGATGATGTCGATCCTCGGCGCCACCGCCGACGACATGGAAGAAATCCTGAAGGGACTCGGCTATCGCGCCGAGGCCAAGCCGGCAGGCGACGTGCAGGCGCGGATCGACACCCTCGACGCCGCCGAGCGCGACGCTCAGGCCAGGAAGGCCGACGAGGCCGCGGCAAAGGCTGCTGAACAGGCGTCCGCTGCCGATGCCGCCGTCGCGGATGAAGCACCCGCCGGAACGGCCGCTGCTTCCGGTGAAGAATCGAGCGAAGCGCCTGCGGCCTCGGTCGATGACGTTGCCCGCGACGCGCCCGCTCCCTCCGTGATGGAAGAGGTCGCCGCACTGGCCGAGGCAGTCGACGGCGATATCGAGCCTTCGGCTGGCGAGGACGCGCCGGCCGAAGCGGCGCTTGAAGTCGACCAGCCCGACGAGGCGGCGGAAGCTTCCGCCGCGTCCGCGTCGGAAGCTGCTGCCGATCCCGTTGCCGCTGACTCAATCACCGCCGAACCGGCTTCCGCCGGCGACGCCGAGCCCGACGAGACGACGAAGCCGATCCTGCTTTGGCGGCCGGCCCGCCACGAAGGCGGGCGCCAGCACGGCCCTCGCCACGGACGCGACAACACGCGCGACGGCAACCGGCAGAACCGTGGCCGCGCGGCCGAAGGCGAGGCCGGCACATCGAAGGCCGAGCGGCCTCACCGACCGGAGCGCAAATTCGGTGGCAAGCCCGGCGGTGGCAAGCCCGGCGGCGGCAACCGCCAGCGCGACGACCGACGCGGCTCGCGCGATGAGCGGCGCGACGACAATCGGGCACCCAAGCCTGCGCAGGCCTCACGCCCGCGCGAGGAACGGCCGGCCCGCATCGATCCTGACTCGCCCTTCGCCAAGCTCGCCGCGCTGCGCGACCAGCTCAAGAAGTAGATGGTCGGCGAAGGACGCCAGCGCATCGACAAGTGGCTGTTCTTCACGCGCGCGGTGAAATCGCGCTCGCTGGCGGCCAAGCTGGTCCAGTCGGGCCATGTTCGGCTCAACCGTGAAAAGATCGACCGGCCCGCGCACCCGGTGAAGCCCGGCGACGTGCTGACGATCACGCTGGCGCAGCGCATCCTCGTCTGGCGCGTGCTCGACCCGGGTACGCGGCGCGGCCCGGCGGAGGAGGCGCGGACGCTCTACGAGGACCTGTCGGCGCCGAAACGGGAGGCCGTCGGCGGCCCCGACATGGCTGCCGCGGAGCGGCCGCAGGGTGCTGGCCGACCAACCAAGAAGGACCGCCGGGCGACCGACGCCCTGCGCGACGGCGAGTAGCCGGAGGACAGACGCAAAGCCGTTTCGCCATGGGCCAGTTGCGCGCAATGGTCGCCCTTGCGAAGCGCCGGTAAAGGCGCTACCGCACCCGAGAAGAAGGGACTGCCGGCCGGAGCCACCCATGACCTACGTCGTCGTCGACAACTGCATCAAGTGCAAGTACATGGACTGCATCGAGGTCTGTCCGGTCGACTGCTTCTATGAAGGCGAGAACATGCTCGTCATCCACCCGGACGAATGTATCGATTGCGGCGTCTGCGAACCGGAATGCCCGGCCGACGCGATCAAGCCGGATACCGAGCCGGGTCTGGAAAAATGGCTCGAAGTCAACGCGGAGTACGCCGTGAAGTGGCCCAACATCACTTCCAAGAAGGAGCCGCCGGCGGACGGCAAGGACTTCGACGGCGTCGAGAAGAAGTTCGAGAAGTACTTTTCGTCGGAGCCGGGAAGCGGCAACTGACCATTATTTTTGGGACGAGCGTGACACTCCGGCGAGCCCCGATCCGCCACGTCGCCTCACATCGCCGACTTACGTTTCCGCTTGACACGAATCCGGCGGTCGTATTCGCGCCTGCGGCAAATTGTTGATTCTTTCCGCTTTTTGTGTTACATACGATCAACATGCCGATGACAGACGTCGATCCAGGGCGCACGCGCTGCAATCACTGAAAGGCTGAGTTCGATCCGAAACCAGGCAGACTGGCTTGGGCGCGCGCATCCGCATCGCCGCTTCAGCCAATGGATGCTTTCGGATTGTGCGGCCTTTGTCTCGTACAGGCAGTTGGCGGGCCGGCTCATCGGCCACGATAGGGACAGCCCCCCGTGGGCCGTCCGCACAAAAGGAGTACAGGGCGTATGGCAACCCAGCAGAAGAAGTCCGCGACCAGGAATGGCTTCAAGACCGGCGAGTTCATCGTCTATCCGGCGCACGGCGTCGGGCAGATCACCGCCATCGAGGAGCAGGAAGTGGCGGGGATGAAGCTGGAACTCTTCGTCATCGACTTTCAGAAAGACAAGATGCGCCTGAAGGTGCCGGTCGCCAAGGCGACGTCGATCGGCATGCGCAAGCTTTCCGAGACCGATTATGTCGACCGCGCTCTGAAGGTCGTGCAGGGTCGTGCCCGCGTCAAGCGCACCATGTGGTCGCGCCGCGCTCAGGAGTACGACGCCAAGATCAATTCCGGCGACCTGATCTCCATCTCGGAAGTGGTGCGTGACCTCTATCGCGCCGAGAACCAGCCCGAGCAGTCCTATTCCGAGCGCCAGCTCTACGAGGCCGCGCTCGACCGGATGGCGCGCGAAATTGCCGCCGTCAATAAGATGTCGGACACCGAGGCCGTGCGCCTGATCGAGGCCAACCTGAACAAGGGTCCCCGTCGCGGTGCCAAGGCCGACAACGAGGAAGCCGAGCAGGAAGAGGCAGCGTAAGCGCTGCCTTACAGCTCTTCGAACGACTCGAACCCGGCCCGATGGCCGGGTTCTTTCGTTTCTGGAATTCGAATGTCGCCATGGCCCGGCACGCATTGTCCCGGCGATCCGCACCCTGACTGCCACATGACACGAGCCTCGCCGCCTCACGCGATCGTGTTCCATCAGATGGCCCGAACCGCGGCTTAACGACCTTTTCCCGCACGACCGCGGGAACCGGGAGCCGCTCAAACGCGTATAATGTTTCGGAGGGCGCTTGCACCGCCTCGGCGGGCGACCGCGCTTGGCCATCCGTTCAACGGCGGAGGGCGGAAACGGCCATCGGCCGCAGGAAGGGAGCGCGCAATGGACGACCGTGCGAAGCGAAGCATGATCCGACAGGCCATGAAGGCCCCCTATCTGGCGCGCGACGAGGAACACGAACTGGCGGTGCGCTGGAAGGAACAGCGCGACCAGCAGGCGCTGCACCGCATCACCGTCGCTCACATGCGTCTCGTCATTTCCATGGCATCGCGGTTCCGCCATTTCGGCCTGTCGATGAACGACCTCATCCAGGAAGGCCATGTCGGCCTTCTGGAAGCGGCGGCCCGCTTCGAGCCGGAGCGCGAGGTCCGGTTCTCGACCTATGCGACGTGGTGGATCAGGGCGTCGATGCAGGACTACATCCTGCGCAACTGGTCCGTCGTGCGCGGCGGCACCAGTTCCACCCAGAAGGCGCTGTTCTTCAACCTCCGCCGGCTGCGCGCCCGACTTGCGCAGGACTCGCGCCAGCTTTCCAACCAGGATCTCTATCGCGAGGTCTCCGAGGCGCTCGGGGTCGCCATCGCCGACGTGGCCTTGATGGACGCGCGCCTGTCCGGCCCCGACACGTCGCTCAACGCGCCAGTGGCAGCGGATGCCAACGGCGCGTCCGACCGCATGGACTTTCTCGTCGACGACGGCCCGCTGCCGGACGAGGTGGTGAGCCGCAACATAGACGACGAGCGCCGCGCAAACTGGTTGCGCAAGGCGCTTGGTACGCTCAGCGACCGTGAGCTCAAGATCATCCGTGAGCGCCGCCTGTGCGAGGAAGGCGCGACGCTGGAGGCCCTCGGCGCCACGCTCGGCATTTCGAAGGAGCGGGTGCGCCAGATCGAAGGCCGCGCTCTCGAGAAGCTGCGAGCCGCGCTTGTGAGGATCGATCCGAACTTCGCTGCGCGCGCGGCGTAGGGCTGAAGACCATTATCTCCGCCCGACCATGCCGCCCCTGAGGTCCGACAAGGCCGCCTCGCCCTACCGGTCGGTGATGATCTTGACCTTGGAGCCGGCCGACAGCGCCGCGCCCGGGGCGAGGCCGTTGATCAGCCGGAACATGTCCAGCTTGCGGTCGACGCCCTGCATCTGTGCCGCCAAAGTGGCCAGGGTCTGACCGGGCTGAACCGTTGCGATGCGCACCCTGAGCGGGCGCAGCGCAGCGCCCTCGGCAGGAGTGAGAATGCGAAAACTGCCACCGACGGCCGCGGCGGTGGCGTCCAGCGCGGTGCTGCTTGCAGGCGCCGCCGTCAGCAACCTGAACACAGAGCCCGAGGCTCGCACGACGGTGACGTCGAACTGCCATTGGTCGGCACGCGCCCGCGCCGTCACCGCTTCGTTGCCGTTGATGGTGACGGCGCGGATAGTCGAAGGGTCGAGGCCCGCCACCCAGCCCGAGCGAACATAGTCGGCGAGCGACAGGCGCCTGTCGATCGAGACCGCGTCGAAACGGACGGCGATGTCGCCCGGGCCGGCAGCGGTCACCGCCGCGGCCGAATTGTCGATCACGAACCCTTCCGGCACCGAGAACGACACGCCGAGCTTCGGGTGCAGGAAAGTCAGTCCACGCACATAGCCTTCCTCGGGCGTATCGCCGAACAGCATGCCGTCGACGCCGGCCATGAATGTGTCGCGGTCGCGCGTGCCAGTCCCCGGCGCACCGAACTGCCTGGCATGGCGCAGCGCAAGCTCGATGCGCTGCGGCGCGGTCGGATGGCTGGCCAGAAAGTCGAGGCTTTCGTCCGTCGCGCCCGTCACTGAGCGCGACGTGCTGTAGGCGTCCATCGACTGCAGGAAGCGGGCTGCGGCGAACGGGTCGTAGCCGGCGCGCGCGATGGCACGGATGCCGATTGCGTCGGCCTCCAGTTCCTGGTTGCGCGAAAACTGCGCCAGCCTCAGCTTGCCGCGCACGAGCGCTACGCGGGCCGCCGGGTCCCCGCGCAGCACGTCGTTGACGACCTGCGAGGCCAGCACTTCCTCGGCTTCTTTCTGCTGGCGCTGGATGCCGTGATTGGCCGTCACATGCGCCATTTCGTGTGCCAGCACGGCCGCCAGCTCGGCCGAATCGTTGGCCAGAGCCAAGAGGCCCCGCGTCACGTAGAGAAAGCCGCCCGGCAGCGCGAATGCGTTGATGTTTGGGGAATTGAGGATCGTTATGCGATAGGTCTGGTTCGGGTTCTCGGGGTCGAGGGTCAGCGACCCGACCACGCGAGCCACCATCCGCTCCAGCTTCGGGTCCGAATATTCGCCGCCATAGGTCGCCAGGATGCGCGGATGCTGCTCGCGCGCGAGACCGGCCAGACGGTCGTTGCGGGTCACGGTATCGACGGTGACAGGATTGTTCGACGGCCGCAGCGAATCGGCCGTGCCGCTCACGTCGAAAACCTGGCAGGACGCCAGCGCTGCGAGCACGGCAAGCAGAGCACCGCCGCGACCAAGACGGCGGGCGGTCATCGTCGGCGCTATTCGTGGCGTCTGCGGCGTCGTCGTCGGCAGAACGAAATCCCTTTCGTGGGCGCTTTGGGAGACTCTAAGAAAAACTGGTTGCCGCAGTCTTTAGCGTGCACGGCAGCCCTCGCCGTCAGCCAGGCACAACACAATTGTCAGCTCAAGGTTCCCCTTGACCTGCAATTGTGTCCGCTTCCGGGCGGCTGGGCGGGCGGGCTTCGCGTCCGGGCAGCGCTGCTACCGGCCGATATAGGCCCGAAACGCCGCCGGACCAGCCCGCGAGAACATTTCCCCGGTCGGGGCGAATGCGGCCACCCGCCCTTCGTCTATGAAGGCGATCTCGTCGGCCAGCGACCGGGCATCTTCAGGGTGATGGCTGACCATGAGGATCGTCATGCCGCGTTCGGCATGCAGCCGGCGCACGAGGTCGACCATCTCGCCCCGCAGCGCCGGCCCCAGCGAGGCGAAAGGTTCGTCGAGCAGCAGCACCGGCCGGTCGCGCAAAAGCACGCGCGCCAGCGCCACGCGCTGCCTTTCTCCGCCGGAAAGCTCCGCCGGCAACCGCCGCTGCTTTCCGCCAAGCCCGGTGCGCTCCAGCGCCTCGTCGATGTCGGCGCGGTCGCTCTCGCTCAGCCGCAGCGACGGTGACCGGCCGAGGCCGACATTCCGCGCCACGTCCAGATGGGCGAAGAGGTTGTTCTCCTGAAATACCATCGACACCGGCCGGCGCGCCGGCGCCAGGCCGGTCACGTCCATTCCGCCGATCACAATCCGTCCGGAAATCGGCCGCTCAAAGCCAGCGATCAGGTGAAGCAGCGTCGACTTGCCGGACCCGCTCGGCCCCATGACGGCAACCACGCGGCCCGACTTTACCGCAAGGTCGAACGTCATCGGCGCCTCGCCATAGCTGAACGCCACGTTCTCGACCAGCACTTCGGCTCCCCTGCCCTCGTTCACCCCGTCCTCCTCGACCTGTCGACCACCAGCATCAGGAGCAGGCACAGGGCGCCGAGGAAAAGCGCCAGGCCGGCCGCGTCCGCCGTGCGGTAGCTGCCCATCCTCGCCAGCAGCAGATAGGGCAAAGTTTGCACTTCGTTGCTGCCGAACAGCGCGATCACGCCGAGGTCGCCAAGCGACAGCGCCATGGCGAAGGCCAGCGCCGTCAGGGCCGGGCGGCGGATCGACGGCCAGTCGACCAGTCGCAGCCGGGCAAAACCCGCAATGCCCAGCGATGCGCAGAGCCGCTCGTGGCGAGCGCTGGCAGCATCATAGGCCGGGCGGATCGCGCGGATCGCGAACGGCAGCGCCATCACCGCATTGACCGTGACGACCATCGCCGACGCAGCTGAAAACACCTGGCCCGTACCGCGCAGCAGCACGAACCATCCAGCGCCGATGACGATCGGTGGGATGACCAGCACGAAACCCGCGCCGGTGTCGAAAAGCCTTTCAAGCAGCCCCGGCGCGGCGAGACGCGAGCGACGCAGTTCGAGCGCCCGGCGCGCGGTGGTCAGCGCCAGCGACAGTGCAACCGACAGCAGCGCCGCAATCAGCGCGAGTACGAGGCTCGTTATGGTGGCCTTGTGGACGGCCGGGTCGGCCGCGAGCCGCGCAAGGTCTGCCTTCAGTCCCGCGGCGACGATCGCCACGATCGGCCCGGCGACGAAGCCCAGCGCAGCGACAATCGCCACGCCGTTCACCAGCCTTTCTGGCCATCCCGCGTCGACCGGCCGTCGGGGCGCCACCGGAAGGCTGGCGTCGCCAGCCATGTTGGCGCCCAGCCGCATCAGCACGGCGACGATTACGACCGTGAGCGCGATCTGCAGCGTCGTGAGCGCGACCGCCCGCGCCGGATCGAAGTCGAAGCGCAGCGCCTGGTAGATCGCGACTTCGAGCGTGGTCGCGCGCGGTCCGCCGCCGAGCGTCAGCACGACGGTGAAGGAAGTGACGCACAGCATGAAGACGAGGCCGGCCACGCCGGGCAGCGCGGCGCGCATCGCCGGCCACTCGATCAGCCGGAACGAGGCGCGCGCGCCCATGCCGAGTTGGGCGGCCAGCCGCCACTGGTCGGCCGGCACCGTCTCCAGCGCATGCAGCAGCAACCGCGTCGCCAGCGGCAGGTTGAAGAACACATGGGCGACGAGGATGCCGGACAGCCCGTAGATGCCCTGCCAGCGCGTAGCCGTCAGCGCCGTCAGCCAGTCGGCGAAGAAACCGCCGCGCCCGAGAAGCGCCAGTATGCCCAGCGCCGCCACGATCGCAGGCAGTGCCAGCGGCAGGGCGAACAGGCGCAGGATCAGCGACCGCCCGGTAAAGCTTGGGTGCCGCGCCAGCGCCCGCGCCACCAATATCGCCGGCACGACCGACAGGATCGTCGACAGCACGGCCTGCCAGAGCGTGAAGCGGGTGATACGCAGCAGATACGGATCGAACGCCGCGACCGCGCCAGACCAGTTGCCCGCCGCCTCCGCGAGCAGGCCGGCGAATGCCCCGCCCACCAGCAGCGTGACCGCCGCCATCCCTGCAATGCCGGCCAGCACGCGACGGTCGAATGGCGTGCGGGGCGCCATTCAGGCGATGCTCCCGCCGAGCCACGCCCCACAGGGGCGATCACAGATCTCACCACCCCCCTCTGGCCTGCCGGCCATCTCCCCCTCAAGGGGGGAGATCGGATTGCAGCACCGATTTCGCCAATC
>Ga0307505_10000031_pt1 | contig 164584 bp, 173 predicted proteins | sample 23_S_MG_FD_202183 | JGI IMG/M metagenome (GOLD analysis project Ga0307505, IMG submission 202183) | Soil microbial communities from Populus trichocarpa stands in riparian zone in the Pacific Northwest, United States - 23_S | ecosystem: Environmental > Terrestrial > Soil > Riparian zone >... | reverse complement strand
GGCATCGGCCTCACGCAGGAAGCCAATGATCTGTTCCTCGGTGTATCGCTTCTTCATCGGTCCGATCTCCATCTCGGGTTGATCGGACTCTAGAACTACCCGCTACGAATCTCCGGGGGCAGCGCAGGGTGGCGATGGACGAACCTCAGTGCGCGCGCACGCGCGACGACACCCAGCCTTCGATCTCGGACTGAAGCCATGCGACTGCGCGCTTGGACAACTTGATCGGAGCCGGGAGCTGGTTCTGCGCAGTGCTGGGTGTTCGCCTTTGATCTTGTCCGAAAAACGTGCTATTTTTCGGACATGAAAGCGTCGCCTCGAGCCGCTTCGGCACGTCAAGCCCGACCCTCGCGCTCGTGCGATGAGCCAAGCATCGAGGCCGAGATCACGCGGCAAGTTCGACGCGCGAAGCCGGGTACTGTCTTCACGCCTGCCTTGTTCGCCGGCGTCGGCAGCCGCGCGGCGATCGACAAAGCGTTGCAGCGCCTCGCTGCTCGCGGTGACCTGCGCCGTTTGTCTCGAGGCCTCTACGACAAGCCGCGACAGGATCCTTTGCTCGGCACGTTGTGGCCGTCCGTGGATGCGGTCGTTGCCGCGCTGACGGGCAAGGACAAGCTGCGTCTCCAGCCGACTGGGGCCTACGCCGCGAACTTGCTCGGACTGTCCGACCAGGTGCCCGCGCGCGTCGAGTTCCTCACCGACGGCACGAGCCGCACCGTGAAGGCCGGCCCGATGCAGATCGTCCTCAAGCGCACCACACCGCGGCAGATGGCCGCGGCAGGGCGAACGAGCGGGCTCGTGATCCAGGCGCTGCGCAGCCTTGGCGCCGACCACTTGACGCCGCAGCGCTTGAGCAAAGGTACGTCGCACGATACCGGCCGCTGAGCGGCGTGCCTTGCTCGATGACCTAACGTTGGCCCCCGGTTGGCTTCAGCCAGCGTTGCGAGCCCTGGCTGCCGACTGACGCATGGTCAAGCTCGCCGCGTCGTTCGTGGCACTGACGCCAGAGCGCCGCTCGCTCGCCTTTGCGCAGACCGCGGCGCGGATGGCCGCATCGAGCGTGATGGTCGAGAAGGACTTCTGGGTGTGCTGGTTGCTCGGCCTGTTGTTCGCCGATCCCGAGCTGGCACCTCACCTGGTGTTCAAGGGCGGCACGTCGCTGTCGAAGGTCTATGGCGTCATCGACCGCTTCTCGGAAGACATCGATCTCTCGATGTCGCCAGCGTTCATCGGTGCCGACGAGGCGGCGTTCGAAGCGATGGCCAGTCGCACGAAGCGCGACGCACTCCTTGCCCATATGCAGGCAGCGTGTGTTGAACGCACTCGTGCACTGTTGATGCCGCGGCTTGAAGCGGCGATCACGGACCACCTCGGCAAGCGCAAGGGCCGAAAGCGCTGGCTGCGCTACGAGGACGATGCAGCCGCGCGATCGCCCATCGTGCACTTCGAGTACCCCTCCGGAGAGGCCGGCGGCTTTGACTACCTGACGCGCGAAGTGAAGCTCGAACTTGGGTCGCTCACGGATCAACGGCCGACCGAGTTGCACGAGGTGCGTGCATGGGTGGTCGACGACTTTTCCGCCGCGTTCGGAGACTGGTGGTGCCATGTCACTGCGCTCGAGCTGTCGCGCACGTTCTGGGAGAAGGCGACGATCCTGCACGCCGAGCACCACCGCCCGGACGACCAACCAACGCCGCACCGCTACGCGCGCCACTACGCCGACATGGCAAGGCTGCTCCAGCACGCGCACGCCTCGACGATGCTGGGCGATCGCACGCTCTGCGCACGAGTGGTCGAGTGGAAGAGTCGGGTGTTTGCTCGCCAATGGGCACGCTATGACCTCGCGAAGCCTGGCACCTTTCGACTGTTGCCGCCGCCGGCCAGACGCGCCGCACTGGCTCGCGACTACGCGCAGATGCGCGCCATGTTCCTGTCGGCACCGCCCAGCTTCGAGGCGGTCCTCGACACGCTCGACGGCGCCGAGCGACGACTGAACGCGCGCTGAGCGCATCGAGACACAGGTCGCCGCCAGAACTGGCACCAGACTGGCACAACCCAGAAAACGAAAAAGCCAGCAGGCGCTGTGGCCAAGGACATGATTGCAGCGCGAATGGCACCTGACACTCGATCGACAGGGGCGGCTGGCGAACTGGATGGTGCCCGGCAGCATGGTGCCGGGGATGGGCGGGGCGATGGACCTCGTCACGGGCGCTCGTCGTGTGATCGTGGCGATGACGTACGTGGCCACGGGCCAGCCCAAGATCGTCGACGCCTGCACGCTGCCGGTGACCTCGGAAAGGCGTATCGATCGTGACCGAACTGGCGGTGATTCAGCTGACGACCGAAGGGCTCGTGCTCAAGGAGCTGGCACCGGGCGTCGACGTCGAGACCGTCCAACGCGTCCACCGGCACGCGGCTCATCGCCTCGGGGCGCGTGCCGTTTCTACCGCAATGCCGACGGACAAGTACGCGCCGCTAAGGTCTGCAGCGCAGCGGGGTGCTGCCGGTCGCGGGCGGCATTCGGACTCACGGTCTGGGCCACATTGCGGCCGTTCTCGCCCGCGATCGACCGCGCTGCGGCCGACTGGTATCTGGGTACTGCTGACGTTGCGAACGCGTTCGCGGTCCTTGGTCGTTCGAACGTCTGCTGGCCGAGGCGGTCAGCTGGCACTCCCGACGACATGGCCGCTGTTGTGGGGGTTCACGGGGTGGGCCATCAGTTTGGCGGCGAGCACAGCCTTCTCGCCAGCTGGCTGCCTGCCATGCAGGACGGGCTGGCCCGCGCGGGCCTAGCGTTAGCCGCCACAGACCTGGTCTGTGCCTTCTACGGCGACCTGTTCCGACCGTCCGGCAAGGTCGCGACCGACCCGCCGTGGGACGCTGCGGATGTCGACGCCGGCTTCAAGGCCGAACTGCTGGAACGCTGGTGGCGCGAGGCGGCGCAGGTGGATCCGCAAGTGTCCAGCCCCGCCGCGCAGACGAAGGTCGGCACGCCGCAGTTCGTGCAGCGGGCGCTGGACGCCTTGAGCAACTCCAAGTTCTTTGCCGGCCTGGCCGAGCGCGCGTTGATCGCGGACCTCAAGCTACTGCGGCGCTACCTGAACGAATCCGACACACGCGTGGCGGTACGTGATCGGGTCGAACAGGTCATCAGTGAGTCGGAAGCAGCCTTGAAGTGCGATCCGAGTGGTGGCGATCCCCTCTTAGACGAGAAACCACTGGCCTTTGCCCAGCCCGCACTCCTTCCAGCGTCGCAGGGGTGGCCATCGCGCCTCCTCGTTGCCGCCGACTCTAGGCGCGGGACGCCGCGCGGCGCTTGACGCCGCGCAAACCAGCGGGTGTGTCTCAGCCGGAGCGCGGGCGCCGGGGTTCGTTCACAACACGCGGTGGAACCAGGCCAGCGACAGCCCCGCCGCCAGCAGCGCCAGCACGGCGCCCAGGGCGGCGAACAGCGCGCTGACCTCGGTCTCTTTCTTCTGCGCCGACAGGCGCGAGCCGAGCGACTGGTAGACCTTCTTCAGGTCTTGTGCGGTGCCGGCGTAGAAGTACTCGGCGCGCGTGATCGCGGCCACCTGCTTGAGTGTTTCTTCGTCGAGCCGCACGCGCATGCTCCAGCCCTCGAAGCCGATCGTCTCGCCTTCCTTGGTGCCGATGCCCACCGTGTAGACCTTCACGCCGCGGTCGGCGGCCATCTTGGCGGCGTCGATCGAGTCCGGCCCGGTGGTGCGCTGGCCGTCGGTGAGCAGGATGATCGCGGCCGAGCTGTACGACCCCGGCTCGACCGGTGTGAATTCCTTCTCCGCCTTCTTTTCGCCTAAAGCGGAGGGCATCAGGCGCTGGCCGGTGACCTGGCTCAGGTCGATGCCGTCGTCGGGGAAGATGGTCGCCAGCGACAGCACGATGCCCGAGCCGATGGCGGTGGCCCGCTGCAGCTGGAAGCGGTCGATCGCCGCCACCACGTCGTCGCGGCTGACGGTCGGCGGCTGCACCACCGCGGCGGTGCCGGCGAAGGACACCACGCCCACACGCACCGAACGCGGCAGTTCGGCGATGAAGCTCTTGGCCGCGTTCTGCGACGCGACGAGGCGGTTCGGCTCGACGTCGGTGGCGCGCATGCTGCCCGAGACGTCCATCGCCAGCATGATGGTCTGCTCGACGATCGGCAGCGTGAGCACCGCGGTCGGGCGTGCGGTGGCGACCAGCAGCGAGGCGATCGCGGCCAGGAACAGCAAGGGCGGCACATGCCGGCGCCAGGTGCCGGTCTTGCCCATCGCTTCCTTCACCAGCCCCAGGCTGGCCCAGGTGAGCGCGGCCTTCTTGCGCCGGCGCAGCAACCACCAATAGGCCAGCACCAGCAGCGGCAGCAGGCCCAGCAGCCAGAGGAAATCCGGCCACAGAAAATTGAATCGGTTCATCATGCCGCAGCCTTCTGCTTGGCGCTGACCGCCCCCGCGGCGAGCCGCGCGCGCTGCTTGCGCGCGCCGGCAAAGCGCAGGATCGCGTCGGCCAGGTCGTCGTCGGTGGTGAGTTCGAGCGTATCGACGCCGGCGCGCGCGAGCGTCGTCAGCAACTCCTGCTCGCGCTGGGCGGCGAGTTGCTCGTAACGCTGGCGAAAACCGCGCGCACCGGTATCGACGAACAGCTGCTCGCCGGTCTCGGCGTCCTGCATCAGCACCATGCCGAGCGCGGGCAGCTTCATCTCGAGCGGGTCATACAGCCGTACCGCGACCACGTCGTGGCGGCGCGCCAGCTCGGCCAGCGGCCGTTCCCAGCCGGGTTCGCTGATGAAATCCGAGACCACGAACACCGCGGCGCGGCGGCCGATCGCGCCCGCGGCATGGGCGAGCAGATCGGCCAGCCGCGTGCCGCCGGCCGCGCTGGCGGCGGCGCGTGTCTGCAGCCGGTGCAGCAGGTGCAGCACATGGCGCCGGCCGCCGCGTGCCGGCACCACGGTATCCACCGCATTGCCGTAGAGCAGGGCGCCGACGCGGTTGCCGTGACGGGTGAGTGCGCGCGCGAGCGTGCCGACGAAGGCCGCCGAAACGCTGCGCTTGCGCACGCGCGAGCCGAAATCGACGGACGGGCTCAGGTCGAGCAGGAACCAGGCCGCCAGTTCGCGGTCCTCGGTGTACTCGCGCACATAGGGCTGTTGCAGGCGCGCGGTGACGTTCCAGTCGATGCGGCGCACGTCGTCATGGTGCTGATACTCGCGCAGATCGGCCAGGTCCAGCCCGTTGCCACGCAAGAGCGTGCGGTAATCGCCCTGCAGCCAGCCGTCCAGCCGCTTGAGCACCGTCCACTCCAGACGCGTCAACAGCGCGTCCGGCATTTCAGCGGCAGCGTCAGCCGTTGGCGACCGCACGTTCATGTTCGAGGGGACGCGCCGGCGCCGGCACTTTCTTCAGCACGAGTTCGATCAGGGCGTCGGCGTTCATGCCGTCGGCCAGCGCTTCGTAGGTCAGCGACAGGCGGTGCCGCAGTACGTCGGGCACGAGGTCGGTCACGTCTTCGGGCAGCACATAGGCGCGCCCGCGCAGGTAGGCCAGGGCCCGTCCACCTTCGATCAGGTTGATCGTCGCGCGAGGGCTGGCGCCGAAGGCGAGGTACTTGCCGATGTCGGCCAGGCCGGCCTTGGCCGGCTCGCGCGTGGCGGCGACCAGCTTGACGGCGTAGCCGATTAGCGCCGGATCGACATACACCGCGCGGCACTCGCGTTGCAGCGCGGCCAGCTGGTCGGTCGTCGCCACCGCGCTCACCGCGATCACGGCGCCGGTGACACGCTGCACGATGACGAACTCCTCTTCCTCGTTCGGGTAGCCGACCAGCACCTTCATCATGAAGCGGTCGACCTGCGCCTCAGGCAGCGGGTAGGTACCTTCGGTCTCGATCGGGTTCTGCGTCGCCATCACCAGGAAGGGCTCGGGCACCGGGTAGGTGGTGCCGGCGATCGTGACCTGGCGCTCCTGCATCACCTCGAGCAGCGCGCTTTGTACTTTCGCCGGCGCGCGGTTGATCTCGTCGGCCAGCAGCAGGTTGGTGAACACCGGCCCGAGCGAGGTGCCGAAGTCGCCCGTCTTCTGGTTGTAGATGCGCGTGCCGATCAGATCCGCCGGCACCAGGTCGGGCGTGAACTGGATGCGCTTGAACTGGCCGGACAGCGTGCGCGCCAGCGTCTTGATGGTCAGCGTCTTGGCCAGCCCCGGCACCCCTTCGACCAGCAGGTGGCCTTGCGCCAGCATCGCCACCAGCACCCGTTCGAGGAAGCGGTCCTGGCCAACGACGATGCGCTTGACCTCGTAAAGCACCTTCTCCATCAGCGAGCCGGCATCGGCGGCTTTGTCGATCATGTTCGAGACTCCTTGCTCAAAAAGGCGGCAGGCCCGCGCCGGCAGCGGCGTTTTCGATCGGCACCGCGAAGCCGATGCCGACGAAGAAGCGCTGCTGCGTGGGGTTCAGGATGGCGGTGACGATGCCGACGACCTCGCCGTCGTCGGTGACCAGCGGCCCGCCCGAGTTGCCCGGGTTGGCCGCGGCGTCGAACTGGATCAGATTGGTCAGCACCCGCTTGCCTTCGGGCGAGCGGAACTCGCGTTTCAGGCCCGAGACGACACCGTGCGACACGCTCGGCCCGATGCCGAAGGGGAAACCGACCGCGGTGACACGGTCGCCGGGTTTCAGGTCGTGCGTCGAGCGCATGGTCGCGGGTTGCAGGTCGTCGGGCAGTTTCTTCGCCTGCAGCACCGCCAGGTCATGTTCGGGCATCAGGTTGATCAGCGAAGCATCCGCCTCCAGCCCGTCGGCGAACACCACCTTGATGCGCTTGGCGCCGGCGACGACATGCAGGTTCGTCAGGATCACACCGCGTTCGGTGATGACGACGCCGGAGCCGACATCGCGGTCTTCCACGTTGTCGTCGGCGGGGGTGTCCTGCTCGCTCTGCAAGCCGACCACGCGCACGACCGACGGCGCGATCGCCGCCGCGGCCTTGGCGGCGGGCGAGGGCAGCGGCTGTTTGGTCAGTGTGTGCAGCACCGCGGCGTCGATGTCCTTTTGCGTCAGCGGCTTCGGCAGCAGGCGCGGCGTGTAGAGCCAGGCCGCGGTGACCAGCGCCAGCAGGCCGAGCAGCCAGGCGCTGCGACGAGTCCAGCGACGGCGCGCGGGGGCTGCGGCGGCGACGGCGACAACAGGCGGAGCGACGACCGCGGACGCGCCCGCAGGCGCCGACGCGACAACCGGCGCGGCCGGCCGCTTCGAGCCACTGTAAAGCGGTGCACGTTTCTTCATCGCGTCCTCGATGCTCGCAACCACGCCGACGCACCCACAGTAGCACGCGCGCGCGCTTCGCGCAGCCGGCTTCCCTGCACGCCGGTGGGGCATCATGTAAACGATGACCCGCTGGATCGACACCCATGTGCACCTCGACGCGTCGGAGTTCGAGCCCGACCGCGCTGCGGTCGCGGTGCGTGCGCGAGCTGCGGGGGTGGTGCGGATGGTGCTGCCGGCAGTCGCGGTGACGAACTTCGAGTCCGTGCGTCAACTCGCGCATGCCGAAGATGCCGCCTATGCGCTGGGCATCCATCCTTTGTGCGTCGACGACGCGGCCGACGAGGACATCGATCGCCTGGCTGACGCGCTGCGGCGCTGTCGTGACGACCCGCGGCTGGTCGCGGTGGGTGAGATCGGGCTGGACCATTTTGTGCCGGGCTTGGATCGCGCGCGGCAGGAGAGGTTCTACGCCGCGCAACTGAAACTCGCGCGTGAAACCGGCCTGCCGGTGATCCTGCACGTGCGCCGCTCGGCCGATGCGCTGCTCAAACAGCTGCGCCGCATCGACTTGGCCGGCGGCATCGCCCACGCCTTCAACGGCAGCACGCAGCAGGCCGAGACCTTTGCAGCGCTGGGGTTCAAACTCGGCTTCGGCGGTGCGATGACTTTCGAGCGTGCGTTGCAGATCCGCCGCCTGGCCGCGACGCTGCCCGAGGAGGTGCCGGTGCTCGAGACCGACGCGCCGGACATCCCGCCCCAATGGCTGTACCGCGACGCCGAAACCCGCGCTGCCGGCGCTGCCCCGGCACGCAACGAGCCGGCCGAGCTGCCGCGCATCGCCGCCACCTTGGCGCAATTGCGCGGCTGGACGATCGAAGAGACGGCCGCGCGCACCACGACCAACGCCCAGGCCGCGCTGCCGCGCTTGAAACGCATTGAGCCCCCAAGCTCGCTGCGCTCGCTGCCCCCCGAGGGGGCGTCGACGCCTTCGGGCGGCCGGGCGGCGCCGGCATGACGGCTTGGCAACCCGGCCTCGCGCCCGTGCTCGACCGGCGCACCCGCCTGCTGGTGCTCGGCAGTTTCCCGAGCGAGGCGTCGCTGGCCGCGCAGCAGTACTACGCCCACCCGCGCAACCAGTTCTGGCCCCTGCTGTCGGCGTTGTGGGGCACGGACCTGGTGGCGCTGCCCTATGCGAAGCGGCTGGCCGCGGTGCGCGGTCGTGGCCTGGGTATCTGGGACGTTTATGCCCGTTGCCGGCGCATCGGCAGCCTGGACTCGGCCATTGAAGCCAGCGAGCCGAACGACCTCGCCGCCGCGTTGCGCGCGACGCCCGGGCTCGCCGCCATCGCGCACAACGGCGGCGAGTCGGCGCGTGCCATGCGTGTTACCCGCGCTTTCGGCTTGCCGGTCTGGCGCCTGCCGTCCACCAGCCCGGCGAACGCGAGCTGGTCCTTCGAACGCAAGCTGGCGGCGTGGCGCGCGGCGTTCGAAGAAGCTGGGCTGCTTGAATCGTGACCGAGCTGCCCGCGGTCACCGTCTCCGAACACGACGGCGTGCGCTATCTGCACCTCGACTCGCCCTGGGTGCAGGGGGCGATGCGCATCGCCAGTCCGCGCTGGGTGGAACTCGAATACGTGCAGCGCATGCTGGCCTGGCTGTTGTGGCGGCCGAGCGAGGCGCTGGGCGAAGGGCATGCGGTGCAGCTCGGCTTGGGGGCCGGCACGGTCACGCGCTTCTGCCGCCAGCTTGGCCTGCGCTGCACGGCGGTCGAATTGAACCCGGGTGTCATCCGCGCCGGGCGCCAGTGGTTTCGGCTGCCCCATGACGATGACCGGCTCGAGATCGTCAACGACGATGCGCAAGCCTGGCTTGAGCACGCCGCCGCGCAGAGCGCGCAGGTGCTCTGCGTCGACCTCTACGACCACGAGGCCGCCGCCCCGGTGCTCGACAGCGAGCCGTTCTACGCGCTGTGCCGCGGCTTGCTCGCACACGGCGGCGTGATGAGCGTCAACCTGTTCGGCCGGCGCGCGAGTTTTGCCGCCAGCGCCGCGCGCATCGTGCGCGTGTTCGGCGCCACCCAGGTCTGGCGCCTGCGTCCCACGCGCGAGGGCAACACGGTGGTCATCGCGGCGCGCGGCGTCACGGTGCCCGACCGTGAAACCCTGCTCGCCCGCGCGGCGTTTATCGAACGACACTACGGGGCCTTCGGCCTGCCCGCGCGCAAGTGGTTGCGCATGGTGCAGCCCTGGAGCCCCTGAAATGAAACCCCCACGCTCACTTCGTTCGCTGCCCCCAGGGCCATGCAGAGGCCCCTTCGTGGCCCCGTGGGCGTTCAGTGGCTCGGGAGCGGCCCGGCGCCACTGAAATGAACCACCCCACCGATCTGCCGTCGCAACGCCTGGACTGGCGTGTGCTGCTCGACTGGCTGCGCGACGACGGCCTGATCGATGCCGACAGCGCGACCCGGGTGCGCGAACGTTACGGTGCCGGCGCGAGCCGCCAGCACCCGCTGGTGCGGCTGGCGGCGGCCGGTCTGGCGCGTGCGCGTGACGGCGCCGCACTCGATGTCGACATGCTGACCGAGTGGCTGGCGCAGCGCCTCAAGCTGCCGTTCCAGCGCATCGACCCGCTGAAGGTCGATGTCGGCCAGGTGGCGGACGTGATGTCGATCCGCTATGCCGAGTCGCGCCGCGCGCTGCCGCTCAATGTCGGCGCGCACGAGGTGACGGTAGCCACGAGCGAGCCGCTGGACCGCGCCTGGGTGCCGGAGATCGAGGCCCATACCAAGAAGCGCCTCAAACTGGTGCTGGCCAACCCGCTCGACATCGCGCGTTACACGACCGAGTTCTACACCCTGGCGCGGTCGGTCAAGGCGGCCGCCAAACGCGGCGAAACGGCGCAGCTGGCCAGCTTCGAGCAACTGGTCGAACTCGGCAAGACCAACAAGCAGCTCGACGCCAACGACGCCGGTGTGGTGCAGGTGGTCGACTGGCTGTGGCAATACGCCTTCGACCAGCGCGCGAGCGACATCCACCTCGAGCCGCGGCGCGAGATGGGCGCGATCCGCTTTCGCATCGATGGCGTGTTGCACACCGTCTACCAGGTGCCGCCATCGGTGATGCAGGCGATGACCGCGCGCATCAAGCTGCTCGGCCGCATGGACGTGATCGAGCGCCGCCGGCCGCAGGATGGGCGCATCAAGACGGTGCGCCCGGGCGGGGCCGGCGAGGTCGAGATGCGCATCGCCACGCTGCCCACCGCCTTCGGCGAGAAGATGGTGATGCGCATCTTCGACCCCGAGACGGTGGTCAAGGGGATCGAGGCGCTGGGTTTCGGCGCCCGCGATTCGCAGCGCTGGCACGAGCTGGTGACCCACCCCTACGGCATCATTCTTGTCACCGGGCCCACCGGCTCGGGCAAGACGACGACGCTCTACTCGACCCTGAAGACACTCGCGACCGACGAGGTCAACGTCTGCACCGTCGAAGACCCGATCGAGATGATCGAGCCGGCGTTCAACCAGACCCAGGTGCAGCCGGTGCTCGACCTCGGCTTCGCCGAAGGCCTGCGCGCCCTGATGCGGCAGGACCCGGACATCATCATGGTGGGCGAGATCCGCGACCTGGAAACCGCCGAGATGGCGATCCAGGCCGCGCTCACCGGCCACCTGGTGTTCAGCACCCTGCACACCAACGACGCCGCGAGCGCGATCACCCGCCTGGCCGACCTGGGCGTGCCGCCTTACCTGATCGGCGCCACCGTGATCGGCGTGCTGGCGCAGCGCCTCGCGCGCACCTTGTGCCGGTCGTGCAAGCAGCCCGACCCGGCGCTGACACGCGAATCGCTGGACAGTCTGCTCGCGCCATGGCGGCTCAAAGGCGAGTTGCGCGCCTGCAGGCCCATCGGCTGCCTCGAATGCCGCATGACCGGCTTCCGCGGCCGCGTCGGCCTCTACGAGTTGTTGCTGATAGACGACGCCGCGCGCGTCGCGGTGCACCCGGCCATCGACGCCGACGCGTTGCGGCGGCTCGGTGTCGCCTCGGGCATGTTGCCGTTGCGTCTGGGTGGGGTGATGAAGGTGGCCGAAGGCACGACCACGCTCGACGAAGTGCTCAGAACGACGCCGTTGTGGCAAACCGGGCACCACATCGCGTTACCATAAGTGCGGCGACAAGAACGCGGCCCACGTGCGGCCGCGCAAGGAGACAACGATGAAGATCAAAAGCGAGCGCGACTTCTGGTCGGGCATGATGTTTCTGGTCGTTGGCCTGGGTTTTGCCTGGGGCGCGCTGAACTACAGCTTCGGCAGCTCGGCCCGGCCGGGGCCAGCGTACTTTCCCTTCGGCCTGGGCATCATGCTCGCGCTGCTCGGCGCGTTCACGATCTTCGAGGCGCTGACGATCGAGACCGAAGACGGCGAACCGGTCGGCGCCTTCGCCTGGCGGCCGCTGCTCGTCATCCTCGGCGCGGTGGCGCTGTTCGGCGCCTTGCTGCCGCGGCTGGGTATGTTCATCACGCTGCCGGTGCTGATCCTATTGGCCAGCATGGCGACCGAGGAGTTCACCTGGCTCTCGGCCGTCATCAACACCGTCGTGCTGACCGTCTTCTCGTGGCTGGTGTTCAGCAAAGGCCTGGGGCTGACGATCCCGCTCTGGCCGACGATGACCTTCGGCGGCTGAGGAGAGGCTCATGGAACTGATCAACAACCTCGTCCTCGGCTTCGGCGTCGCGTTCACCTGGATCAACCTGGCCTACGCCTTCTTCGGCGCGCTGCTCGGCACGCTGATCGGCGTCTTGCCTGGCCTCGGGCCGGTGGCGACGATCGCGATGCTGCTGCCCAGCATCTATGCGCTGGACGCGACGCCGGCGCTGATCATGCTGGCTGGCATCTACTACGGCGCGCAGTACGGCGGTTCGACGACCGCGATCCTGATCAACGTGCCGGGCGAGTCGGCCTCGGTGGTGACTGCGATCGACGGCTACCAGATGGCGCGCAAGGGCCGCGCCGGCCCGGCGCTGGCGGCGGCGGCTCTCGGCTCCTTCTTTGCCGGCTGCGTCGGCACGCTCGTCATCGCCGCCTTCGCACCGCCGCTGACCGAGCTGGCCTTCAAGTTCGGCCCCGCGGAGTACTTCTCGCTCATGGTGCTGGGCTTGATCGGCGCCGTTGTGCTGGCGTCGGGATCGCTCATCAAAGCCATCTCGATGATCGTGCTCGGCCTGCTGCTGGGGCAGATCAACACCGACGTCATTTCCGGCGTGCCGCGTTTCAGCTTCGACATCGCCGAGCTGACCGATGGCATCGGCTTCGTCGCCATCGCGATGGGCGTGTTCGGCTTCGGCGAGATCATCGCCAACCTGGGGCGCCCGGCGGAACACCGCGAGGTCTTCACCAAGGACGTGAAGGGCATCTGGCCGAGCAAGCAGGACTTCCAGGACGCCTGGCCCGCGGTGCTGCGCGGCACCGCGCTCGGCTCCGTGCTCGGTGTGTTGCCGGGCGGCGGCGCCTTGCTGTCGAGCTTTGCCGCTTACACCCTGGAGAAGAAGAGCCGCGGCCGGTCCGACGAGGTACCGTTCGGCAAGGGCAACATCCGCGGCGTCGCCGGCCCGGAGAGCGCCAACAACGCCGGCTCGCAGACCAGCTTCATCCCGATGCTGACGCTCGGCATCCCGCCCAACGCGGTGATGGCGCTGATGGTCGGCGCGATGACGATCAAGGGCATCCAGCCCGGTCCGCAGGTGATGACCAGCAACCCCGAGCTGTTCTGGGGCCTGATCGCCAGCATGTGGGTCGGCAACGCCATGCTGGTGATCCTGAACCTGCCGCTGATCGGCATCTGGATCAAGCTGCTGACAGTGCCCTACCGCGTGCTGTTCCCGGCCATCCTGGCGTTCTGCTGCATCGGCCTGTACACGCTCAACAACAACAACTTCGACGTCTACATGGCGGTGCTGTTCGGCGTCGCGGGCTATGTGTTCTACAAGCTCGGCTGCGAGCCGGCGCCGCTGCTGCTGGGCTTCATCCTCGGCCCGATGATGGAGGAGAACCTGCGCCGCGCGCTGCTGCTGTCGCGTGGCGACTGGACGGCGTTCCTGACGCGCCCGTTGTCGGCCGGGTTGTTGATCGCCGCGGCGCTGATGATCGTCGTGGTGACGCTGCCGTCGATCAAGAAGAAGCGCGAGGAGGCGTTCCAGGAAGAGGCGTGAGGCGCGCTACCCGGCGCTTGCCGGGCAGAATGCGCCGATGACGAAGTTCGACTACACCGCCACCTACCCCTCGACCCGCCAGCCCGTCTTCGCGCGCAACGTCGTTGCCACTTCGCACCCCTTGGCGGCGCAAGCGGGTTTGAGCATGCTGGCGGGCGGCGGCAATGCGGTCGATGCGGCCATCGCCACCGCCGCCGCGATGACGGTCTGCGAGCCGTGCAGCAACGGCCTGGGGTCGGACGCGTTCTGCATCCTCTGGGACGGCGAGCGCCTGCAAGGCGTGAACGCCAGCGGCCCGGCGCCGGCGGCCTGGACGCCCGAGTACTTCCGCCAACGTCACGGCGATGCGGCGACGCCGCCGCGCCGCGGCTGGGATTCGGTCACCGTGCCCGGCGCCGTCGGCGGCTGGGTCGCCTTGCACCAGCGTTACGGCCGCCTCCCCTTCGCCGACCTGCTGGCGCCGGCCGCGCGCATGGCGGAGGAGGGCTACGCGGTGCCGGTGGTCGTGCAGCAGAAATGGACGCTCGCGTCGCGTGTCGCGGACCTGGTCGCGCAGCCGGGCTGGGCGCAGGCCTTCTTGCCCAGAGGCCGCGCGCCGGAGGTGGGCGAGGTGTTCTGCTTCCCGGCCGCGGCGCGCGCGCTGCGCGCCATCGCGCACAGCAACGGCCGCGCCTGCTACGAAGGCGAGATCGCCGACGCGTTGGTGGTCCACGCGCGTGAACACGGCGGTGCGCTGACCCATGACGACCTGGCCGCCTACCGGCCGGAATGGGTCGAGCCGCTGGCCGCGCCCTACCGCGGCCATGTGCTGCACGAGATCCCGCCCAACGGCCAGGGCATCGCGGCGCAGATGGCGCTGGGCCTGTTGCAGCAGTTCGACCTCGCGGCGCTGGCGGTCGACGGCGTCGAATGCCAGCATCTGCAGATCGAGGCGATGAAACTCGCCTTCGCCGATGTCTATGCGCACGTCGGCGAACGCGGCGCGATGCAGGTGAGCTGCGAGCAACTGCTCGACGCCGGCTACCTCGCGCAACGCGCGCGCCTGATCGATGCGAAGCGCGCGCAGCACTTCGGCCCCGGCCTGATGCCGAAGGGCGGCACCATCTACCTCTGCGCCGCGGACGCGAGCGGCATGATGGTCAGCTTCATCCAGAGCAACTACATGGGCTTCGGCTCGGGCGTCGTCGAGCCCACGTTCGGCATCAGCCTGCAGAACCGCGGCCACGGCTTCACGCTGCAAGCCGGGCACCCGAACGTCGTCGCGCCGGGCAAGCGGCCCTTCCATACCATCATCCCCGCGTTCCTGAGCGACGCCGATGGCGCGCCGCGCATGGCCTTCGGCGTCATGGGCGGCCACATGCAGCCGCAGGGCCACCTGCAGACGCTGGTGCGCATGCTCGACCATCACCAGAGCCCGCAGGCCGCCTGCGACGCGCCGCGCTGGCGCGTCAACGACGGGCTGGAGTTGAACGTCGAGCGCCACATGCCCGCCGCCACCATCGCCGGTTTGCAGGCCCTGGGCCACCAGATCGTCGGCCTGAACGACAGCTACATGGACTTCGGCGCGGCGCAGACCATCTGGCGGTCCGACGAGCCGGGCGCAGGCTACATCGCCGCCAGCGACCCGCGCCGCGACGGCGCGGCGGTCGGTTTCTGAACCCGTGGCGACCGCCGTGCCAACCGCTCGCGCCGGCGGCCTGACCCTGGCGCTGCTGGGCTCGATCGCGTTCTCCGGCAAGGCGATCATCGTCAAGCTGGCCTACCGCTACGGCGTCGACGCGGTCACGCTGATCATGCTGCGCATGTTGTTCGCGCTGCCGCTGTTCCTGACGCTCGCCTGGTGGGCCGGGCGCGGCAAACCGGCCCTTACGGCGCGCGACCGCTGGGCGGTGCTGGGCCTGGGCTTCTGCGGCTATTACCTGTCCAGCTTCCTCGACTTTGCGGGCCTGCAATACATCAGCGCGAGTTTCGAGCGGCTGATCCTGTACCTGAACCCGACCCTCGTGCTGCTGCTCGGGCTGCTGTTCTTCGAGCGCCGCGTCAGCACGCGGCAATGGCTGGCGATGGGCTTGAGTTACCTCGGCGTGCTGCTCGTCTTCGGCCGCGAATGGTCGGCCGAAGGTGCGCAGGCGGGCCTGGGCGCGGCACTGGTGTTCGCCAGCGCCATCACCTACGCGATCTACCTGCTCGCCAGCGGCGAAGTCGTGCAGCGCCTGGGCTCGCTGCGGCTCACCGGCCTCGCGACTTCGGTCGCCTGCGTGTTGTGCATCGCGCAGTACCTGCTGCTCAGGCCCTGGGACAGCGCACTCGCCGTCGCGCCGCAGGTCGTGTCTTTAAGTGTGCTGAACGCCGTGCTCTGCACCTTCGCGCCGGTGCTGATGGTGATGATGGCGATCGAACGCATCGGCCCCGCGCTCACCGCGCAGGCAGGCATGATCGGGCCGATGAGCACGATCACGATGGGCGTGCTGCTGCTCGGCGAGCCTTTCACCGGCTGGGTGGTGGTGGGCACCGCGCTCGTGCTGCTGGGGGTGTGGCTCGTGATGCGGCCGCGTTGACTTCAGGAAGAGGGGACGACCATGGACTTGGGACTGGCAGGCAAATGGGCGCTGGTATGCGCCGCGAGCAAGGGCTTGGGCAAGGGCTGCGCGCAGGCGCTGGCGCGCGAGGGCGTGAATCTCGTCATTACCGCGCGCGGGGAAGAGGCGCTGAACGCCACTGCCGACGAACTGCGAGCTCTCGGTGTGCAAGTGCGTGCGGTAGCCGGCGACATCGCCACCCCCGAGGGCCGCGCGGCCGCGCTGGCCGCGGCGCCACAACCGATCGACATCCTCATCAACAACGCCGGCGGCCCGCCGCCCGGCGACTTCCGCGACTGGGACCGCGAGGCGTGGCTGAAGGCCATCGACGCCAACATGCTGGCGCCGATCGACCTCATCAAGGCCACGGTGGATGCAATGGCAGCGCGCGGCTTCGGCCGCATCGTCAACATCACCTCCGGCGCGGTGAAGGCGCCGATCGGCAACCTGGGCCTGAGCAACGGCGCGCGCTCCGGGCTCACCGGCTTCATCGCCGGCCTGGCGCGCCAACCCCAACTGGCCGGGCGCAACGTGACCATCAACAACCTGCTGCCCGGCGCCTTCGACACCGACCGCCTGCGCACGACGATGGTCAGGCAGGCGCAGGCGAGCGGGCAGACGATCGACGCCGTGGTGCAGGCGCGCGCGCAGACCATCCCCGCGCGGCGGCTGGGCAACGCCCAGGAGTTCGGCGAGGTGTGCGCGTTTCTTTGCAGCGTGCAGGCGGGGTACCTGACGGGGCAGAACGTGCTGGTGGATGGGGGGGCGTATCCGGGCAGCTTCTAGGGGACGCGCGGCGTCCGCCGCGACGGTCTGCGATCGAGCCAATTGCGGTCACCGGCCGGTTCGCCACCCGACCCCTTCATACCCTTGCCCTTGCGCACGATCACCTCGCGCTGGGCTGCGCGCATTCGTGCCTGCGGCTGAACGACACGTTCAGATCGAGCGCGCGGGGTGCGCAACTTCGACCCCCGTGCAATTCAACGCGCAATCGAAGCACGTGCATCGAAGCGAACGTCTGTGCCGACAGTCGCCGAGGTTGGATCGGAGCTTGCGCGGATCGCTGACTCACTACACGACGATGTGTTTGACGGCTTGTCGAACGAGTACCTGCTCGACGACAGAAGGGGAGGTATCTCAGCAGCTATGAAGGCAGCTCGGGCTCACATGGCGCCTCGTTGGACTGCCGTCGACGAGAAGCTGTGCCTCATTCCAGGGAAGGCTGCGCTCTCTTCAGTTGCTCGCTGGGCGCAAGAGGAGTTCGGGGTCTCACTAAACGCGTCCTTGATTGCAAGAAGTTTTCGCGCCAGCGAAGTTCCAGACGAGGTAAGGCACGTGCTGGACGCGATTGCGACTGGACTGGACTTTCCTGCTTGGCAGTAGTCGTACTTCTCTGCAGTGCCGCGGGTCGGCACCAGTGAGTTGCTGCGCTCCCCGCCTACCTCCTCGCCGACGCCACGATCCCCGCCACGATCAACCCGAACGCCAGCGCGTGATACCCCTGCGGCGCTTCACCTAAGAGCGCGGCGGAGAGCACCGCCGCGAACACCGGCGTCAGGTTGCTGAAGAAGGCCGCGACCGCCGGCCCCGCGGCGGCGACACCCATACCCCAGCAGCGGTAGGCGATGAGCGCGGGGCCGACGGCGACATAAGCCAGCAGCGCGATCACCCACGGCGACCAGCGCACGCTCTGCTCGGGCATCACCACCGCCTCGCCGATCGCCGCCGCGCCGGCGAAGACGACGCCGAACAGCATCTGCGCGAAGAGGAAACCCGCCCAATCCCACGGCGGCCGCGCGTCGCCCGCCAGCAGCGGGTGCGGGCGCGCGAGCTGCCAGCTGTAGAAGGCCCAGGCGGCGACGGCGCCGATCATCAGCACGTCCCCCGGTACGAAGCGCACCGCGGCCAGTTGCGACCACTCGCCGCGCGCCAGCACCACCGCCACGCCGGCCAGCGACAGCGCGGCGCCGAGCAGCTCGCGCGGCGTCGGCCGCGTGCGATAGAACGCGGCGCCGATCGCCAGCATGCCCACCGGCATGCTGGCCGCGATGAGCGTCACGTTGAGCGGGCTCGACGTGGTGAGCGCCAGGTATTGCAGCGCGTTGTACGCGCCGACGCCGAGCAGGCCGAGCAGCGCCAGCGGCTTCCATCGCAGCAGAAGTGCTGCGCGCGCCTCGCGTGTGGCGACGGCCGGCCAGGCCCAGGGCAGCAAGATCACCAGCGCGAGCGCCCAGCGCAATGCGTTCAGCGTCAGCGGCGGCACATGGCCGACGGCCAGCCGCCCCATCACCGCGTTGCCGGCCCACAGCAGCGGCGGCACCGTCATCAACACCGCCAGGCGCAGCGTGATCGGGGTCGTCATGCGGGCATGGCTGCGCCGCAGTTCCAGCATTGCTCGAACGGGCCGTCGATGAGCTCGCCGCAGGCGGGGCAGACCCAGCGCCGCGACAGGCCACTGCGCAGCGCATCGAGCAGGCGCTGGGCCGCCGCGGCATCGGCGTCGTCGTCTTGCAGCCAGAGTTCGGGCAGCGCCTGGTCAGGCGGTATCTCGCCCGCGATCCCGCTGGCATACGCGCGCTGCACCACCGTGTCGTAGCCGCCTTGTGTGAGCATGTCGGCCCACAGGGTGGCGAGCGCGAGGTTGGGGGCGGTGACGAGGCGCTTCACGGTGAAGGGCATTCTCGCTTGCGCTAAGGTAGCGTTCGACAAGGAGTCCGACGATGAAAGTACCCGCGATCCAGGTGCGCCAGTACGGCGGCCCCGAGCAGATGCAACTGGCCGACGTCGAGGTCGGCGACCCGGGCTTAGGCGAGATCCGCATCCGTCACGCCGCCTGCGGGCTGAACTTCATCGACGTGTATCAACGCACCGGCATGTATGCGAACCCGCTGCCGCTGACACTCGGCATGGAAGGCGCGGGCACGGTGGAGGCGGTGGGCGAGGGTGTCACGCACCTTGCACCCGGCGACCGCGCGGCCTATGCCAGCCAGCCGCCCGGCGCCTACAGCGCGGCGCGCGTGATGCCCGCCCAGTGTGTCGCCAAGCTGCCCGAGCCGATCACGCTCGAAGAAGGCGCCGCGATGATGCTCAAGGGCATGACGGTGCACTACCTGCTGAAGAAGACGCAGCCGGCGGGCGGCCTGAAGCGGGGCGACTTCATCCTCTGGCATGCGGCGGCCGGCGGCGTGGGCTTGCTCGCCTGCCAATGGGCGCGGGCGATGGGGCTGCAGCTCATCGCCACCGCCGGCAGCGAGGCGAAATGCCAGCTCGCGCTGGAGCACGGCGCGGCGCATGCCATCGACTACAAGCGCGAGGACTTCGTGGCGCGCGTGAAAGCGATCACTGGCGGCGAAGGCGTGAAGGCGGTGTACGACTCGGTCGGCAAGGACACGGTGGAGAAGTCGCTCGACTGCCTGGCGCCGCTGGGGCTGCTCGCGTGTTACGGCAGCGCGTCCGGCAAGCCGCCGGCGGTGGACTGGGGCACGCTGGCGGCCAAGGGCTCGCTGTGGATCACGCGGCCGACGCTGTTCAGCCACCTGGCGACACGCGACAGCATGCAGGCGATGGCCGACGACCTGTTCTCGATGGTCAAGAGCGGGCAGGTCCGGATCAACATCACCGGCCGCTACGCGCTGGCCGACGCGGCGCAGGCGCACCGCGACCTGGAAGCGCGCGCGACGACGGGGCAGATCGTGTTGCTGCCTTAAGCGTAGGTGACCATCGCCGCGCAATCCGGCAACGGCAGATGGGGCAGGTGGTTGAAGGCCACCAAGCGGTGGCCTTTGGATGTGTACGCGAACTCGGTGACGCCCGAGTTGCGGATGCGCAGGTTGAGCTCGATCGCGGTAGACGCCGGCGCGCCGAGCACATGAGCCACCGCGGTCGCTATCGGCCCGCCGCTGGACACGAGCAGCACGTCACCGCGGTGCTGGGCGCTGATGCGTTCGAGCGCTTCGCCGACGCCGGCAACGAAATCGGCATGCGTCGGCATGCCGGCCGGCGCGACCCGGCCTTCGGCCCAGGCATTGAGGCCATCGCGTAGCAGCCGAAAGTGCTGCCGCACGTGCTCGGCGTTCCGCGGCTTGGGCAGCGGCTCGGCGTGCACGGTGGCGATGACGGCATGGCTTTCGTATTCGTTCAGGCCGGGCAGCGCGGTGACGGGCGGCGTGACAGCCAGGCCCTGCACGATGCCGGCCAGTGTCTGCGCATGGCGCTCCAGCGTGCCGGTGTAGGCAGCCTCGAACTGCAAGCCCAGACGCGCAAAACACTCGCCGAGCAGCACGCTCTGCCGCTGGCCGAGGTCGCTCAACTGGTCGTAGTTGTCGGCCCCGAAGGAGGCCTGACCGTGGCGGACGAGGTAGAGGGTGGGCATGGGTTGAGTCAGAGTTGCTGTTCGGCCCAGGCGGCGAAGTCTTCGAGGTCCGCGAGCAGTCGATGAGCTTGGTCGAGCGTCGAAGCGCGGATGTCGTACTGAACCTGGTCCTTGTAGCCGAGGATGCGGCGGTAGCGCGTCTGCTGCGCGACGGGCAAGGTGTTGTTGAGCACGTCGCGCAACAGCGTCGGCGCTGCAGCGTGATCTTGCTGGTTGATGACCTGGGCTTTCTGGGCCGTCAGCGCATCCGCATAGGCGATCGCTGCCGACACCATCAGGCTGATCGCCGGATCGCTGTTGCTGCCCGCCTCGACGAGCGCCGCGGCGTTGCGCGCGGCAAGCAGAAAGTCGCGGCCCGCGCGCAGCCGCCCTTGCCAGAACTCGGCGTCCACCTTCTTGCGCGGGCTTCGGCGTGTCACTTTGCCAGCGCGGCCCGCCGGGCGCGCGCCATTTCCTGCTGCGGGGTGCTGCCCTTGAGCGGCTTGGCGTCGCGTGCCAGTTCGCTCCACCAACGGTCGCCCGGCCTTAACTTGGCGAGCTCGTCTTCGCTCACTGCTGCGACCGAGAAGCTGACCTGCTGGTTCTCCTCCAACGGCAACAGCGCCGCGCGAACGCGCTCGGCAACCTCGGGCCGCGGGTGGGCCATGACGAGCGCAACGTCGATGTCGCTCTGAGGCGCGTCCTCGCCGCGTGCCACGCTGCCGTAGAGCCAGGCAGAGCGGACCCCGCGCTCGGCCTTCAGCGCGTCGCGCAGCGCTTGCAGCAGCCGTTCCCAGCGCTCCTGCTCGCTGCCGAAGAGGCCGCGCAGGGGAGCGGTAAAGGGGTGGTCGTCGTTGAGCGCGAAGAGTTGCGAGCGTGCGCTGCCGAGCACGTGGAGGACCCGCTGCGCCTGCAAGCCGTCGAGCACGAGACGCACGCCCTGCGGCGTGAGCCCGGTTTCGCGGGCCAGCTGCGGCGCGCTCAGGGGCGAGCCGTAAGCGGCCAGCGTGCGCAACACGCGCACGTTCCCGCCGCTGCCAAGCAGGCGAGTGAGCGGAAAACGCAGGTGGCTCTGCGGGTCGGACTGGCGCATCGCAGATGCAAGATAGCCCGCACAACAAGGAAAGTCAAATATTCTTAGGGAACTTTGAGTTGCGCTCTGATCATGTCAGCCGATCACATTGCGTTCGAGCAGTGGCTCGTTGCGCGCGAGGCGCGTCGGCGACAGCGGGCCGATGTCAACCCACGGCGTGCCGCCGGCGATCTGCGCCGCGATGGCCTGGCCGACCGCGGGTGCCTGCTGCATGCCGTGGCCGGAGAAGCCGCAGGCGAGCCAGACACCGGGATAGCCCGGTTCGAGTTCGCCCGCCAGCCCGTTGTGGTCGAAGCTGTTCATCTCGTAGTAGCCGGCCCAGGCGCCGGTGACACGCAGCGCCTCGAAGGCGGGCACACGCGCGGCGAGGGCGGGCCAGATCAGGTCGTCGAAAAGCGCGTGGTCGATCGTCTCGAGCGGCGTTTCGTCGTCGTCCGCGCGCGGCGGCGCGCCGCAGATGAAGCCACGGCCTTCCGGGCGAAACCAGACGCCGCTGGGGTCGATGACCAGCGGGCAGCCCGGCAGTTGCGCCGGCGACTCGAAGACGAAGACATCGCGTTTGCTGGCACGCACCGGCAGCGCAATGCCGAGCTTGCCGGACCAGGCACCGGCGGCCAGCACCACTGCATCCGCCCCGAACACACGGCCGTCGGTGCAGCGCACACGCTTGGGCTCGATGGCTTGAACTTCGGCATGTTCGAAGCGCGCGCCGCAATGAATCGCCTTGCGCCTGAAGGCCTGCAACACGCTCCAGCCGTCGTACCAGCCTTCGCCGCTGACGCCCCAGGAGCCGAGCGCGAGGTGATCGGTGTTGAGCCAGGGCCAGCGTTGCGCCAGCGCCGCCGCATCGAGCAACGCGACATCGACGCCGAGTTCGCGCTGCACGGCATGCAGTTCACGCAGCGTGGCTGCGCCGGCGCCGCCAGCCAAGTACAGATAACCCGGCTCGACGAGCCCGATGTGCGGACGCTCGTCGCCCACCCCCAGCTCGTCGCCGATGCGGCGATAGAAGCCGAGGCTGGCGCGCGACAGCGCGATGTTCACGGCTTGCGAGAACTGCTGGCGGATCGAACTCGCCGACAGCGCGCTCGACGCACGGGTGTAACTCGGGTCGCGTTCGAGCACGGTGGCGTGCAGCCCAAAGTCGCGGGCGAGGAAACACGCGACCGCCGAGCCCATGACGCCGCCGCCGACGATCACGACGCGTGGCGCGGCCATCTCGCTAGCGGCTGCGCGCGACGCGCCGCAATTCGTCCGCGATCAGCGAGACCGCGCCGAGCGTGATCGCCGCGTCGGCGGCATTGAAGGCCGGGAAGTGGCGGCCGCGCCAGTGGAAGTCGAGCATGTCCACCACATAACCGTGCAGCATGCGGTCGATCACATTGCCCAAGGCGCCGCCGAGGATCAGTGCGATCGCGAAGCAGAACAGCGTTTCGCCCGGGTGCTTCTTGAGCATCCAGACGATGAACACCGAAGCGCTCAGGCCCAGCACGATGAAGAACCAGCGTTGCCAGCCGGCTGCGTCGGCAAGGAAGGAAAATGCCGCGCCGGTGTTGTGCACACGCACGAGGTTGAAGAACGAGGTAAGGGTGCGGCTGTCGCCGAGTTGGAAGTAGCCGAGAGTCAGCGTCTTGGTGAACTGGTCGATCAGGATCACCGCCAGCGCGAGGCCGAGCCAGAACCAGAGGCTGGGGTTGCGAGTGCCCGCCATCACGCGACGGTGCGGACTTCGCCCGCGCCATACAGGTTGCTCGTGCATCGGCCGCAGATCGTCGGGTGCAGCGGGTCCGCGCCGACATCGTCGCGCCAGTGCCAGCAGCGTTCGCACTTGCTGTGCGGTGACGGCGTGACGGCGACCGCGAGCGCGTCTCCTCGTTGCAGCGCCGCCGCCGAAGTGATGAGCACGAACTTCAAGTCGTCACCCAAGCTGGCCAGGATGGCGTGCCGTTCGGGGTCCGCGGTGACCGCCACGTTGGCTTGCAACGAAGAGCCGACAGCGCCGGTGGCGCGCAACGCCTCGATCGCCTTGTTGGCTGCGTCACGAGACTCGCGCACAAGCGCCCACTTGGCGAGCAGCGCCGTGTCGGGCGCATCGAGCTTCGAATAGGTCTCGACAAAGATGGATCGGTCCGTGCCAGCAAACAGCGCCCAGGCCTCCTCCGCGGTGAAGCTCAGGAACGGCGCCATCCAGCGCAGCATCGTGTGCGTGATGCGGTGCAGGGCGGTCTGCGCGCTGCGTCGCGCCAGTGACTTCGGCGCCGTGGTGTAGAGCCGGTCCTTCAGCACGTCGAGATAGAACGCGCCCAGGTCCTCGGAGCAGAAGACCTGCAGCTTGGCCACCACCGGGTGGAACTCGAAACGGTCGTAGTGCGCCAGGATCTCGGCCTGCAACTCGGCGGTGCGCGCCAGCGCCCAGCGGTCGATCTCCAACAGCTCGCCGTCCGCCACCACGTCCTTCGTCGTGTCGAAGTCCGACACGTTGGCGAGCAGAAAGCGCAGCGTGTTGCGCATGCGGCGGTAGCTGTCGACCACGCGCGCCAGGATCTTGTCGTCGATGCCGAGGTCGCCCGAGTAGTCGGTCGCCGCGCACCACAGGCGCAGGATCTCGGCGCCGTATTTCTGCGCCGACGCCGCCAGCGGCATGTAGTTGCCCAGGCTTTTGCTCATCTTGCGGCCCGAGCCATCCACGGTGAAGCCGTGTGTCAGCAGGCCGCGGTAAGGCGCCCGGCCTTCGATCGCGCAGGCGATCAACAGCGACGAGTGGAACCAGCCGCGGTGCTGGTCGTGCCCTTCGAGATACAGGTCGGCCTCGGGGCCGCTCGCATGGCCGCTGCCGTCGTGCGAACCCTTGAGCACATGGAAGAAGGTCGACCCGGAGTCGAACCAGACGTCGAGGATGTCGTTGCTCTTCGCGTAGTCGTCGGCCGAATGTTCACCATGAGCGCCGAGCCAATCGGCGGCGTCGAGCTGACTCCAGGCTTCCACGCCGCCGGCCTCGATCAGCGTGGCTGCACGCACCATGAACTCCAGCGTGCGCGGGTGCAACTCGCCCGTCACCTTGTGCAGGAAGAAGGGCAGCGGCACGCCCCAGTTGCGCTGGCGGCTGATGCACCAGTCGGGCCGGTTGGCGATCATGTCGCGCAGGCGCGCGCGGCCGTTCTCCGGGTAGAAGGCCACCTGGTCGATGGCGTCGAGCGCGGTCTGGCGCAGCGTCTTCGGTGCCTTGTCCACGGTGAACACGCCATCGCCGTCGTCCATGCGCACGAACCATTGCGCTGCGGCGCGGTAGATCACCGGCGTCTTGTGGCGCCAGCAATGGGGGTAGCTGTGTTGCAGGCGCCCGCTGGCGAGCAGGCGGTCGGCGGCTTGCAGCGTCTCGATGATCTTCGGGTTCGCCTTCCAGATGTCCAGGCTCCCGAACAGTGCCAGCGTGTCTTCATAGACGCCGTTGCCCTGCACCGGATTGAGGATCTGGTCATGCGTCATGCCGTGCGCGACGCAGGAGTTGAAGTCCTCGATGCCGTAGGCCGGCGCCGAGTGCACGATGCCGGTGCCGTCTTCCGCCGTCGCGTAGTCGGCGAGATAGACCGGCGCGATTCGCGCATATCCCGCGTCGTGTTGCGCCAGCGGGTGATGGAAGTTCAGGCCGTCGAGTTGCTCGCCCTTCGCCGTCGCAAGCACGATGCCTTGCAAGCCCCAGCGTTCGAGACACTTCTCGACGAGCTGCTCGGCGACCAGCATGACGCCGCGTTGTGTGTCGACGAGCGCGTAGTCGAGGTGCGGGTTCAGGTTGAGTGCCTGGTTGGCCGGGATCGTCCACGGCGTCGTGGTCCAGATCACGGCATAGGCGGGTTTCGGCAGCTTGTGCAAGCCGAAGGCCGCCATCAGCTGGTCGGGCTCGGCGCAGAGGAAGGCGACATCGACCGTCGGCGAGGTCTTGTCGGCGTATTCGATCTCGAACTCGGCGAGCGACGAACCACAGTCGAAGCACCAGTACACCGGCTTCAAGCCGCGATAGACGAAGCCGCGCTCGACGATGCGCTTCAGCGCCCGCACCTCGCCCGCCTCGTTGCCGAAGTTCATCGTCAGATACGGCCGTTGCCAGTCACCCAAAACGCCGACCCGCTTGAAGTCGTCGCGCTGCTGCTCCAACTGCTCGGCGGCGTAGGCGCGGCTCTTGGCCTGCACCTCGGCGCGCGGCAGGTTGCGGCCGTAGGTCTTCTCGATCTGGTTTTCGATCGGCAGGCCGTGGCAGTCCCAGCCGGGCACATACTGCGCGTCGTAGCCGGCGAGCTGGCGCGCCTTGACGATCATGTCCTTCAGGATCTTGTTCGCCGCGTGGCCGACATGCAGCTGGCCGTTGGCATACGGTGGGCCGTCGTGCAGCACGAACAGCGGCGCGCCGTGGCGCGCGCCGCGCAGCTGTTTGTAGACCCCTTGTTCGTCCCACTGCTGGACCCAGCCCGGCTCGCGCTTGGGCAGGTCGCCGCGCATCGGGAAGGGCGTGTCGGGCAGGTTGAGCGTGGCGCGGTAGTCAGTGGTGGTGGTCATGGCGGGCGGGCGCGAATCAAGGTCGGCCGGCTGCGGCAGCCGGGGCGCAGGGCTGAAAAAAGCCCGCTAAATTCGGTCGCGCGTGGTCTGGCGACGCTCGGCGTCGTGGCTGACGTTGCTCCGTTCCTGCGGACGGGTGGCGAACCAGGCGCGGGCCTGATCGGCGTCGCGCCGGATCGCAGCCGTGAGCGCGGGCAACCCGTCGTAGCGGGCTTCGTCGCGCAGTTTGTGCAGCAGTTCCACGCGCACGAGTTTACCGTAGCCCCCCTCGCGACCGAGATGCGCCGGCCAGTCGAGGCAGAACACTTCGAGCAGCACGCGGCCGGAGTCGTCGACCGTCGGCCGCAGGCCGAGGCTGGCGACGCCGCGCAGCGGCGCATCGGTCAGCCCGTGCACCTGAGCGACGAAGATGCCGGTGGCGGCGGGCCGCGTGTGTCTGATGCGCAGGTTCAGCGTCGGAAACCCTAGCTCTCGCCCGAGCTTGGCGCCGTGCACGACATGGCCGCTGATCGCAAACGTCCGGCCGAGCAGCGCAGCCGCAGCGTCCATGTCGCCGCGCGCGAGTGCGTCGCGCACGGCCGAGCTGGACACGCGCAGTCCGTGCACTTCGTAGCTCTGCATGCGCGCGACGTCGAAGCCCAGGCGTTCGCCCGCCGCGTCGAGCAGGGCATAGTCGCCGGCGCGTTTGGCGCCGTAGCGGAAGTCGTCACCGACCAGCACGTAGCGCGCGTGCAGGCCACGCACCAGCACATCCTCGATGAAGGCCTGCGGGCTCAAGGCGGCGAGTCGGGCGTCGAAACGCAGCACCACCGCCTGGTCGATGCCGTTGTCCGCCAGGGCGCACAGCTTGTCGCGCAGCGCCGCGATACGTGCCGGTGCGCTGGTTCCGATGCGCGCGGCGAAAAAATCCCGCGGGTGCGGCTCGAAGGTCAGCACCGTGCCCGGCAGGCCGCGCTGGCGCGCCTCGCCGGCGAGCAGCGCGAGCATCGCCTGGTGGCCGCGGTGCACACCGTCGAAGCTGCCGATCGTCAGCGCGGTGGCGGGCGCAAGTTGCGAGTGATGCGTGAAGCCGCGAAAGACGCGCATGCGGCGGATTATTGCCGCCGCCGTTGTGCCGCCACGTTCACGCCGGCACGTCGGCGTGCGGCGGGTGGCCGTGCACACGCACGCCGTCGCGCCCGCCGGCCTTGGCCGCGTACATGGCAGCGTCGGCCTGGCGCATCAGGGTGTCGGCATCGGCGCCCGGCGCGTCGCACAGCGCCACGCCGACGGCGGCGCCGACCCGCAACTGCTGCGCTTCGACGTCCATCGGCTCGGCCAGCAGGGCGAGCACCCGCCGCGCCAGGCCGAGCGCGGGTTCCGGCCGGCCGGAACCGAACTGCAGGATGGCGAACTCGTCGCCGCCCATGCGCGCGACGATGTCGACGTCGCGCGCCGCCGCGCGCAACCGCGCCGCCACGCAGGCCAGCACCTTGTCGCCGACCGCGTGGCCGAGGCGGTCGTTGATCGGCTTGAAGCGGTTGAGATCGAGGTAGTGCACCGCAAAGCCCTCGGTCGTGCGCCGGGCGTTGTCCACCGCGCCGGCCAGGTGCTCGAGGAAGACCTCGCGGTTGACGAGCGAGGTCAGGCCGTCGTGGCGCGCCACATGCTGGATGCGCTCCTCCTGGTGCTTGCGCGCGGTGATGTCGCTGTAGGTGCGCAGCACGCCGCCGCCTTCGATCGGCACGCTTTGCACCTCGATGACGCGGCCGTCGGGGCGGCGCCGGTCGTAGCGCTGCGGCTGGTCGAGGATGCCGCCGGAGCGTATGAAGGCCTGGATGTCGGGCGGCGTGTTCGCGAACTCTTCCTGCGACCATTGCCAAGCCAGCACTTGCTCGAAGTGCGGGCGTGCGGCCATCAGTTCGGGCGGCAGCCCCAGCAGCTCGATCGCGCGCCGGTTGCACACCTCGACGATGCGTTGCGGCGACACCATCATCACGCCCTGGTCCATGCGTTCGAGCGTCGCGGCCAGCAGCGCCTGGCTCGCGCGCGCCTGCTGCTCGGCCTCGGCCAGGCGGCGCTGCTGGCGCTTGATGGCGCTGATGTCCACGTGCGCGAAGACACGCCTGCCGTCGGGACTGCGTCGCTCGATCACGCGCACGCAGCGCTCGCCTGGCAGTCCCAGCTCGAAGGGCGCGCCGGACCAGCGGGTCTGCTCGCCCAGCAGGGCCATGCCGGCGGCGGCGCCGTCGTTGTCGGCGGGCGCGGCGGCCGCCCAGGCGTCGCGGTAGAGCTGGACGAAGCAGCGGCCGACCGCCGCAGCGCGGTCGAGCAGGCCGTACATCACGACGAAGGGCTCGTTGACCCACAGGATGCGCATCTCAGCGTCGGCCACCATCAGGCCATCGGGGACATGGTCCAGCAGGTCGGCCTCGGCGTCGGCCGTCGGCGTCGGCGCCGGCGCGCCACCGTGTGCATCGCCCGCTGCGGCCTCGACGCGCCACAGCCGGATGCGGCCGATGCCGGGCAGCGACAGTGACGCCACGCGCAGCCGGCGGCCGCGGTGTTCGAAGGTGTAGGGCGAAGTCTGGGTGCGATTGCGCTCCAACCCTTGTTCGATGTAGCGCTCGATCTCGGCACGCTCCTCGCCTTGCAGCCGGCCGTCGTAGAAGCGGCGCAGGTTCTCGCGGTAGGGCTCGCCTGGGCGCATGTGCGGCTCGTGCTCTGGGAACAGGCGCATGAAGCTGCGGTTCCACAGCAGCGCGTGGTCGGACTCATCGAGCAGGTAGGCTGCGATCTCGAGGCCGTCGAGCGCCTCGACCAGCGCCTGCAAGCACGGCATGGCGACATGGTTCATGGGGCTCAGGCCGAACTACCCTCCAACGACCGCGCTGCGATGCTACCCCCCGCGTGCAACCGTCTCAAGCAGGCGCGCCACAGCTCGCCTCAGACGTTACCGACAGTGAGCATCCGTGCGCGCCAGCGCGGCCCGCTCCAGCCAGCGCCACGCGCCCGGCGCCAGGCCGTCGAGCGTGACCGGTCCGAAAGCGCTGCGGTGCAGCGCCTCGACCCGGTTGCCCACCGCAGCCAGCATGCGCTTGACCTGGTGGTACTTGCCTTCGGTGAGGGTGAGCCGCAATGTGCGCTCGCCCGTGGCCTGCGCCGCCGCGGCTCGCACGGGTTTCGGGTCGTCGTCGAGCACCACGCCCGCCAGCAGCCGTGCCAGCTGCGCCGAGTCGATCGGGTGTTTGACCGTCACCTCGTAGACCTTCGGCACATGGTGTTTGGGCGATGTGAGCCGGTGCAGCAGCGTCCCGTCGTCGGTGAGCAGCAGCACGCCGGTGGTGTCGGCGTCGAGCCGGCCGACCGGCTGCACACCACGCCCGCGCAGCGGCGCGGGCAGCAGCGCCAGCACGCTCGGGTGGTGGCGCGGCTTCGTCGAACACTCGTAACCCGCGGGCTTGTGCAGCAGCACGACGGCCGGGGCGTGAAAACGCCAGGCTCGGCCATCGACGCTGAACTCCAAGCCCTCGGTGGCAAGTTCGGCCAGCGGGTCGTCGATCACGCGCCCGGCCACGCCGACGGCACCGGCCGCGATCAGCGCGCGGCAGGCGCGGCGCGTGCCGAAGCCCTGGCTGTAGAGGACGTCGGCGAGGCGCAACTCAAACCGGCCCGCCGAGATCGCGTGCCGCCGGCAGCCCGGGCAGGCCGACCGCGTGTTGCACCGCGCGCACGATCGCCCACTCGACGGCCTGCGCGGCGAGTGTGCCCAGCACGGTCAGGTCGAGGCTGCGACCGGCCGCGCCGGTGCCGAGCGCGAACAGCGTGTCGCCGTCGCCCATCGTGTGCGCGGGCCGGACGCAGCGCGCCAGGCCGTCGTGCGCCATCGTCGCCAGGCGTTGCGCCTGCGCCTTGCTCAACACCGCGTCGGTGCCGACGACGCCGATCGTCGTCGCCGCGCCGACCAGCGCACGCGCGGGCAGGTCGCCGCGGGCGATGGCAGCGGCGCTGTCGAGCAGATGGCGGCCGTCCGGCGTGCGGGCGCCGGCGAGCAGCTCGCCGCTGGTCGGGTCGAGCACGTCGCCGACCGCGTTCACCACCACCATCGCGCCGACCGTGATGCCGCCTAACCGCAACGACGCGCTGCCGAGCCCGCCCTTCATCGCCCGTTCGATGCCCCACAGCTTGCCGACCACCGCGCCCGCTCCGGCACCGACGTTCCCTTGCGCCGCGCCGTGTCGCGCCTGACGGGCCGCCTCGCAGGCCGCGCGGCCTGCGGCGGCGTCCGGGCGGATGCGGGTGTCGCCGTGCCAGAGGTCGAACAACACCGCGGCCGGCACGATCGGCACACGCGCCGGGCCGACCGGGTAGCCGATGCCTTGTTCTTCCAGCCAGGCCATCACGCCGCCGGCGGCGTCCAGCCCGAACGCGCTGCCGCCGGCGAGCAGCACGGCGTGCACGCGGTCGACCAGGTTCGACGGGTCGAGCAGGTCGGTCTCGCGCGTGCCGGGTGCGGCGCCGCGCACATCGACGCCGGCCACCGCGCCCTCACGGCCACACAACACCACGCTGCAGCCGGTGGGCCGGCGGGTGTCGGCGTGGTGACCGACCTCGAGGCCAGGCACGTCGGCGAGGCTGTCGTAACTCATGGCGGCATTGTGGCGTGGGCGGCGCACCTATCATCGCCGCATGAGCGCAAGCGTGCACGACCGTTTCGGCGCCGGCATCGTGGGCTGGCTCGCCGATGCCTGGGGCGTGGTGCACCAGGGCGCGCTGATCGTCGTGCTGGCGCTCACGCCGTCCAGCTGGGGCGCGGCCGAGCGCGCAGCGCTGCGGCGCGAGATCGTCACCGGCACACTGCCGGCGCTGGCGGTGTTCGCCGTGTTGTCGGCGCTGCTCAGCCTGATCATCATCCGCATCGTCGTCGTCACCGCCCTGAGCTACGGCTTGTCGCGCTATGCGCTCGAGATGGTGGTGCGCGTGCTGGTGCTGGAGCTGATCCCGCTCGCGGCGGCGCTGTATGCCGCGCTGCGCACGACGCTGCCGGACGCCGCCGACGTGAGTGCCCTGCGCGGGAACAGCGAGAGCGCGCTGCGCGCGCGTGGCGCTTTCGACACGCTGCGGGCGCGGCGCATCGACCCCCTGGTGCGCGAGGTCGTGCCCCGGGTCGTCTCGGGACTGTTCTGCGCCCTCACGCTGGCGGTGGCCAGCGGCGTGTTGACGCTCATGCTGGCCTATGTCTCGGTGTACGGCTTCACGCCCTGGGGTTTTGCAGCCTATACGCGCACCGTGGGCCAGGTGCTGAGCCCGGCGGTGGCGACGATCTTCGTCATGAAGACGCTGCTGTTCGGCGCCGCGGTGGCGCTGATCCCGATGGCGTCGGTGCTGCAGGACGGGCGGCGCGCGCGCCGCGGCAGCGCCGAGCTGCGTGGCCTGGTGCGCATGTTCCTCGCCGTGCTGCTGGTGGAGGCGGCGTCGCTGGCCGGCAACTATGGCTGAGCACGAAGACGCGCCGACGCCGGCCCACCTGGAGCTGAAGGCGGCGCTGCTGATCGTCGGCGTCGTGCTGCTGATCGCCGCCTCCGTGCTCTACGTGTTGTATGCGCGCGGTGCCTTCGAGGCGACACAGCGGCTGGTGCTGATCGCCGAGGATTCCGAGGGCGTGGCGGTCGGCATGGACATGAGCTTCTCGGGTTTTCCGATCGGGCGTGTGGCGCGCATCGAACTGGCCGACGACGGCAATGCGCGCATCCTGGTCGATGTGGCGCAAAAGGACGCGCACCGGCTGCGCACGTCGAGTGTGTTCACGCTCGTGCGCAGCCTGGTCGGCGGCACCGCGATCAAGGCCTACAGCGGGGTGCCGACCGACCCGCCGCTGCCCGACGGCGCCGAGCGCACCGTGTTGATCGGCGACGCCACCGCCGAGATCCCGCGTCTGGTCGCCGACGCGCGCGCGCTGCTGCAAAACCTGAACAACCTGACCGCCGCCGACGCGCCGCTCGCGACCACGCTCGCGAACGTGCAGTCACTCACTGGCCGCGCGAGCGAGCACGGCGCCTTGGCCGCGCTGTTCGGCAGCGAAGCCGACGCGCGCAAGCTCGGCGTGACGCTGGACCGCAGCAACGCGCTGCTGGCGCGGCTGGACGGCATCGCCGCCAAGGCGGATCGCCAGGTGTTCGACAAGGGCGGCCTGCTGCCAGAGACACAAGCCGGCGTCGTGCAACTGCGCGCCACGCTGGCCGAGGCCCAGGCTGCGTTGACCGGCGTGCGCGGCACGCTGGCCAAGGTCGACACCGTGCTCGTCGAGGCGCAGGGCGTGGCGGCGAACGCACGTGTCGCGAGCACCGACCTCGCCGATCTGCGCGCCGAGGTCGAAGCCAGCCTGCGCAAGGTGCAGCATCTGATCGACGACATCAACCGCCGCTGGCCCTTCTCGCGCGACGCCAAGCAGGTGCGCCTGCCATGAAGCGCATGCCCCGCCTGCTCGCCATCGCACTCCTGGCTGGCTGCGCCGGCGGCCCGCCCACGCCGACGTGGCAACTCGACGCCAGCGCCGCGGCCGACGACGCGGTGCAGGCCTGGCTCGGCGGCGACGCGCGCATCGAGGTGCAGGCGAGCACGCGCCTGCGCGAGGCGATCTCGAAGACCGGCCGGCCGGCGATGCTGGCGCGCGCCGAGCTGCTGCGCTGCGCGGCGCGGGTGGCGACATTGGTCTTCGAGCCCTGCGCCGCGTTCGAGGCGCTGCGCGTCGACGCCGAGGCACCCGAGCGCGCTTACGCGGACTATCTGGCCGGCCAGCCGGTGGCCGATGCCGACGCGCTGCCGCCCGCGCAGCGTGCCGTCTTGCGCGGCGGTCCATCCGCGCTGGCCGCTATCGAAGACCCGCTGTCGCAACTGGTCGCGGCGGGGGTGCTGGTGAAGAGCGGCCGCGCCGACCCCGCGACGCTGCAGATTGCCGCCGACACCGCGTCCGCCCAAGGCTGGCGGCGCGCGGTGCTGGCGTGGTTGACGGCGCTGAAGGCACGCGCCGACGCGGCCGGCGACCGCGCGCAGGCCGAGCAGCTGCAACGGCGCATCGACCTCGCGGGCGCCGCGCGGCCCTGACGCGCCGTTTCAGTCGAGCGTGAAGCCGAGCTTCAGCGTCACCTGCCAGTGCGCCACGGCGCCGTCCGCGACGTGTCCCCGCGTGTCGGTGATCTCGAACCACTGGATGTTGCGCACCGTCTGGTGCGCCTTCGCGATCGCCTTTTGCACCGCGTCTTCGATCCCGACGGTGGACGAGCCGGTCAGTTCGAGGTGCTTGTAGATGTGGTTGCTCATCGCCTGCGCTCCGGTGGAAGGGACGGGGCGCCGAGCTTAGGCCGCCGCGTGACCGGCGACAACCACGTCAGCCGATCACACGCTTGGTGTGGCGGAACAGTCCCTCCGGGTCGAAGCGGTGTTTCAGCGCCGCCAGCCGTGCCAGGTTGGTGGGCCCGTACGCGGCGGCGATGCGATCGGCACCGTCCTCCTCGGTCAGGAAGTTCACATAGGTGCCGCCGGTCGAGCAGGGCGCCATCGCCTCGAAGGCGTCGCGTGCCCACTGGATGTTGCGCGCGTCGTCGCCGGGCCGCTCCCACGAGCCGGCGATGTTCAACACGTAATGCGCGTCGCGGTTGCCGGCGGGTGAATGGTCGGCCGGCAAATCGCCGAGCGCGCCGCCGATCTGGAACAGCAGGATCGCGGAGTGCGGCGAGGCGATGTGCCGCGCATGTTCGGCGGCAAGCGCGATCGTGGTCTGATCGAGTCCGGCGAGGTAGTGCGACTTCCAGTAGTAGCGCCGGCCCTTCGGCTGCGTGGCGTCGAGCAGGCTCTGCATCTGCGTGTACGGGCGCGGCGTCACGATGTCGGCGACCGGCGTGGCGAGCGCGCGCAGCGGCCCCAGCAGGCGCTGCCCTTCGTCGATGTCGCCGCTGTGGCAGACGAACACAGCGACGATCGGCTGGCCGTGCACTTCCTTCGGCAGCCACGGCGCGGGCGGCGCGATGCGCAGCACGGCCACGCTGGTCAGCTCGCGCGGCGCCTCGGCGCTGAACTGGCGGTAGGCCTCCAGCACCTGCAGCGCCTGTTCGCCGCGCCAGGCGATCGCGCCGCCCAGGATCTGCGGGCCCACCGGGTGCAGCCGGTACTCGAAGCCGGTGACGATGGCGAAGTTGCCGCCGCCGCCGCGCAGGGCCCAGAACAGGTCCGGGTGCTGGTCGGCCGACACACGCAGCAGCTGCGCGTCGGCGGTGACGACCTCCATCGCCAGCAGGTTGTCGCAGGTCCAGCCATGCTGGCGCGTCAGGTAGCCGAAGCCGCCGCCGACCGTCAGGCCGGCAATGCCGGTCGCCGACACGAAGCCGAGCACCGCGGCCAGGCCATGCGCTTGAGTCTCGCGGTCGACATCGGCCAGCGTGCAGCCGGCCTGCGCCCAGGCGCTGCGACGCGCGGCATCGACCCAGACGCCGCGCATCAGTGACAGGTCGATCATCACACCGCCTTCGGGTACCGCGAGGCCGGCGATGTTGTGGCCGCCGCCGCGCACGCTCGACAGCAGCGAGTGCGTGCGCACGAAACGCAGCGCGTGCAGAACGTCGACGCTGCCGCTGCAGCGCAGGATCAGGCCCGGCCGGCGGTCGATCATCGCGTTCCACACTTGGCGTGTCTCGTCGTAGGCCGGATCGTCCGGCGTCAGTACGGCGCCACGAAAGCCGGCCTGGAAGGCCTGCAGCGTGGCGGCATCGATCGTTGTGGTGCCGCCGTCCAGGCGTGCCAGCGTCGGGGTCATGCACGTTCTCCTTCGGTGGCGCCGTCGTGCCAGCGCACGGGCGACGCCGGCGCGCGGTTGACATGCAGTGTGAACACGTCGGGCCGCGCGTAGTGGCCGGCGACGTCGAGTGTGCGGCGCGCGGCGGCGACGCGGCTCGAGTCGATGTCGGCGTACAGCAGGCCGGTCTCGCGCCGCAGCGGCCCCGCCACCGGCTGGCCCTGCGGGTCGAAGACCGCGGAGTCGCCGTCGTTGATCCAGGCGTCGGGGTCGGGGTAGAGCGTGTCGCGGCCGGGGAAGTCGTCCGGCAGGTCGCGCGCACGCAGCGCGCATCCGCTGCCGACCACCCAGCAGCGGCCCTCGAGCGCGATGTGGCGCAGCGTGGCGAGCCAGCCGTCGCCGGCGTCGTAGGTCGGCGCGATGTAGACCTCGACGCCTTGCGCGTACATCGCGTAGCGTGCCAGCGGCATGTAGTTCTCCCAGCAGATCAGGCAGCCGATGCGGCCGACCGGCGTGTCGACGACGCGCAAGCCCCGGGCGTCGCCGCTGCCGTGCACCATGCGTTCGGGATTCGTCGGCATCAGCTTGCGGTGCCGGTTCAGCAGCGTGCCGTCGGCGCCGATCACGACCACGCTGTTGTACAGCGTCGCGCCGCCGGCGCTGCGCTCGCGCTCGTTGACGCCGCACACGACGGTGACACCCGCCCGCTGCGCCGCCGCCGCGAGGGGTGCGAGGTCGCCGGCATCGATGTCGACCGCCGCCGCCTGCAGCCGCGCGTGCAGCGCGCCCATCGCCGCGCCGTCGCGGCCGGCCGCCAGGCGCCAGATCCACGACGGGTAGCCGGGCACAAAACACTCGGGCAGCACGACCAGCGCCGCGCCTTCGGACGCTGCCTCGGCGACGGCGGCGACGGCACGTTCGAGCGTGGCATCGCGGTGCAGCAGCAAGGGCGGTTTTTGCACGATGGCGATGCGGGGCATGGCGGTATCCTCGGGATGCGATGGGCGCGATCCTGCACGTGATGCCGACCGGCGGCCAGTCCTGAATCTGAAGCGTTTGGTCCCTTGCTGTTTGCGGAGAATTGCCGATGGATGCGGGCTACGGCCAGTTCTGCACCGTGGCGCGCGGCGCCGAGGCCCTGTGCGAACGCTGGACCCCGCTGGTCGTGCGCGAACTGCTGTGCGGCAGCCGGCGCTTCAACGACCTGCACCGCGGCGTGCCGCGCATGTCGACCAGCCTGCTGACGCAGCGGCTGCGCCATCTGGAGGAGATCGGCGTCGTTCGGCGGCGCGCCGCCGGCAAGGTCTGGGAATACCAGCTCACCGAGGCGGGCGAGGAGTTGCGGCCGATCGTGATGGCGCTCGGCCACTGGGGCGCGCGCTGGATCGGCAAGCGGCTGCGCGACGACCAGCTCGACGCCGGGCTGCTGATGTGGGACATCCGGCGCAGCGTGCGGCTCGACACCTTTCCGCGCGAGCCGGTGGTGATCCACTTCCGGCTGCCGGATGCGCCGAGCGGCGAGCGCGAGTGGTGGCTGGTGGTCGAGCAGGGGGCGGCCGACCTGTGCCGCGACGACCCCGGCCGCGAGGTGACGCTGGTGGTGGAGGCGGGCGTGCGCGCGCTGACCGAGGTCTGGGGCGGCGAGCGCACGCCCACCGAGGTGACGGCCGCTGGCGAACTGCGCGTGCAGGGCCCGCCGCGCGACGCGCTGCGGCTGTGGGCCTGGCTGGGCGCGAGCGCGTTCGCGCCCACGCGCGCGGCGGCACGTGCCGCCGCGCCACCTCAAGCGAAGACGCCGGCCTGATCGGTCATGCGCGCCGACACCTCGCCGAGATGGTGCAAGGTGTCGCCGAACGTCATCTCCAGCATCGTCAGACGCTTGAAGTAGTGGCTGCCGACGTATTCGTCGGTGACGCCGATGCCGCCGTGCAGCTGGATGCACTGCTGGCCGACGAAGCGCATCGAGTTCCCGAGCTGCACCTTGGCCTGCGACAGCGCACGCCGGCGCTGCGCCGCCGGCTCACCCAGCTTCAGGCTCGCGAAGTAGCTCATCGAACGGCCGAGTTCGAGCTGCATCTTGACGTCGGCGATACGATGCCGCAGCGCCTGGAAGCTGGCGATCGGCACGCCGAACTGCTTGCGCTGGTTCATGTAGTCGACCGTCAGCGCGACCAGCTTGTCCATCAGGCCGACACCTTCGGCGCAGGCCGCGGCGATGCCGACATCGACGGCGTGTTCGAGTGTCGCCAAGCCGTCGACCGTGATCAGCGACGCCGGCGCATCCTTCAGCACCACCTCCGCGGCGCGCGCGCCGTCCTGGGTCGGGTAGCCGCGCACTTGCGCCGCGGCCTTCTCGACCAGGAAGAGGCCGATGCCGCCGCCGTGGGCGGCCGGCACGACGAAGGCATCCGCTTCGTCGCCGGCGGGCACCACGCTCTTCGTGCCGCTGACCGTCCAGCCGCCGCCGGTTTGTGTTGCGCGGGTTTCGACACGGTCGAGCCGGTAACGCGCGGCACGCTCCTGCTGCGCCAGCACGACCAGCGCTGAGCCCTCCGCGATCTTCGGCAACCAGGCCGCCTGCAGGTCGTCCGGTGCGGCGGCCAGCAATGCCGGCGCGACCAGCGCGCCTTGTGCATACGGCGCGTTGACGAGCCCGCGGCCGAGTTCTTCCATCACCACCATCGCCTCGACGGCGCCGAAGCCCATGCCGCCGTGCGCTTCCGGCACCGCGAGCCCGGTCAGCCCCAGTTCGGCGAGTTCGCCGTACACCGCACGTGTCGCGCCGCCGGCCTTCGCCAAACCATGCCGGCGCTCGAAGGCGAAACCTTTTCCCACCCAGCGTGCCACCGCGTCGCGCAGCGAGTTCTGGTCGTCGGTGAAGTCGAAGTCCATGTTCAGCTCCCGAGGACGGTTTGGGCCACGATGTTGCGCTGGACCTCGTTCGATCCGCCGTAGATCGTCGTCTTGCGCATGTTGAAGTAGGTGCCGGCCAAGGGCGACAGCAACGCCGAGCCGACATGGTCGCCCTGCCAGCCGGCGTCCATCGCCTCGTGGATGAAGGCGCGGGTGTAGGGACCGCCGGCGAGCATCATCAGCTCGGCATAACGCTGCTGGATCTCGCTGCCGCGGATCTTGAGCAGCCCCGCGACATCGAGCGACTGCTTGCCGCTGGTTTCGGCCGACAGCACCCGCAGCACCATCATCTCGAGCGCGACGATATCGACTTCGAGCAGCGCGATCTGGTCGCGAAAACGCGCGTCGTCATAGACGCCCTCGGCCTGCGCAATGCGCTTCAGCCGCTCCAGCTCGCGCTTGGCGCGGTTCACGTCGGCGATGTTGGTGCGCTCGTGCGCGAGCAGGTGCTTGGCATAGGTCCAGCCCTTGTTCTCTTCGCCGACCAGGTTCTCGGCCGGCACCTCGACGTTGTCGAAGAAGACTTCGTTGACCTCGGGTTCGCCGTCGAGCATGACGATCGGGCGCACCGTGACGCCGGCCGACTTCATGTCGACGAGGAGGAACGAGATGCCGGTCTGCGGCTTGCCGTCGCTGCTCGTGCGCACCAGGCAGAAGATCCAGTCGCCGTACTGGCCGAGCGTGGTCCAGGTTTTCTGGCCGTTGACGATGTAGACGTTGCCGCGGCGCTCGGCGCGGGTCTTCAGGCTGGCGAGGTCAGAGCCCGAGCCCGGCTCGCTGTAACCCTGGCTCCACCAGACGTCGCCGCTCATGATGCCGGGCAGGTGGCGCTGTTGCTGTTCGGGCGAGCCGAAGGCCATGATCACCGGCGCCACCATCACCGGCCCGAAGGGTGCGACCCGCGGCGCGCCGGCAAGTGCACATTCCTCCTCGAACAGATGGCGCTGCACCGCGTTCCAGCCCGGGCCGCCGAACTGCTTCGGCCAGCCCCAGCCGTGCCAGCCCTGTTGGCCCAGGATGCGCGCCCAGCGCTGCATGTCGTCGCGTGTCAGGCGCTGCGCATGGCGCACCTTGTGGCTGATCTCCTTCGGCAGGTTGGTGGCCACCCAGGCGCGGATGTCGCGGCGGAAGGTCTCTTCTTCGGGCGTGAATCGCAGGTCCATCGTCGGCTCCTCGTACAGGCCGGTTTCTAGCACGGCTGCACATAATCGCACCGCATGGCGACTCCCGATGTGCAAAGCGCCCAGCTCGCGCGCAGCGGTGGCGCGGACTGGCTGTCGCTGGCCCTGATCGACGCACGCAACCACACACTGGCCTGGCTGGCGGTGTTCGAGGGCAGCACAGCGCTGACGCAGGCATTGCAACTCGCGGCGCCCGGCCAGGCTGGCGACGACCGCGTGCGCTCGCAACTTGTCGCCACGATGGAGGCGCTGCTCGACCAGTTGGCGAGCGTCGGCGATGACGACGACGAGGCCTTGCGGCCTTACCGCGCGGCCCTGCATCGCGAGGACCGGCTCGTCGAATCCTTCGCCTACCTGGCCCAGGCGCAGGGCATCCCGCCCGCCACCGCGTTGCTTGCGCCGCCCCTGGTGCTGGCACCGCGCGAGCCGCTATGGTTTGCCGCCCAAGCCGTCGCTGCGCCGCCCGCGCGCGGCTGGCGGCCGGACAACGAAGCCGGCGACCACGACGAATCGCTTCCCGAGTTCGAGATCGACGCCCAGGCCGTGACCTGGCAGCAGTTCGTCGAGTTCATGGCCGACGGCGGCTACGACGACACGCAGTGGTGGAGCGACCCCGGCTGGGCCTGGGTGCAGGCCGAACAACGCCGGGCGCCGCGCGACGTCGAACAGTGGCGCCCCGGCGTGCGGGTGCAGTCCTTCGGGCGGCCGGTGCGGGTGAGCCTGGCCGCGCCGGTCGTGGGCGTCAGCCGCCACGAGGCCGAAGCCTGGTGCCGCTGGGCCAGGCGACGCCTGCCGGCCGGGGTCGAATGGCAACTCGCCGCCGGCCAGGGCGCAAGCCGCGGCTTCGTCGCCCACCAGGTGAGCGAATGGGTGCTCGGCCGCAGCATGCAGCGCGGCGTGCCCTGGTTCGCGCCGCGCCGGCTCGCCCACCCGGCGCTGCGCAGCGCCGTCGCCGCGGATCGCGACGACGGCTTCTACGGCTTTCGCAGCTGCGCGCCGTGAGCTCTTGTCACGGCCGAGCCTGGTCGGGCCGGCTGTAGTCGCACACGCCGGACGGGAACACGGCCTTCAGCTGCGTGATCTGTGCCGCGCTCGGCGCCCAGGGTGCGTAGGCGCCGTCGGCCACCGCCTGGTCCACCGCCTTCAACGCGCAGCGGTAGATGCCGCCCTCGATCGGCGCACCAGCGACGATGCGCGATGTGCGATAGAGCGGGAAACGCTGCGTGCAGGGCCCGGCCGGCTTGTTGTCGAGGATGCCGTTCCAGGCGTCGTCGCCGGCGTAGATGAGCGCCCCCGCGGTGTCGAAGCAGCTGTCCACCGCGCGTGCCGGCCGCGTCGCGCGCAGGCTCTTGCCGGGGTTGGCGCGCAGGTTGGCCATCCACTCGTCCATCACCGCGACCGCGTCCAGCGACTGGCTCGCCTTCGGCACGCCGGGCACGGTGTCGGTGAACCAGATCACCAACCCGTCGCTGTGGCCCATCTTCGCCAACACGCGCTGGCGCGCCGCGAAGCTCTGGTGGCTGTTGTGCATGTCGAGCTCGCGCTCCATGTACTGGCGGTGGTCGATCGTCGGCCGATCCAGCTGGCCCGAGAACACGTGGCCGGAGGTGTAGGCCGCACGTTGCGCGATGGCGTCGCCCGCGGTGCGCGGCGCGGGCAGGCCCGCCGCCGGGCTCAGGTTGATGTTGCGCCGGCTCCAGGGGTCGAAGTAGCTCGGGTCGGCGAACACCTTGTTGACTTCGGCCTGCGAGGTGCCGAAGAACGGGAACCCCTCCTGCACCATCTGGCTCGGATGTTTCCAGCCGCCGACCTTGAAGTTGAGGTCGACGAACTCGTCGCCCGTGATCAGGCCGGCCTTCAGCGAGGCCAGGCCGTACTGCACGCCCACGTTGTCCCAGGTCGGCCGCGCCGCGCCGGTGGCGTCGACGCCGTAGAAGTTGCGCAGGTCGTCCCAGTGCGTCCAGCGGATGGCGGCGATGGCGCTCTGCGGCTCGTAGAACTGCTGGTTCGCCGCCTGGCCGAACCACGGGTTCATGGCCAGCGGCGACAGGCCGCGCCAGCCGGGGATGCACTCGGTGGAGCCGACCGCGGTGCTGTAGCCGAGTGCGGTCTTGAGCGGCGCCAGCGCGTCGTTGACCCGTGCGTTCGGCCCGCCCGGCAGGTTTTCCTCGGCGTTGAAGCCGACGAGCAGCGAGCGGTTCTTCGTCACGCGCCACTTGGGGTTGGCGCGGTCGGTCGCGTCCATGTAGTGCTCGAGCAGTTCGCAGTCGCCGACGTGGATGGTCTGCGTCACCATGTCCGGGTAGCTCTGCACCGGCAGCAGCGCGTCCAGGATGCCCGGCTGGTTCTGGCCGATGACGTACTGCTGGATCGCACCGCCCGAGCCTCCAAGCCCGACGGTGTAGCTCGGCAGGCCGAAGCGTTCGATGAAACGCTCCTTGGTCATCATCGCCGTTTCGCCCATCACCTGCAGGTTGTAGTGGGTGCCGGTGTTGTTGCCGCTCGAATGGATGATCGCGGTGCCGTCGCGCAGGATGTCGGGATTGAGCGAGCCGCTGTGCACCGTGCCCTGGCTGTGGCCGATCGCAACACCGCCCTGGAACCAGTACAGCAGGCGGCCGTTCCAGCGGCTCGCGTCGCTGTCGGTCGCGCCCTGCGGCGCCAGCATCGCGATGCTGTAGAGGAAGCGGTTGATCGAGCCGACCTCGCGCCGGACGACGAAGTCGACCGTGCGGCCGTCGGCCAGGGTCGTCGTCGCCATGTCGGCCGGCCGGCTGCCGTCGGTGGGCATCGGCCGCAGGGCGCCGCCCGCGGTGCTGCGGTAGAGCCAGCTGACAAAGCTGTCGATCGCGCAGTCGCGGCTGTAGCCGATGGTCTGTCCGGCCGCGTCGAGCACGCGGTTGCCCGGCGGCGTGGCGCTGTCCACCTTGGGCTGGCGGCCGACGCCGCCCTGGATCGTCGTGCAGACAAAGGGGTGCTGCTGCGCGCCGGAGAACATCGGCCCGCTGATCGGGTAGTTGGTCAGCGTCAAGGCCGCGCTGTTGCCCTGCCCCTGGCCGTTGCGGTGTTTGACCTCGAGCCGGTTGTCGCCGAGTGCCAGGCCACTGACCACACCTTCGAGCCGGTCGCCCTGAGTGGCCAATTCCAGGTTGATGCGCTGTCCGTTGAGCCACCACTCGAGCTTGTCGTGCAGGCCGGGCGCGGCGCGCAGTTCGATGCGCGCGTCGCCGCCGGAGACGAACTGCGCCGGGCTCGACAACACGCGCAACGCGACCGCGGCGCCAGGGCTTGCCGCGCGCTGCGCCTGCTCCAGCGCGTTGTTGCCGCTGCCGCCGCCGCAGGCGGCGAGCAGGCCACAAAGCGCCAGTGCGACGCCGTGTTGGCTCATGCGTTCCATGGGGTCTCCTTCGTTGTTCGAGTGGCCACCATAAGACCGTTGCGCCAGCCTGCAATGCGGGCGGACCCCGAAGTGAGACCCGCGAGCGCGGGATAGACAGCTATGCAGCCGCCGACATATCGCCAGCGCATCGACCTTCCGCAAGAATCCCCGCCCGTTGGGGCGCTGAGGAAGATGAAGTTCGATGGCGGCATTCGGGGAGAGCCTGCACGCGGCGGTGCAGCTGGTCGTGGGGCTGGATGCCGCGCTGGCGGGTGTGGTGTCGCTGTCGCTTGCGGTCAGTGCCAGCGCCAGTGTGCTGGCGGCGGGTTTCGGGCTGGCCGGCGGGGCCTGGCTGGCGGTGGCGCGCTTTCCCGGCCAGCGGGCGCTGGTCGCGCTGCTCAACACGCTGCTCGCGCTGCCTTCGGTGGTGGTGGGGCTGGCGGTCTATCTGCTGCTGTCGCGCTCGGGCCCGCTGGGTGACTGGGGCATCCTGTTCACGCCGAGCGCGATGGTCATCGCGCAGACGATTCTGGTGCTGCCGGTGGTGACCGCGCTCACGCGCCAGTTGGTGGCCGACGCTGCACACGGCAACGGTGAGCAGCTGCGTTCGATGGGCGCCGGGGCGTTCATGAGTGCGCTGCTGCTGCTGCTGCACGAACGGCTGGCCCTGGTGACGGTGCTGCTGACGGCCTTCGGGCGTGCGATCAGCGAGGTCGGCGCGGTGATGATCGTCGGCGGCAATATCGACGGCGTGACGCGCGTGATGACCACCGCCATCGCGCTCGAAACCAGCAAGGGCGACCTGCCGCTGGCGCTCGGCCTCGGGCTGGTGCTGCTGGCGGTGGTGGGCGCGATCAACGTCGCGATCGCGCTGGTGCAGCGCCTGCACCTGATGCGCGAGGGGGCGGCGCGATGAACAACGGCTCGGCGCTGATCGAGTTGCGCGGTGCCAGCGTGCGCTTCGGCAAGGTGACGGCGCTTGCCGAAGCCCACTTCGTGCTGCGCCCCAACGAGCGAGTCGTGCTGGTCGGCAGCAACGGCTCGGGCAAGACGACGCTGCTGCGCGCGCTGCACGGCCAAATCGCGCTGCACGGCGCACGGCGCGTCGCCGGCGGCCGCGAGCCGACGCAGGCGATGGTGTTCCAGCGCCCCTTCCTGCTGCGCCTGTCGGTCTGGCACAACCTGATGATCGCGCTCTGGCTCGCCGGCGTGCCGGCACGCGAACGCGCGGCGCGCGCGTTGCAGTCGCTGGAGCGGGTCGGCCTGGCCGACCAGCGCCCGCGGCCCGCGCGCGTGTTGTCGGGCGGCCAGCAGCAGCGCCTGGCACTCGCGCGCGCCTGGGGCGTGCGGCCGCGCGTGTTGTTCCTCGACGAGCCGACGGCAAGCCTCGACCCGCATGCCAAGCGCGAGGTCGAGGCGTTGATCGAGGCCTTTGCCGCCGAGGGCATGACGGTCGTGATGAGCACGCACAACCTCGGCCAGGCCAAGCGGCTGGCGACGCGGGTGGTTTACCTGGAGGCGGGGCGCATCGTCGTCGACCTGCCGACAGCGTTGTTCTTCGATCAATCGCTGCCGGAAGCGGCAGCCCAGTTCGTCAAAGGAGAGTCGCCATGGCAATGAAGAGAAGGTTTCTTTCGATCGCGCTGTTCGCGCTTGCCTGTGCCGGCGCGCAGGCGCAGGACAAGTTCATCGTGATGGCCTCGACCACCTCGACCGAGCAGTCCGGCCTGTTCGCACACCTGCTGCCGGCCTTCAAGGCCGCCAGCGGCATCGATGTGCGCGTGGTGGCGCAGGGCACCGGCCAGGCGCTCGACATGGGCCGGCGCGGCGACGCCGACATCCTGTTCGTGCACGACCAGGTGGCGGAGGAAAAGTTCGTCGCCGACGGCTTCGGCCTGCAGCGCAGGCCCGTCATGTACAACGACTTCGTGTTGATCGGGCCCCAGCGCGACCCGGCCGCCACCCAGGGCAAGGACATCACCGCCGCGCTGGCGAAACTGGCCGCGGCCGGCGCGCCCTTCGTGTCGCGTGGCGACAAGAGCGGGACTCACGCCGCCGAGCTGCGCTACTGGAAGGCCGCGAACGTCGATGTCGCCGCCGCCAAGCCCAAGGGATACCAGGAGTGCGGCTGCGGCATGGGTCCGGCGATCAACATCGCCGCATCGACCAACGCCTATGTGCTGGCGGATCGCGGCACCTGGCTCAGCTTCAAGAACCGCGCCGACCTGGCTGTGCTGGTCGAAGGCGACAAGCGCCTGTTCAACCAGTACGGCGTCATCGTCGTCAACCCGGCGAAACATCCGCATGTGAAGAAGGACCTGGCGCAGGCTTTCGCCGACTGGGTGGTGTCGGCGCCCGGGCAGGCGAGCATCGCGGCCTACAAGATCGGCGGCGAGCAGCTGTTCTTTGCCAACGCGAACCAGTGACTTGATTTGGCCAGCGCCCCGGCGCATGGCGCTACAGTGCCGCGATGCGCCCTTCCGTCCCGACCTGCCTTCTGCTCGCAAGCCTGAGTGCTGGCGCTCAGACGCCCGCCGATGAACCCACGGTGATCGTCATCACCGGCAGCCCGAGCGCGCGTGCCGCCGCCGAGGCGCCGTATGCGATCGGCGTCGTCGATGCCGCAACACTGCGCGCCGCCGGGCCGATGGTCAACCTGTCGGAGGCAATGGCCCGCGTGCCCGGCCTGGTGGTCGCCAACCGCAACAATTACGCGCAGGACCTGCAGATCAGCTCGCGCGGCTTCGGTGCCCGCGCCGGCTTCGGCGTGCGCGGCCTGCGCCTGTATGCCGACGGCATCCCGGCCAGCATGCCGGACGGCCAGGGCCAGGCGAGCCACTTCGACTTGGCCGGCGCCCAGCGGGTCGAGGTCCTGCGGGGGCCGTTTTCGGTGCTCTACGGCAACAGTTCGGGCGGCGTGATCTCGCTCATCAGCGCACCGGTGCGCGTGCCCGAGGCCGAGGTCGCGCTCGACGCCGGCAGCTTCGGCTTGCGCCAGCTGCGCGGCAGCGTCGCGACGCGGCTGGGCGGCTCGGGCTTCGATCTGCGCGCCGGCGTCTCGGCCTTCGAGTTCGAAGGTTTTCGCCCGCACAGCGCGGCCCAGCGAACGTTCGGCAATCTCCGGCTGGGGTATGCAAGCGAGCGCGACCGCCTGGTGCTGATCGCCAATGCGCTCGACCAGCCGGCCGACGACCCACTCGGCTTGTCGCGCGAACAGTTCGATGCCGACCCGTACCAGACGACCCCGCAGGCGACCCAGTTCGACACCCGCAAGACGGCGCGCCAGGCGCAACTCGGCGCGGCCTGGACGCGCAGCTTCGACGCCGGCGCCCTGCGCGAGTCGCGCCTGGCGGTGTATGGCGGTGAACGCGCGGTCGCGCAGTGGCTGGCGATCGCGCCCGGCACCCAGGCCAATGCGCGCCACGGCGGCGGCGTGATCGACTTCGACCGTCGTTACGCCGGCCTCGAAGGCCGGCTCGTCTGGCGCTGGGACGCGGTCGAGGCGGTCACCGGCATCGCCGTCGAAGCCCAACGCGACGACCGTCGCGGCTACGAGAACTTCACCGGCACCGGCGCGGCCCAGGTGCTGGGTGTCACCGGCAACCTGCGCCGCGACGAAGCCAACGCGGCCACTTCGCGCGACGTCTTCGCGCAGGTGGAATGGACGATCGCGCCGACGCTGGCGGCATCCGGCGGCCTGCGTTCGGGGCAGGTGCGGCTGTCGGCCGACGACCGCTACCTCTCCAATGGCGACGACTCGGGCCGGCTGAAGTTCAGCTACACGAATCCGGTGCTCGGCCTGCGCTGGACCGCCGCGCCGGGGCTCAACCTGCACGCCAGTGTGGCGCGGGGTTTCGAATCGCCGACGCTGGGCGAACTGGCCTACCGGCCCGACGGGCTGGGCGGCTTCAACGAGGGGCTGAAGCCACAGACGAGCAAACAGGCCGAGCTGGGCGCCAAATGGCGCAGCGGCGCGTTGGACATCGACGCGACGCTGTTCCATGTCGAGGTCGACGACGAGATCGGCGTCGCGTCCAATGCCGGCGGGCGTTCGAGCTTCCAGAACGTCGGCCGCACGCGGCGCAGCGGTGCCGAGCTGGGCGGCACCTGGCGCATCAGCCCGCAGTGGCGCGGCCAGGTCGCGCTGACGCTGCTCGACGCCACCTACCGCGACGGCTTCCTCGCCTGCGCCGGCATTCCCTGCACCGCGCCGTCGGTTCCGGTGGCTGCCGGCAACCGCATCGCCGGCACGCAACGCGGCAGCGGATACGCCGAACTGGCATGGACGCCGGGCGCGCAACGCGAAGTGGCGCTCGAGCTGCGCGGCGGCACCGCGGTGGTCGTCAACGACACCAACACCGACGCCGCCGGCCGCTATGCGATCGGCAACCTGCGCTGGCTGGAGCGGGTCAGCTTCGGCAACGGCATGAAGGCCGAGTTGCTGCTGCGGCTGGACAACGTCGCCGACAAGGTCTACGCCGGCTCGGTGATCGTCAACGACGCCAACGGCCGCTTCTTCGAGGCCGGCTCGCCACGCAGCTGGTTCGTCGGCTTGCGGCTGATCGGCGGCCTGTAGCGGCTGTCAGCGCGGCGAGCGAAAGCGCCACCAGGGCAGGGCCTTGGTCAGCGACAGCACCTCGCCGGCGCGCTGCGGCGCGTAACCGGGAAGGGCGGCCAGCGTGTCGCTCCAGGCCTGCGCTGCGAGCAGTTCACGCAGCGCGACGACCGGCGGGGTGTCGAGCTGCTCTTTCATGCAGACGAGGAAGTAGTCCTCGTCGATCAGTGGCACGAAGCCCAGGCCGAACTCGCGCGCCGCGGCTTCGACGCCCGGCCCGATGTCGGCGGCACCGGCGGCGATCGCGGCCGCCACCGCGACATGCGTGTCCTCGCTGCGCGTGTCGTAGCCGGTGATGGCGCCGGGCACGATACCCGCTTCGTGCAGCAGGTGGTCCATCAGCAGCCGGGTGCCCGAGCCCGCCTGGCGGTTGACGAAGCGCAGCGTCGAGCCGGCGAGGTCGGCCACGCCGCTCAAGCCCTCGGGCAGCGGCTTGCGCAACATCAGGCCCTGGCTGCGGCGGTGGCTGCCGATCAGCTTGTGCGTGCCGGGTTGCAGCAGCGGCTTGAGAGCGGCGGCAAAGACCGGCGAGCCGCCCGGCAGCGGCGGCACGTGAAAACCCGCCACCCCGCAGCGGCCGTCGTTGAGCGCACGCAGCGCGTCGCGGCTGGTGGTGAAACGCAATGCGACGTGCAGGCTGCGCGCGGCCAGCGACTGGATCAGCGGCAGCGCCAGGTCGTGGCTGGCGGCCATGTCGAGCACCTGCAGACGCGGGTCGCCGGCCTGGGCCAGCACATGCAGCAGCTCGGCGCGCAGCGCTTCGATGTGCGGCGTCATGCGCGTGCGTGCCTGGCGTTCGGCCCACACCAGGCGCTGGGCATAGGGTGTGAGCTGGCTGCGTTTGCCCTGGTTCCAGTGCACCAGCGGCTCGCCGAGCACGGCTTCCCAGTGCCGCAACGCGCCCCAGACATGACGGTAGGACTGGCCTAGCGCCAGCGCCGCGTGCCGGATCGAGCCGTGCTGCTGCATCGCCGCCAGCAGGTCGAACAGCGGGTTCTCGATCTCGGCGCCGCGTTGGCCGTGCGCCTCGAAGCCGTACTGCAGATGGATGCCGCGCTCATGCATGGCGGCATTGTGCGGGGGCGCTCAGGCCTTGCGCTTGCGGGTGGCCTGGGGAGTCGCCGGTTTGCGCGCCGCCCGCCGCGGCAGCGCACTCGGCGGCAAGGTCACCAGGCCGGCGTAGTCGACGTAGCCCTTGTTGATCTCGGCCAGCTTGCGCCGCAGCCGGTACACGCCGCCGCCTTCGCGGGTCATGCTGGCGTCGGTGTTGCCTTCGATGGTGGTGATGAAGCCGCCGTCGATCGCCTCGATGAAACCGGTATGCCCCAGCCCGCGCCCATGGTCCATGATGAAGACTGCGCCGGACCTGAGCAACGACGGATCGGCCAGCGCCTCGTGCGCCGGGATGCGGCGCGCGCCCGCCGCGGGTGCCGCGTTCCAGTGCCGCATGCAGCCGCCGGTGCGCACCATCGGGTTGCTGCGCTGCACGGCCAGCGCGGCCTCGTCGAAGCACCAGTAGACGAAGGCGCAGCACCAGGCGTAGCCGGGGTCCAGCCCGATGCGCGCCAGGTAGGCATCGACCTGCGGCCCGCGGTTGGAGTTGAGCGGCTTCTCGCGCACCGCCTTCGCCTCTTCGCCGGCGGCCAGCCTGAGCACACGCGCCAGGAACGGGTCGGCCGGCGGGGCCGGCCGCGGCACCGAGCCGGGGCCGAACAAGACGGCCCAGGTGATCGAACCGACCTCGCCGTCCTGCTTCAACGGCCGGCCGTCGGCATCGACATGGCGCGCCTGGAACAACTTGATGACCTGCTTCATGCGCGGGCCGAAGTGGGCGTTGTTCTCGTCGAGCAGCAGCGCCGTCTCGCGGGCCAGCGCCCGGTTGAGCGCACGTTTGAGCGCCTGGACGATGCGGGCGTCGGTCTCGCCCATCTTGATCAGCCGGCCGGGGTAGCGCATGGGGCCTCCAAGGTTGCGGCGGCGAGCTTAGGCAGCCTGGGGGCGCGGTGCCCATCCCAAGCTGTGCGTGCCGTCGGGCTGCGCAGTCAGCCCTGGGTGCGCAGGTGGCGGTAGATGAGCCCGCGTGAAACGCCCAGGCGGCGCGCCGCTTGCGAGACGTTGCCGTCGCAGGACTGGAGCGTCTGCGTGATCAGCTGCCGGTCGGCGTCGCGCAGCGTGCCGGTCGGCTTGCCGGGCGGGGCCGCGGTCGCCGGGGGGATGTCGACGTTCGGTGTGGCCTCGGCGGGCAGCGGCCGGCCGAGGTGGTGCAGCCACGCCGCGCCGTCGTGACTCGGTCTGCGCGTGCGCACCCACACGCGCAGACCGTTCGGCAACACGATGGTGGTGGCAGCCGTGCTCCGCGCCAGCGATGCCAGCGTGTCGGCAGCGCAGCCGAAGGTGTCTTCGACCCGCAGCGCCGCGGCCGCTTGGCGCTGCGGCGGCAGCCCGAGCAGGCGTGCCGCCACGCCGTTGAGCCACGCAATGCAGCCGTCCGACGCGACCCCCACCAGGCCGGTCATCGGCGTGTCGAGCAGCGGCGCCGCGACCTGCAGCTGCACCACCAGGTGTTCGGCGGACTGCGCGCACAACAGCCGGTTCTCGATCGCTGTGGCATACAGCCCGACGACCGCCGCGGCGTCGAAGTTGAAGGGCAGGTGCTCGCTGGACAGGTCGAGCACGCCGGCGAGTCGGCCACGCACGTCATGGATCGGCACGGCAGCACAGTGCATCACCTGCACCGCGCCGAAGAAGTGCTCGCAGCCCTGGACGACGCTCGCCTGGCCGGTGTGCGCCGTGATGCCGGGTGCGGTCGTGCCGACGGCCTGCTCGCCGAGGTTGACGCCGACCCGGGCGCACAGCGGCATCAGCACCTCCTGCGTGTGCGCGGCGCCGAAGGTGGTGACGACGACGACACCCTCGGCATCGGTGAGGATCGCGGTGCCGGTGGTACCGGCGAGCGTGGCCTGCAACTGGCTGAACTCGTCGGACGCCGCTTCGCGCAGCAGTCGCGTGCGCGCCAGCACGGAGTGGACGCGGCTCGCCGTGACGGGGTTGAACGTGGGCACGTGTGCCGGGTCCCGGTGGGCCTGCAGGCAGCGCTGCCAGGACTGGATCACCAGTTCGCTCACCAGGCCGGAGGGCCGTACCCCGTGCTCGAAAAAGCGCTCGCGCGCCAACGCCGTGCGCTGCGGCGCGGTGGCGAAGAACGGGCCGGCCGGCAGGGCGGCTGCGGCGGCTTCTGACCTCTCGCGCATGTTGGCCTCCACGGGCAGTGTCCTCGCGAAACGCGGTTGCCGGAAGGTGTGTCGAGACAGAACAATGGCGAATGCGGGAAAGCCCTGTCTAGGTGCAGGGGGCGGCGACTACCACGATGCGAAGCACGGGGGCCACACCCGATCGAGGAGACATCGATGCACGCTCGCCATCCCAGCCGCCGGGTTCTGCAATTCGGCGTCGCCGCCGCGCTGGTCCTGGCCGGCGCCGCGCAGGCGCAGCCGGCCAAAGGCTCGCCGGAACACCTGCGCGTCGTCACCGGCAAGATCGATGGCGCGGCGATCCGTGCCAACGCAGCGCGGGGCGCAGACTGGCCGAGCCATGGGCTCGACTATGCCGAGACGCGCTTCAGCCGGCTCGGCCAGATCAACGCCGCCAACGTCAAGGACCTCGGACTCGTCTGGTCCTACGACCTCGAATCGACGCGCGGCGTCGAGGCCACGCCGCTCGTCGTCGATGGCATCATGTACGTCACCGCGTCGTGGAGCATCGTGCACGCGATCGATGTGCGCAGCGGCAAGCGGCTGTGGGTCTTCGATCCCAAGGTCGACCGTTCGATCGGCTACAAGGGCTGCTGCGACGTCGTCAACCGCGGCGTCGCGCTGTGGCAAGGCAAGGTGTACGTGGCCGCCTACGACGGCCGCCTGATCGCGTTGGAAGCGGCGACCGGCGCCAAGGTCTGGGAGCAAGACACCATCATCGACGGCAAGTGGTCGTACACCATCACCGGCGCGCCGCGTGTCTTCAAGGGCAAGGTGATCATCGGCAACGGCGGCGCCGAATACGGCGTGCGCGGCTACATCACCGCCTACGACGCGGCGACCGGCAAGCAGGCCTGGCGCTGGTTCACGGTGCCGGGCGACCCTGCGAAGCCGTTCGAGGACGCCTCGATGGCCAAAGCCGCCAAGACCTGGGACCCGGCGGGCCGTTGGTGGGAGGCCGGCGGCGGCGGTACCGCGTGGGATGCGATGGCCTTCGACCCCGAACTGAACCTGATGTACGTCGGCACCGGCAACGGCAGCCCTTGGGCGCGCTCCAAGCGCAGCCCGGCCGGCGGCGACAACCTCTACCTCGCCTCCATCGTGGCGCTCAACCCGGACACCGGCAAGTACGTCTGGCACTACCAGCAGACCCCGGGCGACAACTGGGACTTCACCTCCACGCAGCCGATGATCCTGGCCGACCTGAAGATCGGCGGCCAACCGCGCAAGGTGCTGCTGCACGCGCCGAAGAACGGGTTCTTCTTCGTCATCGACCGCCGCAACGGCAAATTCATCTCCGCGCAGAACTTCGTCGACGTCAACTGGGCGAAGGGCTACGACAAGAACGGGCGGCCGATCGAGACCGACATCGCGCGTGTCGCCGACCGGCCGCGCGAGATCATCCCGAGCCCGTACGGCGCGCGCAACTGGCACTCGATGTCATTCAACCCGGGCACCGGGCTGGTCTACATGCCGGTGCAGGGCGTGCCGGTCAACCTGCTCGACAACAAGGCCTGGAAGTTCAATGCCGAACGTCCTGGCGAGCCGCACAGCGGCATGGGCTGGAATCTGGCGATGTTTGCCAACGTCGAGCCGCCGCAGAGCAAGCCCTTCGGCCGCCTGGTCGCCTGGGATCCCCTGGCGCAGAAGGAGGCCTGGCGGGTCGAGCATGTCTCGCCGTGGAACGGCGGTACGCTGACGACGGCGGGCAATCTGGTGTTCCAGGGTTCGGCCGACGGGCGTTTCGTCGCCTACGACGCGCGCTCCGGTGCCAAGCTGTGGGAAACACCGACCGGCACCGGCGTCGTCGCCGCGCCGGCGACCTATCTGGTCGACGGCAAGCAGTACGTGTCGATCGCGGTCGGCTGGGGCGGCGTCTACGGCCTGGCGGCGCGGGCTACCGAGCGGCAGGGGCCGGGAACGGTCTACACCTTCGCGGTCGGCGGCACCGCCAAGGCGCCCGACTTCGTGCAGTACCGCATGGGCGCGTTGCTGGCCGGCGTCAAGTACGACCCGGCCCATGTCAAGGACGGCACCAACCTGTACGTCGCCAACTGCGTGTTCTGCCACGGTGTGCCGGGGGTCGATCGCGGCGGCAACATCTCCAACCTTGGGTATTCGTCTGCCGAGGTGATCGGCAACCTCGACCGCTTTGTCTTCAAGGGCCCGTTCACCGGCCAGGGCATGCCCGACTTCACCGCCAAGCTCACCCCGGCCGATGTCGACAAGATCAAGGCCTTCATCCAAGGCACGGCGGACGCGATCCGTCCGAAGTGAGTGTTACCCCTAGGTAGCTGCCGCAGGGCCGGGTCATGAAGATAGGTCCGTCCGAACATCAGTGAGCGCGACACGGAGACCCGACATGCAGAAGGCATTGCACATCAACCCCGACAAATGCACCGGCTGTCTGCAGTGCGAAATGGCGTGTTCGTTCGAGAACTACGCCACCTATGCGCCGGCGCTGTCGCGCATCAAGGTGTTCGACTTTCATCACACGGGGCGCAAGGTGCCTTACACCTGCACCCAGTGCGACGAAGCCTGGTGCCTGCACGCCTGCCCGGTGGAAGCGATCACGATCGATCAGCTGACCGGCGCCAAGGTCGTCAACGAAAGCACCTGCGTCGGCTGCAAGGTGTGCACCATCGCTTGCCCCTTCGGCACCGTCAACTACGTGCAGCAGACCGGCAAGGTGCAGAAGTGCGACTTGTGCTTTGGGCAGCCTGCCTGTGCCGAGGCCTGCCCGACCGGCGCCATCACTTATGTCGATGCCAACTGGACCGGGCTGGGCAGGATGGCCGCCTGGGCCGACAAGCTCGGCAATCAAGCTTCGGCCTGAGGAGAAAATCATGTCCTGGGCAGGAAAAATCCTTCGTGTCGACCTGACGGCCGGCACCTGCAAGAGCGAACCGCTGAACATGGACTGGGCACGCGCCTACCTCGGCTCGCGCGGCCTGGCCACCAAGTACATCGTGGAGGAGGTCGATCCCAAGGTCGACGCGCTGTCGCCGGCCAACAAGATCATCTGGGCCACCGGCCCGCTGACCGGCACCATGGCCTCGACCGGCGGCCGCTACACCGTCGTCACCAAAGGCCCGCTGACGGGCGCGATCGCCTGCTCCAACTCGGGCGGCTACTGGGGGGCCGAGCTGAAGATGGCCGGCTGGGACATGGTCATCTTCGAGGGCAAGTCGGCCAAGCCGGTGTACCTCTTCATCGAGGACGACAAGGCGGAGTTGCGCGATGCCGCTCACCTGTGGGGCCAGACCGTCTGGCACACCGAGGAGACGATCAAGAAGCAGCACCAGGACCCGCAGATCCGCGTCTCGTCGATCGGCATCGCGGGTGAGAACCAGGTGCTGTTCGCCGCCGTGGTGAACGACCTGCACCGCGCCGCCGGCCGCTCGGGTGTCGGCGCCGTGATGGGCAGCAAGAACCTGAAGGCAATCGCGGTGCGCGGAACCTTGGGCGTGGGCAACATCGCCGACCCCAAGGCCTTCATGAAGGTCACCTACGAGAAGAAGAAGATCCTCGCCGACCACGCCGTCACCGGCCAGGGCCTGCCGACCTACGGCACGCAGGTGCTGATGAACGTCATCAACGAGGTCGGCGCGCTGCCGACGCGCAACCACCGCGACAGCCAGTTCGAAGGCGCGAAGGACATCTCGGCCGAAGCGATGGCGACACCGCGCAAGAGCGACGGCAAGGCGCAGCTGGTGACCAACCAGGCCTGCTTCGGCTGCACCATCGCCTGTGGGCGCATCAGCACGATCGACAAGACCCACTTCTCGGTCGAGAACAAGCCGCAGTACTGGGGCGCATCGGGTGGCCTCGAATACGAAGCGGCCTGGGCCCTGGGTGCGGCCAACGGCGTCAACGACCTCGACGCGCTGCAATACGCGAACCTGATCTGCAACGAACACGGTATGGACCCGATCTCCTTCGGCGCCACCGTCGGTGCCGTGATGGAGTTGTACGAGATGGGCGTGCTGACGAAGGAGCAGCTCGGCATCGAGTCGCCGTTCGGCTCCGCCAAGGCGCTGTGCGAGCTGGCCGAGATGACCGCCAAGGGCGAAGGCTTCGGCAAGGAGATCGGCCAGGGCAGCAAACGCCTGTGCGAGAAGTATGGCCACCCGGAGCTGAGCATGAGCGTGAAGGGCCAGGAGTTCCCGGCCTACGACGCGCGCGGCATCCAGGGCATGGGCCTGACCTATGCCACCAGCAACCGCGGCGCCTGCCACCTGCGCAGCTACACGGTGGCCTCCGAAATCCTCGGCATTCCGGTCAAGACCGACCCGCTCACCGCCGACGGCAAGCCCGAGTTGGTGATGGCCTTCCAGGATGCGACCGCGGCGTTCGACTCGGCCGGCATCTGCATCTTCACCAGCTTCGCCTGGGGCCTGGCCGATGTCGCGCCGCAGGTGGCCGCCGCCTGCGGGCCCGAGTTCACGCTCGAGAACCTGGCCAAGATCGGCGAGCGCATCTGGAACATGGAGCGCGACTTCAACAACCGTGCCGGTTTCACCGCCAAGGACGACAACCTGCCGCCGCGGCTGTTGAACGAGGCCGCCAAGACCGGCCCGGCCAAGGGCCTGACGAGCAAGCTGCCCGAGATGCTGCCGAAGTACTATGACGTGCGCGGCTGGACGGCCGAGGGCACGCTCAAACCCGAGACGCGCCAGCGGCTCGGCTTGTAAGGGCCCGAGACGCGCAGCCGCCTCGGCCTGTAGGCCACGGCGCTTGGGCAGACGAAGGCGGTCCGCGTGCCGCCTTCGTCGTTCATGGACAAGGAACCTCGATGAAACACGTCATCCTCGGCGCCGGCCCGGCCGGCGTGATCGCTGCCGAAACCCTGCGCAAACACGCGCCCGGCGACGACATCACGCTCGTCGGCGACGAGCCCGAGGCGCCGTACTCGCGCATGGCGATTCCGTACCTGCTGATGGGCAATATCAAGGAGGACGGCACCCACCTGCGCCGCGGCAAGGACCACTATCGCGCGCAACGCATCACGCTCAAGCCTGGGCGGGCCAAGGCGGTGGACATCGCGGCGCGCAGTGTCACGCTGGAAGACGGCAGCACGCTGGCCTACGACCGGCTGCTGATCGCCACCGGTTCCTCTCCCTCCGACCCGCCGATCCCGGGCGTGCACAGCGTGGGCGTGCATCACTGCTGGACACTCGCCGACGCCCGCGCCATTGCCCAGCGCGCGAACAAGGGCGCGCGCGTGCTGCAGATGGGCGCGGGTTTCATCGGCTGCATCATCATGGAGTCGCTCGCCGCGCGCGGCGTGCAGCTCACGGTGGTCGAGATGGGCGACCGCATGGTGCCGCGCATGATGGGGCCGACCGCCGGCGGCATGATCAAGGACTGGTGCGAAACCAAGGGCGTGCGGGTCTACACCGGCGCCCGGGTCGAGGCGATCGAGCCGGCCGAAGCGCCGCCGCAGGCGGCGGACGTGCACGGCAAGCCCGGCCTGCTGTCGCGCATCGCCTCCGCGGTCGGCATCGGGCCGGGGGGCGACAGAGCGGCGCCCGCAGCCGCCGCCGCCAACGGCGCGCTGCGCGTGCGCCTGTCGAACGGCAAGACCCTCGAGGCCGACCTCGTGATCAGCGCGACCGGCGTCAAGCCCAACATCGGGTTCCTGCAGGACAGTGGGGTGACGTGCCTGCTGGGCGTGCTCACCGATGAGCACCTGCAGACCAACGTGCCTGGTGTCTATGCCGCCGGCGACTGTGCCGAGGCGCTCGACATGATCAGCGGCAAGACGATCGTCAGCGCGATCCAGCCCAATGCCGCCGACCAGGCGCGCGTGGCGGCGCTCAACATGGTCGGCCGCCCGAGCGTGCTGAAGGGCGTCACCCAGATCAACGTGCTGGACACGCTGGGCCTGGTCTCCACCAGCTTCGGCGACTGGCAGGGCGTCCCCGGTGGGCAGCAGGTCGAGCTGACGGAGCCGACGCGCGGCCGCCACGTCAGCCTGCAGTTCGCGGGCGACCGGCTGGTGGGCTGCAACTCGGTCGGCTGGACCGACCATGTCGGCGTCATGCGCGGCCTGGTCGAAGGGCAGGTGGCGCTGGGCGAGTGGAAGGACCGGCTGTTGGCCGACCCGACGCAGCTGATGGCCGCCTACCTGGCGCGTGCCCAGGCGCAGGAGGGGCGTGCGCTCGTCAAGGCATCATGAGCGCATGCACATCACCTTCAAGCTCTACGCCAGCCTCACCCAGCACCTGCCGCCGGACGCGCGACAGGGCAACCAGGTGGCGCTCGACATCGCCCCCGACGCCACCATCGCCGACATCATCGAGCCGTTCAACCTGCCGATGAAGCTGGTGCACCTGGTGCTGATCAACGGCGTCTACGTGGCGCCTGCCGACCGCGCGTCGCGCACGTTGCAAGACGGTGACGTGCTGGCGATCTGGCCGCCTATCGCCGGCGGTTAGCGGGCGCCGGATGCAGAGGCACGTCCCGCCGAGTTTCGAGCGCGAGATGGGTTGCACCGCCGCCGAGCTGCGCGAACAGCTGCCCGGTGCGACACGCGGCGTGCCGCTGGTCTGGCGCGACGACGGCGCCGACATGACGCTCGAAGGCGGCACGCTCAGACTGCGCTGGCAGACGCTCGAGGCGCGGCGCATCGGCCTTGTCACGCTGCCGCGGCTGGCGCTGCGCTTCGAGTTCGACGAGCGCATCGGCGCCGAGCAGCGGGCGCACTTCATGCGCTACTTCGACCTCCACACGCAGCGCGGCGGCGGCTAGTCTTTCAGTTCAGGGTGTCGAGCATGCCCGCGACCTGGGCCGGCACGGCCTGCGACCAGACGTCCTGCTGCACCAGCGCGGTCAGGGCCACACGCAACTGCGCCTTGCGCACCATCACCGGCACGATCGTCATGCCGGCCAGGGCTTGCAGCGTGCTGAGGTTGGCCACCCGGGACAGGCGGTCGACGGCGACGACGAGGCGCTGTCCGTCCACCATGATCGGCAGCGCGCGTTGCATGACCACCGTGCGCAGCGACAGGCGCCGCGCCGCCGCGGGGTCGATCGGAAAGCGCATCAGGTCGACCAGCGGGCAGCCCATCTTGTGGCCGAACGCGGTCTGCAGATCGCCGCGGCTGAGCAGGCCGGCGCCCACCAGCATTTCGCCCAGCCCGAGCGGGCGCTCCGGCGACTGACGCGCGAGCATGGCGTCGATCTGCTGCGGTGTCACCAGCCCGAGGTGCAGCAGCGCCTCGCCCAGCGGCAGGACCGGCGCGGACATCTGCCGATCCAGCGCGTCGAGCAGCACGCCGGGATCGGCGATCCAGTGCTTCATCGCGATCTCTTCGGCCGACGGCCCGAAACGCAGCTCGCGCCAGGCGCCGCGCGGCAGGAACTGGCGCAGCAGCGAGCGGTCGACATCGACCGGCGGGAACAGGAACAGGCCCCAGCCGTCCTCGACATGGCCGGCGCTGCGCGTCACGAGCTCGGTGCCGTCGGCAAGCACGGCACACACCTCGCGCTCCTGCGCCGCCGCCGGCAGGCGCTCCACCGGCGCTCCGGGTGCACGTGCTATCGGCTGCAGCGGGGTGGTCAGCGTCAGGCGGTAGAACTGGCTGAACGGCAGGCTCAGCGGGCTGCCGGCGGCGCTCATTCGCACATGGATGCGGGCCGCGTCGGCGTCGATGGCGAGCATTTCGCCGTCGACCACGCCGCCGCTGCGGGTGTCGATGCGGCAGGGCTCGACACGTTCGCCGGTGGGACGCTCGAAACGCCAGGCAAACGGCGGCTCGGGCCATTGCCAAGGACTGTAGTTCCCGTCCAGCAGCGGCGGGAAGTCGAGCGTGGTGTCGCCCGAGGGCTGACGGTTGGGTGAACGGATTTGCACACAGCGATGTTAGGGGGTTCGCGGCCCGCAGGCCGTGAACTATCGCCGCGTGAGGCTAGTTGCGCATCTGCTGCGGCAGCCAGGTGACGATCTGCGGGAAGAAGTAGATCAGCGCCACCGCCAGCACCATCAGAAAGAAGAACGGCAGCGCGACGAGCGCGATCCAGCCGATGTCGCGCTTCGTCATGCCCTGCAGCACGAACAGGTTGAAGCCCACCGGCGGCGTGATCTGCGCCATCTCGACCACCAGCACGATGAAGATGCCGAACCACAGCGGGTCGATGCCGGCCTTGAGCACGGTCGGCATGACGACGCCCATCGTCAGCACCACCATCGAGATGCCGTCGAGAAAACAGCCCAGCAGGATGTAGAACAGCGCCAGCGCGACCAGCAACTCGCCCTGGCTCAGGCCGAGCGTCGCGATCCACTCCGCGAGGTTGCGCGGCAGGCCGATATAGCCCATAGACAGCGTCAGGAAGGCCGCCCCGGCGAGGATCAGCGCGATCATGCAGTACAGGCGCGTGCCGCCCATCAGCGAGGCCTTGAAGGTGGGCCAGTCGAGCGAGCCCTGCAGCGCCGACAAGGCGAGCGCGCCGACGACGCCGACCGCCGCGGCTTCGGTCGCGGTCGCGATGCCGGCGTAGATGCTGCCCAGCACGGCGGCGATCAGCAGCACGACCGGGATCAGGTGCCGCGACTCCCACAGCTTGGTGCGCAGGCTCAGCGGCGCATCGGCCGCAGGCACCTGGTCCGGATGGCGCAGCGCCCACCACACCAGGTAACCCGAGAACAGCGACGCCAGCAGGACGCCGGGCAGGACGCCGGCGATGAACAACTGCGCGATCGACACCTCGGCCGTCACGCCATAGACGATCATGATGATCGACGGCGGGATCAGCAGGCCGAGCGTGCCGGCGCCGGCGAGCGAGCCGATGGCGATGCCGTCCGGGTAGCCGCGCTTGGCCAGCTCGGGCAGACTCATCTTGCCGATCGTCGCGCAGGTGGCGGCGCTCGAGCCCGACACCGCGGCGAAGATCGCGCAGCCGATCACGTTGACGTGCAGCAGCCGCCCGGGCAACGCCTGCATCCACGGCGCGAGGCCGCGGAACATGTCCTGACTCAGCCGGGTGCGAAACAGGATCTCGCCCATCCAGACGAACAGCGGCAGCGCGGTCAGCGTCCAGCTCGACGCCGAGCCCCAGATCGTCACCGCCATCGCATCGCCGGCCGGCCGCGCGCTGAACACCTGCATGCCGATCCAGGCCACGCCCGACAGCGCCAGGCCGATCCAGACCCCGCTGCCGAGGATCAGGAACAGCGAGAGCACCAGCAGCGCGGTGATCACCAGATCACTCATGCCCTGCCCCCGGGGCGCTGCGCGCGGGTGCTGCCGAGCGTGAAGCGAGCGCCGGGGACGCGGTGCTCATTCATGCCGCGTCGCCTCGCCTTCGTGCCGGCGCTTGCCGCGCCACTCCAGCACGAGTTCGTCGATGAGGGCGATCGCCAGCACCGCACTGCCGATCGCCATGCCGAGCTGCGGCAGCCACAACGGGGTCGCGTCGCTGGCGGTCGAGATGTCGTTGAAGGCGCGCGACTGCCACACCAGCCGGGCGCTGTAGTAGGCGCCCAGCAGCGCGAGCGCGCTCGCCGCCGCCAGCGCCCACAGCTCCATCGCGCGCCGCGTGGCGCCACGCAGCGCGTTGATCAGCAGCGTGACGCGGATGTGCTCGCCGCGTTTGAACGTGTGCGCCAGCGCCAGGAAGCCCGCCGCCGCCATCAGGTAGCCGGCATAGGCGTCGGTGCCCGGGACATGGAAGTGCAGCTGCCGGCTGACGACCGACAGCAGGACCATCGCCAGCAGCGCGACCATGAAGAGCGCCGCCACAGCGGCGGCGCCGTCGTACAGCGCGTCGAGCAGTCGGCGCACGCTATTTGTGGTAGGCGTCGACCAGCTGCTTGCCCTCCGGGCCCGCCTTGTCCAGCCACTCCTTGAGCATCGTCTCGCCGACCTTCTTCATGTCGGCGCTCAACGCCGCCGGCGGCGGCAGGATCTGCATGCCGCCGCCCTTGAGCTTGTCGAGCGACTCGATGTTGGCCTTCTTGCTCGCGGCGAGGCCGCGCACTTCGGCGTCGGCGGCGGCCTTCAGCACCGCCTGCCGGGTCGGCGCGTCGAGCGTGTCGAACGCGGCCTTGTTGACGATCACCGCGTTCTTCGGCAGCCAGGCCTGGGTGTCGTACCAGTACTTCACGTGTTCGTGCAGCTTGGCGTCCCAGCCGGTGGAGCCGCTGGACATCATGCTCTCGGCGACCCCGGTCGCAAACGCCTGGCTGACCTCGGCGGCCTGCACCGTGACCGGCTGCGCGCCGACCAGCTCGGCGATGCGCGACGTGGCGGGGCTGTAGGCGCGCCACTTGATGCCCTTCAAGTCCGCCGCCGAGGCGAGCGGCTTCTTCGAATAGATGCCCTGCGGCGGCCACGGCACCGCGTACAGCACCATCATCCCCTGCTCGCTGAGCTTCTTCTCCAGCAGCGGCTTCTGCGCTTGCCACAGCTTGACGGCGCCGTCGTAGCTGTCGGCCAGGAAGGGGATGCCGTCGGCGCCGAACAACTGCCACTCGTTCTGGAAGTTCACGAGCAGCACCTCGCCGATCTGCGCCTGCCCGCCCTGCACGGCGCGCTTGATCTCCGGTGCCTTGAACAGCGACGCGCCGGCGTGCACGGTGATCTTCAGCTTGCCGCCGCTGGCCTTGTCGATGTCGGCGGCGAACTGCACCAGGTTCTCGGTGTGGAAGTTCGTCGCCGGGTAGGCCGCCGGCAAGTCCCACTTGGTCTGGGCGTGAGCGGCGAGGGCCGCGAGCCCGAGGGCCAGTGCAGTCGCGAGATGCTTGATCATGAAGCCTCCTAGCGTTGAACGAAGTTGAGCCGGGCGGCGGCCGCCTAACGGCCAAGTCGGACCACCAACCCCCGACTGTACGAACCGCCGGCCGCCGCCGACTCCGTATTTGTCCCGATCTGACGACGAATCATCATCGAAATGTCGGCAAACGCAACCCCGCCAAACATGCCGACAATCGGCGCAGTCGCCTGTCCAAGACACCGGTTGAGCCCATAGGAGACATGATGAGCCGTCGTCGCTCCCCCGCCGTGCCCGAAGCCGCCGCCGCCAAGGCGCATCTGGAGATTGTTTCGTCCGCCCATTTGGTGTCGCCGAAGAGCCGCGAACTCAGCGAGTTCGAGTACGGCCTGATCGTTTCGAACAATGCATTCTCGCGCTGGATCGTGCATTGCATGCAAGCCGCCGGGCTCAAGGAACTGACGCCGCTGGACGTCCTCGTGCTGCATCACGTGAACCACCGTGCGCGCGACAAGCGGCTGTCGGACATCTGTTTCATCATGAACGTCGAGGACACTCACCTCATCAACTACTCGCTGAAGAAGTTGCAAGGCCTGGGCGTCGTCGCTGCCACCCGCAGCGGCAAGGAGGTCACGTACTCGACGACCGACGAAGGACGCCGCTACGTCGAGCGCTACCGCGAGATCCGAGAGGAGTGTCTGATCGGCGCGCTGAACGCCACCGAGGCGCTCAACCACGAGATCGGCGAGCTCGCGCGCCTGCTGCGGGCGTTGTCGGGGGTCTACGACCAGGCGGCGCGCGCTGCAGCCTCGCTGTAGGGCGCACGCGCCGCGCTCACTTCCCGCCCCGCGCGCCCGGCGAAGCCCAACCGCTCGGGGCGTGGGCCGCCGATGCCGTGCCGGCTGTCGACCAGTACAAACCCTGTTGGGTTGATGACTCGATTCGTCGATAGTTTGTCATCAAGTTGGCGGCTAATCGATGGCTTCTCAACGACGACTCGCAGCCCACGAGGCTGCGTCGGTCGGCGCTGAACCCACGGCGCTCCCTGAGGCGGGAGCGCGGGCCGTCGGGTCGGCGGCACAACCAAGAGGAGCGAGACAATGTTGAACGGCAACAACAGAGGTGCCGCGACGCTGGCGAGCGTCGCGGCACTGTTCCTGGCAGCTTGCGGCGGCGGCGGCGATGGCCCGCCACCGCCCCCACCGCCGCCCCCGGTTGCGAGCCCACCGCCGCCGCTGCCCACAGTCGCCTGCGCGTTCGACGCCACGGCCCAACTGGCCTACGAAGAGCGCCGGCTCGACACCGCGCTGCCCTCTTCGGGCGCCTTCGTGACGACCAATGACCAGACGGCGCTGGCAACACGCGTCCTGGTCGACACCGGCTTCGACAACTTCGCGCCGGATTTCGCCTCCAAGCTGTGCGGCAGCGCAGGCACCACCGAGGTGACGAACTTCGAGCAGGCGCTCACGCTCGCCAAGACCGAAGGTGCCGCGCTGTGGCGCGCCGCGGTGGACCGTGCTCAGGGTCGCCGCGCATCGCCCACAGGCAGCGTGTTGCCGGCCAGTGACGACCGCATGCTCTACTGGGCGCGTGTCGCGATGTCGCGCGAGTTGCGCCAGTGGGCGCCCTCGTTCCAGCTCAGCGCCGCGCAGCGCGAAGAGCTGCACCTGGAGTTCGAGCGCAGCTCGCGCGGCCAGTACGACATCGACTTCCCGACCGGCAACAACACCGCGGGCAAGAAGTACCGCCGCATGATCGTCAGCGGCTTCGACGTGTTCACGCTCGGCACCCCCGGTACGCCCACGACGGGGTTGCGCACCGGCAACCCGTCGGGGGCGACCGCGCTCGAGATGGACGGGCGCGAAGTCGTGCTCGCCGACGGCAGCACCTTGCACGTGCAGGCCTATGTCCTGCCGGTCAGCTACCCGCCCTTCCTGCGCGGCATGCAAGAGGACACGCTGGGGCCATGGTTCCTGCCCGGGCCGAAGCGCATCGATGCCTCGATCACGATCAGCCAGGGCAGCCAGAACCGCTTCAACCTGGAGGCGTTCAACGGACGCTTCACCGGCCCGACCTCCGGCAACGACGGCATCGTGTTCTGCCCCCCGGGCGCCGACCGCCTGCCCAGCTTCCGCTGGGCGATCGGCAGCATCACGGCGCCCGACACCGACGCCATCGTCGATATAGGCGCCGGCTGCAACATCACGCCGCCGCAGCGCTGGGTCGGCTACGACGCCGCGACGCGCTGGTTCAAGGACTTCCCGCCGCAATTCACCGAGTCGACGATGCCCCACGCAGCGATGACGACGGCCAACACGCAAGGGGGCGTCGTGCGCCCGCCGGGCGCCACCAGCGACGGCATCGAGGGGTTCGACGTGCTGTGGCAGACGAGCTTCAGCTACTTTCCGGACTGCAACCTGGTCGGCACCGTCAACGTCGCCTCGCAACAGGTTCGAAACGGCATGCCCGACCTGTCGACGGTCCCCATGCCCGATCCGGCCTGGTGCTCGCGCAACGGCGGCGGCGGCTCTTACCTGTCCAACGAAAGCGCCTACCGCAACACCGTGTTGCGCGACACCTTCGGTCTGGACATTCCGGCCGGGCACATCCACATTCCGGTCATGAACAACTACCACAGCCCGGCGGCGACCGGTGAGCCGCGCAACGACAATGCGATCACCGATTCTCGGTATGAGGCATACCGCACCGCGATCGTCGCGCAGACCCGCAACCTGCTTGTCGTGATCGGCAACAGCCTGATCTTCAAGTGATCGGGTGCGCCGTGCAGTTTCGCAACGAAACCTATCCGAACGAGGCAACCATGCTCAATCCCAAGCGAACCCTCCTCGCTGCGCTGGCGCTGCTGCTCGCCGGCTCCCTGTCGGCGCAGCCGAGCATCTACTTCAAGTGGCGGCACAGCACGACCCATGCGGTGGTCTGCGAACCCGACGCACCCGGCAGGGACTGGGTGCGCGTCGGCGGCCCGTACTCCGACCCGGATTGCAAGGTGCCTGAGCCGCAGTGAGCGCCGCGGCCAGCGTCCTGCCCGCAAGGGCCGCGCGAGCGGCCCTTTTTTGCGCTCCCTTGCCCTGTACGATGGGCCGCGGTGGAGCAGAAGCCCAAGCCTCCGAGTGACGCAGACAAGAGCATGAGCATGAGCAAAGCTTCGCGTTGGCAGTTCTGGATCGACCGCGGTGGTACCTTCACCGACATCGTTGGCCGCGCGCCCGACGCCAGCCTGCACACGCTGAAACTGCTGTCGGACAACCCGCAGCAGTACGACGATGCGGCCATCGAGGGCATCCGGCGACTGCTGCACGCGGCGCCGGGCCAGCCGGTCGGCGCCGAGCAGGTCGAGTGCGTGAAGATGGGCACGACGGTCGCCACCAACGCGCTGCTCGAGCGGCGCGGCGAGCGCACCGCACTGGTCACGACGGCCGGCTTTCGCGACGCCCTGCGCATTGCCTACCAGGAGCGGCCCCGCGTCTTCGCACGCGAGATCGTGCTGCCCGAGCTGCTGTACGAGCAGGTCGTCGAAGCGCGGGAGCGCATCGATGCCCAGGGCAACGTCGTCCAGCCGCTGGACCTACCGGCGCTGCGCAGCGCGCTGGCCGACGTGCTGGCGAGCGGCGTGCGCGCCTGTGCCATCGTCTTCATGCACGGCTGGCGACACCACATGCACGAGGCCGCCGCCGCCGCCCTGGCGCGCGAGATGGGCTTCAAGCAGGTCAGCGTGTCGCACGAGACGAGCCCGCTGATGAAGCTGATCCCTCGTGGCGACACCACGGTTGTCGACGCTTATCTGAGCCCGATTCTGCAGCGCTACATCGAACGCGTCGCGTCCCAGCTGCCGGGTGTGCCGCTGTTCTTCATGCAGAGCAGCGGCGGGCTGACCGAGGCGCACCGGTTCCAGGGCAAGGACGCGATCCTGTCCGGGCCGGCGGGGGGCATCGTCGGCATGGTGCGCACCGCACGTGCGGCCGGGCACGAGCATGTGATCGGCTTCGACATGGGAGGCACGTCCACCGACGTCAGCCATTTCGCCGGCGAGTTCGAGCGTGCGTTCGAAACGCAGGTGGCGGGGGTGCGCATGCGCGCGCCGATGATGAGCATTCACACGGTGGCGGCCGGCGGCGGCTCGGTGCTGCACTTCGACGGCGCGCGGCTGCGTGTCGGCCCCGACAGTGCGGGCGCCAACCCCGGCCCGGCCTGTTACCGCCGCGGCGGCCCGCTGGCCGTGACGGATGCCAACGTGATGCTGGGCCGCGTGCAGCCCGCGTGGTTCCCGGCCGTGTTCGGCGCGGGCGCCGACGAGCCGCTGGACCGCGACTGCGTCGTCACCAAGTTCGAGGCGCTGGCGGGCGACGTGCGGGCCGCGGGCGGCGGCGACGCGTCGGCCGAGTCTCTCGCGGAGGGCTTCCTGCGCATCGCGGTGCAGAACATGGCCAATGCGATCAAGCGCATCTCGGTGGCCCGCGGCTACGACGTCACGCGCTACACGCTGCAATGTTTCGGCGGCGCCGGCGGTCAGCACGCCTGCGCCGTGGCCGACGCGCTCGGCATGAAGCGGGTGTTCATCCATCCGCTGGCCGGGGTGCTGTCGGCCTACGGCATGGGTCTGGCGGACCAGATCGCGATGCGCGAGGCGTCGCTCGAGTTGCCGCTGGACGACGCCGGCCTCGCCGCCGCGAAGGCCTTGCTCGACGAACTCGGGCGTGCTGCCGCCGACGAGCTGAACGCGCAAGGCGTCGCCGCCGGCGGCGTGCGGCTGCATTGCAAACTGCACCTGCGCTACGACGGCACCGACACGTCGCTCGCCGTGACCGCCACCAGGATCGAACACGCCAAGCGCGAGTTCGAGACGGCCTACCGTCAGCGCTTCGCGTTCCTGATGCCGGACCGGCGGCTCGTCATCGAGGCGGTGTCGGTGGAGGCGGTGGCGCCGGGCGAGGCGCACGACATACCGGCCGGCGAGGGCGCGGTGCCGCATCCGGCGCTGCCCGCGGCACGAGTGAGCATGCATGCCGAGGGCGCCTGGCACGACGCCGCGCTGCATGTGCGCGAGAAGCTCAAACCCGGCGCCGCCATCGCCGGCCCGGCCGTGATCGCCGAGCGCAATGCGACCACCGTCGTCGAACCCGGCTGGCGCGCCGTGCTCAGCGCCGGCGGGGCGCTCGAGCTGACGCGCGTCGCTGCGCGGGCAGCGGCGCACGCCGCCGGTGGGGCTGTCGACCCGGTGATGCTCGAGGTGTTCAACAACCTGTTCATGAACATCGCCGAGCAGATGGGCCTGCGGCTGCAGAACACGTCCTACTCCGTGAACATCAAGGAGCGCCTGGACTTCAGCTGCGCCTTGTTCGACGCCGGCGGTCAGCTGATCGCCAATGCGCCGCACATGCCGGTGCATCTGGGCTCGATGAGCGACAGCATCCGCACCGTCATCGAGCGCAACCCCAAGATGCAGCCGGGCGACGTCTATGTGCTGAACGACCCCTACCACGGCGGCACGCACCTGCCGGACGTGACGGTGGTGACGCCGGTCTACCTGGGGCACGGCGACGCCAGACCGAGTTTCTACGTCGGCAGCCGCGGCCACCACGCCGACATCGGCGGCACAACGCCCGGCTCGATGCCGCCGTTCAGCAAGACGATCGACGAGGAGGGCGTGCTGTTCGACAACTTCCTGCTCGTGCGCGACGGCCGGCTGCGCGAAGCCGAGCTGCGCACGCTGCTCGGCTGCGGCGCCTGGCCGGCGCGCAATCCGCAGCAGACCATCGCCGACCTGCGGGCGCAGATCGCCGCCAACGAAAAGGGGGTGCAGGAACTGCATGCGATGGTCGCGCAGTACGGCCGCGACACGGTGGCGGCGTACATGCAGCACGTGCAGGACAACGCCGAGGAGTCGGTGCGGCGTGTCATCACCGCGCTGAAGGACAGCGAGTTCAAGCTCGAGCTCGACAACGGCGCGCGCATCGTGGTGCGCGTCGCGATGGATACGGCCGCGCGCGAAGCGACGATCGACTTCACCGGCACCAGCGCGCAGCTGCCCAACAACTTCAACGCCCCCAAGGCGGTGACGATGGCGGCCGTGTTGTATGTCTTCCGCACCCTGGTGGACGACGACATCCCGCTCAACGCCGGCTGCCTGAAGCCCCTGCACGTGATCGTGCCCGAGGGTTCGATGCTGAACCCGCGCCATCCTGCGGCCGTCGTGGCGGGCAACGTCGAGACCTCGCAGTGCGTCACCAACGCGCTCTACGGCGCGCTGGGCGTGATGGCGAGCGGCCCGTGCACGATGAACAACTTCACCTTCGGCAACGACCTCCACCAGTACTACGAAACGATCTCCGGCGGTTCGGGCGCGGGCAACGGCTACGACGGCACGGCCTGCGTGCAGACCCACATGACCAACTCGCGACTGACGGACCCGGAGGTGCTCGAGTGGCGCTACCCGGTGCGTCTGGAGAGCTATTCGATCCGCCAGGGCTCCGGCGGCGCGGGGCGCTGGCGCGGCGGCGACGGCGGCGTGCGCCGGCTGCGTTTTCTCGCCCCGATGACGGCGTCGATCCTGTCCAACGGACGCCTCGTGCCCGCTTTCGGGCTCGCGGGCGGCGAGCCGGGTGCGCCCGGCGTCAACCGCATCGAACGTGAAAGCGGCAGCGTCGAGACGCTGCCGCATATCGGCTCGGCCGACATGGCCGCCGGCGATGTGTTCGTGATCGAAACGCCGGGCGGCGGCGGTTACGGGCCGCCTGAAGCGCCGACCAAGCGCTTATCAGCCGCTGATCGTCAGGTTGCTGACGACTGACTTGACACCGTTGACCTTCGCCGCCGCGTCGACGGCCTGGCTCTTCTGCGCTTCGGATTTGACCGTGCCGTTCAAGGTCACCACCGAGTTGCTGGTGTCGACGTCGATCGCCAGCGCGGACAGGTCCGGGGTCGCGATCAGCGAGGCCTTGACGGCGGCGGTCATCGCGGCGTCGGAGGTGGCGTCAGCCGCACGTTCGGCGCCGGCTTCGATCTTCTGACCCGCGTTTTCCATCGCCTGGCCCGCCCTGTCCGCGGCCCGCTCGGTCGTGCGCTCGGTGGTCGCGATGCCACGGTCGACCTTCTGGCCCACGGTGTCGCTGCCAGGCTGGTTGCAGGCGGCCAGCGAGGCCAGCGCAATCGTCGAGGCCATCAGGGCCCAACGCGGCTGCGGGATCATTTGCACAAGCTTGCTCATTGAGGGTCCTCCGGGGGTGGTGATTCGATGCCGCAACTTTAGGTGCACCCCCTCGGGATGCCTGTCGGCGCCGGAAGGCGAGTGGTGTAGGTCGCGGCCCACAGCAGGCGCGACAATGCGTAACCATGGTGTCCGTCGCTCCCGTGCTCGTGACCGGCTTCCAGCCCTTCGGCGGCGAAACGCTGAATCCGAGCGCCGATGTCGCCCATGCGCTTGCCGGCGCACGCGTCGGCGGCGTGCCGGTGGTCACCGCGGTGTTGCCCTGTGTGTTCGGGCGCTCGTTGGAACAGCTGCGCGGCGCGCTCGACACCCACCGGCCGCAACTCGTGCTCGCGCTCGGCCAGGCCGGCGGGCGCGACGGATTCAGCATCGAGCGCGTCGCAATCAATGTGGACGATGCGCGCATCGCCGACAACGCCGGCATCGGCCCCATCGACACGCCGGTGATCCATGGTGCGCCGGCGGCCTACTTCTCGACGCTGCCAATCAAAGCGATGGTGGGCGCTTTGCGCCGCGCGGGCTGGCCGGCCGCGGTGTCGCAGAGCGCCGGCACCTTCGTCTGCAACCACGTCTTCTACGGCCTGATGCACAGCCTGCGCCGGCGCCGCGTGCGCGCCGGCTTCATGCACCTGCCACTGCTGCCCGAACAGGCCGCGCGGCGCGGCGGGCCTTGCTTGGCGCTCAGTGATCAGGTCGCCGGTGTCGCGCTGGCGCTCGAAGTGGCGTTGACGACGCGCGGGGACAGCGCCGAGAGCGGCGGCGCGCTGGACTAGGGCCTGTTCACACTGTGGAGGCGGGATGCGTTGCCACCAGAAAGGGCGCCGGCTAGGCGCAAAACGAAGCCGGGTTGCATACCCGGCGAGGCTTTGCAACGACGCGGGCGCCCTTTGTGGTGGCAACCCGTGCGGGAAAGGGGCTGCCAGGGCGCAGGGCGTCGTTACGCTCCTAGCGAAGGCGTCCAGCCTTCGCGTCGTCGCAAGCCTAGCCCTGCGCCCTGGCAGCCCCTTTCGCACCCGCCTGCGCAGTGTGAACAGGCCCTAGCGATCGTCCTCGGCGTACCGCCGCCACTGCCCCATTGCTTCGCGCATCAGCGCCACCTGGCGCGAGAAGCGCGGACAGGCGCCGCAGACACGCAGGTGCTGGCGCACCAGCAAGCGCTCGAACCAGCCCAGGCGGCGGTCTTCGCCGGCCAGCACCAGGCGGGTCACTTCGCGGCAGTTGCGGTTGAGGAACTTCATCGCGTGGGACTGTCAGGACCGAGGCTGGCCGGCGAACCAGTGCGACTGCAGACATTCACGCAGGCGCAGGCGCGCACGGTGCAACAGCACCCACAGGTTGGTCGCCGTGATCGCCAGTTCCTTGCAGATCGTCTGGCTGTCGAGCTCGAGCCATTCGCGCATCATGAAGACGCGCCCCTGGGTCGGTGGCAGGTGGTCACAGCAGGCCTGCAGCACGTCGAAGAATTGATGCTGCGCCAAGCTGGCCTGCGGGTCGCCCCATTCGGCCGGCATCTCGCGCCAGCCGCCGTTCTCGTTGAACAACTCGCCATCGACATCGGCGCCGTCGTCGGCCACCAGCACGGTGGCTTCGCGCGCGTGTTGGCGCAACTGATCCACCACCTTGTGCTTGAGGATGCCGACGAGCCAGGTCTTGAGTTGCGATTGGCCGCCGAAGGCGCTGGGCTTTTCCAGTGCCGCGAGCAGGGTCTCGGACACCGCGTCTTCGGCCCAGGCATCGTTGCGCAGCTGGGTGCGCGCGAAGCGCAGCAGTTGCGGGCGCAGTTGTTCGACCTGGGCGGCAAAGTCGCTCATCGCCGCGCAGTGTAAGGAGTTCGCACGCCGCGACAGAGAGAAAACTCGCGCCGTACACTCGCGCCGGCTTGAACAACGCGGAGGACCGCAGTGCCCACTGTGCAATGCCGCGACGGCCGATGTTCGACCGCGCTGCCAACGCCGCGCTGACGCCGCTGCTCACGGCTGGCGCGCGCACGCTCGTGCGCCTGGGTGTCGGCGCCGACGCGGTCACCTGTGCCGGGTTTGCGATCGGCATCGCTGGCGCGGCGGCGATCGGCTTCGAGTCCTATCTGCTCGGCCTGGCGCTGATCCTCGCCAGCCGCCTGGCCGACGGCCTGGACGGCGCGGTCGCGCGCCTGACGAACCAGGCCACCGAGCGCGGCGCGTTCCTCGACATCACGCTCGATTTCGTGTTCTACGCCAGCATCCCGCTCGCCTTCGCGTTTGCGGACCCGGCGCTGAACGCGCTGCCGGCGGCAACGCTGCTGGCCGCCTTCATCGGCACGAGCTCGAGCTTTCTCGCCTACGCGGTGCTGGCCGAGCGGCGCGGCCTGCCGGCCAGCGTGGCCTATCCGCACAAGGGCCTGTACTACCTGGGCGGCCTGACCGAAGCGGGCGAGACGCTGGCGTGTTTTGCGCTGATGTGCCTGTGGCCGCAGCACTTCGCGCTTTTCGCCTTCGGCTTCGCGGTGCTGTGCGCGTTGACCACTGCGGGCCGCATCGTTGCCGGCGCGCGTGCTTTCAAGGGCGAACAGCGGCGCTGATCGCAGCCATTTGTTGCCTTGGCCGGCGGTCCGGCGCGGCACAATCCGCGCGATGACAGCAGAGACCTCCATTCCCACGCTCGAGCTCGACGCCGCGTCGCAGATCCATCTGATCGGCGGCGAGAAGGGTGGCGTCGGCAAATCCTTCCTGTCGCGCGTGCTGGCGCAGTACTTCATCGACCGCGAGACACCCTTCCTCGCCTTCGACACCGACCGCTCGCATGGCGCGCTGCTGCGCTTTTACGCCGAACACGCGCAACCCACGCTGGTCGATCGTTACGAGGCGCTGGACACGATCGTCGAAAAAGCGATCGAGGAGCCCGGCCGTCGTGTGCTGGTCGACCTGGCCGCGCAGACCCACGAACCGCTCGTGAAGTGGATGGACGAGTCCGGCGTGCTCGACCTGGCCGACGTGTCCGGCGTTGCGCTGCACTACTGGCATGTGATGGACGCAGGCAAGGACTCGGTGGACCTGCTGCAACGCCTGCTCGACCGCTTCGGCCAGAGGCTGCGCTACATCATCGTCAAGAACCAGCTGCGCGGCGAGGACTTCGGTTTGCTTGAACGCTCCGGCGAAGAAGCGCGTGCGCTCGGGCTGGGCGCGCGTGTCGTCACGCTCAAGCGCCTGCACGAAGGGGTCGTCAACAAGATCGACGCCCGCAACGCGAGCTTCCGCTCCGCGCGGCTGGGGCAGGGTGAGGACAACCCCAATCTCGGCCTGATGGAACGCCAGCGCCTGAAGCTGTGGCTGAACCACGCTTACGGCGAGTTCGATAGCTTGGGCTTGTAAGGCGGGCGGTAGGGCGCTGCGGTCGCCCTTCAGCGCTTCGAGTCGGTTGCCGGGCAGGTCGAGGTCGAGCAGCGAGGTCGCGGCGTATCGATTGCCGGCTTCAGTCCCTCGGCCTGAACTCGATCGTCATCAGCGACGGCACACGGCCGTCGGTGTCACGCGGCAGCACCTCGGTGCGGTCGATCGCGCGCAGCACGGCCTGGTCCCAGGCCGCGTTGCCGCTGCCCTTGAGCAGGCGGCGGCCGGTGATCGTGCCGTCGGGCGCGGCGCGTACCTCGACGGCGGCCATCGGGTTGCCGGGGATGTCGTCCATCAGCACGATGTTGGGCCGGATGCGCGCGACGATGCGCCCGGCGTAACTCGCCGACGGGCCGGCGTCGCGTGCGGCCTGGCCGGTCGCGGTGGGAGCGCCCGTGCCGCCGGCCTGGGCCATCATGCGATCCAGGTTGGCCTTGCGCTGCTCCTCGGCGCGCTTGGCCTGCGCCTCGTCGGCGGCCTGCTGGCGCTTGGCCTCGGCGACGCGCTCGCGCTCGTCGGCCTCGGCCTTCTTCTTTTTCGCCTCCACCAACTGGCGTTCCTTCTCGCGCCGTTCGGCCTCGGCCTTGCGCTTGTCTTCGGCCAGCGCGCGCGCACGCTGTTCGGCGGCCTGCTTCTTCTTGCGCTCTTCCAGCGCGATCTCGGCGTCGCGCGCGGGCGGCGGTGGCGGCGGTTCAGCGACCGCAGGCTGGGGTGGTGGTGGCGGGGGCTCGGGCTTCGGTTCAGGCGCCGGCGCCGCGACCTTCGGCGCCGCGACCTGCGGCACCTGGGCCCACAGCTCGGCACTCACGCCCGCCGGCTCGCTGGCGCGCCAGTTGACGCCGATCGCCAGCGCGATGATCAACCCGATGTGCGCCGCGACCGCCAGCAGCGCACCACGCCCCAGCCCGCCCGGGCGCTGCGGGCGCAGGTCGTCGGAAGGCAGGGCGCGGTCCACCGTCTACTGAACGCCTTGTTTGACGTTCAGGCCGACACGCGCGATGCCTTCCTTCTGCAAGCTGTACATCACCTTCACCACCGCCTCGTAGCGCACGCTGCGTTCGGCGGAGATCACGACCGGCACCTGGGCGTCGCCGGCTTGAGCTTCGCGCACCCGCGCGGCGAGTTGCGGCAGGCTGATGGCGACCTCGTCGGCGCCGTCGCGCTTCAGCCGCAACTTCTCGTCGGCGCCGACGATGACCTCGACCACAGTGCTCGCCCGCTGGCGCGCCGCGCCCACGCTCGGCAGGTCGACCACGCCGGTCGTGATAAGCGGCGCGCTGACCATGAAGATGATCAGCAGCACCAGCATGACGTCGATGAACGGCACCATGTTGATCTCCGACATGGTGCGCCGGCGTCGGCTGCCTCGGGCTGCAAGGTTCGGCATCTCAGCTCACGTGGTCGCCGCGCCGGCGTTGCGGTGCAGGATGTTCGAGAACTCTTCGATGAAGGTCTCGAACTGGATCGCGATGCGGTCGATGTCGCGCGCGAAGCGGTTGTAGGCGATCACCGCGGGAATCGCGGCGAACAGCCCGAGCGCCGTGGCGACCAGCGCCTCGGCGATACCGGGCGCGACGGTGGCCAGCGTCACCTGCGTCATGTTCGCCAGCCCGACGAACGCGTGCATGATCCCCCACACGGTGCCGAACAGGCCGACGTACGGGCTCACCGAGCCGACCGAGGCGAGGAAGGACAGGCCGGATTCGATCACGTCCAGCTCGCGCTGGAAGCTTGCGCGCATCGCCCTGCGCGCGCCGTCGATCTGCGCCGCGGCGTCCAGGCGCCGTTCGCGCAGCTTCATGAACTCGCGCATGCCGCTGGCGAAGATGCGCTCCATCGCCGCCGTCTTGGGCTGGGTGGTCGCGGCCTGGTACAGCTCGTTCAAGTTGCGGCCGGACCAGAAGTCGCGCTCGAAGTCCTCGCCCTGTGCGCGCACGCGCTTGAGCGCGAACAGCTTGCCGAAGATCACGCTCCAGCTGATGAGCGACGTGACCAGCAGCCCGACCATCACCAGCTGGACCACCAGGCTCGCGTTGAGCACGAGGGAAACGATCGACAGGTCTTGGTTCATGTCTTGTGGTTGTTGTTCAAGGCAGCGAGCAACGGCCGCGGCAGGCGCTGCGCACGCCAGGTGTCGGCCTGCACGCAGCCGATGCGCACCTGAGCGCTGGCGAGCAGCGTGCCGGCACGCAGCGCCCGCTGCTCGAGCAACAGGCTGGCGGGCCTGGCCTGCGCCACGCGCAAGTCGACGCGCAGCACATCGTCCAGCCGCGCTGGCGCGTGGTAGCGGATGTGGGCGCAGACGACGATGAAGAGCAGGCCGGTCTCGTCTTTCAAACGCTGCTGCTCGACGCCGAGCGTGCGCAGCCATTCGGTGCGCGCGCGCTCGAAGAACTTGAGGTAGTTGGCGTAGAACACCACGCCGCCGGCGTCGGTGTCCTCCCAGTACACGCGCAGGTCGAGCGCGTCGGCAGGTTCGGTCATGGGCGCGGCATTATCGCCGTGCCCAGGCGCTCAGCGGCTGGTGGACACGCGCCGATACACCGGGCCCCACTGCGGGTGGCCGGCTTCGGCGCGGCTGAGCATGAAGCGGGCGTCGGCGGCGCGCGCGGCACGAAACGCCGCTTCGCAGTCGGCCGTGCGCTGGCTGGTGCAGTAGACGAAGGCGAGCAGCTTGTGCGCACTCGCACGGTCGCTCGGGTTCGCCAGCCCGGCGTCGAGCGCGGCCCTCAGTTCACGTTCGGCAAGCGCGTACTGGCCGTCGTCGTAGGCACGCATGCCGCCCAGCAGCGCCCGCTCGGCCGGGCGCGCGAGCAGCTCGCTCACACCGGGCGCCGGCGCCGTCGGCGGCGCGGCGCAGCCGGCGACGAGCAACACGGTGGCGGCGAGGCCGGCGAGTCGAAGAGAAAACATCATGATCCGAAGCGGTGCCGCACCGTGGCCGCACGGTCTTCGCCGACCGTGACCGTGGTGCGATAGGGCGGGAAGTCCTGGTTGCGGATGACCACCGTGTGCGTGCCCACCGGCAGCGTCAGGCGGGCCAGCGGCGGTGTGGTGCCGGCAGCGGCGCCGTCCACCTCCACCTCGCCCCAGGGGGTGACGGCGAGCTGCAGCACGCCGGTGGCGGGCGCGGCGTCGGGGCGCGGCTCGGCCGCCGGGTTCCCGGCCATGTTGCGCGAGGGGCGCTTGTCGCGCTGCGCACGACGCGCCGCCGTGGTGTCCGGCACGCTGGCGGCGGGCTCCACCGGTTTGGCCGCCACGATCACTGGAGGAGGCACGACGCCTGCCGCCGGCTCGTCGGCCGGCGATGCGGCGCCGGCTTGCTGCGGCGCGGCCGGCGACGGCGCTTGCGGCCACCACAGCACCGCGGCCACGCTCAGCGCCGCAGCCGCCCCCAGGGACACGATAGGGGTGCCGCGCCCGGCGCGGCGGGTCGGCGCGCCGGGCGTGTCGACGAGCGCCTGGCGCAGCGCTCGCGAGAGCGCGCGTGCGGAGCGGTAACGGTGCGCCGGGTCGCGCGCCATCGCACACTCGACCACCGCCGACAGCGCCGCCGGCACACCGGGTGCGACCTGGCGCGGCGCGACCAGCGGCGCAGTCAAGACCGCGGCGCGGATGTCGTCCAGCGTCTGCCCGTCGAAGGGGCGGCGCGCGGTCAGCAACTCGTAGAGCACGGTACCCAGCGCGTAGACATCGCAGCGCACGTCGACCGGCTCACCGCGCAGCTGCTCGGGCGCCATGTAGTAGGGCGAGCCGCCGCCGAGCACCGGGCGTGCCGTCGCAGCACCGTCGCCGGCCTGGCGCAGCGAGACATCGGCATGCGCGACACGCGCGATGCCGAAGTCCAGCACCTTGGGCTGCGCACGGCCGGTCATGAAGATATTCGCCGGCTTGATGTCGCAATGGATCACGCCGCGGCTGTGCGCATAGGCCAGCGCGTCGGCGACACGGCGCACGATCAGCGCCGCGTCCTGCGGCGTCGGTCGCCAGCCGTCGGCCAGCAGATGCCGCAGGTCGCGGCCCTGCAGCAGTTCCATCGCGATGTAGACCCCTTCGGGCGCTAGGCCGGCGTCATACACCGTCACGATATGCGGATGCGACAGCGCCGCTGCGGCACGCGCTTCGTGCAGCAACAACGCGTCGAGCGACTGGCCTTGCGTGGCCTGCGGGTCCAGGTGCAGCGTCTTGACCGCGATCGCGCGGCCGAGCAGCGGGTCGAGCGCGGCGTGCACCGTACCCAGGCCGCCGACACCGAGTTGCTGCTTGAGCGCGTAGCGTCCGACATGGCCGATCGTCGGCAGCAGCGCCAGCGGCGGCGCTTCGTCGGTGGGCTGTGCATCATCGTCGGGCGGCGGCTGCAGCTCCGCGACCGTGACGGCGAAGTCCGGTTCGTCGGGCGGATTGTCCAGTTCGCGCTCGCTCATCGCAGGCGCCAGCTTACGGGCGAGGGCCGTCGCCGAAGCGACGAAAAGCGTGCGCTTATCGGCTCGGTTAACGCCTTGTCACCAGCACGTCGCGCAGGCGTTGCACGGCGTCACGTAGCGCGTCCATCGAACTCGCGAACGACAGGCGCAGGTAACGCTCGCCATGCAGTGGGCCGAAGTCGCGCCCGGGCGTCAGTGCGACCTGGGCACGCTCCATCATCGCGTAGCAGAAGTCCCAGCTGCTGGCGGCATGCGCCGAACAGTCGACCCAGGCGTAGAAGGCGCCGTCGGGCGGCACCGGCACAGTGAGGCCCAGCTCGTTCAAGGCCGGCACAATGAAGTCGCGCCGCTCGGCGAAGGCGGCACGCCGGCGTTCGTACTCCGTGATCGCCGCCGGCTCGAAACACGCCAGCGCCGCGTGCTGCGCCAGCGACGACGCGCAGATGTAGAGGCTCTGCGCCAGCTTTTCCACCGGGGCGGCCAGTTCGTCGGGCAGGACCAGCCAGCCCAGGCGCCAGCCGGTCATGTTGAAGTACTTGGAGAAGCTGTTCACCACGATCACGTCGTCGCCATGACGCAGCGCGCTCATGCCGTAGGTGGTGTCGTAGGACAGGCCGAGATAGATCTCGTCGACGATCGTGAAGCCGCCGCGAGTGCGCACGGCCTCGACGATGCGGCGCATCTCGTTGGGCGCGATCGAGGTGCCGGTGGGGTTGGACGGCGATGCCAGCAACACGCCGCGGGTGCGGGCGTTCCAGGCGCGCTCGACATGCGCAGCGTCGAGCCGGAATCGCGACGCCGCATCGGTCGGCAGCAGCACCGCGCGGGCGCCCGCGGCGGCGACGAAGTGGCGGTTGCAGGGGTAACTCGGGTCGGGCAGCAGGACCTCGTCGCCGGTCTCGACGAGCGCGAGTGTGATCAACTGCAGGGCGGCCGACGCACCGGCGGTGATGACGATGCGCCGCGCCGGCACGTCCAGCCCCCAGCGCTCGGCATACTAGGCGGACAGCGCCTCGCGCAGCGCCGGCAGCCCGGTGGCGTGGGTGTACTGCGTGCGGCCGGCGGCCAGGCAACGCGCCGCTGCATCGAGCACCGGCGCCGGGGCGGTGAAGTCCGGCTCGCCGATGTTGAGGTAGATCATCGGCCGACCACCGCGCGCCGGGTCGCACAGGGCGCTGTGCGCGATCTCGTCGGCGTGCTTCGCGCACTCCATGACGTAGAAGGGGTCAATGTGGTCGAGCCGGCTGGCCGTCCTGGTCATCACCGTGCCCGCGCCGCCGCGACCTCCGCCCCGCGCAACTCCGCCGCTGCCTTGTCGAGCACGCCGTTGACGTACTTGTGGCCGTCGGTGCCGCCGAAGCTCTTGGCCAGTTCCACCGCCTCGTTGATGGCGACCTTGTACGGAATCTCCAAACAGCGCTGCAGCTCGTAGGCGCCGATCAGCAGCACGCCGTGTTCGACCGGCGACAGCAGGGTCGTCTTGCGGTCGACATGGCGCGCGAGTACCTCGTCGAGCGCGGCGGCCTCGGCGATGCAGCCGTGCAGCAGGGCGTCGAAGTGCGCCTGGTCGCACTGCGCATAACCGTCCTGCTCGCGCATGTGGGCGTCGATGACGCCGGCGTCGGCGCCGGACAGCAGCCATTCGTACAGGCCCTGCAATGCCAGCTCGCGCGCGCGGCGCCGCGCCGATCGGGGCTGCGGCTTGCGCTTGCGGGCCGCCGGCGTCTCGCTCGTCGTCACGACAGTTCGTCCAGCAGGCGCGCCATCTCGACCGCGACGCGCGCCGCGTCGCGCCCCTTTTCTTCGACGCGCGCCCAGGCCTGGGCTTCGCTCTCGACCGTCAGGATGGCGTTCGCGATCGGCACCTGGTGATCGAGCGCAACCCGGCTGACGCCGGCGCCGGACTCGTTGGCGACGAGTTCGAAGTGGTAGGTCTCTCCGCGCACGATGCAGCCGATGGCGACCAGGGCGTCGTAGTCGTCGCTCTGCGCCAGCGCCTGCAGCGCAACCGGCACCTCCAGCGCGCCGGGCACGCTGACGTGATCGATATGTTTGGCGGCGACACCGAGCGCCAGCAGTTCCTCGCGACACACGGCGGCCAGGCGGTCGGTGATGCTCACATTGAAGCGCGCCTGCACGATCGCGACGTGCAGGCCCTCGCCGTCCAGGGGCTCCTCGGCCTCGCCCTTGTCTGCGGCTTGCATCAGTGGGTGTTCTCTCGCGGGCCGACGAAGCCGGTGACTTCGAGGCCGTAGCCGGTCATGCTGGGCATGCGGCGCGGGCTGCCGAGCAGCTTCATGCGCGTGATGCCGAGTTCGCGCAGGATCTGCGCGCCGATGCCGTAGGTGCGCAGGTCCATCGTGGAGGCGCGGCGCGCGGGCTCGGCGGCGGGCGCGGGCAGTGTGCGCGAGAGCAGGGACGCCGCCGTTTCGTGCCCGCAGTTGAGCAGCACGGCCGCGCCGCGGCCTTCGTGCTGCAGCCGCGCCAGCGCCGCCGGCAGCGACCACGAGTGCGCCGCGCCGTCGCCGGCGTCCAGCCAGTCGAGCACCGACAGCGGCTCGTGCACCCGCACCAGCACCTCGTCGTCGGCCTGCCAGGCGCCGACCGTGAGCGCCAGGTGCAGCCCGCCGGAGCGGTCGTGAAACGCCGTGCAGTCGAAGGGGCCTTGCGGCGTGACGAGAGAACGGGCGCCCGCGCGTTCGATCAGCGACTCGTTGTGGCTGCGGTGGTGGATCAGGTCGGCGATGGTGCCGATCTTCAGGCCGTGTTCGCGCGCGAACGCCTGCAGGTCGGGCAAGCGTGCCATCGAGCCGTCGTCCTTCATGATTTCGCAGATCACGGCCGCCGGCGTCAGGCCGGCCATCGCGGCCAGGTCACAGCCGGCCTCGGTATGGCCGGCGCGCATCAGCACGCCGCCGTCCTGGGCTTGGATCGGGAAGATGTGGCCCGGCTGCACGATGTGCTCCGCCTTCGCATCGCGCGCGACCGCGGTGCGCACGGTGTGCGCGCGGTCGGCCGCCGAGATGCCGGTGGACACGCCCTGCGCCGCCTCGATCGAGACCGTGAACGCGGTGCCGAACTTGGTTGCGTTGCTGCGCGCCATCATCGGCAGGCGCAGCGCCTCGCAGCGCTCGCGCGTCAGCGTCAGGCAGATCAGGCCGCGGCCGTAACGCGCCATGAAGTTGATCGCGTCCGGCGTGACATGGTCGGCCGCGAGCACCAGGTCACCTTCGTTCTCGCGATCCTCTTCGTCGACGAGGATCACCATGCGCCCGGCGGCCAGCTCGGCCACCAGCTCGGGCACGGGGGCAATGATCGTCTGCATGATGGGCGAGATTGTAGGTGGCGCTTCGGCGCATGCTGTCGGCGGCAGGTTATACTTGGTTGACTCTGCTTAGTCCACCTTGAGCAACTTGTGGTCACCACCGTCAACATCCACGAAGCCAAGACCCATCTGTCCCGTCTGGTCGCGCGGGCCGCGCGTGGCGAGGAGTTCGTGATCGCCAAGGCGGGCAAACCCCTCGTAAGGGTGGTTCCGCTGGTGCCCGTCGGCCCTCAGCGCCGGCTCGGCTTTCTGGCCGGTGCGGCCTGCCTGCCTGCGGACATCAAGGAGCCTTTCGCGGCAGACGTCGAGGCCATGTTCAACCGCTGAGCGTGGTCCTTCTCGACACCCAATTGCTGCTGTGGGCGGCGATCAGCCCCGAGAAGCTGCCGGCGCGCGCGCGGCGCACGATCCAGCGGCGCGATACCGCGGTGACCTTCAGCCTGGTGTCGATCTGGGAGGTGGCGATCAAACTCTCGTTGGGCCGGCCCGAGTTTCGCGTCGATCCGCGCGCTTTACGCGAGGGCTTGCTGGGTGAGGGCTTCACGGAGTTGGCGATCACCGCCGACGCTGTGCTGCTCGTGGCTAACCTGCCTTGGGTGCACCGGGACCCGTTCGACCGCCTGCTGGTGGCGCAGGCGCAAGCTGCCAAGCTGAGCTTGCTGACCGCCGACCGCACACTGCTGGGCTATGGGCCGGCGGTCAAGCTGGCGACGTAACACCCGCGCTCAGCATGCGCTCCACATAGCGCGCGATCAGGTCCACCTCCAGGTTGACCCGCGTGCCGGCGTGCAGGCTGCCGAGCGTCGTCTCTCGCAGCGTGTGCGGGATCAGGTTGATGCTGAACTCGCACGCCGTTGGTGTGTCCGCGACGCGGTTCACCGTCAGGCTGACGCCGTTGACGGTGATGGAGCCCTTGGTGGCAAGGAACCGCGCCATCTCGCGCGGCGCGGCGACGCGCAGCTCCCACGACTCGCCGACCGGCGCGAAGTGCGTCACCTCACCCAGGCCGTCGACGTGGCCGGCGACGAGATGGCCGCCGAGGCGGTCGTGCGCGCGCAGCGCCTTCTCGAGGTTGACCGGGCCGGGTGTGTCCAGGCCGGCGGTGCGGGCGAGGCTCTCGGCGGAGATGTCGATCGAGAAGTGCTCGCCGTCGATGCGGGTGACCGTCATGCAGGCACCGTTAAGCGCGACGCTGTCGCCGAGCTGCACGTCGGCGAGATAGCCCGCCGGCGCGGCAATGGTGAGACGCTTGCCGAACGGGGCCGTGCCTTTGCCCAGTGCTTGCACTTCGGTAATGCGGCCGATGCCGCTGATGATGCCGGTGAACATGGGGCTGGCATTGTTGGTAAGATACCGCATATGGTATCATGCTGAGGTGAATTCAAAGACCAAGCTGCTTGCCGCGATCCTGCGCAGCCCGGTGCAGATGCGGTTTGCCGACGCCTGCAAGGCGGCGCAGTGGTTGGGCTTCGAGCACAAGGGCGGGGCCGGCTCGCATAGGGCGTTTGCCCGCGTGGGCGAGCCGGTGGGGCTGAACTTTCAGAACCGCAGCGGCTTTGGGCCGCCGTATCAGGCCCGCCAGTTGATCGAGATGATCCGCAAGTACGGAGGTGACGAATGAGCCGGCTGAGCCAGCAGCACTACCCGCTGAACATCTTTTGGAGCGCCGAGGACGAGGGCTTCATTGCCGAGGTGCCCGATCTGCCTGGGTGCAGCGCCTGGGGCGCCACCGAGGCGGATGCCGCACGCGAGGCGCAGCATGCCATCGCTGCTTGGCTGCAAGCAGCGCAGGCTGCCGGCAAGGCGGTGCCCGCGCCGCGCGAGGCGCTGCCTTTGCAGGGCTACAGCGGCAAGTTCCTGGTGCGCGTGCCGCGCAGCTTGCACGCCAAGCTGGCACGGCGCGCGGCGCAGGAAGGGGTGAGCTTGAACCAGTATCTGACTGGGGTATTGGCGGGTCAGGTGGGCGCATAGCCGTGTCAGCCAGGCGCGGCAACTCATGGTGGCCGAAAGGCCAGTAAGAGCGACTAGAAGTTTGCGCGGCCGGGCGGGCGCAGCCGCAAGCGCAAATCGTCGCCGATCCGTTCGACATCGAAGAACTCGAAGTCCAGGCTGTCCGCCAGTTGCTCCAGCGGCCCGATCGCCGCCATGCCGCGACCGGGGCCGAGCAGGCGCGGTGCCAGGTACACCAGCAACTCGTCCACCAGGCCCGCGCGCAGCAATGAGCCGTTGAGCTGATGGCCGGCCTCGACATGCAGCTCGTTGATCTCGCGTCGCGCCAGATCGGCCAGCAGCGCCTGCAGGTCGGTCTTGCCGGTAGCGGTGGCGGGCAGCGTGGCGACTTCGATGTGCTGCGCCTGCAAGGCGGCACGGCGCGCATCGTCCACGCCGGCGGCGCAATACACCAGCGCCTGCCCGGGCGGCTGCAGGATGCGCGCGCCTGCAGCGATGTCGAGCCGCGAATCGACCACCACGCGCAGCGGCTGAAGTGTCGTCTGCACCTCGCGCACATCCAGCCGGGGGTCGTCATCACGCACGGTGCCGATGCCGGTGAGCACCGCCCCCGCGCGTTTGCGCCAGGCATGCCCGTCGGCGCGCGCCGCGGGCCCGGTGATCCACTGGCTGGCGCCGTTGGCGAGCGCGGTCGCGCCGTCCAGCGATGCCGCGATCTTCAAGCGCACCCACGGCCGGCGGCGCTGCATGCGCGAGAAGAATCCGATGTTGAGTTCGCGCGACGCGGCGCCCCATTCGCCGCCGACGACCTCGACCGCGATACCCGCCGCGCGCAGGCGTGCCAGCCCCAAGCCGGCGACGAGCGGGTTGGGGTCCTCGACGGCCACCTCGACACGTGCGACGCCGGCCGCGATCAGCGCGTCGCAACAAGGCGGCGTGCGGCCGTGGTGCGAGCAGGGCTCGAGCGTGACGTAGGCGGTCGCGCCGCGCGGGTCATGACCCGCCGCGCGGGCGGCGCGCAGCGCCACCACTTCGGCGTGGGGCCCGCCAGCGCGTTGAGTGCAGCCCTCCCCGACGATCGCCGCGTCTTCATCGCCGGCGACGATGAGGCAACTCACGCGCGGATTCGGGTCCGATAGGCCGACTGCTCCGACCGCGAGCTGGCTTGCACGGTCGCGCAGCCCCACCGCAGACAGCGCATGACGCATGCGCTAGGGCTGGTGCTGCGTCAAACCCGTAGCGCAATTGCCGTTGCTGATCACCTGGTAGTTCTGGTTGTCGAGCGACTCGGTCACGAGCAAATGGACACCGGAAACGTTGGTCGCATTGCCGTTGTAGCGACAAACCTTCTGGTTGCCGGTTGGTGCAGGCTGCAGAACAACTTTGCCGGACCAGACCATCGGCGTCTGAGCGTTCGAATCGTGATCCGACGGCTGAATCAGGCACGCATATGCCAGGTAGCCCGAGATTGTCGGCGGGGGATTCGCCTGGCTGCTCTGGTCATAAGCCGGGCCTACGACGCACTCAGGACTGGCGGCCATGTACTGCGTGTTTGTCATCGTCGCGCCGGTGACGCTCGCCAGCCATGCGCCGTTGATATATCCAACCAGTAGATATGCCGTCAGTTGCGTGCAGCCAGTAAGGCTGGACGCTTGGTTGTTGGGCTGCGTCGTGCACTTGAAGATCACGTCCCCCGACACGTCACTGAACACGAGCCAGCCGCCGCTTGGCCCTTGCCACTGCAGGGTGCTCTTGCCGAGGTTCTCGCCGCCGAGCTTGATGGCGGGGATGGGGATGTTGATGTCGCGGCCCTTGGGGCGCCGCAGAATCCCGTTCTCGATCGGCGGCAACGCAAGCCCCCCCGCATCGGCGGGGTCTGACTTCGAAACCACGGACGCGAGGGCGAGCGTTTGCGCCTGGCCGGCTCGGTCCACCCAATTGACGGAAACTGTGACGGTGCGGTACTGGTCGTCGACTGTGCCCGACACGGTCCACGCGCGCCCGAAGCTCATGTTGCCGATCGTCCTTGTCGCGTCGGATCCATTGGCCAAGTCGGCATACGCGAACTTGCCGCTCGCCGACAGCAGCCTTTCGAACGAGCGCAACTCCTCCATCTTCTGCTGCGCCAGGCGAGTGGCCTCGGTTCGCTGTTTGGCGGTGTCTGACGCCCGCGACAGGTTCCCCTGCATCGCAGCGATCGCCAGCATGCCGAACGCCATCACCAGCATGGCCAGCAACGCTTCGATCAGCGTGAACCCGGCCTGGTGCCAACGGGCAGGACGGCGACGCATGCGGCGAATGTTTCCGTTCATCTTGTGCTCCTGCTCGCTTTAGAAGAAGTCGCGCCAGGTACCGGGCACGCGAACCATCACGCCTGCGTCACGGGTGCGGCCCAGGACGTCAGGGTCGAACACGATCGTCCCGTTGCCGTTGTTGCGGTAGTTCACGCGGCTGATGACTGCACCGTAGATATTCGACGTGCCCGTGCCGAGGTCATTCCAGTCAGCACTGTCTGAATACACGACGCCGTAGATGTTGTAATTGCCGTTGAACGACATGTTCGAGGTCGATACCAGGTTGACCGGCCTCTGGGGGCTGCCGAGCGTCTGGTTGCCGCTGAACTGGATATCCCCGTCGATCCAGAAGTTCGTATACCCCGCGTTGTAAGCGGTGATGAGGTTATTGGCACGGTTGACCGCGCTATTCCCCGTGATCGTTGTTGCGGTCGCCTTGTAATGGTCGAGTGTGCTGCCGAAGAAGGCCGCGAACATGGCGTTGGAGTCGTTCGCCAGCGCCGACAGGCTCGGGTCGTTGGCCACGATCGCGTTGGCAATAGGTGTACCAGGAAGCGTAGCCAGTGTCTGTCCACCGCCGCCGCCGCAGTTGGGGGCGCCCGGCGGCATCGGTCCCGAGAGATAGGTTCCGTTGCCGATCTGGGTCTGGCCGCCCGAATTCACCAAGTTGCCGTTCGCCACGCCGCTGGCGTTCGTGATATTGAAGGAGCCACACACTTGAGCCCACCCGCCGGTCGTCAAGGCGGCCGCGGGGGCGGCCCGCATCAGGGGTTTGAGCTTCAGCGTCACGCTGACCCGAGCCGTCGCGTCGCCGCCGCCAGTGGCGCCTAGGCCGCAGGCTGCCGTCTGGTTGATGCAACCGAAGGACGTCAAGCGGATCGATTCGGTGTCCGCAGGCTCGTCTTCGAACAGGACCGTGAAACTCGGCAACGTCGTGTTCGGCACAGGCGAAGGCGCGGTGCCCGCCGCCGGACAGTCGCATGTCACTGCTCCGTTGGCGTTTACACGGCAGCCCGCGCGCGCGTCGGCTGCGCTAGGGCTCAGATCGAACCTCGTCATCGCACCGGCCGATGCGGCCAGCGCGACCTGTGCCACGTACTTGTCCCGAAACTCTTGCGGCTGACCCGCGGTAGGCGTACAGGCGGCGTTGATCATCCGGCGATCATTGAGCATACCGGTTGCCCATTCGATTCCGCCTTCCGCCGTCTCGAACGCCTGCGTCGAGCGATTCTGATTCGCTGACGTGCGCTGCTCGAAGATCAGGCCGCGGCTCAAGAAAAACGCCACCAGCGACATCGCGAACAGCATCACCAGCGAAACTGCCAGCGCTGCGACGCCGCGTTGAGCACGACCTAACATGTGGTTGGGACGATTCATCGCCATTTCTCCTCGCGAATCACTAGGGGCATGCGCCGGTAATTTCGTCGTTACGCAGTCGCACGGACTCATTGAGTTCCCGCACAACCTGAGTGTTGGGGCTCGGTGCGTTGCCTCGCAGCACGATCTGGAACTGTCGAACAACGACAGAAGGGCAGCCCGGCGAACTAGCGGTGCAGGCCGGTGTGCAGTACGAACCGATAGGCACCTCGCGGTGGACCGGCTGAATGCTGAACTGCGTGACTTGAACAGTTCGCGGATCGGTCAGCGCCTGCCAATTGCCACCACCGAGTTGCATCTCGACGACGTTGCCGTTCAAACGAAAGCCGAGTTGCGGGGCGCCGGGTGTCGACGGATTGTCGAACGAGTAGGTAACGGTGGCGGCGGATGCGGATCCAACGGGTGTCACCAAGCGAAATGGATTGGACGCAGCGGGATAAGCAACACCGGCCAAAGCGTTCTGCCAGTAGCTCGATCGGCGCAGGTCGCGCGCCACGATGTCCGCGGCAGCCCGCAGATCCTGGTTGATGCGGGTCTCGACCAGGAGGCGTCGACTGTCGACGAGGTAGTCAGCGAACAGCTTCGTCGCCCCCACGACGATGAATAGCCCGACGGCCAACCCCACCAGGAGTTCGACCATCGACAAGCCACGCGCTCGACCGGCTCGCAGCGCGCATGCAGCCATGACGCTGCCGCCGCCTAACATGCTCGATACCCCTTGAACGAGCCGCCCGGACTGCACAACTCGACGCGGCCTGATCCGCTGATCGTCGTGCGCAGCTGCCAGGGCCCGGCAGTGGAGCAGACGAAGGCTTGCCTGTCGCCCGAGAAGCTGACCGAACTGCCAGAGGGCGCCGGGGGCGGAACGCCGCGTACCCAGTCGAACTCGGTTGCCGCAGGCGCCGAAGCGCCGCAGGCGGGGGCAGCTATCGTTTCCTTGCTGCCCGTAGGCAGACGCACAACCTTGAGCGTTCCGGCCGGAAACGGCTGTGTCTCCGGGCAACTGACGGGTGGCGCAGAAGACAGGTGCACCACATAACAATCGGTCCCGAAGTGCGTCACTGTGACGTTGGCATTGCGTGCCACTGCCTCGCTGCGGGCGTATTGCAGGTCCAAGGACAGCTCATTGGCCACGTTCTCCATCCGCTTGCGATCGAACATCGAGAGGAACGAGGGCATCCCCAAAGCCAAGATGACCCCGATCAGGGCCACCACCACCATCATCTCTATAGCGGTGAAGCCACGCTGGTGTGGGCGCCTCATCATCGACTCCAGCACTCCGCCGGCGCATTGTCGCCGCTGCCGTTGGTCACCGTTACCGTCAGCGGCGAACAAGTGACGCCGCGGGCCTTGTCCGCTACTTGTGCGCCTTGTGCGGTAGCGGTGACCGTATAGCTCGCAGAAGCAGCGCCGGAAATCGCGATCGCGTAGTGGCCGTTGGAGGTGGTGGCCGCAAGCCCCAACCCGGCAGGAGGCGCCACCGTGAGCGCAGCACTGGCAGCGTAGGCCGGATTGTTGGCGCGCCAACGTTCCTGCGCCTGCTGCACTGCCGACAACGCCGCCACCGCTTCCGAGCGCCGGCTCTTGCGCACGCTGTCTTGGTAGCCCGGCAAAGCGATCAGGGACAGCACGGCAATGACGGCGACCACGATCATCAGTTCGATGAGCGTGAAACCGCGCTGCGGCGCGCGGGTGGGCCTAGGGCAGGAGCGCGGTATCTTCATGCCCTGCATTGTCACGACCGCGCCGCCAGCAAGCCAGAGCCCGCAATGCCGCTTGTCGGGCGCCCAGTGCCGTCTGTCGGTCGCCCCCTTGCGAGGCGCCCCCGACCGTGAGATTCAGCACACCGCGTGCCCGCGCACCGCACCCTGAGGCGAGCAGGTGCGCGCTCTGCCCATGATGTTTACGACATGGTGCACGGCGCGCCCGTCAGCCAGGCTCAGGCTTATCTTGCCGGTCGGCGTGACCGTGCCGCGGGTGGGGTGCCACAACATCGATGCGCTGTTCACAGCCACGTTGACGCGTTGGCCCTTGCCGAAGGCCACTGTCTTGATTGTTTGCGCGCCGGCGGCGCACGCTGCGGTGCCGTCATCCGCGCAGCTGCAGTCGCCCTTGGAGCCGGTGTGTATGACGTAGCAGGCGCCGCCGCTCGGCAGCGTTTGTGTCGTCAGTCGCAGCGAGACGTTGCGCGCGACGGCCTCGCTGCGCACGTACTGCAGGTCGGCGGCCAGCTCGGACGACACGCCTTCCAGCGTGCGCAGGTCGCGTGTTTGGGTGAACGACGGCACGCCGACAGCGGCGGCGATGGCGATCAGGCTGGTAGTGACACCGGCTTCGATGAGGGTGAAACCGCGCTGGCGTTGCTGGCTGTTCATTGAAGGCCTCCGTCGTTGGATGACCTCAATTTAGGCAGCGCGCCGGCCGGCGCCTTCGCCCTGGCGGGGGCGCTCCGACGGGGGCCCCCGAAGGGGGGAAGGCTCGCCTTCGACGGGTTCAGCCCGCACGGCAGCGAATGGGCCTCAACGCAAGCCGTGGGCGCGAACGGGCCTCAGATATCCCGGATCAGCTGCCGGAACTCGTCCACGTCCTCGAAGCTGCGGTACACCGACGCGAAGCGCACGTAGGCGACCTTGTCGATGCGCTTCAATTCGCGCATCACCAGCTCGCCCAGGCGGGTCGACGGCAGTTCGCGGGCGCCGCTGGCGAGCAGCTTGTCCTCGATGCGCTCGACCGCCGCGTCGATCTGCTCGACGCTGACGGGCCGCTTGCGCAGCGCGAGCATCATCGACGCGCGCAGCTTGGCGCGCACGTAGTCGGCGCGCGCGCCGTCCTTCTTCACCACCGCGGGCAGCGCGATCTCGGGCCGCTCGTAGGTGGTGAAGCGTTTGTCGCAGTGGGTGCAGCGGCGCCGGCGGCGGATGACGTCGCCTTCGTCGGACTCGCGGGTCTCGACGACCTGCGTCTCGTCGTGCGCGCAGTAGGGGCAGCGCATCCGGCCTCGGCTAGCGGTACACCGGGAACGCCGCGGTCAGCGCCGCCACCTTGGCACGCACGGCGGTGATGTTGGCTTCGTCGTGCGGCCGGTCCAGCACGTCGGCGATCAGGTGCGCGGTCTGCCGCGCCTCGGCTTCCTTGAAGCCGCGTGTCGTGAAGGCCGGCGAGCCGAGGCGGATGCCGCTCGTGACCATCGGCTTTTGCGGGTCGTTCGGGATGCCGTTCTTGTTGCAGGTCATGTGCGCCGCGCCGAGCACCGCTTCGGCCTCCTTGCCGGTCAGGTTCTTCGGCCGCAGGTCGACCAGCATCATGTGGCTTTCGGTGCGGCCGGAGACGATGCGCAGGCCACGCTCCGTCAGCGTCTCGGCGAGCACCCGCGCGTTCGCCACCACCTGCTGCTGATAGGCCTTGAACTCCGGCGCCAGCGCCTCCTTGAAGGCCACCGCCTTGGCGGCGATCACATGCATCAGCGGGCCGCCCTGGATGCCGGGGAAGATGGCCGAGTTGATCTTCTTGGCGATCGCCTCGTCGTTCATCAGCACGACGCCGCCGCGCGGGCCGCGCAGGCTCTTGTGCGTGGTGCTGGTCACCACGTCGGCGTGCGGCACCGGGTTGGGGTACACGCCCGCGGCGATCAGCCCGGCGTAGTGCGCCATGTCGACCATGAACACCGCGCCGATGGCCTTGGCCACCTTGGCGAAGCGCTCGAAGTCGATGTGCAGCGAATACGCCGACGCGCCGGCGATGATCAGCTTGGGCTTGTGCTCGTGCGCCAGGCGTTCCATCGCGGCGTAGTCGATCACCTCGTCGGCGTCCAGCCCGTAGCTCACCACCTTGAACCACTTGCCGCTCATGTTGAGCGCCATGCCATGCGTCAGGTGGCCGCCTTCGGCCAGGCTCATGCCCATGATGGTGTCGCCCGGTTGCAGCAGGCCGAAGAAGACCGACTGGTTGGCCTGCGAGCCCGAGTTGGCCTGCACGTTGGCGAAGTTGGCGCCGAAGAGCTGCTTCAGGCGCTCGATGGCCAGCGTCTCGACCACATCGACGTTTTCGCAGCCGCCGTAGTAGCGTTTGCCGGGGTAGCCCTCGGCGTATTTGTTGGTGAGCTGCGAGCCCTGGGCGGCCATCACCGCCGGCGAGGTGTAGTTCTCGCTCGCGATCAGCTCGATGTGGTCTTCCTGGCGCTGGTTCTCGGCCTGGATCGCCGCGGCGATCTGCGGGTCGGTGTCGGCCAGGGTGGAGAGTTGGCGGTCGAACATGGGCGTGTCCTTTGCGACGGGCAGGTTGCGCTCGCGTCGCGGGGGACGACGGCGGAGCTGCCCAGGCGTGCGGCGAACACGGCCTCGCATCGAGGCCGCCCGCGCTCCACGGTGTTCAAGACCCACCTCGGGCGGCCGGCTGCGGCCACCCTAGCGCCAGTTGCGCGGCGCGGCCAGTTTACCCGGCGGGCGCGGGGTTCAGCTGATGCGCGGCTCGCTGCGCTCGGTGGCCACCGGCGCGGTGACGGGAATCACCCGCGGCGCGGGCGCGTACAGCGGCGGGCTGCGGCCGCTGGCGGCCTGGCGCAGGCGGGCCTGCTCGGCCAGCACCTTGCCGGCGTAGCCGCCGTCGGTCTCCAGGTTGGCGGCGCCGACGTAATAACGCAGCCCGGCCTCGACGCTGCCGGCGCGGGCGATGCAGTCCTTGAGCACCTGTACGCCGACACGCAGGTTGGTCACCGGGTCGAAGGCGGCGTGGTTGCCGCCGAAGGCGACGTACTTCTCGTCGTGCACCCGGGTCATCACCTGCATCAAGCCCTGGGCGCCGACGGTGCTCTGCGCGAACGGGTTGAAGCTGGACTCCACCGCCATGATGGCGAGGATCAGCGTCGGGTCGAGCCGGGCGCGTTGGCCGATCTCCCAGGCCTCCTGCACCAGGCGGCTAATCGGCTCCGGTGCCACCTTGTAGCGGCGCGAGATCCACTGCGCGACGGCGGCTTGCGGCTTGTTCAGCGCCCGCGGGTCGGCGGCGGTAGCGCGGCTCACGGCACCCGGCTCGGCGAGGCTGGCCAGCACGTTGCCGTCGCGCTCGGCGCGTTCGACATGTCGGTCTTGCAGCCAGCTCAGGGCGTGCACTTCGATCTGCTGTCGCAGATCCGCCCGCCCGCCGACGAAGACCGTGACCGTGACCACCGCCAGCCCGACCAGGGCCAGGCTGTTGTGGCTCAAGTCGAGCATGCCGTTGCCGACATCGCGCACGAACACGCCGACTGCAGCGCGTGCATCCCCCAACCAGCGACTGACTGCTGTCTTCATGACACTCCCTTCCTGGCCCTGCGCGACCCGCGTCGGCGGCCGAGCGGGCGGCCGGTGCGGATGCGGCGAACATAATGAATGTGCCGCTCTTGTCGGGTTGCGTCTGTAGGACGGCCCGATGACGGCTTGAAACGATTGTGGTCAGCGGCGCGCTCCTCATGTCCCCCTCAGGGGTGGGCGCGGGTTAACCCGAATGCTTCTGGTCGGCGCGAATTCTAGGAAGCCATGTAATAACCAGTCAAGACTATAAATCTTCTAATTGATACTAAAACATCATAATGAAGTACCGGGATCTGCGCGACTTTCTGGCTCAACTCGAGCAACGGCGCGGCTTGCAGCGCATCGCTGAGTCGGTGTCGCCGCGGCTGGAGATGACGGCGCTGGCCGACCGGGTGTTGCGTAACAACGGCCCCGCCTTGTTGTTCGAGCGCCCCGTCGGTTACAGCATCCCGGTGCTGGCCAACCTGTTCGGCACCCCTGAACGGGTGGCGCTCGGCATGGGCGCAACGGACCTGGCCGAGTTGCGCGACATCGGCCGCGTGCTCGCCAGCTTGAAGGAACCCGAGCCGCCGCGCGGGATGAAGGACGCCGGCCGGCTGCTCGCCATGGCCAAGTCGCTCTGGGACATGAAGCCGCAGCGGCTGCGCTCGGCGCCTTGTCAGGAGGAGGTGGTCGAGGCGGCCGACGTCGATCTCGCCCAGCTGCCGGTGCAGACCTGCTGGCCCGGCGATGCCGGCCCGCTGATCACCTGGGGCCTGGTGGTCACACGCGGCCCGCATCGGCCGCGCCAGAACCTGGGCATCTACCGCCAGCAGGTGATCGGCCGGCGCGAGGTGATCATGCGCTGGCTGGCACACCGTGGCGGCGCGCTCGACTTCCGCGACTTCGTGTTGCATTCGCCGGGCCGGCCGTTCCCGATCGCGGTGGCGCTCGGCGCCGACCCGGCGACCATGCTCGGCGCCGTGACCCCGGTGCCGGATGCCTTGAGCGAGTACCAGTTCGCCGGCCTGCTGCGCGGCAGCCGCAGCGAGGTGGTGGACACCTCGGTCGGCGACGGCGAGTGGAAGTTGCAGGTGCCGGCGAGCGCCGAGTTCGTGCTCGAAGGCCATATCCCGACCGCCGAACCCGGCTTCGAAGGCCGCAGCGAACACGGCGTGCCGACGAAGGCGGTCGGCGGCTACCTGCACGCGCTCGAAGGCCCGTTCGGCGACCACACCGGCTACTACAACGAGCAGGACTGGTTCCCGGTCTTGCGCATCGATCGCATGACGCATCGGCGCTCGCCCGTCTACCACTCCACCTACACCGGCAAGCCGCCGGACGAGCCGGCTGTCCTGGGCGTGGCGTTGAACGAAGTGTTCGTGCCGATCCTGCAGAAGCAGTTTCCCGAGATCGTCGATTTCTACCTGCCGCCCGAAGGTTGCAGCTACCGCATGGCGCTGATCTCGATCAGGAAGAGTTACCCCGGCCACGCCAAGCGCCTGATGTTCGGGCTGTGGAGCTACCTGCGCCAGTTCATGTACACCAAGTTCATCGTCGTCACCGACGACGACGTGAACATCCGCGATTGGAAGGAAGTGGTGTGGGCCATCACCACCCGTGTCGACCCCGTGCGCGACACGACGCTGGTGGATTCGACGCCGATCGACTACCTCGACTTCGCATCGCCGGTCTCTGGCCTGGGCGGCAAGATGGGCCTGGACGCGACCCACAAGTGGCGCGGCGAAACCGCGCGCGAATGGGGCCAGCCGATCGTGATGGATGCGGCGGTGCAGGCGCGCATCGCGCCGCTCTACGAGCGCATCTTCGGCGCGGCGCAGCAAGGCAATGGCGGCGGCAACGCCGATTGAACATCCGCGATTGCGCTGCGCGGGCGTTTGGCGTAACTTGCACTGGCCTGCTTGCAGGCAACCAACCGCACGCAGTCTCTGCGCGCAGGGGCCCTGGACCCATTTCCTCCAGATCCCCACCGGCGACGTCAGTTGCCCAGCCCCTCCCACCTCGGTGCGGAGGGGTTTCGTTTTTGGGGCTCGCTCAGGCGCCCAGCCACAGGCCGAGCTGCTCGCGCCAGACACGATGCGTGAGCCGAAAGCCCTCTTCGCTCGGCATCCAGCGCAATACCGGCCGCATCGCGTGCGGAGCCAGGCCCATCGGCGCGGCAACGATGCGCAGGCCGTCGCGCGCGGCTTGATCGAACGCACGCAGCGCGCGCGGCATGTGCCAGCCCTGCGTGACGAGCAGCACCTCGCGCAGCCCGGCCGCGCGCAGCAGCACGAGCGCCCGCGCGGCGTTTTCTCGTGTGTCGCGCGACGCACTCTCGCGCCAGCGCACCGGCACGCCGAACTCGGCCTGCGCGATGCGCGCCGCCACCTCGGCTTCACTGGGCCCGCTGCGGCCCTGTGCGTGCCCGACACCGCCCGCAAACGCGAGCGGCGCACCGGTCGCCTTGGCGAGCCAGGCGCCGTAACGCAGCCGCTCCAGCGCCGCCGGCGGCAGGTTCGGCGCGCCGTACTCCGGCGCCTGCGGCTCGCGCCCGCCGCCGAGCACCAGCACGACGACCGGCTTGCCCGCCGCCACGTCACGTTTGATGCGCGCGATGTCGCTGGCGCTCAACGCGGGCGGCGGCGCGAGCAGCTCGCGCTGCGACCACTCCGCCACGGCCACGGTGCTGCCGAACCACAGGCCCGCGAGCGCGGTCGCGATCAACAGTGCGCCGGCTGCGCGCCGGCTGCGCAACACGGAGGCACCCAGCAGCACCACCAGCAGCCACGGCACCGGGGGCAGCAGCAGCGTGGTGAGCACGGGCTTCCAGTCTTCAGCGCCGAGGGTCAGCAGCAGGTCGTTCAAGGCGCGGCGATTGTGCCGCAGTGCCCACTACCATCACGGCCGTGCATCGACGCAGCGCCCTCGCGACCCTCCTCGCCCTGACCGTGCCCCATGGCCCCGTACGCGCGCTGCTGCCGCAGGCGGCGGCGGTGCCTGGTGGCGTCGCGCTGGTCGATCTGGGCCCGGCCGCCGTGCGCCCCGCGGCCCGCTACAACGGCCGGCCGGTGATGGTGCTGGCGCGCGACGGCGGCGGCTGGCTCGCGGTGGTAGGCATCGCGCTCGCTGCCGACCCGCGCAAACGCCAGGCGCTGGCCGTGCAGGAGGGCGGGCGCAGCCGCGAAGTGAGCTTCACCCTCGAATCCAAGCAATACGCCGAGCAGCGCCTGAGCGTGGCGCCCAGACACGTCGAGCTGTCGCCGGCCGACCTGGCGCGCCACGAACGCGAGCGTGTGCACCTGGGCGCGCTGTTGCGGCACCACTCGCCGCAGGCACCGGCCACGCTGCGGCTGGTCACGCCGACGGCCGGTCCGCGGTCGTCGTCGTTCGGCCTGCGGCGTGTCTTCAATGGCCAGGCGCGCAATCCGCACAGCGGCATGGACATCGCCGCGCCGACCGGCACGCCGGTGGTGTGTGCGGCGGCGGGCGAGGTGATCGACAGCGGCGACTACTTCTTCAACGGCCAGACGGTGATCGTCGATCACGGCCAGGGCCTGCTGACGCTGTACTGCCACCTGTCTTCGATCGACTGCGCCAGCGGCGCGCGGCTCGATGCCGGCGCGCCGCTCGGCCGCGTCGGCGCCACCGGCCGCGTGACCGGCGCGCACCTGCACTTCAGCGTGTACCTGAACGCGACGCCGGTGGACCCGGCGTTGTTCCTGCCTCCCGCCTGACTGTTCAATGCGCCGTGCGCCAGCGCAGCGCACGCAGCAGCGCGGCGGTGGCGTCGTCGGGCCGCGCCGGCAGCTTGCGGTACTGCTCGCCGCCGGGCGTGCGAGCGAACAGCTTCAGCTCCACCAGCTCGCGCCGCAGCAGGCAGTGGTCGCCGAAGGCGTGGTGTGCGTTGATGATCTCGTTGACCTCGCGCTCGGAGTAGCGGCGTTTGCCGTCGAAGGCCAGCCACAGGCACCACAGCGCCAGCACCTGCTCGGGCCGGCGGCTCGGCCAGCGGATCAGGCGGCCGGCGCTGTCGAACAGGCGCAGCGTGCGGTCGGCTTTGAAGGGCTTCGACCGTGGGACTCTTGCGGCAGGTTTAGTGCGAGGTGTGTACCTCGCCGGCAACGACCTGGGTGAACGGCCGACCCGTGGACCAGTTTACTGCCGCGGCACCGACGGGGCGACGTGGTAGACCGAGTCCCAGTGCATCGTCGTCGCACCGCCCGGCGCGGCGGCGAAGCGCAGGTTGGCGTCCAGCCCCGGCACGTAGTGCACGCCGCGCGCGACCGGAAACCCCTGGTACTCGACACTCCGCAACTCGACGCGCAGCCGCGGCTCGGCGCGCCGCACCGTCACGTCGCCGACCTGCGGCACCGCATAGCGGCCCGACGGGTCCACGGCCGCATCGGCCGGCGGCGGCGCGATCAGGCGTTCGGGCTCGCGGCCTTCGGCGACTGCCACCAACGCGCGCGTCAGCGCCGGCTGCAACCAGGACGGCGGTGCATCGTTCGCCACCCATGCGACGGCGAGGTCCTTGCCGTCGTTCGCATAACCGACGCAGTAGAAGCCCTGGTGGTGGCCGGTGTAGTAGCGGCGCGCGCGGTCGGGCGAGACGAACCAGCTGCCGCCGCTGAGGCCGGTGCGCCGTCCGTCGTCCAGCTGCGCGGGGGTCATCGCGGCGCGGTAGGCGGCGTCCGGCACCACGCGCCGGTAACCCGCCATCCAGCGCCAGAGGTCGCGCGCCGACAGATAGAGGTTGGAGCCGCCGTGGAAACCTTCCAGGTCGAAGGCATCGTGCGCCTGCAACCCACCCTGCGCGTCGCGCCGGTAGCCGCGGGTGCGCACGCCGGCCCAGTCGGCAAAACGTGCCGGCCGCACGAACGCCGAGTCCATGCCCAGCGGCTGCGCGTAGCGCTGTGCAATCAGCTGCGCGTACGTGCGGCCGGTCACCCGCTCCGCGACCATCGCCGCCGCGTCGTAGGCGACGTTGTCGTAGGTGTAGGCGCTGCCGGGGGCGAACGCGGGCGGCAGCGCCTCGCGCGCAACGATCGCCAGGTGCATGGCATTCGTGCGCGGCTCGCCCGGCGGCACACGCGCGTCGAACCAGTCGAAGTCCGGCAACCCGGCCGAGTGCGCGAGCAGGTGTCGCACACGCGTCGCGGCATGCGGGTAGGCGGGCACGATGCTGCGCACCGGCGCGTCCAGGTTCAGCCGACCGTCGTGCGCGAGTGTGAGCAGCAGCGCGGCGGTGAAGGTCTTGGCGATCGACGCGCCGTCGGCCGGCGTGTCCGGCGTGAAGGGTGTGCGTCGCTCCACATCGGCATGGCCGAAGCCCGCCGCGTACTGCGCCTGCCCACTGCTGCCGATGACGACCGCGCCCTGGAAACGCTGCCGCGCCGCCAGGCCCTGCATCAACACATCCGCCTGCGCGGCGACGCGCTGCGCGTCGCGCGCGCCCGGCGTGCTGCAGGCCACTACCGGCAGCGCCGCGAGCGCGATGGTGAAGGGGCGCCGCTGCATGCCGGCCCAGTCTAGCGACAATCGCCGCAATCAGGAGGGGCTGCCGATGGACCGCCGAACCTTCACTACCGCAGCCGCGGCGCTCGTCTGCGCCGGCGCGCAAGCGCAATCCTGCCCCGCGCTGCTGCAACACACGCTGCCGCGGCTGCAGGACGAGAAGCCGCAGCCGCTGTGCCAGTACGCCGGCAAGGTGCTGCTGGTCGTCAACACCGCCAGCCAGTGCGGCTACACGCGCAGTACGAGGGGCTGGAGGCGCTGTACAAGAAGTACGCGGGGCGCGGCCTCGTCGTGCTGGGTTTTCCGTCCAACGACTTCCATCAGGAGCCGGGCGACGCGAAGCAGATCGCCGACACCTGCTTCAACTTCTACGGCGTGGGCTTTCCAATGTTCGGCAAGACGGTTGTCGTCGGGCGCGACGCGCACCCGTTGTACACGTCGCTCGCGCAGGCCAGCGGCACGCCGCCGAAGTGGAACTTCCACAAGTACCTGGTCGACCGCCAGGGGCGCGTGGTGGCCAACTTCCCGAGCGCGGTGGCGCCCGAGGATCGGCGCCTGGTTGCCGAGGTCGAGAGGCTGCTAGCGCAGCGCTGAGGGGTCGACGGCGCCTGCGGCGTCAGCCCGGCGCGGCGGCCACACCGCCGACCCAGCCGGCCACCGTGTCGGCGAGTGCCTCCAGCACCGCGCGGTCGTTCGTACCGCTGCCGGCGCGCACGTGGAACGAATGGTCGGCGTCGTCGAAGATGCGCAACGTCGCACGCTTGCCCAGCGGTTCGAGCGCGCCACGCAGCAGCGGCAGGTCCGCCAGCGCGTCGCGCGTGCCTTGCAGGAACAGCATCGGCAGCGCCACGCCCTTCAGATGCGCCGCACGCTCGGTGCCCGGCTTGTCGGCAGGGTGCAGCGGAAAGCCGACGAACACCAGCCCGCACACGCCGGGCAGCGGCTGCGCCGCCTGCGCCTGCGAGGTCATGCGCCCACCGAAGGACTTGCCACCGGCCACCAGCGGCAGCCCCGCCAACAGCCGCTGCGCCTCGGCCACCGCCGCGCGCACCGCGGCGTGTGCGACGGCAGGCGGATCGGGCCGCTTGGAGCCGCGCTCCATCGAGGGGAACTGAAAGCGCAGCGTTGCGATGGCGCGGTCGGCCAGCGCGGCCGACATGTCAGCCATGAAGGCATGCGTCATGCCGGCGCCGGCGCCGTGGGCGAAGACGTAGGCTGCGCTGGGAGCGGGTGGGGTGAGGAGGAGGGCGGAGACGTCGGCGGCGCCATCGATCGCGATGCGCAGCGACGAAGCGGTGGGTGTCACAGCGCTTCGAGTGCGGCGAGCATCGCCGGCAGCGGGCCGCGCGACCAGTCCGTGACGCCATCCGCGACCGTGGGCTCGACCCGGCGCACTTGAGACAGTGCCTCGCCGAGGATTGTCAGTTGGCGTTCGACCCCGGCCAGGTAGTCGTCGAGCGATTTGCCTTGCGTGAACCGCAAGATGCGGTAGGCCATGGCGGTCTCCGGATAATGGCCGCAGTGTAAGAAAAGCGCGCCGCACGGCGACTGCCTGCTTTATCGGAGACAACGCCATGGCCAACCTGCAAACCATCACCCTCGGCGGCGGCTGCTTCTGGTGCCTGGAGGCGGTGTACGAGTTGGTGGACGGCGTCACCGCGGTCGAGTCCGGCTACAGCAACGGGCATGTCGTGGACCCGAGCTATGAGCAGGTCTGTGGCGGCGACACCGGGCATGTGGAGGTGGTCAAGGTCACCTACGACGCCGAGCGCATCTCGCTGCGCGAGGTGCTGGAGATCTTCTTCCACATCCACGACCCGACGACGCTTGACCGCCAGGGCAACGACACCGGCACCCAGTACCGATCGGGCATCTACTTCGAGACGCCCGAGCAGGAGCGCATCGCGCGCGAGGTGTTGGGGGAGGCGAGTGCCGAACACAAGGGCCGTGTGGTGACGGAGGTGAAGGCGCTGGCCAACTACAGCCAGGCCGAGGCCTACCACCAGCACTACTTCGTGCGCAACCCGGGCCAGGGTTACTGTGCCTTCGTCGTCGCGCCCAAGGTCGAGAAGTTTCGCAAGACCTTCAAGCAGCGCGTGAAGGCGGCCTGACGCGAGCTAAGGCGCAAGCCGCTCGCGCAGCCAGGCTTCCCCCTCGCGCCGATAGCGCAGCCGGTCGTGCAGCCGGCTCTTGCGGCCCTGCCAGAACTCCCACTGCGCGGGCTGCAGGCGAAACCCGCCCCAGTGCGGCGGGCGCGGCGGGTTGAGCGCATAGCGCGCGCCGATCTTGGCCGCGTTGGCGACCAGCACGGCACGCGACGCGATCACCTCGCTTTGCGGCGACGCCCAGGCGCCGATGCGCGAATCCAGCGGGCGCGTCCCGTAGTAGGCGTCGCTCTCCGCGGCGCTGGTGTGTTCGACCTGGCCTTCGATGCGCACCACACGCTCCAGCTCGACCCAGTGAAATTGCAACGCAGCGTAAGCGTGGCCGGCCAGCTCGCGGCCCTTGCGGCTGTGGTAGTTCGAGTACCACACCAGCCCCCGTTCGTCATATCCCTTGATGAGAACGATGCGTGTCGACGGCCGGCCGTCGGCTCCGACGGTGGCGAGTGTCATCGCGTTCGGCTCGGGCAGCTGGCCGTCGATGGCTTGCTGCAGCCATGTCTCGAACTGACGCAGCGGATCGGCCTGCGCCGAGGCGTCGTCGAGCTCGGCGCGTTCGTAACTCCTGCGCAGGGCGGCGAGGTCTTTCTGCTCCAGCATGAGCACAAGGATAGCCGCGTACGGCGTTGTGCTTACGTGCAAAGCCTTAGGTAGAGCCCCGACTGTCCGCTGCGTGCGCGTGATCCCATCCTTGCCGGCATGAGCAACCAGGAGCGTCCCGCGATCGTGGTGCTGGCTGCAGGCCGCGGCCGGCGTTTTGCCGGCACCTCGCACAAGCTGGAGCAGAGCCTGGGCAGCAGCACCGTGCTGGCGTCGACGCTGCGCCACGTCATCGCCACCCAGCTGCCGATGGTGGTGGTGACGACGCAGGCCCTGGAGTCGCAGGTGCGGCGGTACGTGGCCTCGCGCGACGTCGTCGTCATGCCGGAGGAGGGCACTTTCCACGGCCTGGGTGTGGGCGCGTCGATCGCCGCCGGCGTGAGCGCGCTGCCCGACGCGCCGGGCTGGGTGATGCTGCCGGCCGACATGCCGATGGTGCGGCCGTCGACGCTGACCGCGGTCGCCCGGGCGCTTGGCGACAGCCCGGTGTCGTATGCGCAGCACGGCGGGCGGCGTGGCCACCCGGTGGGCTTTTCGGCCGAGCTGTATTCGGAGCTGGTCTCGCTGACCGGCGACGAAGGGGTGCGCCGGCTGGTCGCGCGTTACCCCGCGCAGGCGGTCGAGGTCGACGACCCGGGCGTGCTGATGGGGCTCGACACGGTCGAGGACCTGGCGGCCTTGCGTGCGGTGCGCGGCGGGCTGCGCGAGCAGCGCGTGCACGAATGAGTTGTTTACCCCCGGCTGCGAGCCGCAGCCGCCCCCCGAGGGGGCACGCGTCCGGCTTGGGAGCGGCCCGGCGCCGGCCCGCGCCGCGTCAGTCCAGCAGCCGGTGCCGCCGCGCCAGCGTGACCAGGCGCTCCACCTCGCGGTCGATGACGCCATGCGTGCGCAGGCCGGCGGCGGTCTGCGCCAAGTAGTCCAGGGTGGTGCCGTAGCGCCCGCGGGCGTGGCGCAGGATCGCCAGCAGTTCCTCGTCGGCGATCGGGCTGCAGTAGTTGGGGCTGCGCCGGCTCAGCGTGAAGCCGAGCGCGTTCACTTCGCCCTGCGGCGTGCGGCAAGCCAGCCAGCGCGGGTCGTAGACGCCGGTGGGCATCTCACGCAGCCACAGGCGGTCCAGTTCTTCGTCCACCCGCTGCCGCGCGATGCGGTAGACCATGCCGCGGCAGGCGCCGCCGGGCAACAGCGCGAACACCAGACCCGGCCGCTCCGGCGTGCCGCGGTTGACGCGCGAGCGCATGCGCAGCGCGCGGTGCCAGCCGTGCACGGTGGCGCGGCGGTGCTCGTCGGCGTGAAACTCCGGGCGCCAGATCAGCGACGCATAACCGAACACCCACAGGTCGCCGCGCCCGCCCCACTGCGCGCGCGTCTGCTCGAGCAGCGGCCGCGGGTCGCGCAGCGGCGGGGGTAAGGTCGGCGGATTCATCGCCCTATTTGACGCTGTAACCAGGTTACATCAAAATCGACCCCATGGTTACCACTGTGCATCCGGCCATCGTCGCGGTGACGCGGCGCATCGTCGAACGATCGGCGCCCACGCGCAGGGCGTATCTGGCGCGTGTCGAGCGCGCCGCCGAGCGGCCGCGCGGCGCCGAGCGCATGGGCTGCGCCAACGTCGCGCACGCCTTCGCCGGCCTGCCGGCGAACGACAAGCTGCGCGTGGTTGCCGAGCGCGCGCCGCACATCGGCGTCGTCACGGCCTACAACGACATGCTGTCGGCGCATCAACCCTACGAAGGCTACCCCGCGGTGTTGCGCGACGCCGCGCGTGACAGCGGCGCGACGCTGCAGGTGGCCGGCGGCGTGCCGGCGATGTGCGATGGCGTGACTCAGGGCCTGCCAGGCATGGAGCTGAGTCTGTTTTCGCGCGACACGATCGCGATGGCGACCGCGATCGCGTTGACCCATGACGTGTTCGATGGCGCGCTGCTGCTCGGCGTGTGCGACAAGATCGTGCCGGGGCTGTTGATCGGCGCGCTGCACTTCGGCCACCTGCCTTGTGTCTTCGTGCCGGCGGGGCCGATGGGCACGGGCCTGTCCAACAGCGCCAAGGCCCGGGTGCGCGAGGCGCATGCGCGCGGCGAGGTGGGCCGCGACGAACTGCTCGCCGCCGAACAGGCCGCCTACCACTCGCCGGGCACCTGCACCTTCTACGGCACCGCCAACAGCAACCAGATGCTGCTCGAAGCGATGGGGCTGCACGTGCCGGGTTCGGCCTTCGTGCACCCACACGCGGCGCTGCGCGAGGCCTTGACGCGCAGCGCGGTCGAGCATGTGCTGGCGATCCGCCGCGGCGGCGCACGCTACGCGCCGATCGGCCGCATCGTCGATGAGCGCTGCATCGTCAACGCGATGGTCGCGCTGCTGGCCACCGGCGGCTCGACGAACCACCTGATCCATTGGGTCGCGGTGGCACGCGCGGCCGGCATCGTGATCGACTGGGATGACTTCGATGCGCTGTCCGCCGCGGTGCCGCTGCTGGCGCGGGTCTATCCCAACGGCAAGGCGGATGTGAACCAGTTCCAGGCCGCCGGCGGCCCGGGTTTCGTGTTGCGCGAGTTGCTCGACGGCGGCTGGATGCATGCGGATGTGGCGACGGTCAGCGCTCGGGGCCTGGCGGCGCACACCGAGCTGCCGGCACTGGACGGCGGCACGCTGCGCTGGCAGGCGCTGCCACGTGCCAGCGGTGACACCCGCATCGTGCGCAGCGCGAGCGAGCCGTTCTCCGGCAGCGGTGGGCTCAAGCTGCTCACCGGCAACCTGGGCCGCGCGGTGATCAAGGTGTCGGCGGTGCCCGACAACCGCCATGTCATCGAAGCGCCCGCGCGAGTCTTCACCAGCCAGGCCGCGATGCACGCCGCGTTCACGGCCGGCGACCTGGCGCGCGATGTGATCGTCGTCGTGCGTTTCCAGGGCCCGAGTGCGAACGGCATGCCCGAGCTGCACAAACTGACGCCGCTGCTGGCGGTGCTGCAAGGCCAGGGCCACCGCGTCGCGCTGGTCACCGACGGCCGCATGAGCGGCGCGTCGGGCAATGTGCCGGCCGCCATCCACGTCAGCCCCGAGGCGCTCGCCGGCGGGCCGCTGGCGCGCGTGCACGACGGCGACGTGATCCGGCTCGACGCGGTCAACGGCACGCTCGATGTGCTGGTCGCCGACGCCGAATGGGCGGCGCGTGTGCCGGCGACGATGCATGCCGACCAGACCGAGGACAACGCCCACGGTCTCGGACGCGAACTGTTCGGCGGCATGCGCCGCCATGTCACCAGCGCCGAGGAGGGCGCCTGCACATGGTTGTGAATGGGTCCCCCCCCGAAGCGGCTTCGCCGCCTCCCCCCCAGGGGGGCGCCGCTGGCGGCCCGGCGGAGCCGGATCCGCGGCGGCTGCTGGGCGATGGCATTCGCGACGGGCGGTGCGTTCTGGGGCGGTCATGGTGATCCGCGACACCCTCGATCTCGCGGCGCACGGGCCGGTGATCCCGGTCATCGTGATCGACGACGCGGCCGACGCGGTGCCGCTGGCGCGTGCACTGGTCGAAGGCGGCGTGCGGGTGCTCGAGGTGACGCTGCGCACACCGGCCGCGCTGGCGGCGATCGCAGCCATCGCGCGCGAAGTGCCGGACGCCATCGTCGGCGCCGGCACGGTGTGCAGTGCCGCCGACGCGCGGGCCGCGCTCGACGCGGGTGCGCAGTTCGCGGTCAGCCCCGGCTACACGGCCGACCTCGGCGCGGCCTGCCGGCGCATCGGCCTGGCGCTGCTGCCCGGCGCGGTGACCGCGAGCGAGGTGATGGTGGCGATGGCCGACGGCCTGCAGTTCGTGAAGTTCTTCCCCGCCGAGGCGGCGGGTGGTGTGGCGCTGTTGAAGTCGCTCGCCGGTCCCTTCCCCGGCATGCGCTTCTGCCCCACCGGTGGCCTGACGCCCGCCAACGCACCGGCCTACCTCGCGTTGCCCAACGTCGTGGTCTGCGGCGGCTCGTGGCTGACGCCGGCCGACGCGCTGCGCGCGGGCGACTGGGCGCGCATCACGCAGCTCGCGCGCGCCGCTTGCGCTCTACGCTCCGCCTGAGACCAGCGCCGCCATCGCGGCATCATCGGCCAGCGCCAGACCCCGAGCGACGCCCTGGCGGTCGGCCGCGCTGCGGTTCTGACTCACTTTCCACTTCGCCTCGACGCGTGTGACCTCGATGCGGATGCCGACGATGGCCTTCAGCATCTGCTCGATGTAGTCGCCGGGCGCGTCGTTCACGGCCCAGGGTTGGGCGCGCGCCGCTTCGTGGCGAGCAGTCAGGCGTTCCACGAAACCACGCAGCCAGGCCGCGTCGTCGATCGCTTCGAGCCGGCCGTGCAGGTGAACGACGGCGTAGTTCCAGGTCGGCACCACCTTGCCGTGCTCGTGTTTGCCCGGGTACCACGACGGCGAGACATAGGCGTCGGGGCCCTGGAAGATCGCCAGCACCTCGCGCCCGTGCGCCTCACGCCAGAGCGGATTCGCTCTGGCGACATGGCCTTGCAGCCGCTGGGCTTGCGTGTCGTACTCGAGCGGCAGGTGGTCGGCTGTGAAGCCCGCGCCGGCCGGCGTGACGAGGGTCGCGAAGGGCTGCTCGCGCAGCAGTGCCTGCCAGACCGCGGGGTCGGCTTGTGCGAAGTGGGCCGGCTGGTACATCAGCGGCGCTCTATGAGTTCGATCTTGTAGCCGTCGGGGTCGGTGACGAAGGCGATCACCGTGCTGCCGCCTTTGACCGGGCCGGGCTCGCGTGTCACCGCGCCGCCGAGCGCGGCGGCCTTGGCGCGCAACGCGCCGCAGGTCGCCGCGACATCGGCGACGCCGATCGCGATGTGGCCATAGGCGCTGCCCAGCTCGTAGCGCTCGACGCCGTAGTTGTAGGTCAGTTCGATCTCGGCGTGTTTCGGGTTGCGGCCGTAGCCGACGAAGGCGAGGTCGTACTTCTGCTCCGGCCGCTGCGTCGTGCGCAGCAGCGTCATGCCCAGCACCTCGGTGTAGAAGGCGATCGAGCGTTGCAGGTCGCCGACCCGCAGCATGGTGTGCAGCAGCAGGGGTGTGGTCATGCGCGTGCGTCGAAGATCAGGCAGGTGGTCGAGGCGTGGGCATACAGCGTGCCGTCGGGGCCGACGAGGCGGCCGTCGGCCGTCGCAACCGTCTTGCCGGCGTGGATCACCTCGCCGACCGCCCGCACCAGCGGCACCCGTTCGGTCAGGCCCTTGACGAAATTCACCTTCAACTCGAGCGTCGTGTAGCCGCGGCCGGCGGGCAACGTGCTGTGCACCGCGCAGCCGACGCACGAATCGAGCAGCGTCGCGATCCAGCCGCCGTGCACGCCGCCCAAGGGGTTGTAGTGGTCGAACTGCGGCCGGCCTTGGAACACCGCGCGACCGAAGCCCACCTCGACGAGCAGGAAGCTCAGCGTCTTGGCGATCGGCGCCGCCGGCAGCTCGCCCGCCAGCATGGCCTCGAACATCTGCAACGCGGCCTTGCCGGCCACCTGCTCGGGCCGCGCGAGCCCGTGCACACGCAAGCCCGCGCGCAGCTCGTCTTCACGCGCCTGCCAGGCCGCGAGGGCTTGCTCGGCTTCTTCACTCATGCACGTTGCTCCTTGTCGAGCCAGATCGCCACGCCCTGCGCGTTCAACTCCACGTCGAGCGCAAGCAGTCCGGCGGCACGCTCGTCGGCGGGCAGACCGTGCGCCTGCAGGCAACGGGCGTGCAGCGCCGCGAGTTCGCTGCGCAGCCGCGCGTCGCGGTCGGGCGCGTCGCGCAGCGCTTGGCCGATCGCGACCATCTCGTCGAGCACTGCCAGCAGCTGCGTGGCGCGCGCCGGGATGCCCTGCACGCGACCGTAGTGGGTGACGAAAATGCTCTGCGGCTCGGCCGCGACCAGGCGCGCGATGGATGCGCGCAGCGCCTCGGGGTCGAACTGCACCGGCGTCGTCGTCGGCAGCATCCAGGGGCCGTAGCTCGGGTGAATGAACTCCGGGTACGCCATGCCGAAGGTGTCGCCGGTGAACCAGCCGCGGCTGGTCTCGTCCCAGATGCAGTGGTGATGCCGTGCGTGCCCCGGCGTGTCGATGGCCTTCAGCGGCCGGCCGGCGAGGCCGATGATCATGCCGTCGTCGCTGGTGACGACCCTCCCGACATCCACCCCCACCAATTCGCCATAACTGCGCCGCACCTCGGCCTCGCCATACACACCGGCCGCACCCTGGAACAGGGCGCTCGGGTCGATCATGTGGCGTGCGCCGCGTGGGTGCACCCACATCTTGGCGGCGGGCAGTTCGCGCATCAGCGCGCCGGCGCCGCCGGCATGGTCCAGGTGCACATGGGTCGGGATCACCCAGTCGACCGCTTGGCGTTCGACGCCCAACGCATCCAGCGCGCCGAGCAGGCGCGGCAGCGCGAAGTTGGTACCCGTGTCGACGAAGGCCGCGCGGCCGCCGTGTACGAGCAGGTAGGCGGCGTCGAAACGCGGGCGGTGAAAGCCGGTGTCGATGCAGAAGATGCCGTCGCCGAGCGGCTCGACATAGGCGGGCAGGGCGCTCATGGGGGCATTGTAGGAGGCCGCTTGAATAGTTCAGTTCTAAACTACTTCCATGAAGCCCCCAAGCTCACGGCGTTCGCTACCCCCCAAGGGGGCGCTCAGCGCCTTCGGAACGGCCGGGCGGCGCTGATGCGCATCGTCTGCATCGGTGGCGGCCCGGCCGGCCTGTACTTCGCGCTGCTGATGAAGCAGCTCGACCCCACGCACCGCATCACGGTGGTCGAACGCAACCGTCCTTACGACACCTTCGGCTGGGGCGTCGTGTTCTCCGACGCGACGATGGACAACATGCGCGCCTGGGACAAGCCGACCGCGGACCAGATCGAAGTCGCCTTCAACCACTGGGACGACATCGAACTGCACTTCAAGGGCCGATCGATCCGCTCCGGCGGCCACGGCTTTGTCGGCATCGGGCGCAAGAAGCTGCTCAACATCCTGCAGCGGCGCTGCGAGGCGCTGGATGTCGAACTGGTGTTCGAGACCGAGGCCGAGTCCGACGCCGACTACCCCGACGCCGACCTCATCATCGCCAGCGACGGCGTCAACTCGCGCATCCGCGCCCGCTACGCGCAGGTGTTCCAGCCCGACATCGTGACGCGGCCGAACCGCTTCATCTGGCTTGGCACCAACAAGCTGTTCGACGCCTTCAACTTCCTGTTCGAGAAGACCGAGCACGGCTGGTTCCAGGCCCATGTGTACAAGTTCGACAACCAGACCACGACCTTCATCGTCGAAACACCGGAAGACGTCTGGCAGGCGCACGGCCTGGATGCTGCCGACACCACGCAGTCGATTGCGTTTTGCGAGCGGTTGTTCGCCGAGCATCTGGAGGGACACCCCCTGCTCTCCAACACGCGTCACCTGCGCGGCTCGGCATGGATCAACTTCCAGCGCGTGCGCTGCAAGCGGTGGCATCACTTCAACGGCCGCAGCCACGTCGTGCTGATGGGCGACGCGGTGCATACCGCGCATTTCGCGATCGGCTCCGGCACCAAGCTGGCGCTCGAAGACGCGATCGAGTTGACGCGGCTGTTTCGCGACCACGGCACCGACATCGCCGGCGTGCTCGCGCGCTACCAGGAGGTGCGCGAGGTCGATGTGCTGCGGCTGCAGAACGCGGCCTGGAACGCGATGGAGTGGTTCGAGGTCGTCGGCACGCGCTACTGCGACCAGCTGCCGCCGGAGCAGTTCATGTACTCGATGCTCACGCGCAGCCAGCGCATCAGCCACGAGAACCTGCGCCTGCGCGATGCAGCCTGGCTCGAAGGCTACGAGCGCTGGTTCGCCGAGCGAGCCGCCCGCGCCGCCGCCCGGCCGCCCCAAGGCGGCGCAGCCCCGGGACATGAAGTGGCCCCTGCGGGTACTGGGGGTGGCGAGGATCGCGGCGGCGCCGCGACCGCAGCCTGGGGGCCCACGGTCAGCCCGATGTTCACGCCGTTCACGCTGCGCGGCATGACGGTGCCGAACCGCGTCGTCGTATCGCCGATGGCGATGTACTCCTGCCAGGGCGACGGCGTTCCCAACGACTTCCACCTCGTGCACTTCGGTGCGCGTGCGCTCGGCGGCGCCGGGCTGCTCTACACCGAGATGACCTGTCCGAGCCCCGATGCGCGCATCACCACCGGCTGCGCAGGGTTGTGGAACGATGAACAGCTCGACGCCTGGGCGCGCATCGTGGCCTTCGTGCATGAGCGATCGGGCGCGAAGATGGGCCTGCAGCTCGGCCACGCCGGCCGCAAGGGCGCGACCTGCCTGCCGTGGCAAGGCGGCGATGCCCAGCCGATCAGCAACTCCTGGCCCTTGCTCAGTGCGTCGCCGATCGCCTATGCGCCGCAGCTGCCGGTGCCGCGTGCGATGACACGCGACGACATGCAGCGCGTGACGGCCGACTTCGTCGCCGCCGCGCGGCGTGGCGCCGACGCGGGCTTCGACATCTTGGAGTTGCACTGCGCCCACGGCTACCTGTTGTCCAGCTTCCTGTCGCCGCTGACCAATCACCGCGACGACGCCTATGGCGGCCCGGTAGAAAACCGCCTGCGCTGGCCGCTCGAAGTCTTCGCCGCGTTGCGCGCGGTGTGGCCGCAGGACAAGCCGATCTCGGTGCGCCTGTCCTGCCACGACTGGTATCCCGGCGGCAACACCGCCGACGACGCGGTGCACATGGCCCAGGCGTTCAAGGACGCCGGCGCGGACATCATCGACTGCTCGTCGGGCCAGGTGGTCGCGGACCAGAAGCCCGTCTATGGTCGCATGTACCAGACGCCGTTCGCCGACCGCATCCGCAACGAGGTCGGCATCCCGACCGTCGCGGTGGGTGCGATCTTCGAGGCCGACCACGTCAACATGGTCATCGCCGCCGGCCGCGCCGACCTGTGTGCGCTCGCACGCCCGCACCTGGCCGATGCCGCGTGGACGCTGCACGAGGCGGCGAAGATCGGCCACGACGCCATCGCCTGGCCGGTGCAGTACCAGTCGGGACGCACGCAGTACGAGGCAAATCTCAAACGCGCGCAGCAGGCGCAGAAGGCGTGAACGGGGCAACGCTGCAAGGCCGACGCGCGCTGGTCAGCGGCGCGGGCAGCGGCATCGGCGCGGCGATTGCGGCCGCGCTGGCGCAGGCCGGCGCGCAGGTCACGCTGCTCGGCCGGCGCTCGGAAGCACTCGAAGCGACCCGTGCGGCGCTCGCCGGCAGCGGCCACCGCTCGGTCGTGGCCGATATCACCGACCCGGCCACATTGATCGGTCTCGGCGCGATCGACCTGCTGGTCAACAACGCCGGCCAAGCCAACAGCGTCCCTTTCGCCAAAGCCGATGCCGAGCACTGGCGCGGCATGCTCGATGTCAACCTGATGGGCACGGTGCATCTCACCCAAGCCTGCCTGCCCGGCATGCGCGAGCGGCGGTTCGGGCGCATCGTCAACATCGCGAGCACCGCGGCGCTCGCCGGCTACGCCTATGTCACCGCCTACTGCGCCGCCAAACACGCCGTGCTCGGCTTCACGCGCGCGCTCGCGCTGGAAGTGGCGCGCGAAGGCATCACCGTGAACGCGGTCTGCCCGGGGTACACCGACACGCCGCTGCTCGACGATGCGGTGGCGAACATCGTCCGCAAGACGGGCGCGAGCGCCGACGACGCGCGCGCCAGACTCGCGGCCGGCAATCCCCAGCGCCGGCTCGTGACGCCGGACGAAGTGGCCCACGCGGTACGCTGGTTGTGCGATCCCGCCAGCGGCGCGGTGCACGGCCAGGCGATCGTGGTTGCCGGCGGCGAGGTGATGGCAGGCTAAGGAGAACCATGAACGACGACCGCAAGCCCTACAAGGACTACGCCGCGCGCCACTTCGGCTGGCAGTGCAGCAGCGACGGCCGCGTCGCGACCATCACGCTGAACCGGCCGGACAAGAAGAACCCGCTCACTTTCCATTCCTATGCCGAGCTGCGCGACCTGTTTCGCGGCCTGGTGTACGCCAGTGATGTGCGTGCGGTGGTGATCGTGGGCGATGGCGGCAACTTCTGCTCCGGTGGCGATGTGTTCGAGATCATCGAGCCGTTGACACGCATGCCTGCGCCGCAGCTGCTCGAGTTCACGCGCATGACGGGGGATCTGGTGAAGGCGATCAAACGTGCGCCGCAGCCGGTGATCGCGGCGATCGACGGCGTCTGCGCCGGCGCCGGCGCGATGCTCGCGCTGGCGGCGGACTGGCGCATCGCCACCCCCGCCGCGAAGACGGCCTATCTGTTCACCCGTGTCGGCCTGGCCGGCGCCGACATGGGGGCGTGCGGCCTGCTGCCGCGCGTCATCGGCCAGGGCCGGGCCACTGAGTTGCTGTTGAGCGGGCGCGCGATGAGCGCCGACGAAGGCCTGGCCTGGGGCTTCTTCAACAAGCTGGTCGCGGGCGATGCCCTGTTGGCTGAAGCGCTATCCATCGCGCGCTCGCTCGCCGACGGGCCGTGGTTCGCGCACACCGTCACCAAGACGATGCTGAACCAGGAGTGGGCGATGGGCATCGACGAGATGATCGAAAGCGAGGCACAGGCTCAGGCGCTGTGCATGCTGACGCAGGACTTCAAACGCGCGTTCAACGCGTTTGCTTCGAAGGCCAAGCCGCAGTTCGAGGGGAACTGAGGTGGATCGCCTCGAGCACCTTGCACTGCCATTCTTCGATGATGTGCACCGCGACCTTGCGGTCATGCTCGACGCCTGGGGCCAGCAGCATCTGCAGTCGCTCGACCACCACGACACCGACACCACCTGCCGTGCCTTGGTGCGCGGCCTCGGCGGCGCCGGCCATCTGCGCTGGTGCGTGCCGCAGGCCTATGGGGGCGCGCTGCCGGCGCTCGATTCGCGTGCGCTCGTCGTCGTGCGCGAGACGCTGGCGCGTCACGATGGCCTGGCCGACTTCGCGTTTGCGATGCAGGGGTTGGGCAGCGGCGCGATCACACTCGCTGGCAGTGACGCGTTGCGGGCACAGTGGCTGCCGCAGGTGGCCAGCGGCGCGGCCATCGCCGCGTTTGCGCTGTCCGAACCCGACGCCGGCAGCGATGTCGCGGCCCTTCAGTGCGCCGCGCGCGACGACGGCGATGCCTATGTGCTCGACGGCGAGAAGACCTGGATCAGCAACGGCGGCATCGCGGACTTCTACTGCGTCTTTGCCAGAACGGGCGAGGGTGCCGAGTCCGGGGCGACTCGGCACGGCACACGCGGCCTCAGCGCCTTCGTCGTGCCGGCCGACACGCCGGGCCTTTCGATCGCCGAACGCATCGAGGTCATCGCGCCGCATCCGCTGGCGCGCCTGCGCTTCACGGCTTGCCGCGTGCCGAAGAGCCAGCTGCTCGGCGCGCCCGGCGAGGGCTTCAAGCTGGCGATGCGCACGCTCGACATCTTCCGCGCCTCGGTCGCCGGCGCCGCGCTCGGCTTTGCGCGCCGCGCGCTCGACGAGGCGCTGGCCTGGAGCGCCTCGCGGCGCCTGTTCGGCGGGCGCCTCGCCGACCTGCAGCTGACGCAGGCCACGCTCGGCGACATGGCGACGGACATCGACGCCGCGGCGCTGCTGACCTACCGCGCCGCCTGGCTGCGCGACGTGAGAGGCCAACGCACGACGCGCGAGGCAGCGATGGCCAAACTCACCGCCACCGAAAACGCGCAACGTGTCATCGACCGCGCGCTGCAACTGCACGGCGGGCGCGGCGTGCAGGTCGGCTCCATCGTCGAGTCGCTGTACCGCGAGATCCGCGCCTTGCGCATCTACGAAGGCGCGAGCGAGGTGCAGCGGCTGATCGTCGGCCGCGACCTCGCAGCCTAGGCCTGCGGCAGCGACGCCTTCAGCGCGCCGAGCAACTCGAACAGCGCCGCCTGCTGGCGCGCGTCGAGGCCGGCGAACAACTCGACCACCCAGTCTTCGTGTGCCCGCGCCATGGTGCGGAACTGGCGCTTGCCCTCGGGCGTCAGCAACACGCTGAAGACGCGCCGGTCGGCGCTGTCATTGCGGCGCTCGAGCAGCCCTTCGGCGACCAGCTTGTCGACCAGCCCGGTGACGTTGCCGCCGGTCACCATCAGGCGGCGCGACAGCTCGCGCATCTTCAAGCCCTGCGCGTGACGGTCGAGCTGCGCCATGAGGTCGAAGCGCGGCAGCGAGGTGCCGTCGAACTGCTCGCGCAGCCGTTGGCGCAGCGGCTGCTCGACGCGGTTGGCACAGGCCAGCAGGCGCAGCCACAGGCGCAGCGCCTGGTGGTCGTCGGCCGTGGTGCGCGACTCCGAATCGAGCGGCGCCGTCGCGGCCATGGTGGCGATCAACCGGCCTGGATCGCCCACAGCCGCGCGACGTCGGCCGTGCCGTCCCGGCCGCCCACCGTGCGCAGCGTCTGGATGCCCTTGGCCTTCGACTTGGCCGACTGCAGTTGCGCCAGGCCCAGGCGCAGCTTGGCGTCGTCGGCGTTGCGCAGCTGGCCCCTGGCGATGCCTTTTTCGATCAGCGCGACACCCTGGTCGACCTGACCGAGCGAGACATGCACCATACCGACCTTGACGAGGTCGTTGCCGTCCTTCTTCGCTTCCGCCTCGGCGGTGGCCGCAGCGAGGCTGGCCTTGACCTCGGTGTCCTGCTTGAGCACCAGGTCGCGCAGCCGGCCGTGGCGCTCGGCCTGGTCGCCCTTGCCGAGCGCGCCGCTCGCATAACCCTTGTCGACGATCGCCTTGCCTTCGGCGGGCAGGCCGGCCTGCACCGCGAGCTGGGCCATTTCCATGAACTCTTCCGTGCTGGTCAGCGTGCCCTGCGCGAGCTTCAGGCGCATGACGTCGAGGGCGAGGCGCGGCGCAAAGCCGGGTTTGCGCTGGATGCGCGCCAGGTGGGCACTCCAGTAGTCCTTCTTGTTGTAGTGGATGACCAGCTTCTCCAGCGCGCTCGAATAGGCGGCGTTGTTGTTCGTGCGCTGCGCGGCGTCGGCCATGCGCAGCAGGTCGTCCTCGCCGGGCTTGCGGCCGGCAGTCTCGGCCGCCTGCACGGCGGCGGTGGAGTCGCGCAGGATCGCGTTGTAGTCGCCGCTCTGCGACTGGATATAGGCGGTCATCTCGTTCAGGCGCCCCGCGTTGGCGCCGAGCTGGCGCGCGCGCGCGATCCACTCCCCCGCCTTGCCGAAGTTGCGCTGCTGCACGTAGAGCCCGGCGAGTGTCTCGGCAATCTGCGCCTGCTCGCCGCCACCGACACGCCCGCCGGACATCAACGACTCGAAGGCCGCGATCGCAGTGCCGTTGTCGCCGGCGCGCTGCGCGGCCGCACCGCGCATGCGGTCGATCGTCGTCTGCTCGGCGGCGGTCTTGTTGCCGACCGCATCCGCCTCGCGCACCTTGGCGAGTGCCGCGCGCGCGTTGCCGGCCTTGAGCAGGTCGCCGGCCTGTTGCAGCGGGCGCCCGACCTCGGGGCGCAACTGGGCTGACGCCGTGGCGACGACGCCGGCGGCGAGGAGGGCGGTGGTGAGCAGGCGCAGGGTTCGCATCGTCTTCCTTCGATCAAACTGCCAGATGTGCAAACGGGGATCGCTCGAGCGACCCCGCATTGGACGCCGCGGCGCCCGATCAGTTCTCAAGCCAATGTGGCTTTGCCACTTTGCTTGCACCCCCGCGGGGGCCGGGCCGGGCTGGCCCGGCCCTGGGGGCTCAGAGGAACTGTTCGTTACCGACGAGCCCGATCTTGGTCACGCCCAGACGCTGCGCGCTGGCCATGATGCCGGCGACGTACTTGTAGGTCACCAGCTTGTTCGGGCGCAGGTGCACCTCCTGCTGGTCGGCCTCGGCCGCCACGTCGCGCAGGCGCGTTTCCAGGTCGGCCTGGTCGGGCACGATGACGCCGTTCCAGCCGATCGTGCCGTCGAAGTCGACGTCGATGCGGATCGGCGGCCTCGGCTCCTTCGGCTGCACGTTGCTCGGGATCGGCATGTTCATCTTCACCGCGTGGGTCTGGATCGGGATCGTGATGATGAACATGATCAACAGCACCAGCATGACGTCGATCAGCGGCGTCGTGTTGATGTCGATCATCACCTCGTCTTCGGCGCCGCCCGTTCCTACCTGCATGGACATGATTCGAAACTCCCTTCAGCGCGACACCGGGCCGGGGGGCGGCTCGGTGATGAAGCCGACCTTGAAGATGCCTGCGCGCTGGCAGGCGACGACGACGCGGCCGACGCTTTCGTAGCGCACCTCGGCATCGCCGCGGATGTGCACCTCGGGCTGCGGCTCCTTCACGGCCTCCGACTTCAGCCGCGTCACCAGCGCCTCGATATCGGGCAGCCGCTCGACGCCCCAGAACACGTCGCCGTCGCGGCTCACCGCGATGACGATGTTCTCGGGCTTGGTCTGGGTCGGGACGTTGCGCTCCTTCGGCAACTCGAGCTTGATCGACTGGTTCACGACCGGAATCGTGATCAGGAAGATGATCAGCAACACCAACATCACGTCCACCAGGGGCGTGGTGTTGATGCTGCAGTTCATCTGGTCTTCGCCGCCTTCGTCGTCGGCCGGACCTACGCTCATCGACATGGCGATCTCCTCGCGGGGGCTCTCTAGCGTTTGCCCGCGAGCAGCACGTTCTGCAGATCGGCGGAGAACGAACGCACCCGTTCCATCGCGTTCTTGTTGCGGCGGATCAACCAGTTGTAGCCCATCACCGCCGGCACCGCGACGGCCAGCCCGAGCGCGGTCATGATCAGCGCCTCGCCGACCGGGCCGGCCACCTTGTCGATCGACGCCTGACCGGAGATGCCGATCGCCGTCAGGGCGTGGTAGATGCCCCAGACGGTGCCGAACAGGCCGACGAACGGCGCCGTCGAGCCGACCGTCGCGAGGAACGCCAGGCCGTCCTGCAGCCGGTTCTGGATGTTTTCGGTGGCGCGGCCGATGCTCATGCCGATCCAGGTGTGCTTGTCGATCGACTCGAGCATGCCCTCATGGTGCTCGGTGGCCTTCATGCCGGTCTCGGCGATGAAGCGGAAGGCGCTCTTGTCGTCGAGCGCGTCGGCGCCCTTGCGGATCGAGCCGGCGTTCCAGAAGTTCGCCGAAGCCGCGCGCGCGCTGCGCATCAGCTTGGACTGCTCGAACAGCTTGGTGAAGATGATGTACCAGCTGCCCATCGACATGATGACCAGGATGATCAGCGTGCCCTTGGAGACCCAGTCGCCCTGGCGCCACATGGCTTCCAGGCCGTAGGGGTTCTCGACCGTCTCGGTGGTCACCGCCGCTTCGGGCGCCGGGGCGGCCGCAGGGGCCGGCGCGGGCGCGGCCGGCGCAGCCGGCGTCGCCGTGGCCGCGGGCGCCGAGGCGGCTTGGGCGAACGATGCCGTCGGCGCCAGGGTGGCGACGGTGGCGACCGCCAACACGGCGGCGCGGATGAGTTGGGTTAAGGACATGTGGGCTCTCCAGGGACACTAGGCGCCGGGCTTCGACTCATCGCCGGCGAGAAGGGACGTGACAGGACGGCAGCGACGCCGTGTTTACTCAAGCTTCCAGGCGTATTCGACGATCGACACGGCACCGACCGGACGGCCGTTCTCATCCTGACCGGGCGTGAAGCGGCAGCGGCTGAGCGCCTCGGCCGCCGTGGTATCGAGCAGGCGGTGCTCGCGCGTGCGGCCGGACGAGCGCTCGATCTGCGTCTTCGACGTGTCGACGCCGCCTTGCGCATCAACTGCAAAGCGGATTCGTGTCACGCCCTCGGCGCTTGCGCGCACCGCGGCGCTTGGGTAGTCGGGCTTGGCGCAGGAGCTGAAGTTGATCTGCGCCGCCTTGGCGGCCGGGCGCGCCACGGCGACCGGCGGTGCCGGGGGAGCCTCCGGCGCGGGCGGCGGCGCGATGGTCACGGGCGCGGGCGGGGGCGCGACCGTGGTGGTGGTGATGGTCGGGGCCGGTGTCGGCGGCGGGTTCACCACCACTTCGGGCGGCGGCACGAAACTCGGCGGCGGCGGTGCGAACTTGGGCGGCGGCGGCAGGTTCTCGGGCGGCGGCGGAGGCGGTTTCACCTCTTCGATGATCTTGGTTTCGATCGGCGCCTTGATGACCTCGACCACTTTGCGCGCCAAGCCGCTCACCATGGCCCAGCCGAGCAGGAGGTGCATCACGATCACGATGCCGATCCCGACCGCGTGTTTGCCGGGGTTGCGTTGCTGCTGCGCGTAATCCACCGAGGGAACCTCCAGACGGGCCGCGGTACGACCGGCCGCTTCTGTACTTTAGTCGCGGCCTTGTGAGCCGCGTGCCCGTCACTTGGGCGGCGAAGGCCGGCACTATAGCGGCATTCGTGCAGCGCCCGCTCGGGGCTACACCCTAAACCAACGGCTTGATGCAAAGACCGGGCCAGGGGCTTCAGCGCGTCGCGGCGCGCGGCCACAGGCCGGTGGCGAGTGCGGTGCCGAGCAGGATCACCGCGCAGCCGGTGAGCATCGCGGCATCGATGCGCTCGCCGAGGAAGAGCGCGCCCCACGCCATCGCGAAGACCGGGATCAGGAAGGTGACGGCGATCGCCTTCGACGCGCCCGCGCGCGCAATCAGCCTGAAATAAAGGATGTAGGCGAACGCGGTGCACAACACCGCCAGCGCCGCCAGCGCCCACCATGCCCGAGCGCTCGGGGGCTGCGCAGGCCACCACCACAGCGCCGGCAGCGCCAGCACCAGGGCCGCCGCGAGCTGGCTGCCCGCGGCGAGCGCCAAGGGCGGTACATCACCCAGTCGACGCCGCGCACAGTGAACCGCGAAGCCATAACAAAGCGCCGCCGCGAGCGCGCTGCCCGACGCGAGCAGCACCGCGCCCCCTTCACCGTCCGGCGCCAGCCCCGACTTGGCGGCTGCAAGGCCGACCACGCCGGCAAAGCCGAGTGCCAAGCCGAGCACCCGCGTGCCGCTCAGGCGCTCGCCGAGCCAGAACCAGGCGATGGCCGCGCCCCACAACGGCGAGCTGGCGTTGAACACCGCCGCCAGCCCGGCGCCGAGCACCAGGGTCGCCGCGGACCCAAAGACAAAGGGCAACGCCGAATTGAAGAGACCGACGACCCCGATCGGCAGCGCATGGCGGCGCAGCGCGCTCCACTCGTCTCGGCGTTGCAGCAAGGGCAACAGGCACAACGCGGCCCCCGCCACGCGCAGCGCGGACAACGCGACCGGGCCGAACTCGGCCGCCCCCAGGCGCATGAAGATGAAGGACGCGCCCCACAGCGCCGCCAGCAGCACCAGCGTGGCGACCAGCTCGCGAGCGCTCATCGTCGCGCCGCATGTTCCAGCTGCAGCAGCGACTGCTTGCGCTCGAGCCCGCCCGCATAGCCGGTGAGCGCGCCGTAGCGGCCGAGCACGCGGTGGCAGGGCACGATCACACTCACCGGGTTGCGGCCGATCGCGGCGCCGGCCGCGCGCACCGCCGCCGGCGCGCCGATGGCCGCCGCGATGTCGCTGTAGCTGCAGGTGCCGCCGCGCGCGATGCGGCGCAGCGCCTGCCAGACGGCGCGTTGAAACGGCGTGCCCTGCAGATCCAGCGGCACGTCGTCGAAGCGCACCGCTTCGCCGCGCCAGTAACGCTCGAGTCCGGCCCGTGCACGGGCGATGTGCGGATGCGCGGCGTCCACGGGTGCGTCGAGTGCGCCCGGATGGTGTGCCTGACCGTCGAACCACAAGCCGGCCAGGCCGGCATCGGTGGTGGCGGCGGTCAGGTCGCCCAGCGGCGTGGCGATGCGCGCCTGCGCGGCGAGTGAGGGAAGGTGTTTCTTGCTCATGTTCCGGTCTCCAGGGTCTGCCACAGGCGGATCACCGCGTACGCGCGCCACGGCCGCCAGGCCTCGGCCTGCGCCGTCGCGCTGCCGACGTCGCGCGTGCGAAGCGCGTTCAACAAGCCGATGTCGGTGGCCGGGAAGGCGTCGGGCCAGGCCAGCACGCGCAGCGCGATCAGCTGCGCCGTCCATTCGCCGATGCCGGGCAGGGCACGCAGCACGTCGAGGGTGGTGTGCAGCGGCGCGCCGCGGTGCAGCGTGATGCGCCCGGCCGCCACCTCGCTCGCCAGCGCCTGCAACGCGCGCACCCGCTGGCGCACGATGCCGAGTTTGCCTATCACCTCGGCGTCGGCCGCCGCGATGGTCGCCGCGTCGGGGAAGAGACGGTGCAGGTCGGCGAACGGGGTTGCGATCGGGCTGCCGAAGCGCTCGACCAGCCGACCGGTCAGCGTGCGCGCGGCGGCGACCGTGACCTGCTGGCCGAGGATCACACGCACCGCGGTCTCGAAGCCGTCGAAACTGCCCGGCACCCGCAGCCCCGGCACCGCCGGGACCGGCAGGCGTGCGAGCACGGGGTCGATCTGCTGCGGATCGGCGTCGAGGTCGAGGGCCTGGCGCGCGCGTTCGAGCAGCGTGCCGAGCGCCGGCAGCAGCGAGGCCGAGACCTGCAGCTCGAACTCGCTCTTCGCGGGTACGAAGCGCCCGGCCAGCCAGCCGGCCAGCGGCTCGCCCCGATGCGCCAGCGCCAGCGTGCGGCGCAGCGCAAGCGCTTCGAGGTCGACGCCGTCGACGCCGGGCAAGGCGCGGGCGGCGAAGAAACGCAGCACGCCGGCGATGTCGTACGGCGGCCGCCAGGCCAGCCGCAGTACGAGCGCGCCGCGCGGCGCGCCGGGCCGGTCGCGGCGCAGCGCCGTCGGGCTCATGCGGTAGCGTGTCGAGAAGGCGTCGTTGAAGCGGCGCAGGCTGGCATAACCGCTGGCGTGCGCCACCTGCGTCACCGGCAACGGCGTATCGGTGAGCAGTTGCTTGGCGAGCAGCAGGCGTTGTGTGGTCAGGTAGTCGATCGGCGAGACGCCGTGCATGGCAGCGAAGATGCGGCGCAGATGTCGGTCCGTGACGCCCAGGCGCTCGGCGATGTGGGGCAGGTACAGGTCCTCGCCGGTGCGCGCCGCGGCGTCGATCAGGCGCGCCGCCATGGCGCTGAGCACCTGCGGCGAATCGACCAGCGACAGCCCCGGCGCCAGCTCGGGCCGGCAGCGCAGACAGGGCCGGAACCCTGCCGCTTCGGCCGACGGTGCGTTGGCGAAAAAGCGGCAGTTGCGCTGCATCGGCGTGCGCACGCGGCACACCGGGCGGCAATACACGCCGGTGGAGGTGACGCCGACATACAGTCGGCCGTCGAAGCGCGCGTCATGGGCGACGAGGGCGCGGTAGGCGGCGGCGGGCTCCAGGGTCATGCAGCGATGATAGGCAGCACCGCGAGCCGGTACTGGCCGTTTTCGGACCTGTGCGTGCGGCCGCTGCCGCCGCGATAATCCGCCGCCATGAAGAACCCCGCCAAGAAGTCGGCCGCCCCGGCGGCGCTGGCCGCCCCGGCCACCGTCGAGCGCCGCAGCGGCAAGGACCGCCGTGTCGCCGAGCTGCCGCCGCCCAAGGGCCGCGAACGCCGTCGCACCGCCGAGCCCCGCAAGCCCGAGGTGACCGAGATCGACATGACGGCCTCGCAGTGGGGCCGGCTCAATGGCAACAAGCCCTGATCACGTCCTGATCACATCGCCTTGAACAGCTGCACGTAGGCGCGGCTCACCGGCAGTTCGCTCGCGTAGCCGCGGATGCGCAGGTACAGGCGGCTCGCCTCGTCGCTCCGCGTGCCGGCCAGGTGATCCAGGTTGATCAGCGTCGAGCGGTGCACCTGCACAAAACGTTGTGGATCGAGCTGCGCCGCGAGTTCCACGATCGGGGTGCGGATCAAGTGTTCGCCGGCCGCCGTTTGCACGCAGGTGTACTTGTCGTCGGCGCGAAAGAACAGCACCTCGTCGACCGGGATCTGGTGCATCAGCTCGCCGCTGGAGGCGCGGACCCAGCGCAGCCGCTCGGCGACCGCGGGCGTCGGCAGCAGACGTTGCAGCACCGCGGCGAGCGCGGCGTCGTCGGGCGGGGCCGCAAGCGCGGCACGCAGCTTGTCGACCGTGCGCGCGAGGCGCTCGGTCTTGACGGGTTTGAGCAGGTAGTCGAAGGCGCACTGATCGAAGGCCTGCACCGCGTACTGGTCGTAGGCGGTGACGAAGACCACCCGCGTCGCACCCTCGATGCCCTGTGCCACTTCCAACCCGGTCAGGCCCGGCATCTGGATGTCGAGGAACGCGAGCTCCGGGCGCAGCGCGGCGATGCGCTCGGCGGCTTCGAGGCCGTTGCGCGCTGGCGGCGTGAAACGCAGCTCGGGCCATAGCCGCGCCAGTTCGCCTTGCAGGTGGCGCGCGAGGTTGGGTTCGTCGTCGGCGATCAGTGCGAGTGTCATGCGCCAGCCCTGGTGAGCGGCAGGCGCAGCGTTGCGCGTGTGCCGGGGTGGGCGGGGGCCACTTCGAGCGAGGCGGCGTTGCCGTAACGTGTGTGCAGCCGCGCACGCAGGTTGGCGAGCGCCATGCCGTGGCCGCGGCGTGGTGTGGCTGCGAGGCCGAGGCCGTCGTCCTGCACGTCGATGAGCAATGTCGTGCCGTCGAGCCGCGCGCTCAGCACCACCCGGCCGCCCTCGACCTTGGGCTCCAGCCCGTGCAGCACGGCGTTCTCGACCAGCGGCTGCAGCAGCAGCGGCGGCAGCGCGGCGCCGCGCGCCGCGGGGTCGGCGTCGACCGTGTAGCGCAGGCGGTCGTCCATGCGCAGCTGTTGCAGCCGGAGATAGGCCTCGGCAAGCTCCAGCTCGCTCGCCAGCGTGGCGTCGTCGCGGCGCAGGCTGCCGAGCGACGAGCGCAGATAATCGGTGAAGGCTTCGAGCATGCGCTTGGCGCGCGGTGCGTCGGCGTCGATCAGGCTCAGCACGTTGGCCAGCGTGTTGAACAGGAAGTGCGGCTCCATCTGCGCCTGCAGCAGCCGCAGATGGGCTTCGGCGGCGCGTTTCTCGGCCTCGAACTGGCGTGCCTTGGCGGCGAACCAGTGGTGCATCAGGAAGCTGATCGTCAGCGCCATCAGCAGCGAGGTGGCGATGATGCGCAGCCCGTTGCGGCTGCCGAACCAGGCCACCAGATCGCCGCCCGCGAGCTGCACGCCGATCGGCCAGCCGATCGCCAGTCCGATGAGCGGCGTACCGGAGAAAAACAGCGTGCGTTTCCAGTGGCTCCAGCCACGGATCGCTGCCGGCCCGCCCAGAAGGGGGACGAACAGCCGGAACAGCAGATGCATCAAGGTGCCGATCGTCAGGCAGACGATGAGGTTCTGTCTGTAGGCGTGCAGCCACCCCCCCGGGCTGCCCAGCCGGCCGGCACCGGCAAAGAAGGCCATCACGGTGAACACGACCGCCAGCCCGGCACAGAACAACAAGGTCCAGACCCACTGCAGCCAGCCCGGGCCGACATGCGAGCCGTCGTTGGACAGCCAGGAGCGCCAGGAGGCACGCAACAGGGCACGGTCGATGGCCATGGGCCGGCAGTGTAGGTACACGGATTCCCCGCGCGCGGCGCCGAGCGACGGATCGACAGCCGGCGCGACCGGCGGCAAGCGCTGCCTACAATCGCGCCCTTCTCACGCTGCCCCCGCCGCATGCAAACTGCCGCCTCCGCGTTCAAGGCTTACGACATCCGCGGTGTCGTCGGACGCGACATCGACGAGGCCTTTGCCGAACACCTCGGCCAAGCCTTCGGCACCGAGGCGCTTGCGGCCGGCGAGCGGGCGGTCGCGGTCGGCCGCGACGGCCGCCTGTCCGGGCCGGCGTTGTCCGCGGCCCTGAGGCGCGGGCTGGCGTCGACCGGCCTGGACGTCGTCGATCTCGGGCCGGTGACGACGCCGATGCTGTATTACGTCGCAGCCACACGCGGCGAACACGGCTGCAACTCGGGCATCCAGGTCACCGGCAGCCACAACCCGAAGGACTACAACGGCTTCAAGATGGTGCTCGCCGGGCGCGCGATCTACGGCGACGAGATCCAGCGCCTGCGCGGGCGCATGGCGGCCGAGGACTATGCGCGCGGCAAGGGCCGCATCGGCGCGATGGACATCGGCGCCGAATACGGCGCGCGCATCGCGTGGGACTGCCGGTTGGCGCGGCGCATGAAGATCGTGGTCGACTGCGGCAACGGCATCGCCGGCGCCTCGGCCCCCGGCGTGCTGCGCTCGCTCGGCTGTGACGTGACCGAGCTGTACAGCGAGGTCGACGGCAACTTCCCGAACCACCACCCGGACCCGAGCAAACCCGAGAACCTGGCCGAGCTGATCGCCACCGTGAAGGCACAGCGCGCCGAATTCGGCCTCGCCTTCGACGGCGACGGCGACCGCCTGGGCGTGGTGACGAAAGACGGCGAGATCATCTGGCCTGACCGCCAGCTGATGCTCTTCGCGGCCGACATCCTGCAGCACCACCCCGGCGCAGCGATCATCTACGACGTGAAATGCACGCAGCGCCTGGCGCCGCTGGTGCGCGCCGCCGGCGGCGTGCCGCTGATGTGGAAGACCGGGCACTCGCTGATCAAGGCCAAGCTGCGCGAGACCGGCGCGCCGATCGCCGGCGAGATGAGCGGTCACATCTTCTTCGCCGAACGGTGGTACGGCTTCGACGACGCCACCTACACCGCGGCGCGGCTGCTGGAGATCCTATCGCGTCACGCCGACCCGAGCGCCGTGCTCGACGCGCTGCCGACCAGCTTCTCCACGCCGGAGTTGAACGTCGCCTGCGCCGAGGGCGAACACCACGGCGTCATCGATCGCTTGCTCCAGCAGGCGCGGTTTCCCGGCGCCACCGAAGTCATCACGATCGACGGCCTGCGCGCCGAATATGCCGACGGCTTCGGACTCGTGCGGGCGTCCAACACGACGCCGATGCTGGTGCTGCGGTTCGAGGGCCACACGGCGGCGGCGCTGGATCGCATCCAGGCCCATTTCATGGCCCAGTTGCGTGCGGTGAAGCCCGACGCGCGCATCCAGACCGCGGCTCATTGAGCGGCGATGAACGAGGCGCTGGCGCGCTGGGCGTACTCGGCCGCGCTGGTCGTGTCGACGCCGCTGTACCTGGCGCGCCTGTGGGGGCGCGGCGCCCGCGAGCCGGCCTACCGCGGGCGGCTGGCCGAGCGGCTGGGCTGGCAGCGCAGCCGGCGACCCACAGCGCCGGTGCTGTGGCTGCATGCGGTGTCGCTCGGCGAGACCCGGGCCGCCGCGCCGCTGATCGACGCGCTGCGGGCACGCTGGCCGCAGGCGTCGCTGCTGCTGACCTGCAGCACCGCGACCGGCGCCGACGCAGGCAAGGACCTCCTGCGTGCGGGCGACGCACAGGCTTGGCTGCCCTACGACACGCCGGGCGCAGTGCGGCGGTTCCTGCGCCACTGGCGCCCGGCGGTCGGCGTGTTGATGGAAACCGAGGTCTGGCCGAACCTGGTGCACGCGGCGCGCGAGCTGCACGTCCCGCTGGTGCTGGCGAACGCCCGCCTGTCGGCCAAGAGCCTGCGCCAGGGGCAACGTTTTGCGGCGTTGCTGCGCCCGGCCCTGCAAGGCATCACACGGGTGCTCGCGCAGACCGAAGGTGATGGGCAACGCCTGCGCGAGTTCGGCGCCGAAGCGGTTGAGGTCTGCGGCAACCTGAAGTTCGATGTCGCGCCGCCCGCCGCGCTGCTGGCGCAGGGCGCCGCCTGGCGCGCGGCGCTGGGTCGACCGGTGGTGCTGGCCGCGAGCACCCGCGACGGCGAAGAGCCACCGCTGCTCGCCGCCTGGCGCGCGTTGCCCGCGCCGCGGCCGCTGCTCCTGATCGTGGCGCGCCATCCGCAGCGTTTCGACGCGGTCGCGGCGCTGATCGAGCGCGCGGGTTTCACGCTCGCGCGGCGCAGCGCATGGTCCGACACGCCCAACGCGCCGGATGCCGAGGTCTGGCTCGGCGACTCGATCGGCGAGATGGCGCTCTACGGCGCGTGTGCGGACGTGGCGCTGCTCGGTGGCAGTTTTGCGCCGCTCGGCGGGCAGAACCTGATCGAGCTGGCCGCCTGCGGCACGCCGGTGGTGATGGGGCCTTCGACCTTCAACTTCGCGCAAGCGGCGGAGCTCGCGCTCGACGCCGGCGCGGCGTTGCGGGTGGCGGACATCGATGCGGGCGTGCGGCAGGCGGCGGTGATCGCCACCGTCGGTGACCGCGCCGGCCGGCGCGAACGAGCGCTGGCGTTTGCCGCCGCGCACCGCGGCGCGACCGAACGCATCGCGCGGCGCATCGTCGAGCTGATGGTCAGCGCGCCAGCAGGGCGCTGATGGCGAGCAACTCCGCCGGCGTCAGCGTGCCCGCGGCCTGGCGCAGCCGCAGGTTGCCCAGCAGCACGTTGTAGCGCGCGAAGGCGAGGTCGCGCTGGGTCGTGAAAAGCTGGGTCTGCGCGTTCAGCACATCCAGGTTGACGCGCACGCCGACACGGTAGCCGAGCTGGGTGGCTTCCAGCGCCAGTTTGCTCGACGCCTCCGCCGCTTCCAGCGCCTTCACCTGCGCCTGCAGCGACTCCACGCTCGAAAACGCCTGCCGCGTCACCTGCGACACCGCACGGCGCGCGGCTTCGAGGTCGTTGACCGCCTTGTCTTCCAGCACCAGCGTTTCCTTGATCCGGTTCTGCGTCAACTGGCCGTCGAAGATCGGCAGACTCAATTGCACGCCGATGTTCGCGGAGTGGGTGGTGCCCGGCAGTTGCGCGCCGCGCCCACGCGCATGCACGCTGCCGGCCGAGCCGACGAGGTCGATCACCGGGCTGCGGCCGGCGCGTGCGCGTTCGGTCTCCAGGCGCGCGATGTCGAGCGCCAGCTGAGCGCGCAGCACCAGCGGGTGCTGGGCCTGCGCGTTCTGCGCCCAGGCCTGCGCATCTGCCGGCAGCACCGGCGGCAACACGACCGGCTGCAGGAGCGGGTTCGGCTGCACGTTGCTGCGCCCGACCAGTTGGTCCAGGGCGATGCGCTTGACGCGCAGGTCACTGTCGGCGGCGATCTCCTGCGCCGTCGCCAGGTCGAACCGCGCCTGCGCCTCGCGCGCGTCGGTGATGGTCGCGGTGCCCACTTCGAAGGCGCGCCGCGCCGACGCGAGCTGCTCGCTGATGGCCTTCTTGCTCGTCTGCGTGGTGGCCAGCGTGTCCTGCGCCGCCAGCACGTCGAAGTAGGCCTGCGAGACGCGCACGATCAGCTCCTGCTCGGCGGTCTGCAGATCCTGTTGCGCGATCTCGAGCAGCTTGTCGGCCTGGCCGATGATGGCGTCGCTGGCGCGGTTGTAGAGCGGCTGGCGGCCCGACAGGGTGGCCGCGGCCGAGGTGTTGTCGGCGGTGCTGCCGCCGTTCAACGCGGTCGACGGCGGGTCGGTCAGGCCGTGGTTGACACTCGCGCCGAGCCCGAGGCTGGGCCGCTTCAGCGCATAAGCCTGCGCGGCGCGAAAGGGCGCCGAATCGGCGAGCGAGCGCGCCGCCAGGAAGGTGGCGTCGTAGGAGCGCGCCGCCTCGTACAGCTCCTGCAGGCTCTGGGCACGGGCGCCGAAGGCCGCCAACAGCAGCAGGCCGACGATGGAAGAGCGCATGGATGATCCCTTGTTGTTCGTGGTCAATAACGCGGCACCGACGGGTCCACCTCGAGCGACCAGGCGTCGGTACCGCCGACGAGGTTGTACACGGCATCGAAGCCCTGGCGCTGCAGGAATGCGACGACCTGCTGACTTCGGGTGCCGTGATGGCAGATGCAGACGATGGACTGCGCGGGGTCGATGTCGTCCAGCCGCTGCGCGATCTCGCCCATGCGGATCGTGTGCGTCGGCACCCCCGGCAGCTCGATACGCGCCAGCGCCACCTCCCAGGGCTCGCGCACGTCCAGCAGCGCGAGCGGCCGGCCGGCCTGCGCCAGCGCCTGCGCCAGCGGCCCGAGTTCGCGCACCCGCAGCTGCGCCATTCAGAAGCGAAAGCGGGTCGGCTCGTCGAAGCCGTCCAGCCGCGGTGCGGCGGTGTCGAACAGCTCGACGCGCTGGAAGTCGTTCGCGCCCACACGCGTGATGCGCAGCGCGCGCATGACCGGCAGCGCACCCTCGATCGCCACCAGCCGGCCGCCGACCTTCAGTTGCTGCAGCACACCCCGCGGCACATAGGCCACCGAGCCGGACAACACGATGGCGTCGAACGGCGACTCAGCTGCCAGGCCCTCGGCACCATCGGCCTGCCAGACCTGGGCGTTGTGCACGCCGGCGCGGCGCAGGTTGTCGGTCGCCAGCTTGGCGAGGGCGGGGCGCTTCTCCAGCGAGATGACCTGCTGCGCCCGGTGCGCGAGCAGCGCGGCCATGTAACCCGAACCGGCGCCGACCTCGAGCACCTTCTGGTGACGCGCCAGCGCCAGTTCCTGTAGCAGCCGCGCCTCGACCTTGGGCTCGAGCATGCACTGCCCCTCGGGCAGCGGCACCATGGTGTCGACGAAGGCGAGCGCGCGGTGCGCGGCGGGCACGAAGTCCTCGCGCCGCACCACGGCCAGCAGCGACAGCACTCCCTGGTCGAGCACCTCCCAGGGGCGGATCTGCTGCTCGATCATGTTGTAGCGGGCTTGTTCGGTGTTCATTATTCAGGGGGTGGTCGCCGCGGGGGACCAGCGATTCTAGAGAGAGCGCTGGTGCCGCAGGCGGAGGGACCTGGGGTTGACCCTTGCTGACCGGCCTACGACGCCGCAGCGCCTGATCCAACGCCCCGTCGCTCCGCCGCGCATCGAGGGCGCGCGGAAGCTGCCGCCGCTATCATGCGCCGCTTTGTCGCGGACGAAGGGCGCACGTGGACGTTTGGTGGCTGATCAAAGCCGCGCTGATGGGGATCGTCGAGGGCCTGACCGAGTTTCTGCCCATCTCGTCGACCGGACACCTGATCCTGGCCGGCTCGCTGCTCGACTTCACCGGCGAAAAGGTCAAGGTCTTCGAGATCGCGATCCAGACCGGTGCCATGTTCGCGGTGATCTGGGAGTACCGCCAGCGCCTGTGGCGCACCGTCACCGGCCTCACGCATGACGCTCAGGCGCAGCGGTTCGCCGCCAACGTGTTGATCGCTTTCCTGCCGGCGGTGGTCTTCGGCCTGGCACTCGGCGGGTTGATCAAGGCGCATCTGTTCCACCCGGTGCCGGTGGCGGCGGCCTTCGTCGTCGGTGGGCTGATCATCCTGTGGGTCGAGCGCCGCCACAAACGCGCCTTCGGCGAGCGCGATCTGCATGGGGCGCGGCCGGCGCGTGTCGAGACGGTGGACGACATGCGCCCCGCCGACGCGCTCAAGGTCGGGCTGGTGCAGTGCCTGGCGCTGATCCCCGGCACCAGCCGCTCGGGCGCCACGATCATCGGCGCGATGTTGTTCGGCTTCTCGCGCAAGGCGGCCACCGAGTTCAGTTTCTACCTGGGCATCCCGACGCTGATGGGCGCGGGTGCGTATTCGGTCTGGAAGCAACGCGCCCTGCTGTCGATGCACGACCTGCCGATGTTCGCCGTCGGCCTGGTTTTCGCGTTCTTCAGCGCCTGGCTGTGCATCCGCTGGCTGATCCGCTATGTCTCGACGCACGACTTCGTGCCCTTCGCCTGGTACCGCATCGTGTTCGGCGCGGTGGTGCTGTTGACGGCTTGGGGCGGCTGGGTGAACTGGCAGGCCTGATGCGCGCGCGGCATCGCAGTGATGCCGCGATCTCATGCACCTGCGGCGCATGCACCGCTAGCATCGCCTCGGAGCAACAGGAGCGGCGATGCGCAGACTCGTGATCGGCAACAAGAACTACTCGTCGTGGTCGATGCGGCCCTGGGTGCTGATGCGCCAGCTCGGGTTGCCGTTCGAGGAGGTGAAGCTGCGCTTCGACGATTTCGATGTCAGCGACGGCCCGTTCCAACGCGCGGTCGCCCGGGTCAGCCCCGCGGCGCGGGTGCCGGTGCTGGTCGAGGCCGACGGCTTCGCGGTCTGGGACACGCTGGCGATCGTCGAATACCTCGCCGAGCAACACCCCGAGCACACGATCTGGCCGCGCGAGGCCAGGGCGCGGGCGCGAGCACGCTGCCTGGCCGCTGAGATGCACGCGGGTTTCAGCGCGCTGCGCAGCCACTGCCCGATGAACATCGAGGCCGCGCTGCCCGAGGTCGGCGCGCGTGTGCTCACTGAGCAGCCGGCCGTGCGGCGCGACCTCGAGCGCATCACGGCCGCGTTCGGCGACGCCCTGCAGGCTAGCGGCGGGCCGTTCCTGTTCGGCGACTTCGGCGCCATCGACGCCTACTACGCGCCGGTGGCCGCGCGCATCCGCAGCTACGGCCTGCCGATGCCGCAGCGGCCGGTCGCGGCTTACCTGGAGCGGCTGTGGGCCGCGCCGGGCGTCGCCGCCTGGGTCGCCGACGCGCTCGCCGAAGCCGACTTCCTCGACTTCGAGGAGCCGTACCGCAAGCAGCGTTAGACGCGCCGGAAGACCAGGTCCCAGACGCCGTGACCCATCGCGAGGCCGCGCTGCTCGAACTTGGTGAGCGGCCGCGTCGCGGGCCGCGGCGCGAAGCCATCGGCGGTGTTCGCGAGCAGCGGCTCGGCGCTCAGCACCGCCAGCATCTGCTCGGCATAGGGTTGCCAGTCGGTCGCGCAATGCACCGTGCCGCCGCGTGCGAGCGTGCTCGCGAGCAGCGCGACGAACGGCGGCCGGATCAAGCGGCGTTTGTGGTGGCGCTTCTTCGGCCAAGGGTCGGGGAAGAAGACATGCACGCCGCGCAGTGAGGCCGGCGCGATCATCGACGCCAGCACCTCGACCGCGTCGTGCCGCACGATGCGCAGGTTGGTGAGGCCCGCTTCGTCGATGCGCCGCAGCAGCGCGCCGACGCCGGCCTCGTGCACCTCGATGCCGATGAAGTCGGTGGCGGGTGCGGCGGCGGCGATCTGCGCCGTCGCCGCACCCATGCCGAAGCCGACCTCCAGCACCAGCGGCGCGCGGCGGCCGAAGACCGCCTGCGCGTCCAGCGGCGCGGCCGCAAACGGCAGCACGAAACGCGGCGCCAGCTCGGCCAGCGCACGCTGCTGGCCGCTGCCCATGCGGCCTGCGCGCAGCACGTAGCTGCGGATCGGGCGCTCGGCTGGCGGGTCGGTGGTCATCGCGGGGCGCCATTAAAGCACCGCGCCCGTGGAGTAGCGCGACGCGCTAACGTCGCGCCATGCGAAGGTGGCGCAGCAGGAAGAAGGACGCGGCGGCAGATGGCGAGGATCTGCCGCCGTTGTCGTTGCGTCGCCGAGTGCTCATTGCAGCGCTTGCGGTGGCAACCGCGCTCGGTGTGATGGCGCTGCTCATCTATCGCCCGGGCGACCCCAAGCGGGGCCTGCCGTTTGCGGCCCAACCTGCCGCTGCGAATGCCCCGCGTGTCGGCGGCAAGGCCGAAGTGATCATCATCGCGCCGGCGGCCAGCCGGTGAACACGCGCCATTAGAATGTGCCGAGCGCGGGTGTAGTTCAATGGCAGAACGGCAGCTTCCCAAGCTTCATACGAGGGTTCGATTCCCTTCACCCGCTCCAGCCTGACACGCGCCCCGGCCACCGCGCCGGGGTTTTTGTTCCGCGTGCTGGCCGAACGTTTCCCCTCATTCCGCGCCGATAGTGCGCCGCAATAATCGGCCGCGATGGCGCAAGACACGGGCGACTGCATTCTCGAGACACGCGGGCTGGTCAAGGAGTTCAAGGGCTTCGTGGCCGTGAGCGACGTCAACCTGCGCGTGCGGCGCGGCCAGATCCATGCGCTGATCGGGCCCAACGGCGCGGGCAAGACCACGGTGTTCAACCTGCTGACCAAGTTCCTGATCCCCACCCGCGGGCAGATCCTCTACAACGGGCAGGACATCACGGACGAGCGGCCGGCGCAGGTGGCGCGGCGCGGCATCGTGCGCTCGTTCCAGATCTCGGCCACCTTCCCGCACCTGTCGGTGGTCGAGAACGTGCGCATCGGCCTGCAGCGCGCGACCGGGTCGTCGTTCCACTTCTGGAAGTCGGAGCGCAGCCTCGATGCCCTGAACGACCGCGCGATGGCGTTGCTGGAAACCGTGGGCCTGACCGAGTTCGCGCAGCTGGTGACGGTGGAGTTGCCTTACGGCCGCAAACGGGCGCTAGAGATCGCCACCACGCTGGCCACCGAGCCCGAGTTGATGCTGCTCGATGAGCCGACGCAGGGCATGGGTCACGAGGACGTGGAGCGCGTGACGCAGCTGATCAAGAAGGTATCGGCCAACCGCACCGTGCTGATGGTCGAGCACAACATGAACGTGGTGGCGAGCATTGCCGACACCATCAGCGTGCTGCAGCGCGGCCAGGTGATCGCCGAGGGGCCGTACGAGACGGTGTCCAAGAATGCTCAGGTGCTGGAGGCCTACATGGGTAGCGCCGACGAGGCGCTGGCGGCGCATTGAGAAGATGACCGGCACCGCCTCCAACGACGAACTGCTGCGCCTGGCCGATGTGCACGCCTGGTACGGCGAGTCGCACATCCTGCACGGCGTCGACCTCGCGGTGCGCCGCGGCGAAGTGGTCACCTTGCTGGGGCGCAACGGCGCCGGCCGCACGACGACGCTGCGCGCGATCCTGGGTCTCACCGGCAAGCGCAGCGGTTCGATCAAGGTCAACGGCGTCGAGACGGTGGCGATGTCCACGCACCAGGTCGCCCGCCTCGGCCTGGGCTACTGTCCAGAAGAGCGCGGCATCTTCGCGAGCCTGAACTGCGAGGAGAACCTGCTGCTGCCACCGGGGATCGCCGCAGGCGGCATGTCGATCGACGAAATCTATACCCTGTTCCCGAACCTGCGCGAACGGCGCGCGAGCCCGGGCATGCGCCTGTCCGGCGGCGAGCAGCAGATGCTGGCGGTGGCGCGCATACTGCGCACCGGCGCGCAGCTGCTGTTGCTCGACGAGATCAGCGAAGGCCTGGCGCCGGTGATCGTGCAGGCGCTGGCGCGCATGATCCGCACCCTGCGCGAGCGGGGTTACACGATTGTCATGGTCGAGCAGAACTTCCGCTTCGCCGCGCCGTTGGCCGATCACTTCTATGTCATGGAGCATGGCCGTATCGTCGAGAGCTTCGCCGCGAGCGAGCTGAAGGCGAAGATGGGCATGCTGCACGAGTACCTGGGCGTCTGAAACGCGTCCGTCGTCACCACCAAAGGAGTTAACGAGATGAAGATGTTCAAGAGCCGTACCACCCTCCTGGCCTGGGCTGCCGCTGCCGCCATGGCCGCCAGCGGCGCGCAGGCGCAGATCTCCGACGGCGTGATCAAGCTCGGCATCATGAACGACATGTCGGGCCTGTACGCCGACCTGACCGGGCCGGGCTCCGTGATCGCCGCCAAGATGGCGATCGAGGACTTCGGCGCCGCGCGCAAGGGCATGAAGGTCGAGGTGGTCTCCGCCGATCATCAGAACAAGCCCGATGTCGGCTCGACCATCGCGCGCACCTGGTACGACGTCGACAAGGTCGACGCCATCGTCGACGTGCCGACATCGTCAGTGGCGCTCGCGGTGAACCAGATCACACGCGACAAGGGCAAGGCCTTCTTGGTCTCCGGCGCCGCGACCTCGGACCTGACCGGCAAGGCTTGCAGCCCGAACACCGTGCACTGGACCTACGACACGTGGATGCTGGCCAACGGCACCGGCTCGGCGATTGTCAAGACCGGCGGCGACAGCTGGTTCTTCTTGACCGCCGACTACGCCTTCGGCCATGCGCTCGAGCGTGACACCGAAGCGGTGGTGCTGAAGAACGGCGGCAAGGTGCTGGGCAAGGTGCGCACGCCGTTCCCGGGCACCGACTTCTCGTCCTTCCTGCTGCAGGCGCAGGCCAGCAAGGCCAAGATCATCGGCCTGGCGAATGCCGGCGGCGACACCATCAACTCGATCAAGCAGGCGTCGGAGTTCGGCATCGTCAAGGGCGGCCAGAACCTGGCTGGGCTGCTGGTGTTCCTGACCGACATCAAGGCGCTCGGGCTGCCGACCGCGCAGGGCCTGATCTTCACCGAGACCTTCTACTGGGATCGCGACGACGCCAGCCGCGCCTTCGCCAAGCGTTTCGCTGCCCAGGCGCCGCGCGGCAACCACCCGACGATGATCCACGCCGGCGTCTATTCGTCGGTGCTGCATTACCTGAAGGCGATCGAGGCTGCCAAGACCGACGACGGCACCAAGGTCATCGCGCAGATGAAGGCGATGCCGACCGACGACTCGCTGTTCGGCAAGGGCACGATCCGCGCCGACGGTCGCAAGATCCATCCGGCCTACCTGGTGGAAGTGAAGAAGCCGGCCGAGTCGACCGGGCCGTGGGATCTGTACAAGATCCGCGCAACGATCCCGGCGGATCAAGCCTTCCGGCCGATGGACCAGGGCGAGTGCCCGCTGGTAGCCAAGAAGTAGGCGCTACGCACCTACTCGTGTTTTCTGTGAGCACCCCCTGCCCCCCGCCGGGCGGGGGTTCCCGTCAGATGGATGCCCGGGCCGCCTTGCGGCCCTCTAAAGACAATCGGCCTCGATGAGCGAGATTTTCGGAGTGCCGACGCAGGCGCTGTTCGGACAGTTGTTGATCGGGCTCATCAACGGCTCGTTCTACGCCTTGCTGTCGCTCGGGCTGGCGGTGATCTTCGGCCTGCTCAACATCATCAACTTCACGCACGGCGCGCAGTACATGATGGGCGCGTTTGTCGCCTACCTGCTGCTCAACAAGCTGGGCCTGAGCTACTGGTGGGCGCTGCTGATCGCGCCGCTGGCCGTCGGCGCCACCGGCATGCTCATCGAACGCACGATGCTGGCGCGGCTGTACAAGCTCGACCACCTGTACGGCCTGCTGCTCACTTTCGGCCTCGCGCTCATCATCCAGGGCCTGTTCCGCAACGAATACGGTTCCTCCGGCCAGACGTATTCGATCCCGCCGCAGCTCAGCGGCGCGCAGAACCTGGGCTTCATGTTCCTGCCCAACTACCGCGCCTGGGTCATCGTCGCGTCGCTCGTCGTCTGCATCGCGACATGGTTCGTCATCGAACGCACCAAGCTCGGCGCCTACCTTCGTGCGGCGACCGAGAATCCGCAACTGGTGCAGGCCTTCGGCATCAACGTGCCGCGCATGGTGACGCTGACCTACGGCTTCGGCGTCGCGCTGGCCGCATTCGCCGGCGTGATGGCCGCGCCGATCTATCAGGTGAGCCCGCAGATGGGCGCGGACCTGATCATCGTCGTCTTCGCGGTGGTGGTCATCGGCGGCATGGGCTCGATCCTGGGTGCGATCGTCACCGGATTCAGCCTCGGGCTGATCGAAGGCCTGACCAAGGTGTTCTACCCCGAGGCTTCGAACACCGTCATCTTCGTCATCATGGCGATCGTGCTGCTGCTCAAGCCGGCCGGCCTGTTCGGCACGCAGAAATGAAGCCCCCACGCTCACTTCGTTCGCTGCCCCCAGGGCCACGCAGGGGCCCCTTCGTGGCCCTTGGGGCGTTCAGTGGCTTGGGAGCGGCCCGGCGCCACTGAAATGAAGACCGACACCAACAACAACCGCCACCTGCTGGTCGCGTTCGCGCTCATGGCGGGTTTCTTCATCCTGGCGCCGCTGGTCGTGTACCCGGTGTTCCTGATGAAGGTGATGTGCTTCGCGCTCTTCGCCTGCGCCTTCAACCTGTTGATCGGCTTCGGCGGCCTGCTGTCCTTCGGCCACGCGATGTTCCTCGGCTCGGCCGGTTATGCCAGCGCGCACGCCGCCAAGGTCTGGGGCCTCACGCCGGAACTCGCGATCCTGTTCGGCACCGCCTGCGCGGTGGTTCTCGGCGTCGTCGCCGGGGCGCTGGCGATCCGCCGCCAGGGCATCTACTTCGCGATGATCACGCTCGCGCTCGCGCAGATGGTCTACTTCTTCAGCCTGCAGGTCCAATTCACCGGCGGCGAAGACGGCATCCAGGCCGTGCCGCGTGGCCAACTGTTCGGCGTCATCGACCTGTCGACGCCCGCCACCATGTACCCGCTGGTGCTGGTGATCTTCCTCGCCGGCTTCCTGTTCATCTGGCGCGTGGTGCACTCGCCGTTCGGCCAGGTGCTGAAGGCGATCCGCGAGAACGAGGCACGTGCGACCTCGCTCGGCTACGACACCGACCGCTACAAGCACGTCGCCTTCGTGCTGTCGGCCGGGCTCGCCGGGCTGGCCGGGGCGACGAAGTCCATCGTGTTCCAGCTCGCGTCGCTGACCGATGTGCACTGGAGCATGTCCGGCGAGGTCGTGCTGATGACACTGCTCGGCGGACTCGGCACGCTGTTCGGCCCGGTGGTCGGCGCCGCCGTCATCATCACGATGCAGAACTACCTGGCGCAGCTCGGCGCCTGGGTCACGGTGGTGCAGGGCGTCATCTTCGTCATCTGCGTGCTCGCGTTCCGGCGCGGCATCGTCGGCGAGATCGCGAACCTGATCAAGAAGCCGCTGTAGGGCCAGAGGGCTGTGCGCGGCCGGCTTCAACGCCGGCAGAGTCCAACGAGCCCAACAAGGCCTGCAGGGCGTCGAGCTCGGCCGGCTTCACGAGATGGTGGTCGAACCCCGCTTCGCGCGCGCGGCGCCGGTCGTCCTCCTGGCCCCAGCCGGTCAGGGCGACGAGGGTGGTGAGGGCACCCGGAAAGCGTGTGCGGATCGCGCGCGCCACTTCGTAGCCGTTCATATCGGGCATGCCGATGTCGAGCAGCACGACCCGTGGCTGGAAGGCGGCGAACGCCTCGAGCGCTTCGCGACCGTCGCGCGCGACGCGCACGTGCGCACCCAGCAGCGTCAGCACCTGCCACAGGCTGTCGCCCGCATCGCGGTTGTCGTCGACCACCAGCGTGGCGATGCCGCCCAAGCCGGCACCCTGCGTGCCCGCGGGCGGCGGTGCAACCGGCGCGTCTTGGGCCGCGGCCAGGGGCAGGCGAATCAAGAACTCGCTGCCCTTGCCGAGGCCATCGCTGCGGCCATCCAGCGTGCCGCCATGCATCTCGGCCAGTCGACGCGCCAAGGCAAGGCCGATGCCCAAGCCGCCCTGGGCGCGCCCGCTGTCGCGGTGGCCCCGGCTGAACATGGCGAACACGCGCGGGAGCATGTCGGGGGCGATCCCCATACCGGTGTCACGCACGCTGATGAGCGCATCGCCGTCCCGAGACTCACCGCGCAGCGTGATTCGGCCACCGTCTTCGCTGTACTTCGCGGCGTTGTTCAGCAGATTGGCGAGCACCTGCGCGAGCCGGACCGGATCGCCCTCCAGCCAGAGCGGCTCGGGCGGCAGCTGCACCTCCAGGGAATGGCCTGCTTCCGCCATCAGCGGCTCGCTGGTCTCGATGGCGCTGCGCACGACGGCGGCCATCTCCACCCGCTCCTTGCGCAGCGACAGCGTGCCCCGGCTGATGCGCGACACCTCCAGCAGGTCGTCCACCAGCCGAACGAGGTGGTTGACTTGCCGCTCCATGATCGCGCGCACCGGCTCGGTCTTGGCATTGCCCTGGTCGAGCCTGCCCAGCAACGCCAGCGAGTTGCGCAAGGGCGCGAGCGGGTTGCGCAGCTCGTGCGACAAGGTGGCCAGAAATTCGTCCTTGGCGCGGTCGGCTTCCGCCAGGCTGGCGGCCTGCTGCCGCAGCGCCTGCTCCGCGGCCTGCCGGTCGGTGATGTCGCGCGTCGTGCCGGCGATGGCCACCACCTGCCCATCGGAGCCGAGAACCGGCGCAAAGATGTAGTCGTAGACCCGCGTGCCGTTGGTGCCGGTGAAGGGGATCTCGCCGCGGATCGGCGCGCGGGTGCGGATGACCTGCTCGATCTCGCCGTCGTGCAGATCGGCGTGCCATTGTTCGTAGCCCAGGTCCATCCAGCGCTTGCCTCGAACGTCGTCCACCCCCCACACCTTGAGCAGCGCTTCGTTGGCGTACATCGCGCGGTGATCGAGCCCGAAGACATAGACGAAGTCGGGCGTGTTGTTGAGCGCGGTCTCGTAGATGCGCCGCTGCGTTTGTGACTCGGCCACCAGGCGCTCGCCATCGGCCTGCAGCAGCTTCGGTTCGGTGACGTCGCGCAAGTACACCGACACGCCTTCGGGCGCCGGATAGGTGGACACCTCGTACCACCGGCCGTCCCCCGGGTAGAACGCGGTGAAGGTGGTCGTCACGCGCTCTTGCATCGTGCGGCGGTAGGAGCGCTCGAACTCCGTTCCTTCCAGTCCGGGAAATTCGTCCCACAGCCTGCGACCTTCCAGCGTTCCGCGCTCGCGATTCAGGATGCGGTGCGCCTGCTGGTTCACGAAGTCGAAGCGCCATTGGCCGTCGAGCGTGAAGAAGCCCTCGGCGATGCTCTCCAGGATGGCCACGGCATCGCGATTGGCCTTCGCGGTCGCCTCTTCGACGCGGTGCAAGATGTAGTCCACCTCGCCATTGGCGCAGAGCACGGGCGCGTTGACCGGGTTGCAGAACCATGCTTCGAACCCGCCGCCGGCAGCGGGCGGAAGGCGCACGTCGTACCGCTGCGTCGCCATGCTGTCGGTCGCACGGGTGGCGAGCACGCGCTCGAACGAGGCGCGAAGGTTGTGCGCGGCCTTGGCGTGCAGCGCCGCCGGGTTGTCCGGGAAGACGGCGAACAGGGCCTGCCCGATGATGGACCCGTCCATGCGGGTGGCGCGCAGGTAATCGTCGCTGGCGGCGACGATGGTGAACTGTTCGTCGGCCCGCACGACCAGGAAGAGGCCGGGAAGGTTCTGGACGAAGCGCTGGAGCTGCTCGGAGGTCAAGGCAGGCAGGAGGCCGCCTGCGGCCGGACTGCGGAGGTAGGAAAGCGACTCATCATTGGATCGGCGATGCGCCCACAGAGGCGACCGATTCTACGAACAGTCAGCGGGAGGGTCGGTCAACGACCCTTGCGCGGCCGCGAGCCGCCGTTGTCGCCTCACTCCACCACCGTCTGCGACTGCTCGCGCAGGCGCGGCGGCGATCGTCATCCCATGCTCGCCGCCGAGCGCAGCGGCGGGCATCTCGGCGCAAGGTCGGTTGCCGTCCCATGCGGCTATGCTAGGCCAGCGATTGCCGCTGCGTCCCCGATGACCCCCGCCTACACCCTGTTGTGCTGCGGCCTTGCGCCGGCGGCGGCCGACCGTTCGGCCTGGGGCGACTTCGCGGCTGTCCGCTGCGCCGATCTCGGCGCCGCCGCGGCTTATCTGGGTGAGCACCAGGCCGACGCCGTGCTCGTGCAGGCCGACGACGAGGTGCAGCTCGCCCAGTTGTTGCGCTGGCCGTCGCTGGCGCAGGCGGCGCGCGACAGCGCGGTGGTGGTGGTGGCTGCCGGCCTGCGCGCCGACTGGGTGGTGCGGCTGGCCACACTCGGCGTGCAGGACGTGCTGCCGCCGACCGACGATGCCGACACGCTGGCTCGGGTGCTGCGCCTGGCCATCGAGCGCCAGCGCCGCCACGCCCGTGTGCGCGAAGCGGGCAGCACCGACCTGGCGACCGGCCTGCCGCACCGCGCGCAGCTGCTCGAACACATGACCCAGCTGCTCGCGCTGCGCGAGCGCGAGCCGGCGCCGATGGCGGTGCTGGCGCTGCGGCTGGACGGCCTGCAGGCGGCCGAGGCGCAGCTGGGCACGGTGTCGGCCCAGATCCTGCGGCGCAAGGCGGCGGTGAGGGTGCGCGCCGCGCTGCGTGCGAGCGACGTCGTCGCCGCCATCGACGCCGAGACCTTCGTTGTCCTGCTGGCCTGGATCGACCAGCCGGCCGACGGCCCGCGCGTGGCGCACAAGCTGCTGCGCTCGCTGCAACAGCCGCTGCGGGTGGCGGGGCAGGAGGTGGCGCTGGCCGCGCGCGTCGGCGTCGGCCTTTACCCGGCGCAGGGGCGCGACGCCGACGCGCTGCTGCGCGTGGCGCTGCACGAATCCGCGCAGGGCCATGCCCTGTCGCGAGTGCGTGGCTCGAACGCCGCCAACGACGGCGCGGCCTGACCGACCTCGCGCGGCGGCCCGGCGCTAAGCCGGCTGCGATAATTCGTGTCATGAAAGCCGCCGAGATCCGTGCCACCTTCCTGAAGTACTTCGAGTCGCAGGGCCATACCGTGGTCGCTTCGTCGCCGGTTGTGCCGCGCGACGACCCGACGCTGTTGTTCACCAACGCCGGCATGAACCAGTTCAAGGACGTGTTCCTCGGCTTCGACCAGCGGCCCTACCAGCGCGCAGCGACGGCGCAGAAGTGCATCCGCGCCGGCGGCAAGCACAACGACCTGGAAAACGTCGGCTACACGGCGCGCCACCACACCTTCTTCGAGATGCTGGGCAACTTCAGCTTCGGCGACTACTTCAAGCGTGACGCGCTCAAGTACGCCTGGGAACTGCTCACCGTGCACTTCAAGCTGCCCGCCGACAAGCTCTGGGCCACCGTCTATGCGGAAGACGACGAGGCCTACGACATCTGGAAGAACGTGATCGGCTTGGCCGAAGAGCGCATCGTGCGCATCGGTGACAACCAGGGTGCGCGTTACGCCAGCGACAACTTCTGGATGATGGGCGACACCGGCCCCTGCGGGCCGTGCTCGGAGATTTTCTACGACCACGGCCCCGGTGTGGCCGGCGGCCCGCCGGGCAGCCCCGAGCAGGACGGCGACCGCTATATCGAGATCTGGAACAACGTCTTCATGCAGTTCAACCGCACGGAAGACGGCGTGATGCATCCGCTGCCCCAGCCCAGCGTCGACACCGGCATGGGGCTGGAGCGGCTGACCGCGGTGCTGCAGCATGTGCACAGCAACTACCAGATCGACCTCTTCGTCAACCTGCTCGCCGCTGGCAAGCGCGCTGTCGAGGCCGCGGGCGCGCAGGGTGTAGACGCGGAGGCCCCTTCGCTGAAGGTGATCGCCGACCACATCCGCGCCTGCGCGTTCATCGTCGCCGACGGCGTGATCCCGGGCAACGAGGGCCGCGGTTATGTGCTGCGCCGCATCGCACGGCGTGCCATCCGCCACGGCTACAAGCTGGGCGCGCGCAAGACTTTCTTCCATGCCCTGGTCGCGCCGCTCGCCGCCGAGATGGGCGACGCTTATCCCGAGCTGCGGCGCGACGAGGCGCGCATCACCAGCGTGTTGAAGCAGGAGGAGGAGCGTTTCTTCCAGACCATCGCCAACGGCATGGAGATCCTGGAGTCCGCGCTCGCGAACAGTGGCGCCGGCTCCGCCGGGGGCACGAAGACGCTCGACGGCGAACTGGCCTTCAAGCTGCACGACACCTATGGCTTCCCGCTTGACCTGACCGCCGATGTCTGCCGCGAGCGCGGCGTGGTCGTGGACGAGGCGGCGTTCAACGCGGCGATGGACCGCCAGCGCGAACAGGCGCGCGCGGCGGCCAAGTTCAAGATGGCCGCCGGGCTGGACTACCGCGGCGCCGCGACCACCTTCCACGGCTACGAGCACCTGAGCCGCGACGCCGGCACGGTGGCCGCGATCTACATCGACGGCGCGCCGGTCGAGCGCGCGAAGGCCGGCGACGACGTGGTGATCGTGCTCGACGAGACACCGTTCTACGCCGAGTCCGGCGGCCAGGTGGGTGACACCGGCGAGCTGCGCAGCGCGAGCGCGCGTGTGCTGGTCGAAGACACGGTCAAGGTGCAGGCCAGCGTGTACGGCCACCAGGGCCGCGTCGTCGAGGGCGAAGTTGCCGTCGGCGAGGTGCTCGCGGCGAAAGTCGACGCCGAGCGGCGCGCGAAAACGGTGCGTAACCACAGCGTCACGCACCTGATGCACAAGGCGCTGCGTGAAGTACTCGGCGCGCATGTGCAGCAGAAGGGATCGCTGGTCGACCACGAACGCACACGCTTCGACTTCGCGCACAACGCGCCCATGACCGCGCAGCAGGTCACGCAGGTGGAGGCGATCGTCAACGCCGAAATCCTCGCCAACGCCGCGACGCAGGCGCGGGTGATGAGCATGGACGACGCGCAGAAGCAGGGTGCGGTGATGCTGTTCGGCGAGAAGTACGGCGACGCGGTGCGTGTGCTCGACATCGGCTCCAGCCGCGAGCTGTGCGGCGGCACACACGTGCAGCGCACCGGTGACATCGGCGTCTTCAAGATCGTCGCCGAAGGCGGCGTCGCGGCGGGTGTGCGGCGGGTCGAGGCGGTGACCGGCGACAACGCGCTCGCCTACCTGCAAGGGCTGGAACACCGGCTCGACGACGTGGCAGCGGAGCTCAGGGTGGGCAGCGCCGAGGTACCGCAGCGGGTCGCGGCGCTGCTCGACCAGGTGAAGTCGCTGGAGAAGGAACTCGCCGCGCTGAAGGGCAAGCTGGCGTCGTCGCAGGGCGACGAGCTGCTCGCGCGCGCGGTGGATGTGGGCGGCCTGAAGGTACTCGCTGCCATGCTCGACGGCGCCGACGCCAAGGCGCTGCGCGAAACCATGGACAAGCTGAAGGACAAGTTGAAGAGTGCCGCCATCGTGCTCGCCGCGGTCGACGGTGGCCGCGTGCAACTCGCCGCCGGTGTGACCGCCGACCAGACGGGGCGCATCAAGGCCGGCGAGCTGGTCAATTTCGTCGCCCAGCAGGTCGGCGGCAAGGGCGGTGGCAAGCCCGACCTGGCCATGGCCGGCGGCAACGACGCCAGCAAACTGGCGCAGGCGCTGGCGTCGGTGCAGGCTTATGTCGCCGAGCGCGTCTAGCCCGATCGTGCCGACGAGGCGCCGTACCGCGCCAAGCGCGAGGGCAAGACTGCGTCATGCCCTGGCTCAAGGCGGCCTGAAGCCGTAGGACGGCCCCGACGCCGCGTCGCTCGCGGCGCCGACAGACCGCGCGCCGCGCCGCATCTACATTGTCCGCACGCCGTCCACTGAGGCGTCACGGGCGGCGGCCCCACCACTCCATGAAGAGACCTTTCACCATGAGCAGCGACCGCAAACGCATCTCCATGTTCGCCGCCGCCGGCGTCGCGATGACCGCCCTGGCGCTGGCCGCCTGCCAGCCGAAAGAAGGCCCGATGGAACGCGCCGGCAAGGAGATCGACCAGTCCGTGCAGAAGACCGGCGACGAACTGAAGAAGGCCGGCAACAAGATCGAGCAGGCGGTCGAAGACGTCAAGAAGTAGGCCCTGCTAGAGTGCGCGCTCATCATGATGAGCGACGCTCTCCCCCTCGCAGGGCGCCACATTCTGCTCGGCTTGAGCGGCGGCATCGCCTGCTACAAATCGGCCGAACTGGTGCGCGAACTCACACTCGCCGGCGCCACCGTGCAGGTGGTGATGACCGAAGCCGCCGAGCGCTTCATCACCGCGGTGACGATGCAGGCGCTGTCCGGCCGCGCCGTCGTCACCAGCCAGTGGGACACGCGCGAAGCCAACAACATGGCCCACATCAACCTCACGCGCGAGGCGAGTGTGCTGCTGGTGGCCCCCGCCAGCGCGGACTTCATCGCCCAGTTGGCACACGGTCGCGCCGACGAGTTGCTGAGTCTGGCCTGCCTGGCGCGGCCGCGTTTGTCGTGCCCGCTGCTGCTGGCGCCGGCGATGAACCGCGAGATGTGGGCGCATCCGGCGACGCAGCGCAACGTCGCCCAGGTGGTCGCCGATGGCGCCGTGCTGCTCGGCCCCGCCGCGGGCGACCAGGCCTGCGGCGAGGTCGGCGACGGCCGCATGCTCGAAGCGGTGCAACTGCGCGATGCGCTGATCGCGCACTTCCAGCCCAAGGCACTCGCCGGGCATCGACTGTTGATCACCGCCGGCCCGACCTATGAGCCGATCGACCCGGTGCGTGGCGTCACCAACCGGTCGTCCGGCAAGATGGGTTTTGCGATCGCGCGCGCGGCGGCCGAGGCGGGCGCGCAGGTCACGCTTGTGGCGGGGCCCGTGGCGCTGGTGACGCCGCCCGGCGTGAAACGCATCGATGTCACCACCGCGCAGCAGATGCACGACGTGGTGTTGCCGCAGGCGGCGCAGCACGACGTGTTCGTTGCCACCGCCGCGGTGGCCGACTGGCGGCCCGCGCAGCACAACGGCCAGAAACTGAAGAAGGCCGACGGCCACGCGGCGCCGACGATCACGATGGCCGAGAACCCGGACATCCTGGCGGCGGTGGCGAAGATGCCGAACGCGCCTTATTGCGTCGGCTTCGCGGCCGAGAGCCACGACCTGGCGCGTCATGCGAGAGAGAAGCGCTTGCGCAAGGGGGTGCCGCTGATGGTCGGCAATCTGGGGCCGGCCACCTTCGGCCGCGACGACAACCAGTTGCTGCTGATCGACGAGCACGGCGAGCGCGAGTTGCCGGCCGCGGACAAGTTGACGCTCGCGCGCCAGCTGGTCACCGAGATCGCCCAACGCCTCACGAAGGCATGACGACCATCGATCTGAAAGTGCTCGACGCGCGCATCGCCGGGCAACTGCCGGCGTATGCCACGCCCGGCAGCGCGGGCCTGGACCTGCGCGCTTGTCTGGACAAGCCGCTCGAACTGGCGCCTGGCCAAGCGCAGCTGATTTCGACCGGCATCTCGATCCACATCGCCGACCCCGGCCTGGCCGCGATGATCCTGCCGCGCTCGGGGCTGGGCCACAAGGCGGGCATCGTGCTGGGCAACCTGGTCGGCCTGATCGACAGCGACTACCAGGGCCCGTTGATGGTGAGTTGCTGGAACCGCAGTACCAGCGCCTACACCGTGCAGCCGCTGGAACGCATCGCGCAACTGGTCATCGTGCCGGTGGTGCAGGCGGCGTTCCGGCGTGTCGATGATTTCGACACCTCAGGGCGCGGCGAAGGCGGCTTCGGGTCGACCGGGCGCGGTTAGTGCAGCCCCGGCGCGGTCTGCAAGACCGTGAACGCCGGCTCGCCGGCGCTGCCGGCTTCGACTTCTTCGGCAGTGGCGGCCCGCACGTCGCGCACCTTCAAATGCAAACGCAGCGCCATGCCGGCCAGGGGGTGGTTGCCGTCGAGCACGACGTGTGACGGATAGACCTCGGTCACGGTGTAGATAACGTCGCTCGGCATGTCGGGTGTCACCGCGCCTTCGGGCAGGCCGTCGAACTGCATGCCGGGCTCGATGGTGTGCGGGAAGAGCGCGCGGTCCTCGAAGCAGACCAGCTCCGAGCGGTAATCGCCGAAGGCGTGTTCGGGCTCCAGGTGCAGGCGTGTTTCATGCCCGGCGGCCTGGCCGGCGATCGCCTCTTCGACCCTGGGCAGCAGGTCGTCGCCGCCGTAGAAGAACTCGACCGGTTCGCTCAGCTCGTCGATCATCACGCCCTGCGCGTCGGCGAGTCGCCAGGTGAGGGCGACGACACAGGGGGCGGCGATCAGCATCGCGCGATGATGGCACAGCGGCCAGAATGCGAACGATGCTCGATCGACCCTGCACCGTGCTTGGCGGCCTGACGCCGGCGCACTTCATGCGCCGCCATTGGCAGCAGCGGCCGCTGCTCGTGCGCCAGGCGCTGGTCGACGCGGCGCCACTCGAACGCCGTGCCTTGTTTGCACTCGCGGCCCAGGAGGAGGTCGAGTCGCGGCTGGTTGTGCGCGAAGGTGCGCGCTGGCGGCTCGAACATGGGCCCTTCACGCGCCGCCGCCTGCCGCCCTTGAAGCAACCTGGCTGGACGCTGCTGGTGCAGGGTGTCGACCTGCATGTGGAAGCGGCGCGGCGCCTGCTCGACCAGTTCGACTTCATGCCGGCGGCGCGGCTGGACGATCTGATGATCTCCTACGCCAGCGACCGCGGCGGCGTCGGCGCGCATCTCGATTCCTACGATGTCTTCCTGCTCCAGGCGCGCGGCCGGCGCCGCTGGCGCTGGGGCCGCGTGGCGCGGCCGCAGTGGCGCGACGATGTGCCGCTCAAGTTGTTGGCGCAGTTCGATCCCACGCACGACGAGGTGCTCGGGCCGGGCGACCTGCTCTACCTGCCGCCCGGCTGGGGCCACGACGGCACGGCCGTCGGCGGGGACTGCATGACCTGCTCGATCGGCTTTCGCTCGCCGTCACGCGGCGAACTCGTGCGCGAGCTGCTGCCGCGTATTGCCGATGCGCTGGCCGTCAATGCGCGCCTGTACCGCGACCCGGCGCACCCCGCAACAGCGACACCGGGCGCGTTGCCGCCGGCGCTGATCGATTTCGCGCAACAGGCGGTGCAACGTGCGCTGCGCGACCGCGCGGCCGTGCGTGACGCACTCGGCGGCTGGCTCAGCGAGCCGAAACCGCAGGTCTGGTTCGAGCGCGGCGCGCGGCTCACCCCCGGCCAGGCGGTGCGGCTGGACCGCCGCACGCGCATGCTCTACGACCGCCAGCGCGTGTACATCAACGGCGAGTCGCTGCGATGCGGCGGACCTCAGGGGCGGCTGCTGCGCCGTTTGGCGGACCGCCGCCGCCTCAGCGCCGCCGAGTGGCAGGCTGCGGACGCGAACACCCGCGCGACGCTGACCGCCTGGACCGCGGCCGGGTGGCTGCATGACGCCGGAGGGACCGATGAATGATGCCAACCACTTGCCGCCCATCGACGGCCGGCGCGCCTTTGCGCGGGCGGTGCGCCGGGCACTGGAGTGCGCGGCCGACGACCGTGTGCGCGAGCTGTGTTTCGCCGATCCGGACTTCGTCGACTGGCCGTTGAGCGACCTGGGCGTGCTGAGGGCCCTCAGCCGCTGGGCCGGGCCGAAGCGGCGCTTGTTGATGGTCGCCCATCACTACGACGCGCTGGCACTCAAACATCCGCGCTTCGTGGTCTGGCGCCGTACCTGGGCCCACCTGATCGATTGCCGCGCGACGCCCGAGCTCGACCCCGGCGAAGTCCCCAGCCTGCTGCTCGGCAGCCTGGGCGCCAGCCTGCAGCGGATGGAGACGTCTCGTTCGCACGGCCGCTGGTTGACGAACGAAGAGGATTGGCGCACCTGGCGCGAGGTCGTTGACGCGGTTTTACAACGTTCGGAAGAAGCGTTTCCGGCGCACACGCTTGGGCTCTAGGGAATTTACCTAGCGCGTCTATAATTTAAGGCTGGATTCGGCGAAGCGTCACGCTTGTTGTCGGATCTTGCCGAACAAGGGCAGCTCGTACTTCATAGCCTGCTGCCCATCGAATGATCACTCCGCCTGTTTTCGAGGACCCCCATGAATAAGTCGCTCCTGTTGGCCACCCTGTTCGCTGCCGTCGCGATCAGCGCTTGCAGCAAGAAGGAAGAGACCCCCGTCGTCGTGACGCCGCCGGCGCCGGCGCCCGCCGTCGTCGTGACCCCACCGGCCAATGACGCCGCTGCGGCCGCTGCCGCCAACTCCGGCGCTGCCGCCGCTTCGGCCGCTGCGACCGCGGTCGACGCCGCCAGGGACGCTGCCGCCGCTGCCGCTTCGGCCGTCAAGCAGTAAGCGCCTTCGGCGCACGCAGCAAGCCGCCTTCGGGCGGCTTGTTTGTTTGCGGTTCTAGCCGAGGTCCAGCCAGGGGCTGCCCGCTTGTGCGTCGGCGACGACGATGTCGTCGGCCCGGGTGCCGAGCACCGCAGCCAGCGTCGCCGCTGCCAACGCCGGCCGATTGTTGGTCTGGCTCAGGTGCGCCGCGACCACGTGCTTCAGCCCGGCATGACGGCATTCGTCCAACAGTCGCGCCGACACGGCGTTCGCGAGGTGCCCGCGTCCGCCGCCAATGCGGCGCTTCAGGAACAGCGGGTAGGGCCCGTCGGCGAGCAGCTGGCTGTCGTGGTTGCACTCGAGCAGCAGCGCCGCGCAACCCGCCAGGCGCGACCAGACCGCTGCGCTCACGTGCCCCAGGTCGGTGACGATGCCCAGCCGCTGCGCGCCGTCGCTCAACGTGAGTTGCAGCGGTTCGGCGGCGTCGTGCGGCACCGCGAACGGCCGCAGTTCGATGTCGCCGATCACAATCGGCTCGCCGTCGCGCGCCACCACGGCCGGCGCGCCGCGGCCGCCTGCCGCGGCCCAGGTGCCGGCGCTGGTGACGATGCGCAGGCCATGCCGGCGCGCAAGCGCGCCCGCGCAGCCGACATGGTCCGAGTGTTCGTGGGTGATGAAGACGGCGTCGACCTGCGCCGGCGCGACACCGCGTTCGGCCAGCCGTCGGGTCAGCTCGCGCAGCGTCAGGCCGCAGTCGACCAGCAGGCGTGTCGTACGCAGTGCGCCACGCGCCTCGATCAGGGTCGCATTGCCGGTGCTGCCGCTGCCCAGGCTGCAGAAACGCAGCATCGCTGCGCAGCGCTACTTCAGGTCTTCGACCAGCAGGCCGATGATGCGCTGGCCGATGTCGCCGTTTTCCGGCGTGCCCTGCGGGTTCTGCACCGACACGGTGGTGCGCTCGCCTTCGCTCTTGAGCGCGACGCGGTAGCGGCCCGGCGCCGCGGCGTCGTCGCCGCCGCGGCCGAAGCTGAACAGCCGCGCCAGGAAGCCGGGCTCGTCGCTGCTGCTGCCGGCGCGCCGCGGGTCGGCGTAACGCACGTAGTACAGGCCGCCGGCGCGGTCGCGGTCTTCAACGGTGAAACCCGAGCGGTCCAGCGCCAGGCCGACACGGCGCCAGGCGCGGTCGAAGCCTTCATCCAGCTGCAGGGCGGCCGAGCCGGCGACGAGCCGGGCGCGTGGTGCCGCGGTCGTGCCGGGTGCCGCGGCCGGCGCGGCGACGGTGGCGCGCGCGGCTTCTTCGCGCACGCCGAGTTTGACCATCAGGCGCGACAGGAACTCCGCCTCGAGCTGCGGGTCGGCCGCTCGCGCGGTCCACATCGTGCGGTCCTGCTGCGGGCTGACGAACACCTCCTCCATGCGGCGGTGGCTGATGTAGATCTCGCTGCCGCCGTCGGCGCTGCGCTCGACGCGGGTGCGAAACTTGTCGCGCTCACCCGTCGAGTACAGCGAATCGAGCACTCGGCCCACGGTGTTGCGGATGAAGTCGCTCGGGATCTTGGCGCGGTTCTCGGCCCAGTCGGTCTCCATCACGCCCGCCTGCGCGTTGTCGACCACGACCGCAAAGCCCCGCTCCTCCCAGAACGTGCGCAGCTGCGGCCACAACACGTCAGGCGCGATCGGCAGCTTCAACCAGCGCTGCTGGCCGTCGCGCTGCATGCTGACGCTGCTGAGCGCGGCCGGCGCCACCGCGGTGGCGGCGGTCGCCGCCGGCGCCGGCGTGCCAGCCTGCAGGGCGCTGGCGCTGGCGCTGACCGTGCCGCTGGCCTGTGGCTGGTAGCGGCCGTCGCGCGCCAGCTGCGTCAGGTCGGGCGGTACTTCGAGCGGATTGGTCTTGCCGGCCTGGCTGCGGTAGTCGAGCTTGTCGCCACCGAGGAAACCGTCGACGGTGGAGCAGCCGGCGGCGAGCGCCGCGGCGGCGAGCAGGAAGGCATTCAGTCTGAGATTCATCGGGCGCATCGGTGGGGGGCAGCCGCGAGGGCGTGGCCGGCAAGCGGAAGAGGGAAGGATAGCGTGCGCCGGGATCAGAGCAGGCCGGCTTCGCGCAGCGCCTGTTCGAGCGCCGGCACACAGGTCTCGGACATCGTCACCAGCGGCAGCCGCAAGCTGCCGCCGCAGCGGCCCAGGCGCGCCAGCGCCCATTTGACGGGAATCGGGTTCGACTCGGTGAACAGATGTCTGTGCAGCCCGAGCAGGCGCAGGTGGATTTCGGCTGCACGCCGCGCATTGCCGGCCAGCGCGGCGGCGCACAGCTCGTGCATCGCGCGCGGCGCAACGTTGGCGGTGACGCCGACGTTGCCGTGGCCGCCGAGCAGCATGAGCGCGACGGCGGTCTGGTCGTCGCCGGAGTAGATCGAGAAACCCTTGGGCGCCTGCTTGATGAGCCAGGCCGCGCGGTCGATGTTGCCGGTGGCCTCCTTGATGCCGACGATGCCCGGCACCTGCGCGAGACGCAGCACCGTGTCGTGCGCGATATCGGCCACCGTGCGCCCCGGCACGTTGTAAACCACCACCGGCAGGTCGGCCGCTTCGGCAATGGCCTTGAAGTGGCGGTAGATGCCTTCTTGCGTCGGCTTGTTGTAGTAAGGCGCGACCTGCAGCGTGCAGTCGGCACCGACCTTGTGCGCGTAGCGGGTCAGCTCGATCGCCTCGGCGGTCGAGTTGGCGCCGGCGCCGGCAATGATCGGCAGCCGTCCCGCGGCCTGCTCGACCGCGACGCGGATGATCTCGAAGTGCTCCTCGAACGACACCGTCGGCGACTCGCCGGTGGTGCCGACGACGCAGACGCAGTCCGTGCCTTCGGCGACATGCCAGTCGATCAAGCGGCGCAGGGCGGGGTAATCGACGCTCGTGTCGTCCTGCATCGGCGTCACCAGCGCGACGATGCTGCCAACGATGGGTTTCATCGGGGTGTTCCTTGCAACAGCCGGCGATTTTAGCCGGGGGCGTGCAAGGGATAACGCGCCGCCTCCGCGGCCGCCGACCGCTCGCGCACGGCGGCGATGCGTTGCACGAAACGCGGCGGGTGGTCGATGAAGCCGTCTTCGTAGCCGAGCACCCGCAGGGCTTGCGCCGCGGCGAGCAGTTCGCCGGGCTGCAACAGGAAGTCCGGGTTCGACGGTTTGCCGACGGCCTCATTGCCGAGCGCGAAGGTCTCGTAGATCAGCAGCCCGCCGTCCGCGATACTGGCCACCAGTGTCGGCAGCAGCGGGCGCCACAGATAATTGGCGACCACCACGGCGTCGAAACCTTCGCCGTCGAAGGGCCACGGGCCACCCTCGATGTCGGCGACGACGATGCGGGCGAGATCGCGCAAGGGCTCGGTCGCCTGCGCATCCCGATCGACACCCGTGACCTTTGTGCCGCGGTCGGCGAACCAGCGCAAATGGCGCCCCGAGCCGCAGGCGACATCGAGCACCGTCGCGCCGGGCGCCAGCAGGGCGCCCCAGCGCTGCACCCAGGATGACGGCGCGAGTGCGGCGTGGTTCAGAAGCAGCTCCAGATGAAGTCGGCCACACGCACCATCATCTCGGGCCGGGTGTAGGCAAAGAAGACGAGCGCGAGCGCGGCCAGCGCGCCGGCCCAGGCGAGCGTGGTCTTCACCCTCATGCCGGCACCGGCGCGCGCGCAATCGCGTGCTCGCGCACCGGCAGGTTGATCAGGGCCGCGAACACGCCGAGCACGACCGCGATCCACCACACCAAGGCGTAGCTGCCGGTGGTGTCGTAGAGCTTGCCGCCGAGCCAGACGCCCAGGAAGCTGCCGACCTGGTGGGCGAGGAAGACGAAGCCGCCCAGCATCGACAGGTACTGCACGCCGAAGATGCCGGCGATCGCCGCATTCGTCACCGGCACGGTGGACAGCCACAGCAGCCCCATCACGGCCGAAAACACATACACGCTGGTCGGCGTCAGCGGCAGCAGCAGGAAGGCGACGATGGCGACCGAACGTGCGATGTAGATCGCGGCCAGGATGTGGCGCTTGGCCAGACGTTGGCCGAGCGCGCCGGCGATGTAGGTGCCGAAGACGTTGAACAGCCCGATCAGCGCCAGCGCATACGTCGCGACCTGCGGCGACAGGCCGTGATCCTTCAGGTAACTCGGCAGGTGCACGCCGATGAAGACGACCTGGAAACCGCAGACGAAGTAGCCCGCCATCAGCAACTGAAAGCTCGGGTAGGTGAAGGCCTCGCGCAGCGCCGCGCCGATGCTCTGCGTGCCCGCCGCCCGCGCGCCCGGCGGCTCCTTCAGCCCATAGGCCAGCGGCAGGATCGCGAGCGCGGCGCAGCCGAGGATGAAGAGTGCGCTCTGCCAGCCGAAGTCGCTGATGAGCCAGTTTTCCACCGGCACCATCAGGAACTGGCCGAACGAGCCCGCCGCCGCTGCGACCCCCATCGCCCACGAGCGTTTGTCCGCTGCGACGTTGCGCCCGATCACGCCGTAGATCACCGCATAGGTGGTGCCGGCCTGCGCCATGCCGAGCAGCACGCCGGCCGAGCCGGTGAAGGCCAGGCCCGAGGTGGCGAGACCCATCAGCACAAGCCCGAGCGCGTACAACAAGCCGCCGACGATCAACACGCGGAAGGCACCGAAGCGGTCCGCCAGCATGCCGGCAAGCGGGCCCGCCAGCCCCCAGGCCAGGTTCTGGATCGCGAGCGCGAAGGCGAAGGTCTCGCGCGTCCAGCCGCGCTCCATCGTGATCGGTTGCAGCCACAGCCCGAAGCCGTGGCGAATGCCCATCGACAAGGTGACGATCGCGGCGCCGCACAGCAGCACCTGGGTCATCGACAAGCGGGCGGCGGGCGCGGAATTCATGCCTGACATTCTGGCGCCCGCGCGCCGCCCGTGCTTCGCTGCGGTCTTGTGGCCCGGGTAGCGACGCCGGGGCCGCGCTTAAAGTGCGCCCACGGTGGAGGAGGGCGCATGAAGATCCTGGTCCTGGGCTGCGGCGTGATCGGCACTTGCGTGGCCTGGGAACTGGCCTGCGACGGCCACGAGGTCACGGTGGTGGATCGACAGGACGCGCCGGCGCTGGAGACCAGCTATGCCAACGCCGGCGAGGTCTCGCCCGGTTATTCGGCGCCCTGGGCCGGGCCGGGCGTGCCGCTCAAGGCCGTCAAGTGGCTGCTGATGCGCCACCGCCCGCTCGTCATCCGCCCGCTGCTCGACGCCGCCATGTGGCGCTGGGCGCTGGCGATGCTGCGCAACTGCACGGCCGCGCGGTATGCGCTCAACAAGGCGCGCATGCTGCCGATCGCCGAATACAGCCGCGACCGCCTGAAGGCGCTGCGTGCCGCCACCGGCATCGCCTACGACGAACGCTCGCTCGGCACGTTGCAACTGTTTCGCACCCGGAAACAGCTCGACGGCAGCGCCAAGGACGTCGCCGTGCTGGAAGAAACCGGAGTCCCCTACGAGCTGCTGGATCGCGCCGGCTTCGTGAAGGTCGAGCCCGCGCTCGCGCTGACGCAGGACAAGTTCGTCGGCGCCTTGCGCCTGCCGGGCGACGAGACCGGCGACTGCTTCAAGTTCACGCAGGCGCTCGCGCGCCTGGCCGCGGCCAAGGGCGTGGCGTTCAAGCCGGGCGTGATCGTCGAACGCCTGCTGGTCGAAGGCGGCCGGCTCGCCGGCGTGCAGACGAGCGCCGGCCGCATCGACGCCGACAGGACGGTGCTCGCGCTCGGCAGTCACAGCCCGAAGCTGCTCGCGCCGCTGGGCTTGAGCATCCCCGTCTATCCGGTCAAGGGTTATTCGATCACGGTGCCGATCACCGACGCAGCCTGCGCGCCGGAGTCGACCATCATGGACGAGACGCACAAGGTCGCGGTAACGCGGCTGGGCGAGCGCATCCGTGTCGGTGGCACCGCCGAGCTGGCGGGTTACGACCTGAGCCTGCACGAGGCGCGCCGCCACACGCTGGAACACGTCGTGACCGATCTGTTCCCGCGTGGCGGCGATGTTTCCAAGGCAAGCTTCTGGTGCGGCCTGCGGCCGATGACGCCGGACGGCACACCGATCATTGGCCCGACACGCGTCGCCGACCTGTGGCTGGCGACCGGCCACGGCACGCTCGGCTGGACGATGGCCGCCGGCACCGGGCGCGTGATCGCCGACCTGATCGGCGGCGCCAAGCCGGCGATCGAGGTCGGCGAACTGGCGATGTCGCGCTACGACTGAAGTCGCGGCGCTCCGATGGGCCGCGCACCGCGGCTGGACGGGCCGTACAGCGGCGCATTGACATCGCGGAAGGTGGCCATCGCGCCCAGCCGTCGCTCGGCGCCGTCGTCGAAGCCGCACTCGCCCTTGAACTCGCGCGGGTTGCGCAACGTTCCGGCCAGCATGTCCCACAGCGGCAGGTCGCCGTAGTTGTAGGCGTGCACGCCGCGCCGGTGGTGCACGCAGTGCGCTTCCGGGCGCTGGATGAAGTAGCCGATCCAGGCCGGCGTGCGGATGTTCCAGTGCTGGAACATGCCGTAGAACGCGGCGACATACGCGGTCAACGCCGCCGCCACCGGATCCAGGCCGAGCACGATCACGGTGACGAACAATTGCAGCAGCACCTGAATCACCATCTCCAGCGGGTGGAACAGCACCGCGCCCGAGATGTCGACCCGTTGCGGGCTGTGGTGCATCTGGTGCGTCAGGCGCCACAGCAGCGGCACCGCGTGCACCGTGCGGTGGTAGGCGTACATCAGGCCGGACAGGACGAGCCAGCCGACGACCACGCCGCCGGCGATGCCGAGCCCCGAGCCATCGAGCCAGCGGTGCGCCGCCAGCCAGGCGGGGTCGATCAGCAGCGGAACGACGGTGCCGACGGTGGCGATCAGCAGCAGGAAGGCGATGCCGAGCCAGCGCCAGCCCTTGCGCGGCGGGAAGCTGCGCGCCGGCCAGACCGCCTCCACGGCGAGCATCACCAGGTAGGTGGTGGGCACCAGCAGCCCGATCGCTTCGACGAGTTCGGCAGTTTCCATGGCGGCTCCTTGATAGACCTTACGGCGTAAGGTAAAAGCAAGTTTAGGCTTACAGCGTAAGATTGCAAGCATGGAACAACCCCAACCCCCCAAACGGGTGCGCCGGCGCCCGGCGGGAGCGCCGGCGGCGCTGACACGCGGGCGCATCGTCGACGCCGCGTTGGCGCTGGTCGCCGATGAGACGCTGGCGGGCCTGTCGACGCGCCGCCTCGGGCAGCGCCTCGGCTGCGAGGCGATGAGCATCTACCACCACTTCCCGAGCAAGCAGCACCTGATCGACGCGCTGGTGGACCACGCGATCGCCTCCGTGCGCCTGGCGCCGCCGCAGCCGGATGCGCTGCAACGCCTGCGCGACTCGGTGCACGCCTATCGCGCGATGGCGCAGGCGATGCCGGCGCTGTTCCCGATCGTCGCCATCCACCGCCTGAACACGCCGACCGGCATCCGCTTCATCGAAGGCATGATCGAACAGGTCTACGCCGTGGTGCCCGACGCCGGGCTGGCGGCGCGCCACTTCCGCATCGTGGGTTACTACCTGATGGGTTGTTGCCTCGACGAGACCTCGGGTTACGCCACCGGGCCGACCGCCGCCGACCCGGTGGACGACGCCTACATCGCCGCCCACGCGCCGCGGCTGGCGAGCGGCGCCAAGGTGTTCGCGCGCGCGCAATGGCAGCGCACCTTCGAGCTCGGCCTCGAAGCGCTGCTCGGCGCGATCGTGCGCGACGGCGCGGCGCTGCGGCGCTAAGGCGAGCGCTCCTACAATCCGCCGCCTCATGGCGAACCGATCCAGTTCCAAGACCGCGCGCTACGCGGAAGAATCCATCCGCGTGCTGAAGGGGCTGGAGCCCGTCAAGCAGCGCCCGGGCATGTACACCCGCACCGACAACCCGCTGCACATCGTGCAGGAGGTGATCGACAACGCCGCCGACGAGGCGCTCGCCGGGCACGGCCAGCGCATCGAGCTCACGCTGCACGGCGACGGCTCGGTCAGCGCCGACGACGACGGGCGCGGCATCCCTTTCGGCCTGCACCCGGACGAGCAGGTTTCGGTGCTGGAGATCGTCTTCACGCGCCTGCATGCCGGCGGCAAGTTCGACAAGGGTGTGCAGGGCGCCTACAGCTTTTCGGGCGGCCTGCACGGCGTCGGCGTCAGCGTGACGAACGCGCTGGCGACGCGGCTCGAGGTGACGGTGTGGCGCGACGGTCAGGTGGCGACGATCGCCTTTGCCGGCGGCGACCTGGCGACGCCGCTCGCGCTGCGCAAGGCCAAGCCCGGTGAACGCCGCAGCGGAACTTGCGTGCGCGTCTGGCCGGATGCGAGGTACTTCGACTCCGGCGAGCTGCCGCGTGCCGAGCTGATGCACCTGCTGCGCAGCAAGGCGGTGCTGATGCCCGGTGTGACGGTCACGCTGAAGCACGAGAAGTCGGGCGAGACGCAGCGCTGGCGTTATGCCGGCGGCCTGCGCGACTACCTGCTGCAGAGCCTGGCCGGCGAGCCGCTGATCCCGCTCTTCGAAGGCGCGCACTACGCGGAAGAGGGGGAGACCGAGAACTTCGCCGAAGGCGAGGGTGCGGCTTGGGTGCTGGCCTATACCGAGGACGGCGCCCTGCTGCGCGAGAGTTACGTGAACCTGATCCCGACGGTGGCCGGCGGCACCCACGAGTCGGGCCTGAAGGACGGCCTGTTCGCCGCCATCAAGGGCTTCATCGAGCTGCACGCGCTGCTGCCCAAGGGCGTCAAGCTGATGCCTGAGGACGCGTTCTCGCGCGCCAGCTTCGTGCTGTCGGCCAAAGTGCTCGACCCGCAGTTCCAGGGCCAGATCAAGGAGCGGCTGAACAGCCGCGACGCGCTGCGCCTCGTGTCGTCTTACACGCGCCCGGCGTTCGAGTTGTGGCTCAACCAGCACGTCGAACACGGCAAAAAACTGGCGGAGCTGGTGATCCGCCAGGCGCAGACGCGGCTGCGCGCGAGCCAGAAGGTCGAGAAGCGCAAGGGTTCGGGCGTCGCCGTGCTGCCGGGCAAGCTGACCGACTGCGAAAGCCGCGACCTCAACTTCAACGAAGTCTTCCTCGTCGAGGGCGACTCGGCCGGCGGCTCGGCCAAGATGGGGCGCGACAAGGAAACCCAGGCCATCCTGCCGCTGCGCGGCAAGGTGCTCAACGCCTGGGAGGTCGAACGTGACCGCCTGTTCGCCAACACCGAGATCCACGACATCGCGGTGGCGATCGGCATCGACCCGCATGGGCCGAACGACGCACCTGATTTCAGCGGCCTGCGCTACGGCAAGGTGTGCATCCTGAGCGACGCGGATGTCGACGGCTCGCACATCCAGGTGCTGCTGCTGACGCTCTTCTTCCGCCACTTCCCGAAGCTGGTCGAACGCGGGCATGTGCACGTCGCCAAGCCGCCGCTGTACCGCGTCGATGCGCCGGCGCGAGGCAAGAAGCCGGCGGCGAAAATCTATGCGCTCGACGAAGGCGAGCTGACGGCGACGCTCGACAAGCTGCGCAAGGAAGGCGCGCGCGAGGGTTCGTGGAGCATCGGCCGCTTCAAGGGCTTGGGCGAGATGAGCGCGGAGCAGTTGTGGGAGACCACGCTCAACCCGGACACGCGCCGGCTGCTGCGGGTCGGCGTCGCGAGCTGGGCCGACGCTGCCGACGCGCTCTCCAAGCTGATGGGCAAGGGCGAAGCCGCAGCGCGGCGTGAACTGATGGAGTTGCACGGCGACGCGGTGGACGTGGATGTGTAGTGATCTTTAACGCAGGGAGGCGACGTGTTCATCAAAGGAAGCAGGCGTGTCGGGGCCGCGGCCGCCGGGGTGGTCGTGCTGTCGATGCAGGGTTGTGCGTCGGTGACGACCGGCAATACACAGAACGTCTCGGTCGAGACGGTGTCCGTCGCGCAAGGGATCAGTGGGGCGAACTGCGAGCTGACCAATGACAAGGGCCGCTGGAGCCTGATCTCGCCGGCGACCGTCAGCGTCCGCCTGAGCTATCAGGATCTGGCGGCGCGCTGCGAGTCCGAGGCTTTCGAGCCCGGCGTCGCGACGTTCAAGTCGACCACCAAGCCGATCGCCTTTGGCAACATCCTGATAGGCGGCCTGATCGGTGCCACGATCGATGTCACCAGTGGTGCCGCGTACCAGTACCCCACGATGCTGACCGTCACGATGGGCCGCCCGACCGGCAAGACGCCCGCCGTCCCTGCGGCGCCGACCGACGCGGCATGGCTGCCGCAGGCCGGCGATGCGTGGGAGTACAGCGTCGTTGACCAGTACACCCGCATCGCGCGCGCGGTGACCTGGACCATCAACTCGGTGGCCGACGGTGTCGTCACTTTCGACGCAGGCAACCGCGTCGAGGTGCCGCTGCGGCGCAGCGTCAAGACGATCGCGCCGAACGCCGGCGACCTGGATGCCTTCGAGCCGCCGCAGGGCTGGGCGCGCCCCGGTCTTGCCGCCGGCCAAAGTTGGGCCGTCAGCTACGAGGCCAACGACGGCCTGCCGCGCAGTCAGGTCGATCTGACCGCGCAGGTTCTCCGGCGCGAGACGGTCAAGACGGCCGCCGGCGTGTTCCAGGCCCGGGTCGTCGAGTACCGGGGCTCCGCCAATCGCAACTCCGGCACCGCCACCTTGCCGCACCGGGCGGTCTTCACGGTGTGGATCGATGAGGCAAGTGCCCGTGTCGTGCGCTTCGAGTCCGACATTCACGCCTCGGGGGGCTCGCAGGCCGCTCGGTCGTCGCGCGAACGGGTCGAGCTGGTGCGTGTCGGGCGCTGGGCCGACATGCGCCCGGCGCGCTGATGGCCGCGTTGGCCGTCACGGCGGCAGCGTGACGACGACCGTGCGCCTGCGCCCGACGATGTTGTCGGACCTCGACTTCGTGCAGCAGCTCGAAACCGACAGCCGCAACCTGCCGTTCATCACACCCTGGGAGCGCACGCAGCACGAGGGCGCGGTGCGGTTCCCGGACTTTCGCCACTTCATCGTCGAGGCCGGCGACGCCGGCGTGCGCTCGGGTTTCGTCATCCTGCAGGGCTGCCGCAACCCGCACCGCAGCGTCGAACTCAAGCGGATCGTGCTGCAGGACCAGGGTCACGGCCTGGGCCGGGCCTGCGTGCGGCTGCTCAAGCGCATGGCCTTTCGCGACCTGCATGCGCACCGCTTCTGGCTCGACGTGAAGACGCTCAACACACGTGCACTCGCGCTCTACGCCAGCGAGGGTTTTGTCGAGGAGGGCCGGCTGCGCGAGAGCGTCAGGGCCGGCGACGGCTACGACTCGCTGGTCGTGATGGCCCTGCTCGAACGTGAATACGAAGCCCGCGTCGCGCTCGGGCTCGACAACGAGAGACGATGAACGCAGACTTGTTCGACGACTTGCCGCCGCAGGATGCCGGCGACGCCGTCGCGCTCGCCGACTACGCGCAGCGCGCCTACCTCGAGTACGCGCTGTCGGTGGTCAAGGGCCGCGCGCTGCCCGACCTTTGCGACGGCCAGAAGCCGGTGCAGCGGCGCATCCTGTATTCGATGCAGCGCATGGGCCTGGCGGCGGGTGCCAAGGCCGTGAAGAGCGCGCGCGTGGTCGGCGACGTGCTCGGCAAGTTCCACCCGCATGGCGACAGCGCGGCCTACGACGCGCTGGTGCGCATGGCGCAGGGTTTCAGCCAGCGTTATCCGTTGATCGACGGCCAGGGCAACTTCGGCAGCCGCGACGGCGACGGCGCGGCCGCGATGCGTTACACCGAGGCGCGCTTGGGCCCCATCGCGCGCCTGCTGCTCGACGAGATCGACGAGGGCACGGTCGACTTCGTGCCCAACTACGACGGCTCGTTCGACGAGCCGAGCCGGCTGCCGGCGCGGCTGCCGTTTGTGCTGCTGAACGGCGCGTCGGGCATCGCGGTGGGCTTGGCGACCGAGATCCCGAGTCACAACCTGCGCGAGGTGGCCGCCGCCGCGGTGGCCTTGATCAAGAACGAACAACTCGGCGACGACGAGCTGTACACGCTGCTGCCGGGGCCGGACTATCCCGGCGGCGGCCAGCTGATCAGCGGCGCCGCCGACATTCGCGAGGCCTACGCCAGCGGCCGCGGCAGCCTGAAGCTGCGCGCGCGCTGGAAGATCGAGGATCTGGCGCGCGGCCAGTGGCAGCTGGTGGTCACCGAATTGCCGCCCGGCACGAGCACGCAGAAGGTGCTGGAAGAGATCGAGGAGCTGACCAACCCGAAGGTCAAGGCCGGCAAGAAGGCGCTCACGTCGGAACAGACCCAGTTGAAGGGCACCATTCTCGGTGTGCTCGACGCGGTGCGCGACGAATCGAGCCAGGCCGCGCCGGTGCGGCTGGTGTTCGAGCCCAGGAGCCGCGGCATCGAGCAGCAGGCGCTGATCAACGTGCTGCTGGCGCAGACCAGCCTGGAAACGAGCGCGCCGCTCAACCTGACGATGGTCGGAGCCGATGGCCGGCCGACGCAGAAGAGCCTGCGCCAGATGCTCACCGAGTGGCTCGGGTTTCGCTCGGCAGTAGTCGAGCGCCGCACGCGCAACCGCCTGCAGAAGGTGGCCGAGCGCATCCATGTGCTGGAAGGCCGGCAGCTCGTGCTGCTCAACATCGACGAGGTGATCGCGATCATCCGCGCCGCCGACGAGCCGAAGCGGGCGCTGATGGCGCGTTTCGCGTTGAGCGCCGTCCAGGCCGACGACATCCTCGACATCCGCCTGCGCCAGTTGGCGCGGCTGGAAGCGATCAAGATCGAGCAGGAGTTGAAGCAGCGCCGCGACGAACAGGCGCAGCTGGAGGCGATCATCGCCAGCCCGGCAGCGCTGAAGCGCACGCTGGTCAAGGAGATCGAGGCCGACGCCAAACACTACGGCGACGCGCGCCGCACGCTGATCCAGGCCGACAAACGTGCGGTGGCGGAAGTCAGGATCATCGACGAGCCGGTGACGGTGGTCGTCAGCCTGAAGGGCTGGGTGCGCGCGTTGAAGGGCCACGAGGTCGAACTCGGCAGCCTGGCCTTCAAGGCCGGCGACGGCCTCTACGGTGCCTTTGCCTGCCGCTCGACCGACACGCTGGCGGTGCTCGGCAGCAATGGGCGCGCCTACAGCGCAGCGGTGTCGGGACTGCCCGGCGGGCGCGGCGACGGCGCGCCGGTGACGTCGCTGATCGACGTCGAGCCCGGCAGCCAGGCCACGCACTACTTCGCCGGCGCCGCCGACACGCTGCTGCTGCTCGCCAACACCGGCGGTATGGGCCTGCTCGCGCAAGCCGGCGACCTGGCGAGCCGGCAGCGCGGCGGCAAGACCTTTCTGGCCCTGGAGGACGGCGAACACCTGCTGCCGCCGGCGCGTGTGGATGCAGGCCATCAGCGGGTCGCCTGCCTGGCGCTCGACGGCCGGCTGCTCGTGTTCGCGCTCGCCGAGCTGAAACGCCAGGCCAACGGCGGGCGCGGGCTGACGCTGATGGAGGTCGACGCGCAGGCCCCGCTGCTGTCGGCGGCAAGCTTTGCGGACACGCTGGTGGTGCAGGGCAGCGGCCGCGGCGGCAAGCCCAAGGAGGATGGGTTGCGCGGCGCCCCGCTCACGACGCACGAAGGCAAACGGGCGCGCAAGGGGCGCAAGCTGGCCGGCTTCGTGAAGCTGCTGCGGGTGTCGGCGGGCTGAGACGTTTTGCCCACCCCGCGATGCGGGGCGGCTGCTTTAAGGGAATGCCGGGTTGCGGGGGTGCCTGACGGCGCGCGAGACTGGGCGCAACGCCCTGGGGCAAGGAGACAGCTTGCAAGCCACCGACACGAGGGATCCGTCCTACTTTCACAAGGTCGTCGATTGCCAGTGGGCCTGTCCGGCCCACACGCCGGTGCCGGAATACATCCGGCTCATCGCCCAGGGCCGCTACACCGACGCCTACATGGTCAACTGGGTGTCGAACGTTTTCCCGGGCATCCTCGGGCGCACCTGCGACCGGCCGTGCGAACCGGCCTGCCGGCGCGGCCGGGTCGAAGAAGCCAACGAAAGCAAGCCCGAACCGGTGGCGATCTGCCGCCTGAAACGGGTCGCCGCCGACCACAAGGACAGCATTCGAGACCGCCTGCCGCCGCGTGCGGCCCCCAACGGCCAGCGCATCGCCTGCATCGGCGCCGGGCCGGCGTCGCTGACGGTGGCGCGCGACCTCGCGGCCCAGGGTTACGGCGTCACGATCTTCGACGCCGAGGCGCGCGCCGGCGGCTTCATGCGCACCCAGGTGCCGCGTTTCCGGCTGCCGGAAAGCGTGATCGACGAGGAGTGCGGCTACATCCTCGGCATGGCGAATGTCGAGTTGCGCGCGGGCGCGCGGGTGGATTCGATGAAGGCCCTGTTGCAGGAGGGCTACGACGCGGTCTTCGTCGGCTGCGGCGCGCCGCGGGGCCGCGACCTCGAGCTGCCGGGCCGGCATGAAGCCGGCGAGCAGATCCACATCGGCATCGACTGGCTGGCCTCGGTGTCCTTCGGCCATGTCACGGCCGTCGCGCCGCGGGTCATCGTGCTCGGCGGCGGCAATACCGCGATGGACTGCTGCCGTTCGGCCCTCCGGCTCGGCGCGAGCGAGGTCAAGGTCGTCGTTCGCTCGGGCTTCGACGAGATGAAGGCCAGCCCCTGGGAGAAGGAGGACGCGATGCACGAAGGCATCCCGATCCTCAACTACCACGTGCCCAGGGCCTTCGTGCACGAAGGCGGCAAGTTGACCGGCATGCGTTTCGAGCTCGTCGAGGCGCGTTACGACGCCGCGGGCAAGCGCAGCCTGGTGCCGACCGGCGCGCCCGAGGTTTTCATCCCTTGCGACGAGGTGCTGGTCGCGGTCGGCCAGGAGAACGCGTTCCCGTGGATCGAAGCCGACTGCGGCATCGTCTTCGACCGCCACGGCCTGCCGGCGCTGGACGCGCTGTCGATGCAGTCGTCACGGCCCGAGGTCTTCTTCGGCGGCGACGCCGCGTTCGGGCCGAAGAACATCATCACCGCGGTGGCGCACGGCCACGAGGCGGCGGTGTCGATCGACCGCTGGCTGCATGGCGAAGACGTGCGCCAACGCCCGCCGCCGCATGTCAACCTGCTGTCGCAGAAGATGGGCATCCACGAGTGGAGCTACGACAACGCGGTCAGCAACGACCTGCGCTTCAAGGTGCCCTGGGCGCAGGCCGAGATCGCGCTGGCGAGCATCAAGATCGAGGTCGAACTCGGCTTCGACGCCGCCACCGCCTTCAAGGAGACCCAGCGTTGCCTCAACTGCGACGTGCAGACGGTGTTCCTCGACAAGGCCTGCATCGAATGCGACGCCTGCGTCGACATCTGCCCGATGGACTGCATCAGCTTCACCGCCAACGGCGACGAGGATGATCTGCGTCAACGGCTGAACGCGCCGGCGCTCAACACGGAGCAGGACTTGTACGTCAGCGGCCCGCTGAAGACCCTGCGCGTGATGGTCAAGGACGAAGACGTCTGCCTGCACTGCGGCCTGTGCGCCGAGCGTTGCCCGACGGGGGCCTGGGACATGCAGAAGTTCCTGTTCCAGCCGACCTATGCCGGCCACAGCAGTCGCGACACCCAGGCCCGCCGTTCGGAGCCGGCGGTGTTATGAGGCCGCCGCCGAGCCGTCTCAAGGTGGCCGACGCCCCCTCGGGGGGCAGGCGCGCAGCGCCGTGGGGGCGCTCATGAAGCCGATCGAAGGCCTGAACGACTTCGTCGTCAAGTTCGCGAACGTCAACGGCTCGGGCTCGGCGTCCGCCAACGAGCTGTTCGCGAAGGCGATCCTGCGCATGGGCGTGCCGGTCAGCCCGCGCAACATCTTCCCGAGCAACATCCAGGGCCTGCCGACCTGGTACGAGGTGCGTGTCAGCGAATCCGGCTGGCTCGGCCGGCGCGGCGGCATCGACATGATGGTGGCGATGAACCCGCAGACCTGGGCCCAGGACCTGGCCGAACTCGAGCCCGGCGGCTACCTGTTCTACGACTCGACGAAGCCGCTGCCGCCGGACGCCTTGCGCGCCGACGTGCAGGCCATCGGCATGCCGCTCACGGCGATCTGCAACGCCACCTACGAAGACGCGCGCCAGCGCCAGTTGTTCAAGAACATCATGGTCGTCGGCGCGTTGGCGCAGCTGCTCGGCATCGAGCTGGCGGTGATCGAGCAGTTGTTCGCCGAGCAGTACCGCGGCAAGGAGAGGCTGCTGGCGTCGAACGCGCGTGCGCTGCATGCGGGGGCCGAGTTCGCGCGCGACCACCTCGGCAAGCTGCCGATGGGCCTGCGCGTGCGGCGTGCCGACGCGGTCGGCGAGCGCATCTTCGTCGACGGCAATGCCGCGGCCGCGCTCGGCTGCGTCTACGGCGGCGCGACCGTCTGCGCCTGGTACCCGATCACGCCGTCGAGCTCGGTCGCCGAGGCGTTCCAGAAGTACTGTTCCAAGCTGCGGGTGGACCCCGTCAGCGGCAAGAACCTGTATGCGATCGTGCAGGCCGAAGACGAGATCGCGTCGATCGGCATCGTCACCGGGGCCGGCTGGAACGGCGCGCGTGCCTTCACCGCCACCTCGGGGCCGGGCGTGAGCCTGATGACCGAGTTCATCGGCCTGGCCTACTTTGCCGAGATTCCGGTCACGATCATCGACGTGCAGCGCGGCGGGCCTTCGACCGGCATGCCCACCCGCACCCAGCAGGCGGACATCCTGTCCTGCGCCTATGCCTCGCACGGCGATACCAAACATCCGCTGCTGTTGCCCGAAGACCCGGCCGAGTGTTTTGCGATGGCCGCCGATGCGCTCGACCTGGCTGACCGCCTGCAGACGCCGGTGTTCCTCATGACCGATCTCGACATCGGCATGAACCAGCGCCTGTGCGCTCCCTTCGCTTGGGACGACACCCGCCAGCACGACCGCGGCAAGCTGATGAGCGCCGACGAGTTGGAAGCGGGCCGCGACTTCGGCCGCTACAAGGATGTCGACGGTGACGGCATCCCCTGGCGCACGCTGCCCGCCACCCACGCCAGCAAAGGCGCCTACTTCACACGCGGCACGACACGCGACCCGTATGCGCGCTATTCGGAGGCCGGGCCCGACTACATCTACAACATGCAGCGCCTGCAACGCAAGTTCGCCACCGCGGCTGAGCTCGTGCCGGCGCCGGTGCATCACGCGGCGCAACGGCCGACGCGCCTGGCGGTGATCTACTACGGCTCGACCAGCGCGGCGATGGCCGAGGCGCTGGCGGCGCTGGCGGCGGCGGGTATCCACCTCGATGCGCTGCGCCTGCGCGCCTTCCCGTTCGCGGCCGCGGTGGGCGAGTTCATCGCCGCACACGATGAGGTCTTCGTCGTCGAGCAGAACCGCGATGCGCAGATGAAGACGCTGCTGGTGAACGAACTCGGCATCGACCCCGCCCGCCTGGTCGCCACGTTGCACTACGACGGCACGCCGATCACGGCGCGTTTCATCGTGCGCGCGATCACCGAACATGTGCACGCCGAAGTGACGAAGCCGAAACCGAAGAAGGCGAAGAAGCTGAGGGCCACCACATGACCTACCTCGCCAAACCCCGGCTGCGCCACCCGACGCTGCAACGCAACGCCGTCGGCTTCACGCGGCGCGACTACGAAGGCAAGGTCTCGACGCTGTGCGCCGGCTGCGGCCACGACTCGATCTCGGCGGCGATCATCCAGGCCTGCTGGGAACTCGACATCGCGCCGCACCGCGTCGCCAAGCTGTCGGGCATCGGCTGCTCGAGCAAGACGCCGGACTACTTCCTCGGTGCCAGCCACGGCTTCAACACCGTGCACGGCCGCATGCCGAGTGTGTTGACCGGCGCCAATCTCGCCAACCGCGAGCTGCTCTACCTCGGGGTCTCGGGCGACGGCGACTCGGCGTCGATCGGCCTGGGCCAGTTCGCGCACGCGATCCGGCGCGGCGTCAACATGGTCTACATCGTCGAGAACAACGGCGTCTACGGCCTGACCAAAGGCCAGTTCTCGGCCACCGCGGACCGCGGCTCGAGGGCCAAGAAGGGGCAGGTGAACGCGGACACGCCGATCGACCTCGTCGCGCTGGCGCTGCAACTCGGCGCCACCTATGTCGGGCGCGGTTTCTCGGGCGACAAGGAACAACTCGTGCCGCTCATCAAGGGGGCGATCGGGCATCGTGGTGCGGCCTTCCTCGACGTTGTCAGCCCGTGTGTGGCCTTCAACAACCACGAAGGCAGCACCAAGAGCTACGACTATGTGCGTCAGCACAACGAGGCGGTGGCACGCATCGACTTCATCGACCTCGATGCCGAAGTGAAGGCTTCACCGGCGCCGGGAGACAGCATCGATCTGCCGCAGGCCAACGGCCGCATCCTGCGCCTGCGCAAGCTGCGCGCCGACCACGACCCGACCGACCGGCTGGCGGCGATGAACCTGGTGCAAGTGCTGCAGGCCGAGGGCGAAACCGCGACCGGGCTGCTCTACGTGCAGCCAGGCTCGAGCGACCTGCACGACGCGCTCGCGACCAGCGACACGCCGCTCAACGCCTTGCCGACTGAAGCGCTGTCTCCGGGCGCGAAGGCGCTGGCGAAGATCAACGCCGGCTTGCGCTGAACGCGCGTTCAGCCGCGTTCGTTGGCGGCCGCCAGCTCGACCACGTTGTCCGCGGGCGCCGCCTCGCCGGCGCGCAGCAGCTCGCCCAACACGACGGCGCCGACGTCCATGCGCAGCTGCTGGTAACGCAGCGTGCCCTGCACGCGCGCGTTGGATTGCAGGTCGATGAAACGCTCGACCACGATGTCGCCGCGGACCGCGCCGTCGATCACCGCCTCGGCGCAGCGCAGGCTGCCGTCGATGGCGCCGTGGCGCGACAACACGAGCAGCGCCGCGCCGCCGCCTTCACCGGGCTCGCCGATCACGTTGCCGGTGACGCGGCCGTCGATGCGCAGTCCGCCGGAAAAGCGGATGTCGCCGGTGATCTGAATGTCCGCGCCGATCAGGCTGGACAGCTTCGAAAGTTCGATGCGCGGAGCGCGGTTGGTCTTGTTGCCGAACACAGTTTCCTCACTCGAAAGGTCAACGCCGCCGGGCCTCACGCGCCTGGCGCAGAAAACTCACCTCTTCCTGCGCCGCCTGCAGCCGCTGCTGCAGGGCGTCGAGCTGGCGCTCCAGTTCGTCGCCGTGCGCTTGCGTGCGACGCAGCGACATGAGCGCGCTGTCGAGCTGTGCGCGCAGGGGCAGGTTGCTGGCGTCGGCTGGCGCGGCGGCTGGCGACGCCTGCCAGCCGTGCAGATATCCCACGCCGGTGCCGGCGGCGACAAGGGCGCATACGAGCGCCCAGCGCGCCCAGGCGCGGTAGCGTGGCCGCGACAGCGCCAGCACCAGCGGCCGGGTCGTGACCGTTGTCGCGCCCACGCTTACAGCCCGGCCAGATAACGGCGCGGGTTGACCTGGGCGCCGTCACGCAGCACCTCGAAGTGCAGGTGCGGCCCGGTCGAGCGGCCGCTCGACCCGACGAGTGCGATGCGTTCGCCCGGCATCACGAGCGCACCGGCGGCCACCAGCAGGCGCGACGCGTGCGCGTAGCGTGTCGCGAGACCGTTCCCGTGGTCGATCTCGACCGTCCAGCCGTAGTCGGCGCGAAAGCCGGCGTAGGTGACGCTGCCGCCTGCGGCGGCGACGACGGCCGTGCCCTGGGGCGCCGAGAAGTCGAGCCCGGCGTGGAAGGCGCGGCCGCCGTTGAGCGGGTCGGTGCGGTTGCCGAAGGGTGAGCTGAGTTCCCCGCCGTCGATCGGCCTGCGTGTCGGCAGGCGCATCGCACCGACCTGGCGGTCGGTGGCGGCGTCGGCCAGGGTGTCGAGCTGTTCTTCGAGCAGTTCGAGCTGGGCATCGAGTTCGTCGGCCGACGGCGGGGAAACACGCGGGGCCAGCATCGGGCCGCCGCTGCCGGGCTGCGCGGACGACGCCGCTTTCGCCGCGGCAGCCGGCACGCCAAAACGTTCACCCAGCCGGGCGGCTTGGCTTTCGAGGCGAAACAGGCGTGCCGACAGGCTGCCCAACTGGTCCATCGCGGCGGCCATCGGCGCCGCGCCGGGGGCCGCGGCGACCTCGGCCGGCCGGGGCGCAGCGAGTTGCAGGCCGATCGCGATGCCGGCGCCGAGCAGCGCAACCGCCGTCAGCACGGCGCCGCCGAGCAGCCGAGCGATGTTCAGGCTGCGCAGCGGCGCCGCAGCGGCGCCGATCAGCAGGACGTTGACACGCGAACCCATCGTGCGGCCATCCTACGGGGGCGGCCGCACGCCGATGACGGCGCGCGCTGCAACGGTTTGTTCCGTGCGCGCCGAGCGGGTCAGAGTTCACGCCCGCAGCGCCGCGTCGAGCGGCGCCGCGGCGTGGCGTTACTTCTTGATGCCGCTGGCCGGTACGTCCGCACCCTTGCCGACGGCGCCGGCCTTGACGGCGCTGGCCGCGTCGGCCTTGACCTCGGCGCGGTCCTTCACGCTCGGGCTCGGCGTCACCGGACGGGTGGGGCCTTCGCCTTTTTTGATGTCTCCGGCTTGGTTGGCGGCCGTGGCACCGGCCTTCACATCGGTACGTGCATTGGCGCTCGGCGTCGCCGGCTGCGCCGGACGTGTCGGGCCTTCACCCTTGGCGATGGCGGGCGTCGCCGGCGTCGCGGGCATGGCGGCCGACGCGGACATCGGCGCCGACGCGGCGGGGGCCGCGGCAAACGCGGGGGTCTGCACCAGACCGGCGGCGAACAGCGCGACAAGCGCGATCGGCGACAACTTCTTGATCATCATGTCTGCTCCTGGATGGTCGCCCGCGAGGCGGGCTAACTGTAGTTTCTCAGGACGTTGTTCCCGTCGAAGCCGAGGCGGGAGGCTGGCGGTCGGTGCGAGGTCGCGGAGTGTGGGCGGTGGAAGTTGTAGTGGTGCATCCAAGGCTGCAGCTCAGCGGCTCGGT